>Ga0163217_1052507_pt1 | contig 11706 bp, 12 predicted proteins | sample SynspAceP_FD_185933 | JGI IMG/M metagenome (GOLD analysis project Ga0163217, IMG submission 185933) | Saline lake microbial communities from Ace Lake in Antarctica - Synechococcus sp. Ace-P (PacBio error correction) | ecosystem: Environmental > Aquatic > Non-marine Saline and Alkaline > Saline ... | reverse complement strand
CGCATAACATTGAAAAATATACGTTCCAACACATGATCTGTGGGGCACCCCACATAAAAAAATTGAGCCACTACGCCCAGCACATATTTTTGTTTTTTAACAAGCCGCTAAAGGTATTCCCCCAACTTGGAGTACCCCCTTTTTCCTGCCTGCGGCATTTTCTAATTACAATAAAACGAAGACGGCCAAAATACGAGTCCCAATATAACATAGGATCGCGAATTAACCATCAATTCTGTAGTCCTGATTCAAGGCTTTTTTGCTTTCATCCAATGAGGGAATTAACTGCCAAATATCATCTGACTGTAAATTTTAAAGTACAAATGTTGAGCAACTCAATAAACCTAACAATAGCAACCACTGGGTAAAAGCTTGGCCAAATTTAGTCGCTGTTTCAGTTTAGCGCGCATCCGTCACCTCGCGCGATTGGCAGTAGTTCCAAAAAGCCAATAAAAGGTAAGGACTAAAGCCCTAAAACAAAAAAAGAACCAGGAATTGTTCCGTTATAGAGGCTGGGTTAAAATAGCAAAGCCCCCCTGCATAAAGGGCTAACCAATTAATACACCCACTTTTATAGGAGATTTTACGCACAAAAAGTTGCCCGGCAACGCCATACCAAAAGTAGCCGCCATGAAAAGGCCATTGTACCCAAAGCCCGCCTTGGGAATGGAAAAGCTGCCAATTACTTTTTTAAAAGCCTGTACCATTGGGTCGGTAACCGCATTGCCAAAGCCCCATAGGGCAAATAAGGAGGTAATTTAAAATAATGGAATAAGTACCTTTTTAGTTTACTACTGGTGGTCTTGGCTTTCATGGATCTGTTGATTATTATATTTTATTTAATTACTTAAATTTAAAATATTTCTTTAGGTTTTATGGAAAATTTGATCGGCAAATGGGGTAACCCCCATTCTACAAATAGTAAATTGTCCCGTAGGATGACTAGGATCTATGTGAAAGTAAAAAAAACAAAACTGTACTGGAATTTCTCGGCCGTGGTCATTCTTGCCCTAACGGAATTTTATTCGGCAATACCTTTTATTTTTCTTCAGGGATTTATTCAAAAGTTTTGATCCCATCGATCGTATAATGGGGCTATAGCATTCCGCTACCCAATAACGGCATTGACCCGAATTATTGTTAAAGGCAGGAGTTCAACCGAGCCCATTCCCTTGTATATGGCATTGCGCCCTCCATTGGCCGCCGCATAACACCGGAAGTTCCCTCCCTTGTCCTGTTACCGAGTCTTGGATGGAACCTATATTAACAATGCTCCTGGGTTTTCTTTAATCACACCCGGTAACGCAAAATGAGCCATTAAATAATAGTGGTAGGTTACGTGTTAATAGATCTTAAAAAATCTTCAGTAATTTGCCATTTCGAGCCCCAATTACCGTCATTGATTTCCCGCCATTTGTTGACCACACCATCAATCTTTCCATATTTTTCAAATTGGGTTACTTTTCACTGGCAGTCTACACTGCTCCGGATCTGTAAGTCCGCCATGGCAAAAGAAGCTTTACCACCACTTTTCATATCCGTAACACGGGCCAACATACTTTTATTTGATCCTTCCTATTATTTTCACTGGGATTGGCGCCTTCAGCTGCCAACAGCACACTTCTTATACCATGCCCGATCCTTTGGAACCCCCTGTCACTATAATTACTTATTCCTTGAGTTGTAAATTCCATGGTTTTATCATTTAATGTCCCATTTTAGCAAACAAAAAAAAGAACACTCCATATTCCTTAATCTGGCTAACCGGTCGAATCTATAATTTTATTCGCAATCACTTAAATTTTTCTGTATTTTCCAAAAAATTTTTTTTTTCAATTCTTTTGTTTGCCAATTGCTCTTTCTCCCACTGCAACACATTCCAACGACCTTCCTTGAATAACCTTCAATTGAAACTTTCTATTCTTTCTCCCCTTTGCCTATATCTTCCTAAGCACCACGTGGTTTACTTCCATGGGTTCCTTCAATACATAATAAATATCTACAACATTTCCTATTTCCTCTGTTCTTTGCCCTTTTTTGGGGGGCAAATGGATCGGAAAATCTTCTTTTGATCTCATCTCCCTCATTCCTTTAATCGTTGCACATCCGGTTCTGGTAGAAAGTCCATCAGGGTCTGGGGTAAGCCCATAATTTAAAAAGTAGGCATTTCTTCCACCGATTGATAATACATCTCCATTAAATTTGCTAATGGAAATATGTGGGCCTTCTCCCCAGGCGCTTCCCAAAACCATTCGTGATCGCCATTATAGCCTCGTAAAGGAGCATTCGGTCCATTGCAGCGAACCCAAAATTTACCAATGGGGCATCCCCTTTCCTTAAGCAATTGAAATTGTTATCTTGCAATATTCATTTTTACGCTTTCCCCTGCACGGTGTGCAAACCTATAAGGAAAAGTAGACAGTTTGGATAAAGAAACCGTTTGGCCCTATTCAGATCTCCCCAAGGGCTTCTGCCAATTGGCCCATTGTGATAGAACAAACAATTTTGGCTGATACTGCCCGTACAATGCTAATACATCCGGAGCACCATTTTTGTGGATGCGTCCCGCCCACCATCGAACCAATTTCAAAACAATTCTCCATTAATTGGTACAAATTTCTTTGACCATTCCTTCTACCCATCTTTCATTGTACCATTGCTGTCGGTTTTCCTTTGAAATCACCTTCCCCATTAACCTTAAAGTCGTTCACGCCAAAAAAACGAATTCCACCTAATACCAAGTAAATCCCTGGCTTAATGCCATTATTTTTTGCATGAAGCCACAAAATCTGCCCCACAACGTCCCTTTTCCGGTTTCCGCCAATCCAGTGCCTAACCACTATAGGGTTTACCTTGGATTGAACAATGCAAAACCGGTCTCATGGGGTGGCCGTTTAAAATGGGCAAAAACTCGGCTCTGCATGCCTTGGCTTGCCTTTACCATTGATCGGTATCAAATTTTTCAGGATTAAAAAATTGATAATCCTTTACTGCGATCGTAGAATTTGATTCTATTGTTTCCCTGCCCATATTTTTACCCCCATCAAAAACATGTTAGATCATAAATGAAACACTACACCAAGCTCTTGCCTCTTGCCATTTGGCCAATTGCCGCTTAGTTGGGGAATCGGGGTTTAACTTGACTATAGGAATGAAGACGCGTATAGATTCATCTCCTTTTTTTACTGCTACCGACAATACTTTTGGCCCCGTTTTCTCTTGAAAATAAAAGGACGTTCCATTCTATCTGGGACACATTAACAGTTCCCATCTGCCAATAATATTCTTATATTTCTAAGAACAAAAACTCATCTTAGCCTTTTCCAAATTCTGTTCCATTCTTCGGGTCACTTAAACCTATATAGTTATGGGCCATGAAAAAAACACCGTAGAATCGCTCCCGATCTTCATCATACCAACCGCACCATATCCGGCTATCCAATAATCTATTACCGGTTTTTCCTGAATTGAAAAAATGGGGGTCCATTCTGGATGGGTCCGAAATAGCTACCGCTTGGTTCCTAACCAAAATTCTTTTCGTTGGGCTTATCGCCTTTGACTATTAGATTATACTTGCCATCCCTGCCCTAGCAATTGCCGATTTACGGTAAAGTGTAGTAATGGTTCAGCTGGTTCCACCAAGGGTTTATCCATCTGATCCAAGGTCGTTCAAGGAGTTTGATACCGCGACCCCTGTGCGCCTGGTGGGTTCGTAAAATCTTCCAGTGGGGTGGGTATAACCAGTTTTAGCAGTTTCCACAATTCATCATAGGTATACCTTGCCTCCATATTGTAGCTATATAGTACAAAATAGTTACTTCCCCTCAAAAATTTAATTTCTTGGGGTTGTGGGCAGTTATGGCATCCAGTTACCCTTACCACTGCCGCGGCAGCACAGTCTCTTATTATTTCCATGGGTCCAGCCGGATTTTACTTGTGGCATGGGCCGACCTCCGAATGGGTAAGCCACCCATGAAAAACGTATTCTTTTTTCCAACGGAATAAAAAGATGATATTTCCCATCCCTCTCCTTGATGATGGAAACTCCCCCATTATAATACCCTTCCGTTTTTAAAAATGTTGTCTCGGAAAACTTGCGCCAAAATTATCGTTTTAGAGATATAAAATCGTCTTCCCCATTTTGAGCAAAACCCAAGGCCAGACCAAAAACAACAAAGTAGAGTAAACTTAGTTTCATGTCTTTTTACTTATTGTTTGAAGTCAAAAACCTTCATCGGGATTAGGCTACCTGCTTCTCCAGTTATCTTTATGGAAGGGTATTTTGAGCTTCCACTTTCCCTTTAAATAATCCGATAATATCTTTGCCAATTCCCGTTGCTTTATCTGGTTGTTCTTTGACCAAATTTTAGTTTCCCCTATATTCCGCCCTTAGGTTAAAAACAAACTCCATGTCTTCCGTCAAATATAGTAGTAAATAAACTTTCAATCGCCCACCGGGGTTTACTGCTGGAAGCTCCAATTCCTGGACCTGAAGGCCCCCATTCATTGGGGTAAATGCCAAAATAAGGCGCGTTCACCTTGAGAACGTTCCTGTAAGGCACCAGTCACAAAACTAATCCGTCTACTGCTGCCACTGGTTTTAATTTTTTAACGCCTGCCATTCCAAAATGGTGGGGTAAAAATCCTCAATTATGACTTGTTCCCCGTCGCCGAATTAGGTGCTAATTTTTCCGGCCATTTACCCAGATAGGCTCACGGATCCCTCCTTCATTGTGCGGAACCCTTTGCCACTACTCAAGGTTTGTTGTGGGTGTGTTTTTCTCCTCCTCTGGCTTACAGCGCTGATTCCACCAATTGGTCCGACATGAGAGGATTATAGGTATTGTCAGATGATTTCTATCATCAAGGTGATCCATAAAATTATCTCCCAAACTTTTGTCCATTTCCCTCTACCAAGGCCGCATATTTAGCCTCCGTGGAAATCCAACCCTTTGTCATAGTATTTTTGGACAAACCTGGTTATCTTGCCATTATAGGGGTATTGCACTGCATAATTGTGGCCATATACAAAGAAGGTTTTTTGTTTTTTTCCAATGCGGAATTCCCATGGCCGTTTTGCCTCTTTGTTATGGCCTCCGTTAAAAATATATCCCTTTGCCATGGTATTTTTTCCAATCTGTACCGCCCCATTACTTCCTTACCTTCTTTGCCATTCCAAAATTCGGCACCCAAATAAACTCGCTGGAGCTCGGCCGCATAGCCTGCAATATTTACCTCAAAACCAAGATTTAAGGGATCTTCCCCAGGGGTGCCCTATAAGCCCCTAATGAGCTTGCCAGCATGCCTCCATGGTATTGTAACCCGCATTCCTTCAAACTTGAGGCAAGGCGTGTGGGCGTTACACTGCCTTCTCTCCCCGTTAACTGTGCATCTGGAACTTCATCCCCATTTACGTTCTTGTGGGAAAATTGAGTGTTTTGTGGTTTGTTTCCATGGGCGTGCAATTTGTTCCTTTTGCAGGGTCAATTTGGTACCCTATGCGAGCGGCATTCATTCCTGTCATTGAGACTAACACGGGTTTGAGTGAACCCATTACCGCAGTGGCGTAGGCCTGTGTAAATTTCATTATGGCCTCTTTGGCCAAACGCTCCATATTTGCGAGTTTGATAAAAGATTCATTGTTAAGGGTGTTCTTTGTTCCAGAATGGTACGGAGGTATCCTGCCACCATGTCATCTACAAGAACAGTTACAATGTGGGTTGAGAAAAAACCTCCTGGGTTTTTTCCATTTGCTTTTCCTTACATCCAAAACAAGAAAAGTGTAACTGACAAAAACATATTAAAGAAACATCTGTTCATAAACTTTTTTATTTCCTTCTTAATTCTAATTACTCTCTATCACAGCACCATCCTCGCGATATAAATCTACCTGTACCATCCAAATAAAACAGGCAAGAACAGTCATATTTTCGTCCAGAACATTGTTCTTGGCAATTTATTATAGTTAATCCCTGGTAATGGCTCCAGAAAACCTTGCCAATTACTTGATGTGATAATTTTAGTTGCCCTCACCTTACAACCCAATCGATTGATCCTGTTTTTTAGCCCACGTATCACCAACTTCCCCCATTTGGGAATTACCCTTAACCAAACAAATAAAGGAATATTCTGCGTCCTTGGACAAGGTATAGGACCATAAAAATGTCCTGGAATCCAGAGCGTGTTCCGGTAGATAGCCTCTTTTCTGCTTGTTGGTCCAACGACCCAATCCTCCAATATGCCTACTTGTTCCTCAGGAATACTACCATCCCCTTTAGGAACCTATATCCAGCAACAGATTACCGCCATTGCCAAGACATCAGCAAAACCCGATAATTTTGATCGGTGGTTTTATAATTGTTATCATTTTTTGGTAAACCCCAGGAAATCGTTCATGGTAAGACATAACTCCAATATTTGTTTTTTGGCCTTGTGATGGGCATTCCTTTGCTCCGGGGTGTGCGTAATCCCCTTGTTCCCTTAGTCGGAATTCAAAATGGTATTGGATTTTGTCAAATAACATTTGTCGAACCTTGCACTTCCCATTCCTCGGAATTGTGTTCCCAATCACCATCAAAACCAATACAAGGTCCGGGTTGTAGTTATCTGACAATTCCTTTTAATTGCCCTTTGATATAACTTTAGATTTATTCCATCTTGGGTTTGGTCCATTTTGCATTTCTGTATCGAATGGAATCTCTAGAAAATGCGTATAGTCCTTATTAGACCAGGTCGGTAAGGAATAATAAAATGCCCACTTTTAAATTATTTTTTCGAAGTGGCGATTACAAACGGAGTTTTATCACGGTCCTGTTTGGCCGCCGAACTTTTAACAGCATCAAAATCGCCATATTGTTGGGTGTTCCCAAAGGGCAAAGCCATCATTGGGTGTTTAGAGGGTAATTACCGAATATTTTGGCACCACTGCGTTTAATGTTAAATCGGCCCAAGCCTGGGGTTTCATATTTTTTTGCGGTGAATCCCTTTGCGTTTGCTTCAAATAATTCTCGTGTGAAAATATAGCCATTGTAAAAGGACCAGGATTCGTCGATCCCATTTACCGAAATAGCCCCAATGGATAAAAATCCCCAATTTGGCGTCTTTTAAACCATTGCATTTTTCGCCTCATTTATGTTTATACGGTATCTTGAGCTTGTTTTCTTGGGCAAAATTTACCGTTGATTATGGCCAATAGGAAAAAATGGAGGTAATCCAGTTTCTTCATTGTATGTAAATATGTAATCTGTAAATAAATATATTAAAAATTCCCCTAAAAAAGGGTTAATCCACTTTTTAAATCGGACATCCAACCAAATTTTCTGGTTACTTTCCCAAAGATATATTGGATTGGGCTTCACCGTAAACCAATTGGATTCCTATGCTATTTTTGCCACAAGACCTTACTTCTCCAGACGGCCATTGCTTCCAGTCAAGGTCAACCACAATATACCGCGGGCCACCAAACCATGCATTTTCTTTGCCTGAACCCAGTTCTCTGGCAAGGCAGGCAACAATCTAAGGAATCCTTCGTGCGACGCTTAATAACAGCTTCCGCTACACCGGCAGTATATCCAAAATTACCATTCTATTTGAAAATGGAGGGATGCTCGTCGAAAACAAATTATCGGCAATGGAAATCTGCATCAATTTATTTGATGTATTCTCCCGGGCCGACTTGGCATCCAGTAAACCGTGCATTGAAATTGATCATCCAAGCCCTGCTCCCATCCCGTACCTGCACCCCCGTCTGAAGTCGGAAATCGATCGTCTTTTGAGCTGGCAGCAAAAGGCTTCCTTTTCTTTGAGGTAATGGCAATCCCCTGGAGAAGTATGAGTAGAGGTGCGACATATGCGATGGCCCTTTTCCGGCGCCTCATACTCCTGTCCATTCCATAGATACCTACCATCTTTTCCCAATTGGTTAACCCCTGGGTAAAGATCTTTCAAATTTTGCCTTAACTTTCCTTAATAAATCATTATCTATCTGTCAACACTTCTGCAGCTTCCAATGTGTTCTCAAAAGCCCCTGGCCTATAATTTGATGGCCCCATTTGCCCGTACCTAAGGACATAGCAGCTGGTTACCATCCTTCCGCCAAATAGGAGTTTTTCTGGGACATATCTTCCGGGTTAGAAATCCATTTTCCACTATTTTCATCTTCTGAGCCAATCCAAATAAAACTCTGCTAATCGATTTTAGGTATGGATAAGCACGTTCTTTGCAAGAAACACCTTGTCCTGGTGTAAATCTATAATGCTTCCTCAAATAATGTTGGCCCAGCCAACCGCCACCCCGTGGATCCATGCGCCCCAATAGGGCATATTCGGCACGCATCCATGGAAGCGCCCAAAAGATCGGTAGCGTGATGTAGTACTGCTCCCCGACTATTACCATATTGCTCCTTTGCCGTAATTTTTCCCCGTTTCAAAACAACCGATCCCCATTAATCGAAAAGAGGCATATGGAGTTCCAGAAGAGATTGGTTACTTCTGCTGGCCATAATTCATATGAAGGTTAAGTTGAGATGTAATCCGCCTTCAAGGGCTTCTATATGCTCGCTCCAAATACCTTGAATGGTGCAGGATTGGTTCCTGGCCTAGAAGAAGAAATTAACAGAAGACGGCCATACTGAAATAATTTGCTTGCCAAATCAGGGATCTTTTCGTTACCATCTTTAATTCTTTGAACCTTAAATTCGTGGCAGGGAATCCATTTCACTACCCCCCAACTCAAAAAGAAACCGGTCAGTCAAGCTGGAATAATTCCGTAATATTGCCTGCCTCAAATTTCTGAAAAGTTTGTTCCTTTCAAGCCTTTTAATGGTTGCATTATTTTTTAGCAACATAATCATCCATGGTAAAAGGAAGTATTTACAAACGATAAATAGAGTTGCCTCCTTTACTCCTTTTTAAGGTCCAAGGCTCCATTTTGGCCCAATTACCTCCGCCAGACGTATTTTCTACCTTAAGTCTTGTCTCGAATTTTAAACGCCATAATCTATCTCCAAGGGTTGGGATTCCTTTTCCCCGCCAAATTGGGTCACCATTCCATCATACTGATTCCGAATCGGATGGGTTGTTGTAGTTACGTTTTATTGTCCATGATCTTCCGGGCCGATCCAATTTTAGGTTCCAAAAAATCCAATTCCTCTTTGCAGTAGTAGTTCAAATTGGATTACCATGACGTCATCTGCCTTGGTTAGGAAAAACCTTTTCGGAATAGGAAGCTCCCTTACTTTTATAGTCCACTTCTATTAAGGAACATCGTTAGGTTTTAAAGACCTTTCTATAGTCTTCAACACTTATGCACCTTTAAAAATCGATAAAAGATCACCCATATAGTCTGGTGTGACTGATTAACCGTTTTATAGGAAAACTTATCCATATAAAGCGGGCATTCTACCTCGTGAGGTTTCCCTTTCCCTTAAACAAGGCTCTGAATTGCTCTAAATCTCTGGGAACCCTTGGGAAATTACCCCATCCGCGACCTCCGGGCCACATGGAATCTTCATTGAGCTGTATCCTTTCATTTTTGAGGGTCTCCAAAAACCATGGCCCCTAATCGACCGTTACCCACTGCAAGCTTCCATCCATTTAGCCGCTGTGGTTGCTGCATACCCATAGGCCATGGCTTTCCCTGATATTTTTCTGCTCCTTGACAACTGAAATTATTACCCCAAAGGAAAGTGTTTAGTAAAAAGCACCTTTATCCTATTCATTCTAATTCTTTAATTTTATTTCCAACTCACCCAATCATCCGTTTCTAAAAGCGGACAGCTGGTAAGCCCCCTTGAATTTGAAAAAGATTGGGTAATGCCCCATTGGTAAAAGGCAAACCGACGGCCACTGGCGTTTTTTCACCTTTGAGGAGGGAACACCTTCAACAGTATTGCCAATTAATTTTGGGCCTCTTGCGGGGTTAAAGTACTTTGATCATCCCCTTGAATATAAAACTCGTGTAACTCCTTTCCTTTTTTCATTTAATCCATCATCAGGAATTGATTAAAATGAGAACGATTTTCTTGTTCTTAATCTCCATGGGGAACTGTAGACCGGTCCCGAATTTTATCCAGCTCCTCTTTTCCATTAGGTTTTGCCAAGCCATAGCGCCAATCGGTGTCCTACCATCCTGCTTATTGATGGGGTGAATATTCTCTAAATTTCAATATCATTGGTGACCACCATTCCCGTATTGGCTTAAATTATTCATGGTATAAACTGGGCATCCCTAACATGGGCGCGCATCCTTGTTTAGGGTCGTCATATTTATACGGGGCTATCTTGCACAAAATTAAAAAGGCAGTTCCTTTACCCCATTTCCTCCCTCCAGGATTGAATCATCAAGGGAAAGGATTATATAATAGGAAAGAGGGTCTTACCCTATTGGATTCCCCTTGGTTTTACCAAATTTACCATCCGCTATATTGAACTTGGTAATCGGGTGAATCATTGGCCATTTGTAGGCCCAAGCCAGGGATTGTTGGGCCACCAAGGCCACTTCATTAGTTTTCGCCGCTTTCTTTTAAATCGGCATCCTCCGTGAATCAAATTCCTTTTTGGTAACACAAACCTCTTAACGGGCGTTCACCCCCCAACTTGGGAAATTAATCACGCCTACGGGAAAACATCTTAAGTTTTGGTAATAATTCCCTGCCAAAGAAATAAGCTTACGGAACTAAACCTCCTCCATGGTTTCGGGTGTACACACCTCCCATTTTCCTTTAATTGATCCTGAGGGATTATCCGATATCTTGCTGTGCAACTTGGAAAAAGCGTATCTCTGGATAAATTGGCGTTTTTTATTTTCTTCTTCCTCTACATTTTCCAATCCGTTTTTTTGCGTCCATTGCATATTGCTTTGTTCCAGATTCCCAAACCCCAACCTCACCAATAAGGGACATTGTTTCAACTCCAATTTTTCATGAACCTTCCACCCATAAACCCGCTATAGGTGCCCCAGCTTTGGGGAGTCGGGCAATTGTAAAGACCAAAAAGCCCCTTTGGAAAGCCTTGTGGTTTAACCTTCTTCGTTATTTCCAAAGGGTACCATAAACAAGTAATCTTCCCCACTGGTCGAAGTCGTCCATCCCCCAAAATGGTTTAACACTCGAATTCTGTTTGAAGGACCATATTATCGGAAAGAATGGGAAGGAAAGCCATATCCTTCTCCATAAGTATTTCCCGGCCCATAGCCATAGTACTAATAGTATTATTCTTCTTTTTCATGTATTACTGTTTTCGTTATATTTAATATGTTCTTTTGGATATTATTTTGCCCAAAACTTATACCCCTCCGGCAATAAAATGGGATTACCATCCTTGGCGGAATTATAAAATCTGCCCTTAAAAAAACCCATTTTCATCAGAAAAACTCACTGATTGCATTGTAATAGAATACCAATTCTTGTCTTTCCAAAAAAATCCTTGATCAAGGAGTGAATTTTATATGTATTTGGTTCCCGGTCTATCCGGTTTTGGATCCAGTTCCTGTGGGGTAGGGGCCAAATAACATTTTATTTTTTTGTAGCAGGCGAAAAAAATTTTTTCTTGGGGTTTCTTTCCAAGAACATTATGTATACCCTTTTCTTGGGCCCAAAATTTTCCTTCCGCTTTTGCTATTTTTTTTTAATTTCCTTTTTTCCAAAAAAAATTTTTTTATTTTACCCAACCCCCCCCCAAAAAAAAAAAAAAAAAAATTACCTCTCCT
>Ga0163217_1000618_pt1 | contig 11706 bp, 9 predicted proteins | sample SynspAceP_FD_185933 | JGI IMG/M metagenome (GOLD analysis project Ga0163217, IMG submission 185933) | Saline lake microbial communities from Ace Lake in Antarctica - Synechococcus sp. Ace-P (PacBio error correction) | ecosystem: Environmental > Aquatic > Non-marine Saline and Alkaline > Saline ... | reverse complement strand
AATCAAACCAGGAAAAAAAAAAACAGAAAAATTCATGTTCAAACCCCAGAAAAAGGGTCATTTTTTTCATTTTCTTCTAAATTTTGTTTTCCTGAGAGTAAACCAATAGAAGTACACCGCTTTTTTGCCTAAATTTAAAAATAGGAAAGCCAAGTGGATAGTAACAGAAGGATGGATTTTCCACTTAACAGTTTTTAATTGTGTAGTTTGGTCTTTTTTATATTTCCCGGGGAATACCTTCATATCGTGACTACTGATGGGGGCTAACCCGAGTTGGGCCAAGGTTACAAACTTCTAATATGTTTCACTGGTAATGGATATTATTATAGGGGGCTAAAATTAGATTTTTCTGGTCCACTTATTTTTATTCAGGGTTAATGCCCAGATGTTGATATCTTTCCCCCAAAAAATAGAGAAACATTGGTCGTTCTGTGTAAAGTCAATTTATAGCGGGGAGTAGTTGATCTTGGGTCCCATGAAACTGGAGAAGTTATGCAAAAGTTTATATTTACCTTATTTTTTTTTGAGGTATTTAACAAAAGGTCATTTTTTACCCCCGTTTTCTAAAAATTTGAAACCGGGATATAATATGGCTTCCCACCAAGTTAATCCAATCGGGCTTCCCTTTTTAATCGGGGCTTATTTCCAAACTTTTAAAATTTCCCCCCCCGAACCCCAAGTGTTACCCGGAGATGTAATTTGGATCCAGGGACCCCCCAAGACGTTAGGCCCCGACCCCCCATATTTAAACAGTTTTCAGATAGGGTAATCCTCCTTGGTTCAATTAATAATTATAAAATTTCCCCCATTATTTTATAAGTTTAATGCCTCAACTAGGGGTTCGGCAGGGTATTCATTTCCGATTTATTATTTTTAAGGGAAACTTCTTTAGGGGGGGAAAAAAAAGTCGAATTTGGGCTTGGTTTTCCCCATTTAATCTTTCGCCAACCCAACAAAAACCTGCCCTCACTACCCCCAATTTTTCTTCCAACGACCCCTTTTTCCGGTGCATGCCCTCTTGGGGAGGACCGGTTACCCCAAAGGATCCTTTTATCAGGGCGCGGAAAACATTTCTTCCTGTTTTATTCTGCCGAAATTTCCTTAAAACCCCGGCGGGGGGGCTCCTCTTCTGGGGACAAGAATCTGTTCCGTTTAGCTTCTTGGATCACGATTTAAATTTATTTCAGGTCCACCTTCCCGGCCATGAAAGCGGGGCCGGGGGCCCCCCTATGACCGAAAATAACTGATCCGTTTTTATTAGGGCCCCCCTTTCCGAAGTATTAGCCCCAGGGAATAATCTTCCCGGCTAATGTTGGTAAGCCAATGTTGTTGTGATTCTGTAACTTTCCCCAAGGGTCCGTTCATCCATTACCAAATGTCCCCCAGGGGGCTTGTTTATTTGGTTCAAAAAAATAGTTATTATCAGTCATAGGGCGCCGCTTTTCATGGCGTGAGGTGCTGACCCTGATAATTTCATTGCGCCGGATCAGAAGACGTACGGATACAGATTCTCTGTCCCAGAAGAGGAGCGCCGTTTAGGAATTTCGGCATTACAGCAGTTTCGCCTCAGATATTCTGTTACTTCCGGTAACTGGTTCTCTACAGTGATGCAACCCGAAGGTTTGAAGAATATGGTAAGTGATGTAGTGTATTTGTGCGAAAGATTTAAATGGAAACCAGCCAAATCGACTTTTTTCCTAAAGGAGATTATCTTAAATTTAATCACTGCTGATATACTGTGCATACCTCTAATGTGATGTTTATTATCACTATATATATATCATTTCAATATTTCATTAATTGAACCAGATTATACTATGAATCTGTAATATTGTGGCTCGCCTAATTTGGGTCTGGATCCAAAATTATCATTCTTCTTAAATAGAGCTCCCTTTGGTGGTTCGAATTAAGTGATAAGCCGAATTAAAAGAGCCGATTAGGAATTACTAGGAATGCATTCTATCCTCGTTTGTCTTTTATAGAGAACGTTGATTGATCTTTTATCTCAAAAAATCAAAAGTAAGAACTTTGCATACTTCTCCATCATTGGGACCAACATTACTCGTAATTGTACTCCACAGTACACATGTTTCTGATTTTTTGGGAAAGATATCAACTGATTTACCGAAAAATAGTTACAGAAATTCTAAATGCTATATATATACCCTATTTACATTGGTGAAAGATAGAATGTTTAACTTGCATAATGCGGTATTCATAGTAATTATTGAAGGGATTCAGAAATATTTAAAAACCAACTCAGGTTAAAGCCCTGTATCAGTTTGAATAAATCCTCTTCTCATTCCACTCCACTGCTTCCCTGGTATTTTTAAGTAGTGCGAGAATAAAAAGCGATTTCTATTGTCTTGTACCTCATCTTATAAAACATTAAGAAATTGAAAAAAGACTTTCTGGATTGAACGTATTTTCTCTGTTCCTGGTGTTGATTTGTGGTTATAGCGTTTATTTTTTCTCTTCTATTTCGGAATTGAGATGTATATAAATAATAGGCTCCACCGAATTTTGCGAGCTTTTAAATCAAATTTCTTTATTTACCTTAACATGCAGTTCCTAGTGGTCTCTTCTTGATTTACCTCCTCGATTACGAAGCCTTATCTATTTTTTTCTCATAGAAATTAAAACAACGTCGCCGAGTCTATCGACACTGTAAATAATGAACTGAATCAAAATTTAATTATTCTAGACAAATGATATATTTCCTTCATTAAGCGGTTCTCGCCCCTAAATATATTGGTATCCATAAATAATAGGGATTGCTATTCTTACGGCATATCAATAACTTATATCCATTTTTAGCAAAAAGCGAAAACTAACCGTAATATGATAAATAAAATTTAGAAATAACCAAAGTATTACCTTGGCATTTATTTGCTCGATTATGTTTTGATGCTCTCGGTTGAAATATACGCGTGTGTTTTAATAACAATATATTGGTGATCTGTGTACGATGGTATTAGTTGTCGAATTTAATTATTACCTGATAGGTCGAATTATTACACGATTTTGACCATATCAATATACATGACTATCGAAACACGGAACAATTAAAAAAAACAATGCACTTTATGGATTCAGGAAAGATAAATCTTGCTCTATTGATATAAATTTGGAATTAAAACAGCTATCCAGGTGATTATTACCTCGAAACTGAACAAAGGTAATGAAATCAAACGATTGATTGAATACTAGATTCCTCTTATTGTATGGCTGAGGAATATTGGCTGAATGAATTTCCACTGAAAAAACGCCAATTTACAACAAGAGTTATAATAATTCGGCTGTGATTCCCTCAAATATAAATCACCCTCCGATCGATTATCTTTTTTATCAGTACCCCCTAACTCGGAAAAGCCCGGATGGTATTTGAACAAACCCGCCCGCTGATAATGATCTACGGCCTCCGTGCAACAATTGTGCAAACAATAACCGCTAACACTAAGTATGACAAATAGTTTCGTTATATGATCTTGTTCTCTCTTCAAATGTGTTGCCAAATCTCCTCGGCTAAAAAGTAGTGGATAAAGAAAACTGGCCTCCTATTACATACGTTAATAATTTGGATAGAAACATCTTGGCTAGGTTATAAACATCTGACGAAAAATGGTGTTTTTCATATTATGGAATGAAAGGCGCAAAGTGGAGAATAGCATTATTGGTGTCACATTTGGAGTTTATGAAGATTACACTCAGTAGAAGCTTACCGAAGGTGAAATTCACTTGAAGCCTAGCCGGAAATTCGAATTGGAAGAATTATGATATACTCCCAGGCAAAAATAACAAACATAAAATACTTTATAATCTCTCTCATAACACCCATATAAACAAATTAAGTGAGTATTTAACTAAATTTTGGTAACACCAAGCATGTGCAAGGTTTCCCTTTGATATGACGAGAATTATCGGAGACCCCATTTATTAAACAAATATCTCTTGCTGTAATTAACCACCCTTAACTGGAAAACAACATTGTTTAAGTATTATTTAATGAAAGTCGTCAATAGAATGAGAACCATTCAATCAGCTTTTTAGATGAAATCAAACCCTTTGAGTTTTTATGGAGATGAGTGAAAATCAATTGTTAAAATATATAGATGAAAAACTTATATCCCAAAGAAGGGTCTGGTTGTTTGTGTAGTATTTGCATTATATTAAATTTAAAAGAGCAATAGTAGTACACCATATCAATTGGGACACTAGAGTATTATGCTGCATATAGACTGCGTAAGCGTAATAAAGTACAGAAAAAAAAATACTTGGACTGAATTATCAGGAAAGCCTGGATTGATGCAATGAGCGGAAGGACGAATTATGAAGATGGAAATGTAGCTATTATTACTTTGAACTATCTAATTAAATAACAATAAGCTAATAACTAATTATATCCTGAAAATAAATAAACATTACCGGAAAGCTTTTATTACCAAACTATAAACGCTTTGTCTATATAAAATTTCCTAAAACTTTTATACGCGATTATTTTCCTGCTAGCTGTTCCTTTGCGCTCAAACTTGACCCAATAACGTTGAAGCTATCTTGTGGCCGAACATAAACTTTAATTTCTGTTAAACTTATAACAAAATCATTACCATGTAGTCTTTTAGTGCTTTGTTATCACAGCCCAATGCAGTATGTCTGATCATTCTTAGTACCTATGTTCTGGTCTCTCAGGGCTTCGAGCATTGGCCCTTAGTCATGCATATTCATATTCTTTGGGAATTCATACTTTTAAAAAACAGTCAAGTCGATGATACTAATATAATATAAATACTCGTATCAATTCGGTCTCATAAGAGCAAAAGTACCCGTCACATCAACTATAATGGTATAACACCATATGCACCAGCATGTGCCCAATTAGAATAGCTATTGCTACACGACATTTTTTGACTGCAATTGATGGCAACACCTTATTCCTATTGCAGTTGCAGATATCTGTGGAGCCGTGTTAAGTATACTTTATCGTGGTTAAGGTTTTCATTATTAACACAGTCTCCTACGAATTCCAAAGGATTTAATACAATTCGGATTGTTTGCGCGCACCTTATCCTATGAAGATATGGGAGGAACCGTGATGGAATGTGGGCGAGTAAACCATATGAAAAGATATATTCGTCCGAATTGAATCCCAAATAGTTTAATATGGTCTAGACAGACGTTATGCCAATTCTTATCGATAATGGTATATCGTACCTGTTATTGTTGCGGTTGGGGTTCGTCGTCGCAAGTATAGTGTTGAAAGTTACATTGATGCAGGTGGGTCTGGTAAGGTTCAAAAGACATTGTGCGAAAGAGTTTGGATATTGCCCCGTTACCCGGGTGTCCTATCCTATCGTATTGATGAATAGGTTCGGCGATGTCCAAGTGTATGATTAATGGGCCGTGGTCTGATTTTGCAGCAATAGTGTAAACGATACTAGTTCTTTTTAAACTTGGGTAGTTTGATACCATAGCAACCTGGTCTCCCACGTACTGCTCTTTTAAAAATAATTTCTCAATGTTTTTTGATTCGATAGCTTGTCTATTTGGATCTATGATGGTTCCAAACAGTCATAAACCTTTGATTTATGAAGAGCAAGTATGGATGCGCTCCCCTAAAAGGGGACCTATTGTTGTGGTGCGTTGATGGTTGCTACGAGGGCTCTCAATATGCAAATCTACAAGTCATTCACGCGTTATATGTTGGAGTTTCATGCTATAAGCGTGTCTCTGCCTGCCACAACTCATTGCTGCGGAATTTGCACGCTCCGATGCTGAAGGAGACCCTGGGATACTGATTTAAGATTCGCCTAACGACGTTATACACTTGGGAGAAGGCAGATACTATTCCTGTTTCTGCACAGATAGGTAATGAGATGAAAAATTAATGCTACTGAACAATTATCCTTGCTATCGTCTCTCTCTCTGTGAAAGTCCATCCTAATGGGTGGAGAAAGGACTTTCTGCTGCCAGGGACTACCTGGAAGTACGAATCATACGTCTACTTGCCCCAACGAGGTATTTTCTATTGGTGGAAGCATGAACCGGATAGACTTGGACCGGGTGTAAACTCGCACGCACTTACTATTTTGACCCAGGTAGGCGAAAAATTTAGACCAATTTGTATTTATTTAAGGCATCAGTGCTAAGTAGGTGAGGAAACTAATGCAATCCAGTAGCTTTCATAAGACCGTTCCTCACCACAGACTGACGTACTGTATGAAAAGTGAGTGATTTAAGCTAATAGATATAGATAGGAAAAGTGGTAAATAGCAAACCATTTAAAATATAGCTTAGGCTTATTCGCTGGTTAGGTCCCCGTTATTTTATTAAAGTCCACAAAATGAAATACCCACTCTCGCTAAAATATAATTCTGAAACAGCAAAATTAGAAAACATTAAATCTCAATCCGACTAGAAAAATACATATTTGTTCCCCTATTTTTTATTCCATTGCGGGGGGACTTAATAAAAAAAAAAAACCAGGGGGGGAAATTTTTTTTTTTTTTTTTTTTTTATTTAATTTTCTTCTGGGGGGGGGTCTGTCTGATTTTTTCATTGCACCTTTGACGAAATTAGCATCTGATAATAAAGCACGTGAAGAACGTACATTAACGTTAATGAATTTATGCGATCTTCTGCTACTTGTATAACTGCGATGTCGGTTATAAGGTATCCGTTCCAAAAGAGTTAGTCCCAATTAAGGAAACTGTGTTTTTTCCTCTAAAGTTTTTATTTGAATATGCACTATTTAGCTGTTATCCATAAAGTCTGGCATATTTTGCTTCAGCGAATTTTTGCAATAGTTTTGATAAACTAGTTCCAATTGCCTCTGGACTCAAAACATATCACCAAAGTCATCTTCCTGTACGCCACCCAAAAAAATCTGCAGCCTTGCATCGATGGACTTTGCAACGACAGCATTTTATTGTCGCGGATAGAGGACGACGCTGGAACTATTCGTCTTTCTAAAAACACTGTTTGAAGGACTTAAAAAATTGATTGAAAATTTTACTTTATCAGTTTTATCTCATTGGTAAATGGCAAGATCAAGGGCAAATCAAATCGAAATTGACGGTAAGAATCAATATCGAACTTGATTGACTTTAGGTATTGGAATGGTAGGGTTTGCCTTTCAATAAAAGATTTCTCCTGGGAGATCTCACACTTCGTGAAATTGACCTCAACAGCAGAATGCTATCAATCTGCGAACACCTGTCCATTATTAGATAGATCTGATATTAGGAGAGCAGCCGTTGATGGCCTTGTAATTTAATTTTAATTGGATAAGGTGGTCTTTATTTACATGTCTATTTCATTGAATTTCTTATATATCCATCTTATACAAATAACAGGTGGTTCATGTTGTATTTAAAACGACTGATTCCAAAGAGTTCAGATATATTAGTTTCAGAAAATAATTTAATGTGCTTAGTGTTTAATAATGGCATTAGCGCTAGTGTAACCTATTCAAAACAGTCATAGATTAATAAAGTCGTGATACAGATAGAAACCGTAAATTAAGACTGGCACACACTCATGGTATTATTAGACGTAGGTAATAATTAAATAAAAATATGAAGGACAATATGTTAGCGATAATTTTCTTGAGCGGTTTTATAACATATTGCTCAGGCCAAAATCACAAGCCGGAATTATGATCCAATTTTTGACACTAATGTGGTTCCATTACAACATGAAAATGCGGATTTTGTTCCCAGACTTTCTAACTACCCGTGTTCTAATCGCTCATATTTGACATTGACATATTCCTAAAGACTCTCTTCTCAATATTCCCTGAATATTCTATGCCTCGATCTTATATCTGATATATTGACGCTAAAAGGTTAGTAAAGGTAACTAAATATCATTGCGTTGTTTTGAACGGAGACTCCGTACTAAGTCGCTCTTAACAATATTGTTTCTTTACATGAGATTAATTTATCGCACATTAACTCAACCCCTTACCATATTAATTGTACACTATTTCTTTGAACATGTGCTAGAAATGTATTTTCGTGGTCAATCCCGCAAGTCTATCGGTGTATTTCAAAATCTGAAATATCTGAAATTAAAATTAGCTTTTATCTGCTTATGACGTTTTGTTACTATTTTAGTCATCCGAGATCTTCCTTATAAATTCTACGTTTATATTGATTGAAACATTAAGCGTGCTAATGATTATTCATAACTAATTTAAATTATCCGAGATTCAAGTCTTGACTTTGAAACCTAAATATGGATGATATTTTAATTTTTTCAGAATAAAAACATGGATATATATAGGCTTTTTTTTAGGAAACAATTACAGCAATCTCCGGACTCAGCTTATGAAAATCCTTCCTCTCCTTACGTTGCATACTTCAGTTGAACAATTCATTGATACTGACCTGATAATATCAGGAAAACTAAAAATAATAACGGATGCAGTTAAAGATTGATATCTAAATTAATGACTCATTCAAAATTACCCACAATACAACTTAATTTATTGGGACATTAACTTCAACAAAATGAATTCAAAATTAATTTCGATGGATCTTGCTTGTTGAGAAATTTTTCTCCAATAAATTCTTAATGAAAGACGGGCTGACAATTGTTATGATTTAGCTCACCTACAACCTCCATGCGCAAAAGGCATTATGTCAATCGAGATCTAAAAAATGATTATCAGTTTCTGGTTCCTAAGAATTAAAATTTATAATATTTGAGGCCTTATATCACATTTATGTCGATAATGAAATTCCAGAAGACTTTTAGGAAAAATGGATTTTTATTTAATAAAGGATAGAAAACTAGCCACAGAAATCAATATTCTATATTGAATAACTCGAAAAATGCCTGACAGTAAACAAAATTAAAAATTTCGGATTGCTAGAGTGCAGCTTACACTAGAATTTTGGTGAGAATATTTTATTATAATTGAATATATTTTGCATTTATATACGTGAAAATGTAACAGTTTCTTGATGAAAATTTACGAATAAACCGTATTATTTAATCTGATTGATTTGTAGGACCAAAATTGAGACTAACAAGCGTCTCATTGATTAAAATAGTCTCTTACTCTTGTTTTAAGTACACTTTTTTTTTTCCTGCTTGATAGTGCTGATAGCCCTAAGGGCAGACTGACTCACAAGAAATTGTAATCACTGCCTATACAAGAAAAGACCAAGTATTTTAGTAAATAGAAATGGGAGGAATTGCAGGGTATATGTGACCACGCAAAAATGTCATCCAAATTTAAAGCCTTGGTTTGGTTGCGCTATAGCGTGACTTTCAGATGTCCCAGTCGGGTGACGGCAAACGTTATCCATATATAACTTCTAGGCTGCAACCTAATTGTCTTTCGCCAGTTCAACAACGACCCTTGTTGGTAGCAAGAGCCATATGAGGGTTCACATACTTACATTATGGAAGAAGGACGCCCCGCTTATTATCCGAGACTAAATACCATTTTGAACTACTAGTCTCGGCTTCATCATTGAATGATACTGAAGTCGAAAACCGAAGTGCTTCGTATTCATAGTCAGTTCAACCTTCAACCGGTCTAAAATCATTAGAAAGGGTATCTTCACTAAGAAGATTCAGCAAAAATTAGAGTCTCCTTGCCTGCAATCCTGTCTGATACACGGGTCGACCATACCACCCAAAAAAAGCTACTATATCCGTTTTGACTGAACAAGTATTGATCTATCGCAAATCGATTATTTTTTTATTGTTGATGAAAACGCAACTGTATAGATCTGGACGCTCCCTTAATCTGTCTTTCGATATATTACCTCGATTGTAAACTGCTCCTCTTCTTGACTGAGACCACTTTAAGCTATCTCCGTGAGGCGATTTTACACTTAATTGTCTAAGAGCCAATCAATATGTTATCTACTTTTTTACAGCTTTAACTCGTATGATAGAAGTATGGGGTACCTCTCCCTGTGGCTTTGGATGGGCTGGAAACTATCTATGGAGAAGAATGATCATCGTGGCCATTTGGCCTTTCATAAAGCTTCTCGTGACTTGGCTAAGTAACTATTAAGAATGGATGTGCCTGGTGATCGGACACAAACCTACCTACAGCTAACTCATTTGGTTTCTTTCTGTATTGTACGATTTCCATGGGCTACTTCGACATCTTTGTGTCAACGAGCTTCTTACGTATTCATTTGTGAACTCGCAAAGTCAGTGCACCATATATATGTATATACGTGATTTAAAACATATTGGGGTGAAATAACAGAGTTCCACTACTCCAATAATAAATTATGTCTCTATTGACAATTGTCACGCTTTTTCTCTTCGATTTGATGCTCACACAACGGGGTTGACAAATGCCTCCATCCGAACTCTACTTGGACAATTGGAATCACCCGCATTTGGTTAGTTGGGTTATTAACTTATTGAGATCTTACCTACCATCGATGGAAGACCTTGTCAATTCTATTTGCGCTTTCTCTGACTACGGCATTTATTTTCTGGTGCATGGTTGAAAATTCTGTTATAATCTCGTATCATTGGTATTATTACAGAATTGGGGCAAAGGACTACCTTTGATAGTTGCTATATGTGTAATGTGGTGGTTCTATTGGCCGGACAAGGATATACCATTTTTGGTTTACACTATCTGTTATATTGCTACTCTGTAACAGATTACCATTAGAAAAACTTCAATTCAGATGCATTCCAACGACTCGGAAGAATACCAAAGGTCCACCGTAATTTTAAACGTTTTAATGAAGAAAATGAAGTCGATACGAAATTCTTATCTAAGGTATGCTAGTTTTCCCTATTGTCTAAAAAACTAATCGTGTGTGTTGCTTGAAGAGAATGACCCATTGCAGAGTAAGATTTAATCGTCCCCCCCATCAGTTATCCAGTTTATGTTTAAGATGTGAAAAGTTATACACTGATTAATTGTGTGACTGCATACTAATACTTTTCTTGTAAAATGAGATGAAGAAGTTGTATAATTAACTGCATATTCTAATAACTTAGAGATACAAAAAGGATATAAAAGCAATTAAATCATAACTCGATTTTTAGCGGTCAATTAACAGGATTACACACAACGGAACAACAGGGCTTGAAAAAAAAATGAAAAAAGGCTTACAGCGGAACAAAATCGGAACTGTTAGTTACGTAGCGCATCCTTCCCGGACAGTTGGACATAGCCTGGAGGAAAGCGTACTTAACGATATAATTATACGGTACAAAGTCAAACCCACGTATGTACACATCCACTGTGGTGTTCAACAATTCAATCCAGACTTTGATATCTATAATTGAGGTCATCCGTCTATTTGGCGAAAAAAATAAATAAAGCATCAGTTAATAGTTCGGCCTTTGTATTAAAATTGTAGTGTCGCAAGGTGATACAATGACGACATTTAGTCAATATTATTGCTTCCGAGCAACTGGAGAACGGCTTACAAACAATTTCAAGAGTCGTGATAACGTAATTTGTTTTTGAATAATATAATGCTCTATCGATAATAGTATTGTCTTAGCTTGGTATTATGGTTTGATATTCTCATAATGACAATGCAGTCGTGACAAAAAAAATTCTCAATTTTAAGCCATCCGCTTTTAATCATCTATGACTGACAAAGATGGTAAATTTTTTACAATAACTTGCGAAACACTCGTGCAAAATTTTTATATTTCTGCCCTTCTCCTGTGGGTTGTGTGTGTGTGGGTTTTTTGTTTTTTTTG
>Ga0163217_1102509_pt1 | contig 11708 bp, 12 predicted proteins | sample SynspAceP_FD_185933 | JGI IMG/M metagenome (GOLD analysis project Ga0163217, IMG submission 185933) | Saline lake microbial communities from Ace Lake in Antarctica - Synechococcus sp. Ace-P (PacBio error correction) | ecosystem: Environmental > Aquatic > Non-marine Saline and Alkaline > Saline ... | reverse complement strand
GAAACCGACACAGGTGGAGGTGGTAGAGAGATACCGAGGGCGCGAGATAACTCTCGCTAAGGAATCGGCAAAATGGCCCCGTAACTTCGAAAGGGTGCCACCGCAAGGTGGTCGCAGTGAAGAAGGCAGGCGGACTGTTACAAAAACACAGGTCTCCGCTAAAGTCGCAAGAACGATGTATGGGGCTGACGCCTGCCCCAGTGCCGGAAGGTTAAGGAAGCTGTCCAGCGAAATCGAAGCTAAGCGACTGAAGCCCGGTGAACGGCGGCCGTAACTATAACGGTCCTAAGGTAGCGAATTCCTGGTCGGGTAATTCCGACCCGCCGAAAGGCGAACGATCTGGCGCTGTCTCGGAGAGAGGCTCGGCTGGAAATAGAATTGTCTGTGAAAGATGGACTACTGCAACCCGGACAGAAAGACCCTATGAAGCTTACTGTAGCTTGGTATTGTGCCCGGCTCTGAATGGCGCAAGGATAGGTGGGAGGGCTTTGACCATGGTTGCGGGTCATGGTGAGCCAACGGGGAGATGACCACTCCTTTCAAGCTGGGTTCGAACAGGCCACCGTTATCGGGGGCTGACAGTATCAGGTGGGCAGTTTGACTGGGCGGTCGCCTCCTAAAGGTAACGGAGCGCGCAAAGTTTGCGTTCTGCTGGTTGAAATCAGCGACGGAGTGTAAAAAGCAGAAGCAAGCTTGGGCTACTGTGAGACCAACAAGTCGAACAGGGACGAAAAGTCGGCTTTAGTGATCCGGACGTCTGAGTGGAAGGCCGGCGCTCAACGGATAAAAAGTTACTTAGCGAAAACGGCTGATCTCCCCCAGAGTTCACATCGACGGAGCGTTTGGCACCTCGTGTCGGCCTCATCGCAACCTGGGCGAAGTCGGTCCAAGGGTTGGGCTGTCGCCCATTAAAGCGGTACGCGAGCTGGTTCAGAAACGTCGTGAGACAGTTCGCCCGTCCATATCGGTGATGCTAGAAACATAGAGGAGTTCTCCTAGTACGAGAGGACCGGAGGAACGCACCTCTGGTGTTACCAGTTATCGTGCAACGGTTAAACGCTGGTAGCCATGGTGCGGAGAGGATAAAACCCTGAAAAGCATCTAAGTGGGAAGGCCCACCTCAAGATGAGTTTCTCATGGCTTAAGCCAGTGAAGTCACGGAAGAACACCCCGTTGATAGGCTCTACGTGGAAGCGCAGCAATGCGTTGAAGCGGAGGAGTACTAATAGACCGAGGGCTTGACAACACTTCGCTCTTGCTGCAGATAGCATGAAGCGTTTGATATTCAGAAGGTTCTGCCAACGGCCTGAAAGGCTGTTGTGATGGATTCTACTTACCTAGCAGTTCTCAGGTTCACCTGGGGGAAGAGATTATTCCTGGTGTTCATGCACTGTGACCCCACTTCCGATCCATCGCGAACGTCGGTTGTGAAACCGAGTACGGCGACGAAGTTGGAGGGAAGACTTCTGAAAAATAGCTCGATGCCAGGATAAAACTCTTGTCCATCCATTTTGTTGGTTGGAGCGCGGCTAGATCTAGCGGCTAGACCAAGACGAAAAGGCACGCAAGGGGCTTTTTTGTGTTTGAATAAAACAATTTAAGCTTGCTAACATCGCTAAATTCGCCAATCTCCGCTCTGTTCGGGTCTAGAATTAAATCCACGCAGATATGGTGACTCGACACGTTCATCGGCGCGTTGGCCCATGAAGTTCCGGCCTTTGCCTCCAGGGCGTCCGCTGTGGTCAGAGATGGCTGCACAAGCGGCGCTGTCGGTGCGGGTGGTTGGCGATTGATACGCTGGATCTTTCTGTTGGGGCTGTATGGCATTGATTCTTGATTCCCAGGTTGCTTACATGGTTGAGTAACTTCTCCAAGATAAGAAATTTACCGGTTTCCAGACGATTCGTCAATGCTGCGTACCGCCTGCTGGCCTACCGCCTGTGGGACGACATGGTTGCATGACTCAGTGCAGCTTTGCCTATCCACACTCTCCACTCAATCTTTCCTGCCCTGCGATGCCTGGCATGCTAGCCCGAATCCTGCGACGGGATTGAAGGACTGATGGATCAGATCGAAGTCTTGCTAGTTCAGCTGCTACCTGCGACGCATTCACGTTGAATCGAGACAACGATGCGGAAGCTGCTACGCCAGAGAGCGAGCTGCGCATATCGGCGTCATTGCTGCTCCAGCACTTCGACGGAATACCTATCTCACGCTTGCAGAAGAGGTGCCGATCGGCTTGGGTTGGAGCTTCGGGCTCAGATTCGGATGAGCGAACTTCGTTCCTTTCTTGCCCCACGACGTTCTCACCTCAAGCTCAAGGCTCTTGGCGCTGGGCGGGTGGCAGCCCTTTGACTGTTGTCGACCAGCTCAACCAGCCACCTGCAAGTATCAGCGCCCAAACCTGGGAAGATCTCTTCCATCAACCTCTTGCCTTGGCCATTCAGATCTCGATCCGATTTCTGATTTTGCCTTCTTGTGCTCTCGGCAATGGTCTCTCGTTGTGCACTTGCCTTGTTGTTGATCATCCCCTCCGCGCATCCACCGATTCGATCACTGGTTCCCAAGGTGCCCTTGTATTGCTGGCTTACACCCTGCAAATGTGCTGGTAGTCCAAAGTCTTTGTTTCTCTTGGTGCCAGGTCAGCCTATGGGGGTGGTCAGTGGCGTCCTGTTTTTGACGCTCTAGTCTGGTGGTGGGTTGATCTCTATTCGGAGGCCTCATGTGTGTCGCCGTCGGATGCGGGGGCGGATCCACACCTTAGCTCACGTCATCAAGCTCCTTGCAGGCGAAGATAGTAGTCTCCGCATCCACGTCAATGCCCGAGCCAGGTCTAGCTTTGCGTCCCCCTTCCTGCCAAGCTTGGCCCTGCTCTGCGCAGGGTCGGCGCCATGGTGGTGGTTGGGATTCCTTGACTGCCCTGTTGGCCGCTTTTGATGGGTGCCGGCCTGCGCTTGCCTTGCTGGTGGAGCTGTGGTTTTGGTTGGGCTGGGTATCGAGCTTTGCAGCCTTTGAGCGCTGGATTGAAAATGACCCTCGCTTTCAGCGTTGATGGGCCGTTCCATCCCCTGGTTCGGATCGCTCTTGTTTGCCACGGTTCCTGCTCCAGGCCCGCGGGACACTTATGCTTAATTTTCTTGGCGGACTCACCCTGCTGGTTCTTCTGTTGCCTGTCCTTCTGCTGGAGTGGCTGGATTGCTGGTCGATACTGCGGCAGCCGGAATTCAGGGTGTGCAGCCTGCTCGGTACTGCCCACCCCTCGCCTCTGGCAAATGTCCAGCTGTGGGGCCTCATTGGTTTTCGCATCCGCTTCGGAGATGAGTCACTTGGAACCGTTGCTTCGTCTCCACAACCCTCTGCGTTGCTCAGAGCGTTTCGATTTGGAGTGGCCTCTAATCGGGATGACCAGGCATTCTGAATTTGCAACAACTTCCGATCAACCTCCTCAGAGATTGAGCTGGCAACGCACGGATTGATATTCCTCAAGGCCGGTTAACGAGACTAGGGCGATCACTCGCAAAATCCTTTCTATTATTTAGCCTCGCCTGGTAACAAAACCTGAAGATTGGTGATTGCGTTCAACACAGCTTGGTATTGGACCTAACTCTCCCATTCTTCGGTTGGACACCTAATTAATTTGAGCTCGGCTAGACGGGCGTTCCCTCATCCACAAGGGAACAGGAGCTCCGCAGGCAAAGGTATCTGACGCTGACAGATCAGGGCAGCCACCAGCCCCTGATCTTGAGCCTGCGCCTTCGACCACCACCAGATCGTGATAGCCGTGGCCCCGACGAACAGATCCCTGGAGAGTGGATTGGGCCGCTGATTGGCATGGCAGCGACACAAATGAGGCGAGATCAAAGTTGTTGCCGCGTTGTGCGAATGAAGGCATGTTCGCCATTCCAGGGAAGGATCGCTCCAGCTATCGCCAGGCTAGATACAGCCACTGCACAACATGTCGAACGACTCGTGGATTTGCTCAAGGCTCTTGCCTCCAGGTCGGTGATATTCAATTGCATGATCTCTGCTCCAAACTCCCCAAGAATCTGTTCACAGCGCTCGGCGTAGGCCCGGTGCCCGCCTATAGAGCTCAAGCCATGGTTCCACTTCCAGTTCATCGGATTGAAGCGCCTCAAGGCCAGCTTCAAGGCGTACGAGCCGGTGTAGGTCAGTTCCTTTGACTCGCTTTCCAGCTTTTCACTGTCAGCTGCCCGTGCCTGCGCGGAATCCTGCTGGGGCCGTGGCGTTTTTGATACTTGCTTCTTGCTGGAGGCAAATGGCTGGTAGCAGGCACTGAAAAGCTAGCTTGATGACTGGCTTTAGAAAGCTGAACAAAGTCAGGTTAGGACGTAGTGCCGGAAGACCTGGTGCTCAAGTCGAGCTGATCAAGATGAAGGGCTGATCGAGGTAAGGGCTGCTCAGGGCGAAAGAACTGGCCCAACAACTTCGGTGATGCGCTTTCGCATGGCCATCCGCCCAGTGCAGCTCCACCATGCGCCGGATCCTCAACCTGTGGACGATCGCACCAGCTTGCCCAGACGGTGTTCGCACCCAGGCAAAAACCCCGTTCCAGCAACGCTAGGGGAGGGCCAAAAAGCAGCGGAGGTCCATGGGCCAGCTGTTGGCGTGACGTTGGAGCATATCTGTGGAGGGCATGGTATAGCGTTCGCGGATAGAGGTGGTCGCTGCTGCTCGATGCGTAGCGCGGCGAGCTTGCGGCTGAGCTGTTGCGCGATTGCCGTGACTCCTCTGGGCATGACCCCGATCGCAGCAGGGCCACCAGGCGCGTTTCGGGGTGCGGGCCCTCAGTCAGCGACCAGGTCCGCAATTGTGGGCTCATCTCATGCCCAGGCCGACCACCGGGACAGGGCAGAGAGGCCAGCCGCCTGGCCAGAACTTCGCATCAAAGACGCAGATCCTTCCGGGCTGCCCCCTCCCCTGGCGGATCACCAAAGGCTCCAATGGCCAAGTGCTTCGGCTCCTGGCCAACGGCAGCAAACAAGCGCGGCAAATCTCCGCTTCGACGGGCCTTGAACGGGTATTCGCAGCAGGTAACTTGGCCGCAGGCCAAACGCTCGTTCCGCCGTTCGCAGCAGTCCGGCGAGCGGAAGCTTGGAAACGCTGGTGAGCAGACCGATTCGCGGTGGGTTGGGCGGTAGAGGCGTTTACGCGAGCATCGAAACAGTTCCCCGTTGCTCACAGCTGCCCGCACCGCGTTCAAAACGAAGCAGCACGCCGCTGAGACTGGCGGATGTCGAGGATCTGGACGCAACAGGAGCGCGACTGCCTCCAGAAATGAGCTTGCGACCCACCGTGACGCCATCGCCGTCTCAGGCTTGAAACTGAGGCCTGGCAAGATACCGAGGCCCACACCACCCGCCTCACGAGCGAAGCTCGTCGTCAAGGTCAACCAGAGATGGCCCTTCTGAGCGGGGCGCGAGGAAACCCGTGCCTCTAGCAGAAGCGAGAGCAAAGCCCCGCTCGAGCAGCTGCCGATCGCTTCGTTGAGTTCCGAAACATTGAAGCGGCAACCCCGCCGGCAAACAGCGTTGTCGAAGGCGCGCTCAGTGTTCAAGGCGCCCTAGCAAATCCCCAGTAAGCAGCTCAGGGAGCCGCACTGATCGCCACACTTGGCCGATCCAGTGGTCCATCGAACAGGCCCCACGGCGCAGTATCCACCATGGCCGACTGAGGAGGCGAGATCATCCGGCGATTCTGACGGAAAAACAAAGGAGCCAAGGGTTCCGCACGGCTTGTTGCCTGCAGTCTTGCCGATGCCGCCTCGCTTGCGACGTCGCGGCCTTTCTCAGCCAGACCGATCTGGCGAGAGGATGCCTTTGCCGGTGAGTTAATTCGGGGCGCCACTCCGATTACGAAGCCAAGCATGGCCAGTCGCCATTCCAGGTTTCAGCGAAGTTGACAAGCCGATGCGCGGCCTGGGTGCGTTTGTCATGGCTAAAACGTTGCAAAAAACTGATTTGACTATACGAATAGTGACGACAGCATTGACAGGTGCAAGAGAAAATTCTTAGTTTTCCAATGCTGCTATTTGCTCCGTCCCTGCAGGCAGCCCCTACTGATCGCTCAATCCTGAGCTGGTGTTAGCCCTTTGCCGCCCCTCGGCGGCCCGTTGTACGGCGTTGCTCAGGGCCGTGGCGTGTGCGTGAAGTGGGTCTCGGGCCTGATTTTCGCGATAGCGGACCCCGCAGGTCGGCCGACCTGCCGGTAACTGCCTTGCCAGAGCCAGCGAGGTCACGGTGATCTGGATCGGGCCTTGCCTGCCGGTAGAGCAGGTGGAGAGTCACGCCAACCCGTCCTCCAGAACGGTTGGGGTGAGCGTTGAGCCGACAGCTTCCTGCAGGCTTCACGGCCAGAACGCTTTGCGTTGCCATAGGCCAGTTCCAACGAAGCGACCGGATGGCACGACCAGCTGCTTGGCAGCAGGCGGTCGACTCCTGGCGCCTCTTGCAGGTTTGCCAGGCTCCAGAGGGCTTCAGGGCAGATTGATCGCCTCAGATCACGCAGCTTCGCATTCCTGCTGGCACTGCTTCGACCAGCCAGTCAGACCAGCGTTGCCAGCAAGCCAAGTGTCGCGCGATCCGGCCAGCTGTCGCCAGATTGTGGCGGGCTAGCAGAGCCGCTCCTGAAGCTGGCGGCTGCTTTGGTCCAGGGAGGGCGGAAAAGCCCCTGCCGCGCAGCCCTCCGCAGCGCGGCCTCGACCTGCTTCGATCGGTACGTCGGGCCAGGGTGCCGAGATCCAGGCAACCAGGCATCAAGGCCGGCGCTCGCGCATGGCTTGAAACCCGCTGGGCCTGCGATCCCAACGCACACGGCAAAGCCGCTGACCTTCCGGCAGCGGTGGGCCTCCAGCGCCCGCGAAGCCAGGCAGGGCCAGCGAAGAATCGTGATCCTTGCGGCCCTGATCGACAGCGGCGATGGCCCATGGCTCAGCACCTGCCAGCGGATCCTGGGGTGGGACTCTGGCGGCCAAAACCATTGCGCATCAGAAAAACGTCCCACCCGCTCCGGCCTGGCAGGGCAACCCGAATCGGGTAGCCCAAGCATCAGTGGGCGGCGCACTCCGGCCGTGGGCCTGCGCTTCACGGGCTGAGCGGCGATCCGGGACTGTCTGTTCTGTGGTCGAGCGGCAGCCGGCTGCTCACGGCTTGATCACGGGCTTGCTGCTCAAGCGACGCCGCAGCAAACTGCCGTTGCTGGCGCGGCGGATTGGCTTCCCTTGTGCCGCAACCCAAATCGAGCCTGAGCAGGAAAGATCACAGCCAGTTCCGCAACGACCAGGGGGTCGCGGCCGCGAGCAGGCGCAGTCACAGGCCCAGGGGAAGTTCGCCAACCTGGCGGGCCTCAGCAGCATGTGCGCGCAGCCTGGGATGAGGCCAGGCCGGGCCATGGCTTGCCATGTGGCTGATCCTGCCGTTGCGCTCGAGGCCACCCAAGCTGTTGCCCAGCAACGCCCTACCTGGCGCGCTTCTTTCCAGTGCGGCCGAGGGGGGAGGCTCCAGCCATGCAGCTGTTCCCCCGACCAGCACCCCAGAGGGCAAGCTGGAAGCACACGGGAAGCGGATCGGCCTCCTGCGCCCTGTGGATCGAAGGCCCGTCGCGTTGCTGCTTCCGCCGCCGACCAGAGCCTGATGCAGCGGCAGCTCCAGCCTTCGGCCCTTCCCTGTCCGGGTGGCTGAGGCCTGACTCACTGCAAGTGGTGACCAGGCGCGTCCATGCCAAGGCGGATTGAGCAATTGCGCCGGGTTCAGTCCGCTGTCAATGACCAGCGCGCACCCCGCGATGCGTCAAGGAGCTCCTCGCAAATCGAACTCGCCAACACCACCTCCGCCCGCGGTCTGCCGGGCGGGATCGCTGGCGCCTGGTCGGCCAGTGAAAGGATGCCATGCCAGTCGGGACGACTTCGAGATCTTCCCCCCAGGATCGGAGCGAATGGCGCCAAGGGCTTCGCGGAATCTCCTCTGCCCGGGCAAGGAAAGACCAGAAACGTGTCTTCGGATCCCCCGTGGATGAGCCAGTGGTGCTCGAGGGCACGCAGCAGCTGCTCGGGCAGGGTTCCCCGCTCCCGTGGCGGTTGCAAGGCAAGTCGACCGGATGGCTTGGCCCCTGGGCTGCGGATCAGCTCCAAGCCTCCCGGCAGTGTGCAGGCCAGGGGGCCAGATTCGAGCGTGGCCGACATCAGCAGCACCGGAGCTCAGGGCGAGCACGGGACGGCGCTTCCGCGCAGCAGCACAGGGCGAGTTCGCTTCGCCGCGTTCGTGAAATTCGTCGAAGATCACCAACAGCCACGCCGGGCCAGGCCGGATCGGCCTGCAGACGCCTGAGAAAACAGCCCGTCGGTGATCACTTCGATCCGGGTGGTGCGGAACAACCAGTGCTCAAAGCCGCACCCTGTAGCCAACCCCGTTTCCAACCGCTTCGTTCAGCCCTGCAGCCAGGCGTGGGCGGCGGCTTTGGAAGCCAGCCGCCTGGGCTGCCAGCAGCAGGATCTTGCCGCTGTCCCTGACTCTCGAACGCCCAGCAAAGCAAGGGGAAACCCTTGTGTTTTTGCCGGCTCCCGGGTGGAAGCTGCAGCAGCAGTTCCACGGAGAGGTGAGCTGCCTGAGACAGCAGGAAGGACTTCATCAACGCAGCGAGGCGCCGATGAGGGGTCAAGAAAAGGAGATCAGCTTGACCAGCTCGAAGCACCAAAGGCCAGCATGACGTGCTGATCAGCCGAGGAGCAGCAGCCTGACCAGAGGCCCTATCGACAGGCCCCAGGGAGGGACATAAAGAAGAAAACGGAAAGCGAACATTGGAATGCCATCGTATTGAGCGGCCTCCCCCGGGCCAGGGACCGGTTGCGATCGTCCACGCTTTCTTGAGGTTTTGATCAGCGCACATGCCGCGCCACCATCGACGGGGTGGTGTCTCGCCGTGGTTTCCTCGTTAGAACACGCTGGCAGTCCCGTTTCGAACATCCGTCTGCAGGGCCTCCTGAGGTTAGGATCCAGCCCCCAGTGGGACCTTGCCGTGGCGCCACCCGTCCAGTCCCGGTTGCCTGCAGATCGCCTGGGAGCGGCCTTCGCGATCACGGCGGGCCAAACCAGATCCTGGGATTCCACGAGACCCACAGGATCGGGTCTTTGCGCGTAGGCGGCGTGATGCTTCAGCTCCAGCCTGACGGGTCGTCCTTGGTTAAGTGGGAGCCTGAAGCGGGGGGGCAACTTAAGCTGCGCAGCACGGCGCCACGTTCGGGTCTCTGGTCCAACGTTTGGCCCTCCGCCTGATCTGCTGCCCCATGGTTGTACCAGTTAGCGCGACCTGATCAGCCATGAAACCAGTGGATCGGCCACTGGCTGAGCCCATCAGTTGGTATCGGGGGACACGGCAGAGCCCTCACTCTCACGCTGAAAACGCACGGTCATCAGGTCATCCCGGATGAGTTGGGCCGTCTGCTGCGATCAGTTCCGGGTTGAATTCGTCAAGCGTTCCGGTGCCGCGTCGCGTCGTTGGGGACTTGGCTTGGGAGTTGTTTGCTGCCGGTGCCTATCCCCTGGCGAGGAACGGACGTGAGCCCCGCGGCATCACCTGAAAAGGCCTGGACGAGCAACAGCAGAAGCAGGCTCCGTAAAGCAGGGGAAAAATCTGGTCCATGGCGGACACCATTCAGGGAAGAAAACAAATCAGGCCGATCAAATCAGGCCGGAGGCGTATTGGGCTGGGCTGTGGCCTCTGCTGCCATCATTGCCTGGATGAGGCCGCTTTGGCGAGCCTCCAGGCCCACAGGCCTGGGCAGGCCGCCCAAAAGCCAAAAGAGGAGCAAAAAGCGAGCTGGTATCCATGTCGATTAATAAATCTTCTTAAAGATTAGGCCCAAAAGCCGCTGCAGCGTGGCAGCCCGGTCAGGTGAGTGCTTCGGCTTGGGGCCGCGCACTTCCGTCCACCACTTCGCGCCCTTTGTTCTCCTTGGTTACGGCGTTCTGCGTTGACGGTCGAGACCAGTTGTTAGCTGTTCTCTATCAGTGGATCTGCGAAACATCCGCCGCCACGCCCTGCTGCCAGTGCTGCCCCTGGCCGCTGGTTGATCGCTTCCCCTGCCCTGATTCAGAGAGCCGACACGGCCCAGGCCCAGCAGCCCCACGCAGCCTCTGGCTCTCCCGCCAGTCGTTCTTTACCGAAGGCGTCAACCGCGGGCCCTGCGGTGGTGACGATCGAACACAGAACGGCACCGTCGCACCACACGGGCCGCTCAAGTTTCCCTCCCGGCTGATGGCAGACCCCCTGTTTCCCGGCCAATTTTTTTGGAGCGCCTCAGGGCCCAACCCAACGCCCCAGCCCAAAACGCACCCCGAGGGGGCCTGGGCCCAGCCGGTTGCTTGCATTAGCAACAGCTGAAGTGGCCTCGGTGGAGTGGCGCAACGGATCTTTCACCAAAGGACGGCCCGACAGGGGGTACTGTGTTCAGCCCACCATCTCCAGGCCAATAAGAGCCACCGCAGTTGAGAAGAATGCCGACCCGCCCCGTTTTGTGTGGGCCCGGCTGGCCTCCATCCCAGGCTGGCGCACAGCTGATGGACATGAAGGCCCGCAGCGGGTCGCGGTTGGCCGAAACTGTTCCCGACTGGGCCCCTCCCGTCGAACTGGCCGAGACCCTGCTCGGAGTCGGCGCCGCGACCGCCCGTGTCGTTTGCGCGCGGAACTGATCGGCTGCGGTATCTGGGCCCCTTGGTTCGCCCCTGCTCAGGCTCGTGATTGAGTTAGCCCGCCTTGGCACCGGCACTCGAGCACCGGGAGCTCAATGCCGCACCCGCGACCACCCTGAGCAACGGCAGTGTCGACAGGTCCCGACCGCCATCCAAAGTGGGATTGCGGCCGATGGCCCGTGTCCCGAGAGCTAGCGCGCTTATAGGCTGACAAAACGTGTGATAGAGTCCCCAAAAAGCTTCCCAAACCTGTGAGCCAGCATCGCAATGTCCACCGCGAACCTTGGCCAGACCGCAACCCAGAGAGCGTCTAGATCAAACTTACTGAATAAGCGCCGCGATGCAGATCCAGACACTCTCCAACAGGCCCGAATGAGCAGGGCCCACGTGGGCGACTGTTGCCGCGACATCTCAGACTGATCGCTTGGGCCTTACCCCGATGGTTGCCCTGCCAGGCCGGAGGCGGCGGTGGACGGTTTCTGATGCGCCAATGGTTGTAAAAAGGCGGCCAGAGTCCACCCCAGGATCCGCTGGCAAGGTGCTGAAGCCCATGGCCATCGCCGCTGCGATCAGGCCGGCAAGATGCACGATCTCCTGGCCCTGCCATTGAGCCGCGCGGCGCTGGAGGCCACCGCTGCCACGAAGGGTCAGCGGCTTGCCGTGGTAGCGTGTGGGATCGCCAGGCCCAGCGGGTTCAAAGCCATGCGCCGGAGCGCCGCCTTGGATGCCCCTGGTGCTGGACCGGCAGGCCCTGGCCCGACTACCGATCGGCAAGGTCCAGGCCGCGCTGCTGGAGGCTGCGCGAGCAGGGGCTTTCCGCCCTTGCCCTGGACCAAAAGCAGCCGCCAGCTACCAGGAAGCGGGCTCTGCCTTAGCCCGCCACCATCTTCGGCGACAGCTGGCCGGATCGCTCGGACACTTGCCTTCTGGGCAACGCTGTCTGGATGGCTGGCCGAAGCAGCTGCCAGCAGGATGCCGAAGCCTGAAAGAGTGATCGGAGCGCGA
>Ga0163217_1017126_pt1 | contig 11708 bp, 8 predicted proteins | sample SynspAceP_FD_185933 | JGI IMG/M metagenome (GOLD analysis project Ga0163217, IMG submission 185933) | Saline lake microbial communities from Ace Lake in Antarctica - Synechococcus sp. Ace-P (PacBio error correction) | ecosystem: Environmental > Aquatic > Non-marine Saline and Alkaline > Saline ... | reverse complement strand
TAACATTCATTTTTGTTGTTCTTGTTTCTTTGGATATTCTTAATTTTGTAACTCTGTCTAAAAGTTAAAAATGGTTTCTTCATCCTCTTTTAGTAAACCCTGAGAGCCAATAATTGTACCCACCTTTATTCAGTGAAAATTTATTAACTTGACAGGCATTAAAATAATCATCCTCCAAATGAGTGCATATTCCATATTGGGTATTGCAAGAATCAACATCACTTTGATGCATCATTTGGAATTTACTTCTATTGAACCAAGTTAACATCCAAAATTATTAATTTACATTGAGTTCCATATTCGCTTCAGCATTATCCTTTACTCCATTCAGTCAATATCGAAAGCAATGCAGAAGCAGCACAACTTTTAATGGAAGCAATCCCAATATTCCTAGTTTCCTGTACCTTGCCATCAGAATAACATCACCTCTTTGAGAATTATTTCAGGAGAATCCATTCCAATATCAATCGTGTGTGTTGGCATGGTATACCTGTTCCAAAAGTCCCATTTTTGGATCAATAAGAGAGTTCTTATTTACATATTATTATTCCTGATTTTTTGGAGCCCAGTTTTGCTCTAATACAAAACCAATTCACCTATTTTTTTGTGGCCTTTATACGATTGCTCCCAGCGTTTGATTCCAGTTTTGAGGAGAAATTTAACCTCTTCCACTAGAATAAACAGCAATCAGCTTACCAAAAAACCTCAATCAAAATTTGTTCTTATTTCTTTCGTGCTCTTAGTGGTCATCAAAATTCATTTGCCTGGAAATTGAACATTTTAAGGGACGATTTTTTCGCTCATCTCTTCAAATCTTCACAAAAACTCCATATATCAAAAGCTCAGCCAATCAGCACTCGTGATAATTCGTTCTTTTTAGTGACCGTTATAAGATAAACTTCCTATATTAATCCATCAAATCTATTATAGAATAACATCTCGAGAAGTACTAGTCTCCAACCCGCCGGAAGTTGAGTTTCTTTACCAATAAAAACTTGTCATATCACTTGATGGGATATGCCAGTGACTTGGGGAAAACACTTTAACCACTCCTTGCAGCAGAATGTATAGTTGAATTGGTATAATTATCGAATAAAAGGGGGATATCTGTATTTTGCATTTACAATTTTATGATCATCCTGAGGCAATAGCTGACTCCATTCTTCATTTAGAAAATCAGCTCCTCAATTACCCTTTTTGACTCGCGTGATTTCCCAAATTTCATTCAGCTAGATTTGGGCATAAGCCATTGATATAGCGTCTCTTTAGGGAATTCTGCGTTCTTAGCTTCCGCCGAACCCATATCTAACAAAAAATTTCCAAATCTTGGGGAATAACCTTGCCTACAGGAGGGTTTAAAGAACCAATATTTAGAACCTAAAAGAATTGTTAAATTTGCTAAATTCACCTTGAGCCCCATAATCCTCCCGATCAAATAATACAATATCTGACTTCCGCGATTGGCGGTCATAGGAATTTTCTAGAAGAATAATTTCGAGCTAAATATCTACGAGCACTCCAACCCACTAACACTCATCATCAGCCCAAGAATATACGATATTCTGGCAGTTATACGCTGATCTTTCATCGCACTGTGGCGCGAGATATCCCAATTGTGCTGCGAAGCATAATATCAGATCAGGGAGATGAAGGGATATGTAAAAAGCAGCTGAATAATTTCCGCCATTGTTTTAGTGAATTCTCTGAATCTATTCCTGCTTTCAAAACTCTTGAGAAATACACTCCAGATGCTAGTCGTAAAGATTCATAAATTTTGCCGATTCTAAATATTTTTCTAGTCTCAATATGGCCATACGTGATTTGGAAACCTTTGGATCAAATATAACTTAGCCTCGTATAAATTTGAAAAGCAGAATCAGGACGGCAAAATTCAGGTACACTGCTTACACTTTTATCAAGAAAACTGTAGGCCCATGGAAGATATTCCTTTAGATTTTCGCTAACTAGGAAAAAAGATAAAATTAGTGTAAATAAAATGGTAAGGAAACCATATTACTCATCACGATACACCATTTTGCAGCTGGGACATTGAAGATTTGAATTATACTGAGTAAAACATCGAAGTCTAAATGTTTACATGTTTGCTGGTCCGGCTTCAGCTCTTAACAAAATAAGATGAGTCTCTGGGAAGATCTTGTGGCCTTAGTAAATGACGTGTTCCAAATACCTTGTAATAACCAGAGATCTGCTCGCATGACTCATCACTTTAAATCGGACAACTTGCTACAACTCAGTTTCACCAAGCGCTGGTGAACCATACTAACTCGTGCCATTTTTGTGCATGTATGATTCTTTGCCTCCTATTATTCTCACTATGCTTCCGTAATTGGCTTTCAACCGCATGGTTTGTAGCACAATAAACAAACCTCCACCGTGAGGGGATATGATTTCATGACCAGCAGTAGCAACCTAAGTATTACTACATGGAACCTGCAAATTTACTTTTGACCATATTTCTGGGGGTTAGAAAGTTCTAGTCATAAGTAAAGTAAACCTTTAATATGACGTATCCAACTCCATTTGTATTCCAAATCAGTTAAGAGTCTACCAATTGAACTGAATCGACATCCGTATAGTGCAAAGTCCTGCATTGTAATTGATTGAGAGGATATCAATATACTAGCATTCATAAATGGATCTACAAATCTCCTTACCCCATATCAATCCAATTCCCTTATATCAAATGGAACTTTAAACGTCTACCATGCGAACATTGTTAAGTTGATTTTTAAGTAATAGGTAGAAGATTTTCTTTGAGCCTTGTCTTCCCTTTCATACCAGTTAAGAACTTAAATAATCTCAGCGCTCTCTGCAAATAATTCATAGCGCAGGCGTTTTCCAATTCCGGATGTAGCCTCCGGGTTATTAAGACAACGAGTTTTCCCGTTGAGAGAGCGTGTATACATGATGAATGCCATTTTTAATTAAAATTGTGAACCTTAAAAGAGTATAAATGATTTTTAGTCTAGTAGTTCCACTAAACGAGCTGCAATTCTGAATCCATTCTTTTGATTCCTGAAAAGCATTACCCATTTAACTGGAATTACCGATAGGGGTAAGTCCATTTTGAATGAGGACCCAGCCTGGGTAAACGATCCCACAAATTCCTGACTAAATGTGCTGAAATTGTATACACATCATCAAATAACATTGTGAATAGGAATCGTCTTCTATTTCGCCTCTAAAACCCAAAAACAGCAGGTTGTAGGCGGACAGTAGAGTGTTACAATTACATCATACTTGTTCAAACGCTTTTGTAAAAGTGCTCTTATAAAGTCGGCGAACACGTGTCGCTTTTCTCATAGTAAGCATCACTTTACGTAAACCAGCATTAATTACATAGGTACAAGCAATGATTCTACGTTTAACTTCATTCCGAAAACCCTTTCGTTTCTAGATTTGTTATACAATCTTTGCTTAAGGAGAGTCAATCTTTGTTAAAATCAAGTTTCAAAGCTCTTCTAGATCATCGCCTTCAGCACTTTTAAATCTTAATTTTAAACTCCTCTTCTTCAGCCTTAAGCTCAATCTAGCATATCATCCTTTGTCAGCAGCGATGTCCATATCGGATTCCATCAAACGGAGCTAAGTTACTTGAAGCGGTCAGCAAGTAAGCTCAAAATATAATTAAAAGTGGCTATATCCAATATTGAGTGAGGTAATTCAATGGGAGCACTAAGTCTGCACCATATTGTTTCTCTACATTGGAATATAGTCTGCTATTGAGTACAGCTTTTAAATTCTCCTTCATCTAGTCCCTCAGCAAATACAAGCTAATTAGGAACGTCCTATTTTAATATTATTAATAGGAGCTTATTTAACCGCTTTTGACATAATCATCTTTTTCTTAGTGGAGATGAAGTATTATCATTTTTCATCAAAAAGGCTGAAAGTGGTTTGAAGTATTGTCGCAACATCTGTCTAACGTGAAATTCCCAAAGGTTCCTATATCGAATCAAATGAAAGAAGGCAATAAGTCGACTAAAACCATACGAGAAACGCGTTACCATAAGTTGGGTCTTTAATCCATACAACTCCACAATAAGATGCAGGTTACGTATAGATCCTCCGGTATCAGACCAGTGTTGCATTCACCATTCCTGCAGCTACAGCAGCGGCACTGTCCACCTGATGAACCACCTGTTACTTTAGATGTATCATGAGATTCTTTGCAGACTACCATAAACGACTCCATACTCGTCATAGTCGAACCCATTGCAAATTCATCCTATATGTTAATGTCGACCTATTTAATATGGCATCTTCGTTTCTAACCACGCTCTATTACTGTGTGCATCCCGATTATACACTTTCAAAGTCTTTTAAAATGTTAGACGGCAGGTTTGGTAGCTTTCCTCGCTGCCACAAATAACATACTTTTGATATCCCAGAACTGCCTCCAAACTAAGATTACCAGCAGATCTGACTGCTTTCTACTTTTTTCTGGATTCCATTAGCTTGTTTAAGGGGGCGGCCTTCAAAGTCAGGTAAACGAATGCATATTACTGTTCATCATTTGTAGACTCAATTTGCTTTTTGTAGAGCTTCTACGTAAAGTTCTCTTTAATGTTATCCTCACCAGCCAGGAAAACTTTCTGTCTAGCTTCTGCAATGGTGGCTAAATCGTCAAATCGGGCTCCTCTAATTACTTTTGAAGTTTTTGGTCTTTCTTCGTCTATTTATAGCTTCGTCTAATGTCCTTAGAACTATCTCTTCAATTTGCTTTTTTAATGTCTTTTAGACCCAGCTTGACGGGAATCCTTAATTCCTTGCCCTAACCTTTTAGCCTAAGTTCAGGGATTCTCTTGTGCTCCAAAAATAAAATACTAATTACAAAGATCTGCGACGTGATGATACACTTCTGTTTGTTGCCTATTCCAGTTATAATCATTTAAAAATAATCCTTTCTGGAATTTAGTTGATTGGTATTTGGCCATACATGATAGCAAATATATTTCGGCACGATGCTTGAGTTACGAAAAAAAAAATTAAAATGAATCTTGAATTTTATTTAGTTCGCCGCCTTTAATTACTCAAGATAATATTAAACAATAAAAAATTTTTAACCAAAGAGGTAAGACACATGATTTTGGACTAGTGTGAATTAGCAGCCGCAGTTGGACGAAGCCCCTTTTGTCACCAGCTAATTAGAGATGAATCTACAATTTGATATGGTGGAGAATCGATAATGGGACTTCCGACTGTCAAGTAATTTGTTAAAAATCTCGAAGATATTAGGAAGAGATTGAGAAGGATGGAAGACCACCCGAGTTTCCACATAAGTATGGAAGATATTGCGCTTGCATTATATGCAGGGTAAAGGAGATTTACTTTCATAACGAAAGGAGACGAAGGGCTTCGTACTGTACGGACGATACGGTTAATAGTCTTATTATTTACAGAATGAACCAAAAAGGCCTTGTCTGTAACCTTTTGGTCTTGATTCTTATATTATTATTGAAAATTAAACTTACCTCTTTATAAAGCTTAAGTTCATTTCATAGCATGTATTAATATTGCTATTAATAAGCTTCCTTAGTACCCATTTATGCCCAGGACTGCAAGTGTAATTCTACGTCTGAGTTACTGACATCGTTCGTAGAATTCGTTTCACTGGGAATAAAATTTGGTAAAAGGACAGAAACACTTGACAACATTTAGTCCGCACACGAACTAAATTCGAGAGTTCCTTTCACGTCTCTCAGATTTTACCCTTGGTATTTTATATGGAAGCCTAAGTAATGGTAAGTTGATTGGTGAAGATCCTTCAATATTAGATCGTCAGGTTGTAATCAACGACATGGATCGTAATTAAACTTTATTATGAATCATTAGGATTCCGTATGAGGTGAGTGTTGACACCCACTATTGTTGAATACCGAAGAAATAATTGGAAGTCTCTTTTATTGTAAATGAAGGAAGGCCATCGCGAGTGCAATCTACTTCCTATTCTGGATTCCCAAAGTTCCTTGATCCTGTAACTAAGGGAAACGATTTTTTTAATCAAAGTCCACTTGTACTAAAAGGCTATGTGATTCAATATATACAGTTAATCGACAATTCAGTTCGCAAGAATTAAAAAAGAAAAGTACGAATACTTAGCTTTCTTTTAAAAATACATGGTATGCAACTATGAAAGAGATTCATAAGTGCTTTTTGTAAAACCAGATTCCTCTAATTCATACAATTTGGACGTCCTTGGGTTAGAATTTCAAGCAGGTTCCATATGATACTTATTGGGGATTTAAAAATTTCATAGCCGCCCAGAAGCCACCTGATAAATTACTCACAATTTGATACCTCTCAGGAGGGTTCTTTTACTGTACGATTACAAGTAAAAGGTATTTCTTGCCAAAGGAACCAGAAAACTTGGAAACTAAATTCTCTCTTTTAAGTGACCAAATATTATTCAAAACCTGGCATATCATACAACGAATTGAACTCTATTTACAAACAGTAGAAAGAATTTTTCCAAAAACCTTGGTTATGTTATGATCAAGACGTTTTTTTTTTGGGGGGGGGGGACCAAAAGTGAAAATGGAGTATGCGGCCAGACTATACTAAAAGAAGAAATTCCTGTTTTTTTCGATCTTGAAACTATTACTAAACATTAGTATAAGTACAGAATTTTTTCGGGGATTGAAAACGCTAATGGATTTGGTACCGGGATGGAGTGATTTACACTAACAATAATGTTTTTGTAAGCAGAACGACTAAGTTTTGGCTAACAAATGCTTGAGTAGCTTTTGGAAATTTGTTAAAAAGCCTCTAGAATATCACTTGAAGAAATATGCCCCCAGAATTTACTGTCCAATCTTGCTCTTGTTTTTGATGAAGGGTTAATGAAGTAAGAGGCGGAATATCTTGTTCCTCGTACCTTGCTTTTTCCCTTTTTCATTTTTTAACGTAGTGAATCTCAATAGATTCGTATTTACAAAGCGAGTCTATAAGCGTACGTATTTTCTACTTTATCCTATAGCACCCGTTCAGATTCAGTTATATTTTGATATCATTTTCCAGATGCAGAATTTAACAGATTATGGCTCGATAAATGAGATATTTCACACCAGGCATGACGTGAATGTCGATTTTATCTTTCATATAGATATTTAAATTTGAAATTTTGAGTATTCGTTGATACTAATCCAGTCTGCACTTTAAAATAGAATTTACCGGAGATTAGTAGTAAATTTTTGTACTCGTGAATCGGATGTGATAAATTCTCCACTGGAGTAGTCACTATTTGGGCATATTTTACAGAGGATTGTAGAGATAGCCATTTAATATATCTTTCTTGAATTCAATCAGCATAATTCGTTAGACGTCAAAATACAAATCTAATTAAAGAAGGAATTTTGGCTATTTACAGAAATGAATTATTCCCTAAGTCTCTGTATAAGAAAGCGTCTCTCGTCAATATCCTCTGTAATTCTACTTGATAGATTCATTTAACAACCCGGATGTATTATCGAAGGAGAGTAGCTTCCTCCCTATTTAATAATTAAATGTATATATAGTTATGACATATAGCCGCGATTCACATCTAACTACAGCTGATTATAGAAAATACTATCCTAATATCAAGGATAATGGCTGTCTCATGGAAGCTAATTTGACGCCGGACTTGCTCAACCTTATTAGGTGGGCTGGGGAGTAAGATGTGCTCGCCCCCTTCTTGAAAATTCCGAGCCCCAAAGTGTCCGTATTGTTATTTGCTAGGTATATTTGGTCACGTTCCCAAGTAACGGAGCATTCGAATGACTGTAGGGCTCCAATTCCTAGCCTTTGGTACGGAGAACTAATTATCTCTAAAAAGTCTGACGAATTCGGGCCCATGTAAACCAATTGGGAAATGGTGGTGTGATAATTAAACTTGCGTGCTTTTACTGAAGCTAGACCAAATTTTTATTATATTGATGATATTACTTGGAGTGCAGGGAGCATTGGAGCTTGGTTTTGTGGATGCAGAAATATTATGGTATGAACACCAGAAAAACCAATTTCTGATCTCTTATAGACAAATGGTTGATCAACCTAGCAGAGAAGATAGCACGATAGTTTTATACAATGAATTTCTTATAAACCAAATTTGCAGTAGGTTTCTTGGCCAGTCGGTTATAGAGATTGAGGATGGATTGGGGCGATTTGTTTGTCGTTCGTTTTGATTATTGCGTTTCACTAAGCTCATCGACTTCTCTCTAAGATGTTTATGTTTGTGAGAGGATTTAAATAAGACACGTAGAAAATGTATTTTAGTTTTTGGATATTGGCATTCATTTTGAAGAAAAAGAATAAGCAATAATGCAATAAAAAATTGGGAATACCGCAGTTTTCTTATAAAATAAGACTAATACATTTTGTGTCGATTAAATTCTAGGTTTAATAAAGACCTTCTCTTACTCTGCCTGAGAACGCTATGAGTTTTTACAACTTGACTCTAGTCGGTAAGCACATATAGGAAAGAGATTGTTATATAGTTTTCTATAGAAATGATACCGTGAGTACTGGAATGTATTTGTAATTGGAAGAGTGAAGTTGAGATCTCCCCTATTCTCTAAGATATTAGTAGAAGAAGCTGACAGACACCTCTGAGTTAAAAAGATAGGCTTTCGTTTTATTAATAAGAAAATCAGATAGTGTTTATGGCGTAAGCTGTGATTTATTAGAAATATAAAAACATATGTTCGGCCGTTATGAACACATCTTTTAGTCTGTGCCCGATTGAGGTGTTAACTGAAATTGCCAAAGGATGTACTTGATTTTTATTAAACACCGAATATTTGAACTTTTAATGTGAAGCTTGACATCCTCAAATTGGCCCTGAGTAAAATTACTAACAAACTTTATCAGCAAGAATATTTGTACCTGCGATACTAACTTATGAAAAAGATTGAGCCACCACCACAATAAATAGCTAAGAACTATCTCATTGCTACATTGACAAGCTGTTAAAAAAGTCAGAATTTTGAGAGGGCGCTTATTAATGAGCCAAAAGATACTGGAGATAAAAAAAGAATCCTCTAAAAAGTGGAGATATAGGACAAATTTCTCCTTACCATAGAGGACAGTCTTAACAAGTAAAATATAGAGGTAAAAGAAGCTTGGATGGATGGCTTTGTACATGGTTTCAATGCACATGTAATGATTAAGTTTCGAGCTAGATATTTAAGAATGAAATAAAAAAAAATATATCGAGAAAGGGAATATACTTCTACGATGATCTTACACCCTGGAAGGTCCCGAATCGCCATTAGAACCAAAATTTATGCAATGCCAATGTAATTGTGGTGGTTTGCTAGGCTGGGCAACATTGCTACCACTATATCAACAACCAACTCAGAAATATAAATCCAACTAGGTTAAACAGGCATCATAATTACGAAGAGATGGATGGGATTGATAACTCACTTATTCTTCCCGCTTTACGTTCTGATAATGAATTCATTACAAAATACAAATGGATCATAGCTATTTAGCTACAAGAAGATATGGTATTAACAGAAGCTTGTAAATTAATAGTGCAAGAATATCGATTGATGATACCGGAGTCTTTGTGCAAGCAGGTTCTGCATGCACCCTAGGATGAGATATTGATATGAAAATCTCTAAAATTCTACACATGCTTTTTACACAGAGATGAAGAAGCTTTTTCAGACACTGGATTTTTGGTTGATTGACAAACGTACTCATTTGCGCTTGAATATTGGCAATCGTGAGCCCTTTGATACATTTCGCCGTGTTAAAACTGGTTTCGCCGAAGACATATAATGATTCGAGAGTAAGGATTTCTTATAGCCAAAAAAGGGGGGGGGAAAAAGGAAGGTTTTTTTTTTTTTTCTTTTTCACCATCTTTGGTAAATTTAGTCACATTCGTCACGTAACCCCGATACTATGAAAACAAATTTAGCAGATGCACTTCTAAACCCATAGTGCCAATCCAATCACAACAATTTACTAATATGTAGATGATCAGATCAGTTCCAATAAGTCTTTCTTTTCGCATATAGATTTCAAACATAATAAGTTAATTGACCAGGCTTTAATAAAGGAGAGACAAGGGATTGCGTTAGAATGTTGAATTAAATGTCATTCCCGAAGTTAGCTTTTTTTCACAGACTAATCTTATCTCAAGCAGAGTATCAATTATATTTAAAAGGAAGTAAGCTTCGTAATATTATATTGTGATCTAAGAGAGAGACGTGATATTGTTTATATGACCCATCCTATGTCGGCGTCGCGTATTTAGGAACGGATTGAGTCTTCTATATCGAGTGAGAAGAAGGCTAGCAAAAAGTATAGGAATTGAGTTAATAGATGTTAGCCGTTCCAAGATGCTACGAGTACAATGCAAAGGAAAATAGATGTAGAGAATGTCTCTTCATAAAGGAGACATGAAAAATGTATCTTCCTAAAGAAAATATGTTGGATAGAATTTGGTTTTCCAAAATCTTACTTAAAACCGATACAACCCAGGGCAGGAAATGGTGCATCCTCTCGTTTTATACAAGATTAAGTTCGATTATGTGAATTAAAGTACCAAAACTACGTTTCTATCGCAGCTGACGGACACCAATAGATACCATGTGAGCTCAGTGCTGTCCGAGATTCAAGTTTTAATCAGAAGTGTACGATGTTAATCGAAGTACAGCCAGCTAGATATGTTCCTCAAAAAACCTAATCACAGGTTGAGCTTGTAGCCAGAAGTCTTACTTGAAGGCACTATAATTCTATAAACTAAACACAAAAACTCGATTCTAAGACAGGTCCATACTCTCTTGACAAATATTATGAGTAAATTTAGTCTTCATTACTTAATCGAAAATCAGATTTACTAGAATCTTATTTCATGATCTATTAATGAGTGTTCATTGTAGATGAACCCCACAAGTATAATTATCATAAAAAAAACTAACTAATAATGAAGCTAAAAACGTGAGAATGGGTTCACTTCGTCGTCTTTTCTTTATTTCTTTTTTTTATTGCCCTTGCGTCTATAAATGCATTAGCTCAAAGTGAATCCTACTGAACCTCTCGCTATCCTAACTAAGTACTTACGCGATCACAAAATGCTACTATAATACAAGGATGCGCCAGAAAGTAATTTGAGGGAAGCGTCTGAAAACCTTAGTGACATCAAAAAAAAGACGGGAAGCTCGAATCTTAAGTATCGGTGACAAATGTATCATACCTGAGATGCCCAAGTTAAAATTTTGATGGGACTATTAATTTTTATATCAATCCTAGGATTTATAGATTTGGTATCGTCTAATATTTGCAGGTGACAAAGACAGACCGAAGCAATTGCAACCGAGAGTCCTGAAAGCAACATCATTTACCACCTGAATCACCCAAACGATTACGCAGGCTATTATTACCCACTGAACGTCTGTAATTGATCAAATTAGACGTTGTAATAGAAAGGTCGAGTATTGAGAGTTAAGAGAAAAGATTTGGTTTTAACAGATTGTGCTATTCATACGTTCCTTACGGCTATTAGAATGTTCCGAGGATCTAGGTTCTTATAATTCTTCTCTACAGACGAGCAAATCATACTAGATCATCCTTTATATTACGTTTTGAGAATGCATGTCAAATGTTACACTTTCAAATTTTCAGGGAGCTCCAGGTATTCTGTATCCAGGGTAATACGCTATTGGGGATTATGGCCAAAAATGGCAGAAAACCTG
>Ga0163217_1047458_pt1 | contig 11709 bp, 5 predicted proteins | sample SynspAceP_FD_185933 | JGI IMG/M metagenome (GOLD analysis project Ga0163217, IMG submission 185933) | Saline lake microbial communities from Ace Lake in Antarctica - Synechococcus sp. Ace-P (PacBio error correction) | ecosystem: Environmental > Aquatic > Non-marine Saline and Alkaline > Saline ... | reverse complement strand
TTTTGTTTGAATAATGTATTATTTTGACACCTTTTAATAATATTAGCGTCTGTTTATGGTATTTGATATTTACTATGGATTTATGTGACTCCAAGAAGATGCTTGGTTTTTACTTTTCGACAATCTTCAAATCATTGAATAGAGTTCCATGCTAGCTGATACTTTTCTTCATCCGTTATTGAAATTTAAACGAAGCTACATAGTATTACAAAAAACAATAGGAAATTGTAGGATTTAGGCGGAATAGTCAATTATAGGAATTGATTAAACCCAACAAAGTGTTAACTCAAGCATTGTTCATTTTAAATCTGTATTCAAAATTTTAGGAGGCCGGATGTGTTGCTTTAATCTATGATTAAGATGTATTCGATGGTGTAATTTTTCAGGATTTCCGAAGTGTTTTAGTCAGACAGATGGTGTTTGTTAACTTCTAAAAATGCCGGGTTTGGGTTCGCTCAGTATTTTTGTTATGCACTTAAGGTTTTGCCTAATTGGAAAATCTAGTAGTCCGTTTAATGTTTAGGATGTTGCTGGTGTCACTTAGGTGGTTCTAGTGTTTATTGGTTCGTAATCTAGTAAACACTATAATTCAACTTCGGTATTGGAGTTATTGTTGAAGGTTGTTCTTATTTATAAAATGTTAAGTCTTGTGATGTGTAGCCTTTAAGAACAATAGGAATACTTTCTTTGAATTAAGATTATAAAATAGTAATTGCCCCAATAATATGTCCGATTATTGTAATTATGTGAGTTTTTGTGTACTAACCTTATTTTTATTGAAATATTAGTGCATAGGTTAATAGTATTGTAGGTTGATTTAAGTGATTATGTGGGCCTATAGATAGAGATATATAAAAAAAGGGCCACAGTGGTGAATCTTGCTTCCTATTTAGGGGGTAAAATACCCGAGGGCTTGCTCGACGAAAGCTAGTACAGTAAACTTGAAGCGATGAGCTAAGCCCCAATATCATAGGCCAAGGTTTCGTTGTTTACTCTTCATTTTGGTTTATTTTGTTCGCAAATACGATTCGATTGGACTAGTCTAAGTTGAATGTAGGGTTCTGTATAATATGTGTCAGATGAATATCTCAGTACAGTATGGTATCAGTTTTTTGAGAGATTAGGAAGGAATAAGGGATTCAATGTTATTATATTTTTGATACAGAGTTTGTTCCTACGTACAGTTCCGAAAAATTTCAGCAAGGCCCCGTAAAGGTTTATTGCTGTGAGAATATTCTTAATGCAGCAGAAAAGGCGTGGGGATGGTTTTTTTTTGGGCAGTGGATGTTATATTCGAATCAGTCAGTCGCACTATTTGGTAATTGAAAGATAGTTGCCGGAGTAGTGAAGACAAGGAAAGGAAAAGGTATGAAGTTTTAAACATTAGAGATGCGTCCAATTGAGGGATTATTTTGAAAATGAATAATGCCCGTGGGCTTGCCCGGGGAATTATTTATTTATGGATAGATATTATTTTATTGTAAGGCGTGTAGAACATTCATTGGTTTGGTATTAACCGCCGGTGGCATCCTTGCTTGTGTTCGCCTAGCTCCCCCGGATTTAGGTCAATTTGTGATTCCAGGGATCGCTAGATCGGTCCTTTGTCGCATATTTTGGAGTTGCAGACCGCCTGATATGCTGGGCTCAAGTGGAACGATCTGGAATCGACAAAAGGACCTGTCCCGGCTGTGTAAAAATTATTGAATGATCTGAACTCTACGTCATTCCGCTAAGCAGGATTAAACTGGCTCGACAGTGGTTTCCTGTTCTCGATCAGGCACTTGCCCTGTATGGGTTTATATCTGACGAATCGAATGGAAGAATTGATTTTTAAAATGGGCTTAAGGTTCGAGGAATATTCGCGCTTTGCGGAGAGGCTGCAATGTTTTACGGAAATTAAAATTGCAATTAAGGTGTCCACCCGGCATTTCAGGTTCCGTCTCTTCTCCGTGACGTCAGGAGGCGTGTACTCCAAATGAAATGTGACGGCGCACTTTTTGAATATTATTGTTTAGGCGAAGGTGATTTTATATTACCATTACTCGGGAATTTGTTTCCAGCCCTGTACGATAGATATAATTGTTTAGTGCCTGTTCACAATTTGGAAGGTATACGTTATTGGGCAATTTGGCACCTTAATTGTCCTTTTCCTATGTTATTTAGCAAAAAGGTTATTTGATAATGGATATGTTTCTTATTTGTTCTTATTAGCTCTTAACAGGCCTATCATTTCAGGCATGATACCAATTTTTTGAATGGTTACGTTGTCCACCGTACTGCCTGAGAACGGCAACAAGAGTGTTTTCATCCTGGGGCCAATAAACAACTACAATGATTTTAATAGATGTTCTCTTTTATTGCCCGGAATAAGCCCGGATAATTGTTATTCTCTCATGGGAGGCGGCCCAATTGGCTGGAAACCGAGTCCGGAACTACAATACCTTACAATACATTGCTGGCATTATCTAAGTTCCCGCCTTGATGGTACCACGATCGGGGGAGCTGTTTGTCGGCAAATTTGTTCACATTTCCTTTTCAATAAGGAATGTCGAATTAATTTCTGGCACTCAATGGTTGCCCTAGTCAATACAATGGTCGTGTAGCCTGATGAGCTCAGGCTTCCCTCAAAACTTCACAGGATCCGCTTCATTTAGGTTTGTTAGTGAAGAATAACTTTTCCGGCTCTACCGCCAGTGGAATCTACCAAATCCTTTCCGCGTCGGAAAACGCCTTAAGGAGCCACCCTTTTCCCCAGGTTTTTCTGTATGGTCGGAGTCTTGTCCGCACGGTCACTGTACAGAAAGCGGTTTCCTCCCCAGTCCCGTATTATTGGATTGGTGAACCGAGTGGAACATAGTTCGAACTTCATCGGTTCCGGTTCGACAGTATCTGGGTATACGTTATCGTATTATCCTATTGACACAGCTCGTACCCCATTTAGGTGGTGTTATTTGTATAGCTACCATCTTTTCCGGTTTTTTCAAAAGTTATTCGTTGCTTAAAGGGTCTATTTACATGGGATTGTTTGCTTAAGTGCTTACACGGCATTGACCAAAGGATATGTTGTGTTTCACTACTATATTCCGCTAAAAGATCGAATCTATATGTGCAGGGAAAACTTTAAAAAAAGGGAAAAATGAACTAGGTTCATTGGAAGAGATTTCGAGGGGTTGAAATTTCAGTTAGTCAGAGACTTATATTTAACGATATTCATTTGGGTTCACAATATTATTATTTTTACCAACATCAGCGGCAAAATACCTGTATTTTCGATGATACACTATTTTGGGTTGCAATGGTGGTTTTTACGTTGGGTAGATAGTTATGAATTTCAGAAGTGCATTTAGTTCGATGAATACACTTTTCTTTAAGATAAATTTTTGGATTTTTTCGCCATAACTGGAGTTTTTTAAAGTGTAATTTTCTTACATCTAAAAAGTCTTTTTGTAGGCGCACTTAACAAACACCAGCGAGGAAAAGAGAAAGGGAGTTATTTTTATTTTTTTTGCTCTCTGGGGATTGGTGGCAATTTAGTTTTTAATGGTTTCATTAATAATCAGATCCTTATTTCGGTGATAGAGAGGTGTATTTTGTGCTTAGAGATTCGAATATGAAGGTAGTAATTGTCAATTTTGAGTTTTCCATTTAATTGATTTGAATAGTATGATACTTTTTTACGTAGATAATATTCGTTTTGTTCAATTCTATCGTTTGGCAATTGTTGATCTTCCTTATATGGAAGAGATTATGTATTTGAGAGATGCTCTAATGGCTATTTTACATGCCTTAAGTGTAAATTTATTTAAGTTTTCGAATTATTGCTTGAGAAAATGTAAAAGTATCTATTTTTTAAATTAAACCAGGTTTGGTGATGATTTAAAAATCTTCTATTACGAGGTATTTAAAGCCGATATTTTTTAGTTCTTAAACGAAATTAGAATGGGCATTAATAATTAATACAGAAAAGTTATATATATTTTTGTGTGACATTCCCATTTTAAAACACTGAATATGTTAATGACCATTTACAAGTACAAATATAGGCTTTATCCACATATGGAGGAAAAATGAACAGTTTATGTTAAGAGTTTTGTATACGGATTTGGAGTTAGCTTTCCTTTGTGGACCCAATGTTATAACCGGTTTTGAGGCCAGTATTAATATTTATTGAATAATGAGGTTCATGTTGCACTGACATTAACAGTTCTAGGTACTGCTTGCCATTTAATTGGGGATTGGTGCTTGTAGGGGTTTCTGATTGTTGGTGACGAGAAGTAATATGTTTTTAAAGTTGTTTAACTTTTCTGCATCCGCCCAATCCATATATGTTATTTGGGAGCTAGTCAATTTTCGTTGGATAGCGAAAGGATAATTTGAGATATATTCCTGACTTATTTAAAATGGCGAGTTGAGGATAGAATTTGCAAAAGGGTAAAAAACGCCAAAAAGCAATTATGCGTACATCTTTACGGGATGCGCGTACAGGTAAAGATGAAGTAAAAGAAGATTTTGAGTGAGCAAATTATGGTAATATCGGTATTGGAGACTAGGCCGAGGATTGGGGTTAGTAACATTATAGCGGTTTATTAAATGTGGTAGTTTCAGTTTTGGGGATTTGGTTATTTATCTTTAATGGGGAACAAGATAATTACTACCTCAAGGTGGGTGGGCGCATTTGGTTGGAAAGAGATAAAAAACATTAAGGAATAATGCGTTTTTTTTGGCACACAGGCGGGGACAATGCACCCACCACTACCAACATCTCAGCTAAGGTATAATATCGTACAATGAGCAATGTCTGGCGGTTATTGAGAACGAGGGCAAAGGAAGTGGCTGGATGATCAGAGTGGGGGCTAGAGGGCATTTTGAAACTATAAGGCATAATTATAGAGGCATATTTCTGAATGAATTTTTGGAGGAAATGCCAGTATGTATGTACTAAATAGGTGGTTACATGTTTTTTTAACGTCCATCGGTTTTACAATTTCGGGAAAAATATACGACATCAATTACTGGAGTTAGATATAAGGCATCCGACCTTTATGGAAGCCCGATGATTGCAACTTGTGTTTGAAGAATGTAGCAATATGTTGTGGCCCACTTCCGAAGATTTATTTGAAAGAGGATTGGTTGTCTTCCTAGTGTTTCAAATTCGAAACACGGGATTTGGCGTTGTAATTGAAGTAATTTAAAAATAAATGACAATGATACAACATTACCTTACAAAATAGGGCACAAAAAAATACATTCCAAATGGATTGTAAATGGGGTTTGTGATCGATTTTGATACGTAGGTATCCATTACTTTTGTGTTTTTCCGTAATCTTTATCCGTTTTACCTCTACACTCAACTTTGATAGGATAAATTGCTTTTTCACGTTACCTGTATAATATAATTGGCCATTCATTTTTAATAACTGGGCTATACAAGGCCGTAGTATCGCACACTGGGTTAAGGAGATATTAATATTATCTTATGCCATTATGTCTTCTCGCAGATAAATATATTTCATATATTCGATGGTCATCCTTAATCGAGGTAAATGAATTTTATGGATGGTTTTACGTTTCTTGTCAATTAAGATTATTATTCATAGTTTATTAAACTCTTTTGCTCTAACTCTTCTGGTGCATCTCCGATAATGTATTTAAAACTGATATATTTACCACATCTGTCGTAATAGCATATTCTTAAAGTTATTACGAGAATGTATATGTATTTTATAGGATTGGTGGAGAATCAGGAATCTTTAACAATGCATTGACGCCATAGTTGGTAGCATTTCTAAAGGTGGGTTATATAGATAAGATAATGAAATAAGTAAGTAAAAATATTAAATGGGGTAAGATGGTTCTATGTTCCGAGATACTAACAGGATTTTTTATATGAAAGAGAATGATATTTCCGCCGAGATTATTTTTTTCATCCCAGAATATATTGATCTAAATTCGGCTGAGAAGTTCAGGATAGAGGGGCTGGTAGATTTTTCAGGTGCATGGTAAAAATTAACTGTACAAATTTGAAGCTTTTGGGATCAAGGAAACTGAAAATTTCCAAATAAAAACCAGTTCAGATCGAAGATCTTTTAATGGGTTCCGATTTAATATTAAGAATAAAGTAATATTCCAATGAGCTAAAGGACAAAGTAATTATTGTTTACGGTGGAAGGAGGTCACTTGGTAGTGAGTTTGTTTAGACAAAATTGCAATTGTGATTAAAAATCGTTATAATTGTTAATCGATCAGGCCGAACTGCAGCCTGTATGATCATGAACAAGGTTAAAGACAGAATGGATTTATAATTTTTCTTCCACATTGTAGGGGACCATTATTGGTTAAAATAGAAAATGTCTTTAGTATCTTTAGGATTAAGGGGCTATGTTTTTTATTGCTGCCGCATATAGATGTACCCCTAATGGAGTATATTTCTTAATGAAGCATAAGATCATGTGGCGGAGCACTAAGTACTAGTGGATCTTCTTGGTCAATTTTTAATTTGTTTAAAATTTATTTTTGTTCCCAGATAAAGCAGTGAACCCGACAAATGTAATGGGAGGCGACAAAAGAATAGTGAGAAATTTGTATAATCAGCACTGTGAAGGAACAAAGAAGGAAGAACCAAGTTCATTCACGCGAGTATTGGAACATATGTAATTTGGGGGTCCCAATGGTTTCGTAATCACCACTTTTAAACAAAATAGAAAGGAGAGGCCTCTAACAGTTAACACAATAAGGAAATTAACGCATTATTTTAATGACATTAGAAGCTAGCACAATTGGTTTCTTTGAGGCGAGTGGATGGAGACAAGGCGAGAGCAAATTTTTATATTTGACTGGGGTGATTCTGTTAAGATTTATTGATTTAGCAAAACCAATGATCAACGCTTATCGGAATTAAGTTAACCAGAAGATATGTGATATTAATAATTTACGGCTTGCGGCGCGAAAAATTATTATGGGTAAACACTATGGAAATGGGGAAGATACCCTATTGCTACTTATTAACAAGAAAATTAATGTATAGTAGTGCCAGGAGTTATTTTACGTATGAACTAAAGTCTAAAATTAGACGAATTGTGCGTTTCGAACATTGTTTTTTAATAGAGAAACGGTTAAGTTGATGAAGCAATTTGTGCCAGAATATGTTTCAAATTAAGGTTCGATATCTGTAAAACTCGATAAAGAGAAGGTTCAGAACATAGATTATGTGATGGAGGACAAATAGGTGCTGACCGATACATCCTTACCAAGAATTTTTACAAATACGTAATTTTCATTTATACTTGCATTAGAAATCAAGGAATATGTATTAAAGAATCCAAATTTGGGAGCAAAAGCTTTTGCATCTAGGATGTATTCATTAATTGTTCTATCTTCTGTGGAATCAAAAGATGTGGTCTACTTTCAAAAAATTTGCCGTGCGCTTTATGACATATAGTAGCAATGATTCCAATCTAATACGGTTAAGATGAATTGATTGTTATAAAAAGTATTATGTTTTCTACCTGTGATTCCCCAGGCTAGAGTTGTACCGATTCAATTATTTGAAAGGCTTTTGTAGAGGGGAGCGCATGAGGGGCTCGAGCATTGGATTATATAAATTGACTAAACGGTGGACTATAAGAATTTCCTGTGCTGGGCATTATAAAATTTATGGGATCTCTCCTGGGAAGCTAGGCTTATATTTTGACAGAACGTTTAAAGGAATATTAAAGGATCCCGATTATTAATATCGAACTAAAAAAATATTCACTCCGTTACTATTTTTGGGGACAGTTTAAATATGACCGGGCACTTATAATCCTGTAAAGTGGAGAGCAAATAACGGTCTTGAAGCTCTTGGGTTTTTAGGCTGGTGACATTAAATATAAAGGTATATTGCGCGATAATGGGGATGGTAATCGGGACTTTTAATGGAACCACAAGTGCTATTTACCCGACCTTGACCTGACAAAGGAGGATATTAAATCCCACAGTTATTCAAACTACGACAAATACACATGTGTAATATGTTGAGCCAATTAAAATGCTTATATGCTCCCGAAACCATGACTAGCATAAGGTCGTTCTATTGCAACTTCATAGCTTCATATTTAATTACTAATACCGTAGGCCCCATTCACGCGTAAACGATGAATTCCCCTAAAAATATTCTCTATAAACATTTATTGATTACCAGACAATTAATACCCTTTATAAATTATTTGATATACATGGTTTTTGACTTCTCAAAATTATCATCGACTTGGATTAGGATATTATTCAAATTATACTAAACATTCGGAAAATGGTTTGTCTTTCTGTATGGTGGCCTCGGTAGGCTATTCGGCTTAGTAACTCAGAATATTCAATACAGAATATACGCGGACGAGGTCAAAATTCAAAAATTTTGGATGATAAAATTACGACCTCTGAGGTTCAGTTTCTTCCGGGATTTAGGAATTATGCCAGGAGGTTATGGCGAACAAGGTGGAGGATTGAAATAGAAATTTTTAATTCAGGTCATAATTTTATTGATGTTGGGTTAAAAGTTAGCGGCGTAAAGGTTGAAAATTTATCTTGTGGAAGATTTGGATTCGGAATTATATCAAGAACCCACCCTTTTAAAGTATTTTATAGCAAGGCATTCCATAGTCAAATAATGCAATTCGGCTTTTATCTTTACTTGGTTCCATGCAACAACTTTTCGGATATACTCAGGCGAAGACATTGCCTTTAAAAGCCTATAGGATTATGGGAAAAATATTTCGACCCTTTAGGAGATATCGTAATTACCACAATGTCAGGATATTACGAATGTATAGGACAAAAAAAGTAAACATGTAAGTGTAATCCTGTAGTATTGAGTAGCTCACATACAGAGTGAACAGTAATGGTATTCCATGCCTGATTATTCCAATGATATTAATATTTACTTGTGGAAACGACCCCATTTACAAAAAAGCTTAATCGATTGATAAATTCCTTTGGTAGAAACTATATACAATTGCTATTTTCAGAATCGGAAGGGCATAGGCAGATAAGTACCCTCCGATATTACATTATTGGTAGGAAACTGATATTTTCAAAGGCCTATTCCGTTCAAGGACCAAAATGGAAAGCAGATTACAAAGTGGGAGAGGCATTTATAGAATATTGCCTCGCAGCGATGTTTAAATTTAACTGTAAGTGAAGTAGTCAGCAAGAGTTGCAAATACTTCAGAATAATTTATGAGATATTGCTTCCATTATGAAAGAATTTGGGAATCGAAATCAGGAAGGTTATGGATTCTGCTTTCAAAATGTAGAGTTTATGCCAAGATCCTACAATAGCGAATACAACCTTGCTAGATACAAACGATATTGGTGGGATTCTGAAGGAAATGATGTTAAAAGCTTCCAATGAAAAGAATCCTTATTTATAAGTGCAAATCGTAGGAATCAACATTGCAAGGATTAAAAAGAGATGACAATCTAGCTTAAGTAGTGTGATGACGAATATTTAGAGACTTCAGGGTTATAGTCGAGCAGTCAACATCTTAAATGTGGAATTCCCGATTGAGCAGACTTAAGATATCAGCGGGCCGTAAGGCTTGCAGGAAAAGGGACTTACCGGAATCTCTTTTTATTTGTATTTGCTACCAAAAAGGGAGAGAGATCTCAGATTTCTTATTGCATGCCCAACAAAAACACCTAGTTAAAGTTATTAGACAGATCCTATGTGTTTTTAGTCTTACACGGTTATGTCTCCCAACAAGATAGAGCTTGTACTAAATTGGCATTTTTTAATTGTTGAGGCTTAATTTATTGGGTTCCTTTTTCAATGATTTATTGCCAGATTGAATTTATGTGATGGACAATAAGTGCATAGTCAACACTCCTGGAAAAGTATGATTAGGGGAAACCAGGTTATTGGGTTGAGCTTTCAAGCTAGGCAAAAAGGAAACGGAAAATTAGGTGGGCTCCAAGTGATGATAGGTCCAGTTTCTAGATCAGAATTCTTAAGGATTATTAGGCACATCGGACATAAATTGATTAAGTCAAGAATAATTCAAGGAGGAACTTATTTATATATAACTTCTTCGGTACCAGGGAACGGGGAAAAATTTTTGTCTTTTTCCAATCTGTCCTGATCTTTGCTCAGTTACAATAAAAGGTATGTTTAATCGGAGAAGATTTAGGAAATTCCGAACACTTTATAGTTTTTCAAATTAGTTAAAAGATCGGATAAAATAGGTGGTTCCCAACGCAATAGGGACGGGATTAACGAATACTATACGACGATAGGGATTTAAATGCAAGGGAATATTTTATTCCAATGCTGTCCCCATACAACACTTATAGATGTCAATATACTCCGGAAATGACGGACCCAATCCGGCAGCCAAGAACTACGTTAATGAGTAGTAGAATATAAGGAATCTATTGGAGGAGGTTTCAGAAAAATATGACTATGTTAATTGTGGAGTTACGAGCACCTTATGGTGGTTTACGGATACTTTGTTGATTAACGGAATAGGGACCTGATATATGTTACAAAAGCAGGGCGTTACTGAGAAAAAAGTTCTTGATTCCCTGTTTAAAACTTAAAAAATTGAAGGCAGGTTAAGGGATATATCCTTTGTTTGTAAACAATGTTAAAGGTATCCATCTGGAGATATGGTGTTCATATGGTATGGCTATGGTTAAATCATTAAAAATGTGGAATTTTTAGTTATGAAATCGTTAATGGTTTTTGTCAATACAGGAAAAAGCAATTTTAGAGACTATTGCTTAATTGTTAATTCTTTATATACTTATGCAAATGTTGATGGTTAATGAACCATCGAGGAAGTACATAGTCTATGTAAACATCTTTGTTAAATAGTTTATGAGCCTTTTTTATGTCATTCCTTACCCTAGATTGTCCAAGAGGATAAAGAGGTTAAGCTGTAATAAAATTCATTCTTTTTGAATTATCATAAACTTTGAGAATTTTGATGTTAGAAAGCATATCCTTTCTGATAGGGCAGATTGGGAAATAACGGTGTGTCTTGCAATACTATTGATATGAGCGTCATTCCAATTGATAGGTGAGTTTGTAATAGGAATCTCGATTAGTTTAAATATCTATTTTACTTAAGTGGATCACCTTAATTCATCTCCAAAAGTAATCAAAATTTGATCTTCTCATATGTCAGCTAGCCAAATCAAAGGTTAAGATATCCTTAATGTTATTCATAGAGTATTTGAACTTTTCCATGAGCAGTATGAGTGTAATCGTAGTCATTGGATAATAATTATGCTTGATTAGGCGGAGTAGATATAAACTTTATTTATATTACCAATCAGAAGATACCTTTTATTAGAGGCAATATGGATCATCTACAAGTTTTTGCCACATCATCAGGTATTACGGGATGATGTGGTTTATGGATATCCACAACATTACCAAGTAATCTATCAGAAATTCTTTCCTTGTAAGAAAATGAAACATGTACTCTATTATCCTAGTTCAAATAGTGTTTTTTTAGATTACTGGATGCTGGATTCTAGTCTAAGGGAAGATTAATTACTTATGTATTGGTGTGCGTTCTATTGATTAATTTTTATTTAAGCCATTTAATTCTGTATCGGAATTAATTTTTTATATTAATTTGTTATATATACTTTTATAAGACTAATGGCACGAGCTGTGAGTGTATAACTTAAGGAAGACATTTACTCTAAATTTTCCTTGGGGGCATTTGC
>Ga0163217_1009919_pt1 | contig 11709 bp, 19 predicted proteins | sample SynspAceP_FD_185933 | JGI IMG/M metagenome (GOLD analysis project Ga0163217, IMG submission 185933) | Saline lake microbial communities from Ace Lake in Antarctica - Synechococcus sp. Ace-P (PacBio error correction) | ecosystem: Environmental > Aquatic > Non-marine Saline and Alkaline > Saline ... | reverse complement strand
CGATGCCCGGGAAGACGCCATGGGCCGGCGTCAAACCCGAAATACGTTTTTTGCGTGCGTTAATTATTTGCCCAGCAGGTGATTCTGGAGGCGCCAAAAAACGGGATTACCAGCCGTTAGAGGAGCTTGCTGACGGTGCTAAGAAAACCGTTGTACGAACAAACCCAGTAGCGAAGAACGCTACGCTTGCCCTGCCCCGGACTGGGGGCAAGGGCAGCGGCATCAGCTGCTCTAGCTGAAGCGTTAACGTCGGGGACAGATTTTAAATCTGTCCCCGATTAGATTTAAACCAGCTTTTGGCAGCGAGATTTTTCTTATGCCACCTCAGCCGTCCTGGTTTGGTGACACGGAAGAGCCGCGGGGGAATCCACCGCAACCGTCCACCGGCATGTCTTCCACGTCGAACTCGTAAATGGCTTCCATACCCAGTTCCGGAAGGCCACCACTTCAAGCGTGTTGATGGCTTTTGACACCAGATACGCTGCTCCGCCTACCGCCATCAGGTAATACCGCCACAAATTCGCGGAAATGGGTCAATGCCCGAACCTGGCACGTTCGCCTTGCCAATCATGCCGGTCAGACCGGGTTTTTTCCAGCATCTGGTGTGGGTGGAACTTGTTCATTGGCGGGTTGCAGTGGTGGGCGGCCTGCGGGCCGTCCCACTTCTTCGCGCACCGGGCCACCGGGCCGACGTAGCTAAATAAAACGCCCTTTCATGTCCAACCGGCAGCTCTTCACCGTTGTTTATCATGCTCCAGCCTATTATTTTTTGTGGGCAAGCGTCACGGCCGGTCAAGCTCCTTAGCCCGACAGCAACACAGTTTTTCACCGGCTGCCAGTTCCTTTACGGTCTTCCGGAAGTAACCGTGTTCCAGGTTACCCGACGCAACGTTCTCGCCCACTTCCCAGGTTAATTTCGGCCAGTCATCCAGGCTGGCGGAGTTTGGCCAGTGACGTGCCACTGCATCCAGCACAAAGTGCGCATGGGGGTGGCACTGCGCAGTTCGGAAATAATCGCCCACAGGCTTGTTGAGCCGCGTGAGTGGGGAAAATCTTTCACTTTCCCACATCCAGCACTTGCGTCAGGCCGCCAGCGCTTGCACCATGCCCAGTTCGTTACTTTTTCGAAACAGCTCGAGGCGAAGCTCTCCAGCGCGATTTGATGCACCGCGGGCTTTAAGTTCTTGAAGATCAATAGGCTCAACAGCGCTTCTTTGGCGATTGCCATTGGCTTTCCGCGGTCCGCCAATACCGATACCCAATCATGCCAGGCGCGACACCAACCTTGCGGCCCTATTTGCGGATCATCTTCAGCACCCAAGTTCCACCACCGAATCTGACGGTTCAGCATTAGCAAATTTAGACTTTGGACTTCAGAGCCACCGCCCGTTGGCCGCCACCGTGAATGTCTACGTGTCGCCCGGCACAATTTTTGCTAAATGAAGATGGCGGGTGTGTTGTCTTTTGGTTCTCTCACGCTTGCCGTTCCGGATCTGCCAATATCGACGCCCGCAGCATGTTGTTCCGGAATGGTATAAGCGCGACGCACGCCTTCGTGCATGACACATCAGGCGAGTTGTCAAAATCCCAAAAAAAAAACAACCCTTTTTTTTTCCACGTTCATGCCACATTCACGAAAACACTCGTCACAATTAACCGCGTATCCCCTGCAGATCGGGCGATGGCCTTCGGCACAGCATCGCGAGTTGATCAGAATCTCGCCACTAGCGTTCTTTAGCCGCTTGGGATTCTCTTTATTTATAAGCTCGTACACTGCCTGGCAATAAAATCCTTTGGGTTGATAGTAGGAAATAAACTGCAGCGCGTCGGCCTACACTTTTCAATTCAGTCTTCCTGGCGGATCAGGTGGTCATAGTCGCCTCATTCAACGGTCGTTTTAAGTAATATATGGCAAATCAGAGGGCAAAGGTTTACCAGAAAATTCATTCCCGTGCGCGCGGATGCGGACTGCAGGCCAATTCGCTCGTGTTGCTGATGACTCAAAAGCGTTAAAATTGGTGAAGAATGCGATTGTAAAAAGCGCGTTAAGATGCATTGCAAAATTAACAAAGAAGTATTGCGGAGACACCGTGACAGACCGTATTCTGACGAGAAAAAAAGGACAAGTTAATCGTTCGCCTAAAGCTCCCGGAGCGCAAGAACGCCCTTAACCCAAGCTATGTTACACCAGCATGGCGACGCAATCGATCAGGCCGAGGACGACAAGGACGTTCGACTTTGCATTTTGTTTACCGGCAGTAATGAGTGCTTCACCGCCGGTAAACGATCTTAACGATTTCACCAGAAGGGCTTACCTCGGTTGATTTTCCGCGAGGACTCCGGTAGGCCGTTCCTGTTTGTGCGGTTAACGCTACCAACCGGTGTTGTGGCGGTTAAACGGGCCGGCGATAGGCATTGGCACCACTATTGCTGCTGCACTGCACTAATGGTCATGGGCAGGCACCAACGCCCGCTTCCAAATGCCCATTTGCCAGCTTGGCCTGTGTCTCCGGAAGGTGGCTCCAGGCCTTTTACTGCCGATTTGGATGGCGTGTGCGGGCTGCTGAAAACTTGCTGATGCTAGGTGGTCGTTTTTAGTGCAGAGAGGCTGTACGCTTGGGCATCATCAAATCGCGTGTACGAAAACCTGATGACTCGAAGTCGCGAGCTTGCGTAGGCCTGTTCAAGAACTGGGCCTGCACAGAGCACCAGCGGCTATTCGCCGCGACCAAAGAACTGCCTAAACGGCCCCGAACAAGGAAGGCTCTGGAATAAGAGCTGGATGCTGGGGTTAGATAGGCGCGCTGTTTCAGTGAACGCCTGAAATCGCCGGAGGCAAAGCCGAATCCTTTCGTTGCTTTTGTTCGAAGCGTTAAACCAGACTTCTCACGCTTTAGCTGAGGTCTGCTAAAACAGCACTTTAAACTGACACAGGTGGCAACGCCACCTGCTTACCAGCGGGCCTGCAGGTTCGCGAATAGACGCCCCAAGCGTGCGAGCAATGTCGTTCTGCCTGGGCCTTGGGTTACACGCCTAACTGACAACAACCGCGAAACCTTCTTCTGGGGTCATACACCAGCAAGTGGCCAGGCTTGGTTCGGGCATCCCATTTGGACCATCGGGCTAATGCCGTAAAACGTCAATCTGTTGGCTTTGCGCAGCATGGTGCCTTGCTGAACGGGTAGTCTGCTGAAGCAGCAGGCTGCTGTTGCGCCTTTTGCAACCTGGTAGCGGATGTCTGCTGGTTGGTCTAATACTGCCAACAAATAGCTCTGTCCTCACGTCCAAAACCTACAACTGCAAACACACTTTCAGGGCATCAATAACGCCTGCTCCTTCCTTGTCTGCCCAAATACAGTTTTTTTCAGTATTCAGCCGCACTTTGCCCTCCAGCGGCTTCAAATGGGATGCATTCCGCGGCTGCAACCGGTGGTGCCGGATTGTGGTCACCGGCGCCAAAGCACGGTTCTTTGCGCCGTTTTCTATCTCAGTAATGCGCCCAGCGCTTGTTCGTAGTACTGGCCCTCTTTGCCTGCACGAGTGACAATTACACCTTCAAGCGAGGCCTGACCTCGTTTAAAACAAAGAAGAAATTTTTTTTCCCCCCGGAACCTTTTTTTGCATCTTTCACTCGGCCGCGGTAAAAATAAAATCCACGGGCGCTCGCCGTCTAAGCTGCTGTAAACGCCCCAGGTATTCCGCTGGCGTCGTCCCAGTTCTCAGCGCCAGTTGCTTGCTCGGTTTGCCAGGGCATCAGCGGCGAATTTCGTGTTCCACGGCAGCGCCAATAGCCACTGCCGCGGTACAACACGGCACACACGAGCAACGCCCCGGCAACCAAAAAATTTAAACGGTGTTGCTGCCATAACTGTTTTTCCTCAGTGGATTCGCCCGGCGCCCGGGCGCTTCGAGTTGTTCCCCCGGACGTTGTCGGAGGACGTTCTTGTGACGGTCCAGGGCGGGTTCGACGTCGAAAGGCAGCAATCAAGCCAGAGCCGGCTTCAGGGTCTCGACTTCGGGCCGTTTCGGTTGGACGGCCTTGGAGAGTTCTTTTTTTCACCCGCACTCCGAATTCCACAAAGCGGTTGGCTTGCGAACATTCCAGGTTACCGGCGCGGGGTCAGGGTACTTCATCGGCACTGTCGTAGCTGCGGCGCGCTGAGCGGTGTGCAATGGCCACCAAGGCGTTCCATAGCTTCTACAAATACCCGGCAATTTATCGTAAACGCGCTGGCTTCGTTCCGGCAATCACTCGGGCGTTCTGCGCTCTGGCAGCTCGTTAACTGCCAGAGTTCTCGATAGTTGCGGCAGGGTGGCAGCAGTTGTGTGGGCGTCACCACAATAAATCTTACGCTCAAAAGCTTCTGAAAAACCAGGACTGTCGGTCGTTGCGGAAAGCTTGCCACAAAGCCGGTTCAATAGGCTCTATTGAACAGCAGCACAAAATCCGTGAACGCATAAACCGGTTGAGCTGGCTTGTAATCTTTATCGCTCAGGCTGCGGAATGTGATTGGCGTACGGCGTCCATATGCTGCTTTAGCGCCGCATCATGGGCGCTGCCTTCGTCGCCTGATAAACCCACTGTTGGACGCCACCAAGCGACACCTTGGAAGTCTACTACCAGTGCGGTTTCCCGGAAAGTGCACCACCACGCTGGCCGCAGCATGCTGGTTATCGCTGTTCGCGTAGGTCTGCCCTGGGTTTCGTATTCAATACCTGTTGCGCAACCCGGACCTTTCCAAACACCCGCTCCAGAATCAACTCGCCCATTACCCTGTATTTTTTTTATCGGCCTTTTTAACGCTCGGTCAAATTAGAAGGCTTCTTCTAGTTGAATCTGCCGATTGAGTGCCTGCAACGATTTTATTTCGCTCGCAGAGCCTGGCGGTCGGCGGGTTTTCGGTGTGTGTACTTGTTTCGACCACGGCGTCGAAAATCGCTTGAGTTGAATCACGAAACGGTTTAGCAGCCGTAATCTCATTACTGCTTTTGTTCTTTGGCTGAAACTGAAACGCTCGCTTTTCTGCGATCGAATATACGGTTCGCCAAAATTCTCGAATCATTGTTTTAAGCGCATCTCGCGATGTGGCTCCAGAAAGCGCCAGCCTTCTCTGCCGCCGACTGGCGTCATGGGCCTAGCATTATCTTGCTCTCGTCTTAGTGGCCGAGTTTCAGATCGTTGTAGTCGGCCAGCAAGCGACCGGGGTATTTTGCCCTGCCACGCTGCGAGCAATTCCGTCTAATATCAATGACCCAGAATTGGAAATCGCCCCATACAGCGAGAGCACAAGCACGGTTGGTCACGCACCCATTGGCTGAAGGTTTCAAGCACGGGCATTTACTCCTGAGCTATAACCATTAGAACAGTTCCACTGACAAAGCTTTAACCTATCATTTGCCATTTGTTGCTGACGGGGTACACGCGCCTTATCATCTGTAAACAAATCGCTTACCGGGGTTGCTGTGATACTTGAACCCCAAAACCCACCATCACACAGTCGTTTCGTGCCTGCTTGACCTCGTCAGTTCGGGCAACTTTTTTTTGTCATTTTCCTCGGGGGTTAGTTCATGGGTTTCAAGGGTTTCATAGGGTCAAAGTCCTATGGTAAACGTCCACTTGCGCTGACCACTGTATTATACTAACGGGGCCTCGCCGGCTGTTCGGCAGATCAGCTACTTTATGCGTACCCAAATCCCAATCTGGAAAACCGTGAACACCTCGGTGCAATAGCCAGGCGGGCGACGCTGGTTTTTTCCACCATGGACAGACAACGCAAAGGTCGGCTTCGAGCAAGCAGATCAACGATAAAACTGCGTCCACCGAGACCATTCTGCAAGCCATTAAGTGCCCAAGTTAAATCACCAGAAGCCCCCCGTGCCGAAACAGCAGGTTGCCCTTGCGCCACTCGCAGCCAAGGCCGGGGCCAGTCAGCTCAAAGGTAAAGCTCATTGTCGGCGAAGTTGAAAAGCTCTCCTGACCGCCGCAGAAAAACTGTTACGACGCCGGGTCGAACAGCGCGGCCGAAACCTCTTCCATTTTGATGCACGAAATATTGTGGAGATTCGAGCGCGACGGCCAGCAAACTGGGTTTACGCTTCGATGTGCCCATACCCGGCCAGTGAAGGGCTGCTGACCCTGAAAAAGAAAGTCTCCGGACGGGTAAAAATTTCAATCAAACGGTCGACGACCCTGAACGCCGGTAGTGTTGGAATTGCAATTTGTTATAGGCCAACCATACGCAAGTGCCGAATTTCACCCTGGAACCACCGTTCACCATCTTACCCAATTCAGGCTGATTGGCCGCAACGCTGCTGCGCGATGTGATTGCTGATTGATTTCGGAACAAAGAGTTTGCAACCGAACTGCCCGACACCATGATCAACCGGCAACAGCGGCCTACCGCGATGTATCAGAGACACGCACTATGAGCACCCGATCGCGCACACGCTTTTACATGCGATTTTTCTGATTATTGCCACTGGCATTTTCCCTCGCCGTATGGCGCCACATTGAACTGGGAATTCCCGGGCTGGACCGGCGAACAAAACGGCCGTGATGGATGTAGAAAGCGGCGGTGGGATTTTGACGCAACAGGCGGCTCTGTGGACGGCTGCACTGAACGTGCCCGATCAGCCCCCGGGTTTCCATTACCTGAGCGAACTTAGCAGCCTGCCCCTGGCATAACGGTTTTCTATTCTGGCAGCAAGCTGGCATGCGCCGCGCCGAGGTGGACCAAGCGCGATGTTACGTCCACAAAACGCCTGTATTACCAAAGGTCCAGTTGCATTACCAGACCCAACGTTCGCAGCGTACCCGCAAGTAAAACCGTAGCGTCGCCACCGCTTGTTTGGGACAGAACCCGAAGCCACCGCTGTTCGGAAATACTGAGCAAGCCAAGCAACGCTCCAGTAACCCCACAAAGCATGACCGGCGAACTGATCCGCTGATGCAACCAGATACCGGTGCCCCAGAACACCATCCTTTTAACGGCCGGCCGAAAAATTCTCTCGACCTACTGGTCGATATGCTGAACTTCTCTGGCATGACCCGCTCGCGCCGGCCGATGGTCCCTGAAGCTGGAAGACGCTCGCCGGCGCCAGGCCGCTTGCTGGCGTTCTGCAAATTCACACCGGCGAAGAATGGCTGACCTTTGACCCCCGCACCGCTGAACAGGGGGCGTGCCGGAAGACCGTTGTTGTGGCGCCAGGGATCCCGCGTCGCTTTGGACGTCGGTGGGCGCGCCAACTCCGAGAATCAGCTTCTTATGCTGCGCCAGACCATTCCCCGCCCGTCAGCTGGCAGCCATTGCACTCCTGAGACGACCGGCCTCGGCTTTTTGAGTTTTTACAAACTACCGATGAGAACAGGGCATGTTCCGGCATGCTGCTGTTATTGCCTTTGGGGGCACTGGTGGTGGCCTTCATGCGCATGTTGCATCGGATATTCGCACTTCCGGCACCTCATGCCAGTACTGATTGCGGTAAGCGTTTGTGCAGACCATTTGATTACCCGCTGGTGGCATTTTGTCGGTGGTCGCCATCGGCTGCTTAATGCGCAGCTTTACCTTCCAGCTCTTAACCTGACTGCTGGTTTCACGATCCTCCCGGGCGTTGATCATCCTTGGTTGATTATTCATTACCGCCGGTTTGACGTGTCGCGTTAATCAGATGGCTTTAATACCGGCATGACGGTGACCTTCTTCCCGATGGATTTATCGCCTGGAACCATTGAGCGGATGGTCGATTTTTGTGAAGAGGAAGGCTCGCGGGAAGTGCATAAGGCAAGCCCACAGAAGTCGTTGTCGCCATTGCTTACCTGCTGTATTAAGCGCACCCCTGGCTGGACACTTGACCTTTCAACTTCCCGAATGCAACCGGGTATTCTGGGCGCTGATTCTGCTGATGGTAATTACACCGGGCTACAAACTCAAGCGAACTGCGCCGTTTTTCACACCGTGAGGTGTACGACTATATATGGCTGGATTATCACCGTTTACCGCGAACCGCCTGGCATGTTGAACATGAACCGGCGCAATGTGACTATATTGCCCGCTACAATGATCGTTCGGCCCTACCCGCTGGTTCGACCAAACAATATATACTACTGAAAAAACCAAGCTGGTGGTGGCCGAATACGGTTGCTTAAAAACCACCGCGGCTTCTGCAGGTGGTTCGCCAACAACCACGAATTGCCCACTTCCGTGAAATGTCCGCGGAAATTTGGCTGCTTTGCCATAAAGCCGGCCAAAGGGATCTGGCGGCAAAGGCATCACCCGTATGTCACCGGGCGCGATGGCGGACGAATTCGTCAAAGCCTCCGGCGCCCGTATTGCGTGGATTGTACTGGACGGCACCTGACCAAACATTCTGGCGGGGCTGTATTCGCTGGCGGCGCCTCTGACGTGGCCATTGTCGAAAACCTGGTGCAGTCCCCACACCGGATCTTGGCTCGCTATTCGTTTCAAGGCGTTTTTCCAGATATCCCGCATATCGTGGTTTCAAGGCTACCCGGTAATGGCCCATGCTGCGGCTTGCCACCAAAGCGTCAGACGCCAAGGCCAACCTTGCAATCAAGCGCGTAGCGTGGGCCTTAGAACAATCGGCACAGAAAAAAGTCTGAAACGCGGTTCAGTTTCAACCGCCCCATTCTTCTTGCCACCCGGACACCGGCTATCTTTGGCAATATCCATATTGTCGCCTGGGATGGAAAGCGTGGAAATGCCTCCCGCGCTATGCAGGCGGACCGGGCTAGGCTTAATGGCGTAGACCTGGTATGACGTGGACGAAGCCGCTTTGCTGCTGGAGTTAAACGCGCGGCCCCGGGCGGCCATTCAAATGGCCAAACGGACTGCGGACCTACTGCCGCGCTTGCGTGCATTGAAAATCTGAAACGCCCCCACTTCACCCCCGGTCGACCGCGCTCGCTTGCAATGGAAGAATTTCACAAGCGCTGAGCACAATCGCATGCGTTGACAGGCCACGCGCATCTGCGCAAGCCAAAAAAAAGCCGGAAAGCGCATACCACGCTTTCCGGCTTTTTACGATTAATCGACCAATCGTCTCAGCGAATTAAGTCATTTCCCCGCTCTGATCAACAGCTTGCGGCTCGAGGCGTCAAAAACCTTCCAGCAAGCCCCCAGTCATGACCAACAGAATCAGCGTAAACCGGTCAGGCACGGCACTGATCGAAGCAGCCTGATAGCGCCTAGGCCGGCATCATACACCAACCAATATCAGCACAGCGCGTATAGCACCTTCCGATTACCACCCAGAAAACACACGCTAGCCGTGGGCGCATCGGTTTTTGCCACCGGCGTTAATGCGTCGATAAACCAACGAGCCGGAATCCGACGACCACGCCGCCCCGTGATAAAACAACCAGTACCTATGCCACAATGCCAATAAAGGAAATAATTACCGGTCACGGAAAGATTGGCGAACATCTGGAAAGTCGCCAGGCTGACGTCGGTCAAGCCCTCACTAGACAGAACGCCCACGCCTGCTGGAATCTGCTCCAGGCGCAGGCACCGCCGAACGCGCTCATCCATACGGCGTAATCACCTTGGGAATTAGCAAGCCACTGCGATGATTTGGAATTCACGCACGGTGCGGACCGCGAGAAAAACCCGCGCGATAAACATTGCCACCAAACGGAGACCAGGAGTATCCACCAGGCCAATAGAATATCGTCCAAGCCTTGCATCAAACTCATCGTCGCGGCAAACGGATTTACTTAAAGGCAACCACGTTTGTCGCATAGCTGGTGGTGGTTATCCAAAGGGTTTCCAGAATCGACATGTCGGAACCGGCAAAGATAATAAAAGAACAGGCAAGATACCCGCAAGGGCCATGTTTGATATTACTCAGCACCTTAACGCGCCGTCCAACCACGCAACCCCCACAGCACAGATAAACAGCGCCAATGCGGTCGACAACCCCACAATAATCGCCATCTGTACATTGATAACCTGAACCCACACCCAAACCAAATAGTTCAAAACCGGCAGCGGCCTGCTGGGCACCAAAACCCAAAGACGTTTGCCAGCCCGAATATAGTCTCCAACACCGCCAGACTATCAATGATGTGCCCGGCCAAGCCCCACACTTGTCACGCCAGCAGCGGGAAAAAGGCGCGAACGGAATGGTCAGCGGCAGTATTCTTGTTGAACCGAGAAAAACCCATTACAAGGCCACAATGGCGCTAGGATCGCCAAGGATGCAGCCCCAATTGGAACAAGTGCCGCCCATGGCCAAGCCCCAAAAGCTCTTCAGGCGTGTTGGCTCTACATTAACGGCGTGCCGTACCAGCCGGTTATAAATAGGCTACCCGGCTCTTGCCCACCGCCCAAAACATTAAGCCAATACCCATACCGCCGCGACAGCATCGAAAACCAGGGACAGGGTAGAGAAGTCCGGTTTGGCATCCATTCCACCAGTCTGATTTTGGCCCACGGGCATAAAAAATCATGCTATACAGACAATAACCAAACACGTTTGCACTGAGCATTAAAGGGAACCAGTCAAATGTGTTGATAATCTGAATTGGGCACCGTCGAGCAGCCTCTACGGCGAGAGCGGGGAAACATTAGGTACCGACAATGAAAACAACACCACTAAATGGCGGTTATGGAAACACCGGGTGCCGTAAGATCTAGCCCGAACGCTGGATATTAGGCCTGCCCGGCACATAAATCTGGTTTGATATTCATCCTTTTACAATTTTGCCCACAATTGGCACCTCTTTCAGTCATTAGCATTACATTCAGGCTATCCGAGTCAGGGATTTCGGACCGGTAAAGGCAATAAAACAGCCTTAAAAACATTAAACAAGCCAAGTAATAATAGCTTTAAGCTCAAAAAAAACATCAAAACCGTGGCGAGGAGGGCTATGAACAGATGTAAAACCTTTCCCTTTTGCCGCTATACCGCGTTATTGCGCTAAAGCCTCGTCGGATTCCTTGATATCGCTGATTGCCAGCGCGTGGATTGTGACGCCCTATCTATTCCTTCTTGCATTTGGCCCTTGCTTGCAGCCCTTGGCACCTACGATCTGTTTTTACAGCGTTCGCCATAACCGATTAGCCGCAAACTACCCGGATTTATGCCAATTTTCCGTTAAACCTGTTTTTGAGGCTATTGCCCGGAAAGTCCGTCAGTACTCATCCCAGTCCGACACCGGACGAACGGACCGTTTTCCCCGCGAGCAGCGCACCATTGGTACCAGCGTGCAAAAAAAACATTCTCGACCAAGCGGTCCGTTTCGGCTCTCAGCTGAATATGTATTTGAGTGAAAGGCTTTGAGTGGGATTGAGCCCATTCAATTAGTTCCTACCCAGCTTGAAACACCTGTTGATTTACGCAATTACCGTCGGCCAAAAAAAACTGCCGCAAAAGCCCTATAGCACAAAGCGTATTCAACATTTTCGGCCATTGAAGCTTTGGTTCAACTGTCGGCGAAAAAACCCCGCCATCCTCAGCTTGAAAAAAAAAAACACTGGGTGCCAGGAAAAAAGGGGCCCAACCTTCTTTTACCATGGACCCCCACCGGCGAAGGCTCTAATCAGCCGCTATTTTCCCACCCGGCCCCAAGGCCAGAGGGGCGACCTTGTTTTGGGAGGTCCGGTTTTTTTTTTCCGGGAATAAACTTTCGGCTTGCCGCAAAACAAAAAAAGGGGACGGAAATTTTTTTTTCCTTTCTCCTTTCCCTTG
>Ga0163217_1045112_pt1 | contig 11710 bp, 8 predicted proteins | sample SynspAceP_FD_185933 | JGI IMG/M metagenome (GOLD analysis project Ga0163217, IMG submission 185933) | Saline lake microbial communities from Ace Lake in Antarctica - Synechococcus sp. Ace-P (PacBio error correction) | ecosystem: Environmental > Aquatic > Non-marine Saline and Alkaline > Saline ... | reverse complement strand
GCGCCGGCCTCCGGGGATCAGGTATCGTCGGCCATTTGCCACACCCACCGGGCAGATGCGCGGCGATCACCGCCTCACTGCCAGGGAGGGGGGTGCGGCCGTGGTGGCAGCTGGGCTCCAGGCTCACCACCAAGGTGCCCCCCGCAGGCGCGTTCACCCCGCCTTGGGACCAGGGCACCCCACCTCGGCGTTGGGCGCCCCGGCTCTGCGTGGAAGGCCTTCCCCCCAGCGTGCCATCGGCGGCCAGCACCACCGACACCCACCAGCGGATTGGGGCTGGTGCGGCCTTCGCGAGCGCCGCAGGCTGCAGGGCGCGTCCATCCAGCGCTTGCCAGGACGCTCACCCGTTGCTTTCTCGCGCTCGATATCACCGTAAGTGGCACACCAGCCTCAGCCCATGAAAAACCCGTGGCCAGAAAGCCACGGCTACGTGGTCTCACCAGGCCGCCCATGACGCCGCTCAGACGTTTCAAGGCAGCGGGAACTTTTACAGGCTTGAACGCCCATCAATTGCCGCCATTCCTTGACCCCACATAGGGGGCACCGCCAGCTCTGTTATGGCACCGGGGGCTTTCAAGCGCAGCGGCCGGTCTGGGGAAAAGATCGGCCAGCAATGGCTCAGATACGAATTTCCGCCGCGGGCCGAGCGGCATCAACCGCCAGTGGGATTCTCCAGCGGTGAGGTCGTTCCAAGCCCAGCTGAAGGGCCGAGCGCAACCTGCAGCTGGGTGGGCGTGCCTCAAAGCCGCAATATTGCTGGAAGCCCACCAGGCTGTCAGACGCACGCCCCCCCAGCTGAGGGCCCTCGCGGTAAGCAACCAGCTGCCAGCTCTGGTCGTCGAGGTCACGCAGGCTTTCAAGGGCTGCCGCAGCACCGGGCGCGGCCGTTGGCATCGGGGTGGGCGTTGCAGCTGGGCCAGGGGGCCAGAGGCCGCCATTTCACCGCGTTGGTGGGAAGGGACACCAGGCCAGCAAAACGACAGCAACAGGGCGAGCATCAGGATCAGGGGCGCAAGCCACGGGCACCAATCGACCTGGAATTCCAGTGTTCTGGGATGGCATGGTCAAGGGCTTTCTCTGCTCATTGGTTCCCGCGCGGGCGCCCGGGAGCGGCCTGCCAGTCCGTGTGCGTGGCCCAGAGGGCCCAGATTCGCCATCGCCGCAGGTAGTGGCAGGCGCGGAAGGTGCCCGTCGCCTGTGATCGCCTCGGGAGTACGGAACTGCAGGCCGCCGCCCATACACCTGGTTCACCCCACCGCGCTGCTGACCGGCCAGGGCGGTGTCCGTTTCGCCCATCAGGCGGTATAGGCGGCAATTGCCGAAGTTGATGCCGGTCCACACCTCAAGTGGATGGTTGCCGCCGGATCCAGCGGCGTGCCGTCCGCGGCAGCGGCGATTGGCCATCCCCAAAACCGGCCGCCCTCGAAGCGGCTCAAAGCAGGCCTCCGCGAATGGCGACGAGCGAAACGAGCGCTTCCTCGGCCACCACCGGCGGCAGGCCCAAACAGACGGCGTAAAAATCACCACAGAGGCTGGTCGGCCATCACCACCGCGTGCCGCTCTCGGCATCGATCGGTAGAGTACTCCCGTTCCAGAGCAGGGGCATCGAAGTTGGCGCGCGATTGCGTCCAGCCAACCGCGAACTTCCCGTTGCACGTCTCGCAGTGTCGGGCCAGCTCCAGCTGCAGCCGTTGGGCCATCGCCAGGGCGCCTCCAGCGCCGCGACAGAGGCGCCGCAAGTAGGGCACTCACCCCCTGCAGTGCGCAGTCGTCGAAGGTTCTGGTCCGGGGCGCCGCCGTTGCGGATAGGCCGTCGTTGTTGGCATCAAAATGCTTGAGGTAGCGCAGTGGCTTTCGGACGGCAGCGGCCAGCAATCGCGCAAGGAAACGCAGGGTCTCGCCGCCAGGCGCCAGCTTGAAGCTTGCGCCACACCCTTGCAGCACGAAACGGAGGCCAGGTCTTTCCAGAGTGTTGCAGTCCTTGGTAGGCTTTTGTTAGTGGTGGCATCGGGAAGGGGACGCTTCCATTCGCGGCGCCGAGGGTCGTGGGGGTGGCACCAGCCAAGCTTGCGGGGCGCTCCACCCGCCCCTTGCCCTGGGTGAAATTACCAGCCGATCGGTCGCGGGGTGGCATCGCCGGCCGGGTGGCCGCGCGCAAAAGGCTGCGCAGCACCGCCTTGTCGAGTTCAGGCCAGAGCGGCAGGCAGGGCAAAGGAGCCATTAGAGGCCGCACGCGAGGCTTTCGTCCAGGCGTAATCGAGGCACTCGAGCACCCCGAAGCGACCCACCTTGATTCCTCCGGACCAAGCGGCGGTCCAGAGGCTGCCGCCGCTGCGAGGCGTAGAGCTCGTTGAAGAGCGGCCATGCGCAGGGCCTTCGGGGCAGGTCGCTGCGCTCCACACCGGTGCTGGACCAGGCGTCGATCTGCTGCGCCAGCTGGGCCAGTCGGCTAAGGCCTCGTGGGCGACGCCACGGCCGTTGTCGCCACCGGCGCCGAAGTGGTCGGTGTAGCGGCGCAGGGCCCCCTGCGCGGTTGCCGAAGGCCGTAGCGGCAGGTCCCAGCTGGATCACCAGCGCAATTTCGAGCTCAGCGCCCGCTCCAGCCGGAAAGCGCAGGGGCCAGCGCCGCGCTGGCCTGCTCGCTGCGGTGCTGCGCCGGTCGTTGTCGCTGGCTGGAAATCGAGGCCATCGCGGGCGAAGGCTCCCAGATTTCGGCGCCATCGCCACGGGATCCCAGCGGCTGCAAGCGGCAGCACCTCCACCCCCGGCAGGGTCGGCGGGCACCGCCAGACACCACTGGCCTTCGCCCCCTCCGCCAACGGCTGGCCTGCGCCGCCCTCCATGCAGCACACCCTGGAGGGCGCTGTACAACGCAAAACGGTTGCGCTGGCCCTCGCCGCGGCCGATTCGCCGGCAGGTAGGTGTGCTCCGGCTGCCGTCATCGCGAAGTGGACGGAGCGGAGCGGATCGGTGTGGTGAACCAGCCCAGCGTGTTGCGCCAGCTCAGCAGCAGCGACAGGTTCCAGGGGGCGCGTTCGGTGGGATTGGCCAACGCCACGAACACCGCCACCGGGGTAAGCTGCTGCGCTGGTAATCACCCGGCAGGAATCGGACTGAACGCCTCACAGCCCACCGACGCTTTGAACACACCGCTCCGTGCTCGACCCAGCTCAGGGGGTAGCGGGCGGCATAGGTGCCGGGTGCTCTGCTCAGGGGTGCTGGCCGGGTACCACTGCCAGGCGCCCAGGGGTGGGCTCGCCTGGCTCCCCCAGGCTGGAATCAAGCGGACGGGAATCGTCACGCCGGGGGCGGGGCCAGGGGCGTCGGGCGGCGGTGGTAGGTGCCGTCCGTTTTCGAACAGGCGAAACTGGCAATCCGGCAGAACTCCGAACCAGATTGTTCACCGCCATTCGAGGATGCCAGAGGTTGGACCTGCCATCGGGGCACGGCCCGAAAGCAACCGGCGCCCGAAACCACCCAGGGGGGATGGCGTGGTTGGGGCCGTCATCCAGGTTGCTGGCGTAACGGACGGTGTAAGGCGCCCCTCGCCAGCCCAGGCCGAACGGCCGCTGCCAACTGGCCGCGGTTGCCTGATTAGGGGCTGGCTGGAAGCCGCGGCGCGCAAAACAGTTTCGAGGAAGCGGTAGACCGTAAAGGCGCCATTCGAGCCAGGGAAAAGTGGAGTTCAGCTTGTCAAACTGATCAGACAGGTTAAGGCCCCAAGGCGCTCATGGTTGCGGTCCTTACTGAGTTGCGGCTCACGTTGATCGATCAGGGCATCAAGGGTGATGCCGGGAACCGCACCAGGGCCCCTGATTAGCGCAGCACCACCGCGGCGGTTTCGTCCAGCAGAGGCCCGGGTCACCCTCGACGCCACCGCCACCCACCCCGTCGCCGGCCAGGAGCTCCAGCTCCCCTGACGGCCCACCCAGGGCCAGCACCCAGTTCATGGATTGCGGCTGGGCGGCGTCGGGCATTCGGCCAGGGAGGGACATCGGGCAGGCCGGCAGCAAATCTTGCCGGGCATCATGGCGAGGGGGACCCTGGGGAATCCATGACAACGACGCCAGGCTTGATGTGATCCGCACCGATGCCGGCGGCCTTGAGTCCCTCTTGCCCAGGCCTGGGGCTGGGCACAGGGCCCAAGCTGTTGGCGGCACCCTCCCGCCTACTGGAGCGGTCTGGGGGAGTTATGCCAGGCGGAGCTGCACAGCAGCGACAGGCCCGATCAGCTGATCCCGTGCTGTCCGAGCCTCCCGGGCTGCTGTCGGGCCCACTGTGCTGCTGGCCAGCGGCGATCCCGCTCTTGGCTTCGGGCATCGGTCGGCTGCTGTTGCAGCAGATCCATCAGAGCAGCTTTCGTTTTCATCCTGCACCGGCCAGCCTGCAGCTGGCGTTCGCGCGAATCGGGCAGGCCTGCAGGACGCGCAGCTGGATCAGCCTGCACGGCCGCGAGCCCGAACCCCTGGCCGCAGGGCTGCAGGCAGCGGCCAGCCGCCCTGGCGGTGCTCACCGATCCGGGCCGGGGCGGTGCCGAGGAGGTTGCGCCCGAATTTCTTGCGGGCTTCCGGCTTGGAAAGCGCCTATTGCCGTCTGGCTTTGCGAACGGCTCGGCCATCCCGACGAGAGGCGTCATGGCGCCTGTGCGGCGGAGGCGCCCTTCCCCGCCGGATCTCGACCCGCTGCAATCGGGTTGGTCTTGATCGCCGAGACCCCCGCCCCGCCCGATCCGGGCGACTGCCGCTGTTCGCCTCGACGCCACGGCCTCTGGCTGGCAGCACCCCCGATTCGCCCTGGGCCCTTTGATGAACCAAACGGGAGTGCGAGTTCAGCTGTTGGCCGATCTGGAGTGCCCCCTGACGGCGTGCTCTGGGACCTTGGGCGCCGGGGTGCGGCTCGATCGGTCTGGAGGCCTGGCGCGCTGCGCCCGAAACCTGTGGGCTCTGGGCGGTGGAGCGGCGCGGCGGGTCCGCGCCCTGATCACCGCCAATGCCAGCGGACTGGTGCGTGCATCCGTCAGGGTGTGCTCGGAGGCGAGGCCCTGGAAGCTGGTGGGAGCCGGGGCTGATGACACCCCCCCTCCCCCTGCCCGGACCCCGATCCGGGTGTTGATCGGTGGAGGCGGTCGGCAGCGGGCCCCGTGGCTGCAGGCCCTGATGTTGGAGCGCCTCCGGCCCGGCTGGGGTGTGGTGGGGTTGCCACTGGCGGCGGTGGAGGCCCTGGCCGAAAACTTGCGCCCCCCCCCCCAAGCTGGAGCGGGCCGGTCTGCAGGTGCAGGTGAGCCAGCACCAGGCCTGGCGCGAGGGCATCCCTGGGCCGATGGCCACCCGCCTGTCCGCCGCTCAATTCTCGCGTGCTGGTGCTGAAAGGTGGCGCCGTCTCCAGCGGATCAGCACCGGTTCCCGGACCTGAGTCCCCAGCCGGGCCGCCTCACCCCATTCAAGTTCGACAACGCCGGTCGCTGGCCCCGGAGAGCGATAGCTGGGGGCAGGGCAAGCGCGGGGCAGGGGAGGTTGCCGCCGCCTCGATGCGATGACCCGGCGGCCCGCAGGAAGATTCAGGTCGAGCGGAACCAGGGTTGCGGTCTGTCATCCGAAGCTCAAGCGGCGCCTCGGGCTGAAGCGAAACCCCACATTGCCCCGCAGCCGCGCCAAGGGGCCGGGGTTGCATCATGTCCCCAGGCGGAACTGGCGGGGAGTTTCGCGGCACCTCCAGCTGGATAACAGGGGCCCTCGGCTCGCTTCCAAGCACCCTGGGCTCGATCGGCAGGAAACTGGGGGGGTTGCCGCCGGGGTCGTATCGCTTGCTCGGGATCGGAGCACATCCTCGACACTGACAGCGCTCGACATCCCAGAACCGACAAGCCCAGTCCCAGGACGCCGCCAATCCCCGTGCGACTGCCAGGGCTGAGGCACGGGCCGCCAAGGTCTAATGCTCATGTCGCCGCTGGAGGGCTGCGCTACAGAGCAACTAGACCCCGCCCCGCGCAAGTGTGGATCAAGCCGCCGTTCGCCGCCCTCTCTCGAGCTTTTGCGCAGGTAGCGCCACATAGACCTCGGACCACGTTGCTGCCGGCGGTCTGCTGGGGGTCCCCCAGGCTTCGCGCAGCAGCAGGTCCCGCCCGAGGCACTTCGCCCTCATGGCGCAATTTCAGCACCCCATCAGCAATTTGGTACTCCCTGCCTCTCCTCCTTCTCGCTGATCTTCGGCCCGCTCAAGCGCCACGCCGACGGCTCACCTCGCGCACCCTGACACAGAGCTATCAAACCCGGAGTCCTCCGGCACAGAGCGCGTGCACGAGTTGGAGCTGCTGGCTCAGGGGCAGCTGGGGCGTATGACCTGCGCAGGCGCAGGTAGCGGTGTCAGCCGCAGCAGGGCAGGTCGCTGGACCAGCGAGGAGAGCCAGAAGTCGTCCCGGCGCCGGCGCTGAGGCAGGCTATGGAGCCGGCCCTCGATGCTGTCGGTTTCAATATCAAGCAGAGGGGCCACTCCCGCAGCGGCAGGCGCCAGGGTGGGGGAGGCATCGGCAAGCCCCTTCGCTGCCACAGAGGCAACCACCAGGCGCAGGCCGGTTTTCAGCAGGGCACCCAGTTGGGCGATGCGGTACGGAGGCTTCCAGCCTCCGCCGCCCGCGGGCTTCCGCGCAGGCCCCACCAGAAGGGATCAGGCGGGCCGTCATCGTCGGCCACGGGCGTGGGCTCCTCCCCCTGGCTGAGACCGGGATCGGAGCTGCCCGGTTTGGCCACATGGGGCGACCCCAGCCCAGCTTGTTGCGCAGCACCTGGAAGAACCTCATCGGTCTTGAAGCGCACGAAGCGGGCCGGGTGTTCGCTTTTGCGCCGGATCCAGCTCCCGATCCCTTCCGGGCCAAGGACCGTAGCCGCCCGCGCTGCCATCCAACACCATCATTCAGCCGCTCGGAGTGTGGGCATCTCGTTCCATGCCTCGCTTCGTGCCTGTGGCCAACCACACTGCGTGCTCGCGTTTCGAAGACCTGAACACCAGTGGACGACTCACGAGGGAGTGGGGCTATCGGGTGAGCGGCAAGACCGCCGGCACTTCGGGTACGCGAGCGCCCACCGCTCAAGCTATTATACGATATCTCTGGTCCGCGTCGAGAAGAGAGAGATACACCCCATCGCCGGAGATAGTGCGCGGTCCACCACGGCACATGGCCACCAGATTGGCAATCGATTTGTCTGTGAGCGGCTCCCGGTGCAGGGCCACTCTTGAGGGCCGCAGAGCACCTGCCAACGGCGCTGCTCACGCGGCCACATCACGCCTCACCACCAGCCATGGTGGCGCTCCTCGACATCCAGCGGCCCGCCTGCAAAACTGGGTCAGGGCTTTCGAGCTTCATGCAGGTAGGTTTCGGCCAGAAACGCCACTGTGCGCCGCGTGTTGATACAGACACAGAGATACAGACACAGCCGACTCGGTGCGGTCTGCCGCGCCGCGTGGAGAGCGACGGTGCCGTTCCAGCGACGCACCAGCGCCCAGAATCGCATCTCGCTGTGGGAAAACTCCGGCGGCACGGCAGGCTACTGTAGCCAAGGGTCCGGAGATGCTTTGGTCGGGATTGGCGAAACCAACCACGCCGCCTGAACTGTCACCCGCAGCACGCTGGTGCCGGCCGCACTGAAATGGGCTTCGATGGCGTTGGCCGTACTTGTGCACGGCCAGTCCTTTGCCATCGTTGACGAATCAGTCGGACGCAGGGGCACGATCGAGGCGAGGGAAGTGTCGAGTTTATTGCGCGACGCCCCGATGCAACGGTTCAGAACTGCTCGAGGAAAGCGGGAGATCGCTGCTGTTACAGACGCCCGATGTCATCGATGCCGTGGCGGACCATGAACAAGAAGCGCTCGACACCAAAGGCCGGCGGCGAAACCGGCTCCAGCGTTCCGATCCAAAGCCCATCCCTTCTGAGCACGGCGGTGGATCACCATGGCCGCACAACCCATCACTCTCGAGCCAACGCGCCGCGCCACTGCACATCCACCTCAGCACGACGCGTTTCAGTGAGGGGAAGTAGTCTTCTGGCCCTGAAGCGCACCGGCTCCCTTGCTGCAAAGAAAGAGTGGTGACGGTGCGGCGCAGATGGCTGAAATCCAGGCACCTTCATCAATCGCCAAACACCTGGTCCACCTGGTGGCGCGTTTAAACGACCGAGCGAGTGTGGAGCGATTAATCTACACCGCATCGGCCGGAGACCTGCCGGGAGGCACACCCGCACCGCGGCGGGGGGCGCTGCTCTCAAGGTGGCGTATCTGAACCCGGTGAGGTGGTGCGTTCGGCGCAGCAGGGGTCGACTCAGACAGATAAAAAATCGATTGTCCTGCATGTCCCCGGGCCGGGTGATCGGGCGGGATGTTGAGGGCGGTGAAGTTGTAGTGGTCGCTCTCCACCTCCGGTCCCTCCGGCGACCATCCCGATGAGCCAGGCCGGAAAAAGCATGTCGACCGATTTCCTCGAGCCGTGCGCGATCAGTGGATGGGCGGTCGACCAGCCGGCACATACCGGCCAGGTGACCGTGCACTCAAGGCGGTTCACCTCTCAGTGACCTTCTGCCTCCAGCTCTCTTCACAGCCCGTTTCAGCCCACCCAAAACCGCCTCTGCGAGCAGCTTCTTGGAGTTGTTCCTCAGCCGTGTTGGCGCGTTGACCCACCAGGGGACTGTTCCTCGGCTGAAAGCCGCCCCATGGCCGCCAAGCACCGCCGAAAGCGGCCTTTTTTTCCGAAGGGCAGCCCTACCCGCAGCGGGTCTCGAGATCGGCAGCGCTGCCGGCGGCCTGGATCGCGGCCGCCGCTTCTGCTTCCAGGCTGTCGATGTGCTCCGCGGAGCTGCTGGAGGCTGATCGTGGCGCTCACGGATCGGGGCAGGATGGGCTGACTTACGGATTTGGAGGGGCGGCTACAGATCGAGGCGGCCATGAATCGAATCGCGTCTAAGTTTCGCTTGGCTTACTTGTGCGTGCGCTCTCTGACGATGCCCTTTCCTGCGGATCCTGATCAGCAATGACGATGGGGATTCTTCGCTGAAGGGATTCAGGCCCTGGCGCGAGGGCCGTTTCGAGGGCCACCAGGTCACGGTGGTCTGACCCTGGAACCCCAGGAACCGTTCCGCCCACTGGCCACGCCTGGACCATGCAGGCGCCACTGCGGGCGGAGCGGGAGGCCGATGCCCTGGTTTGCGCCTGAGGTGACGGCCTGGGCTGCAAGCCGGCCACCCCTTCCGCATTGCGGTTCAAGTTGGCGGCTTGGGCGGCTTGCTGAGAGACCCCGGAGCTGGTGCTGTCCGGAATCCAACCATGGCCCCAACCTGGGCACCGAATGTGTTCTATTCAGGCCACCGTTTCGGCGCGATGGAAGGCACCCTTGAGGGGTTGCGGGCCCTGCGGATGAGCAGCGCCTGCTTCCAGTGGCGCCATTTCGCGCGGCCGCCACCCTGACCCTGGATGTGGCCGAAGCGGCCATGGTGGCTGCCGGCTGGGGCCCGCCTTGGGCTGCTGCTGAACCTCAACGTGCCGGCCCTCCCGGCCGGCGAGATCGGCCCGTTGCGCTGGCCTGCTCGCCGTCGCTCACTCGACCAATTCGAACAAACGCTCGACCCGATCGCGGGGACACTGCCACACACTACACCTACTGCTGCTCTCGAGAGTGCCGAGGACACGTCCTGGTGTTCATCTGGAGTCGGCGCCACAGCTGGCCGGCTGACTGGCCACCGATGTGGCCCAGATCCATGCCGGTGGGTGCCGCCCTCACCCCCCTGCCAAGCCCGAAACTGTTCTGGGGGGAAGCGTGCTGAGCTGCCCTTCGCTTCCTTCCATGCCCTCTCGGCCGTCCCTGTCACCCAGCGCGGGGGGGATTAGGGAGCCGGAAAAGCGCCAGCATCTGAATAACTGGGCTGCCTTCAACAGTCTGCGCAAACTGCTCAGGAGGGCCGGTTACACCCGCTTGCCAGCAGCCAGAGGCTGACGCAGAGACCGATCAGGTGAGCAAAGAGCACCTGGGTGTTGCCTCAGCACGAAGAGCATTTCGATCGGGTGGAATCGGCAAGCCATCAAGCTGCCGCGATGGGTGCCAGGGGCACAGCCAGCTGGGCCCGAAGAACCCCGGCACCTGCATTCGAGGCTCTGCCCACAAAACAGGCTGCCAGCCAGGGGCCTGGTAAGCCGGACAGCCGCCAGGCTGAGCCCGACCAGGTCGATCAGCAGGGCTGCGTTTAGATTCAGCGGCTGGTTTCGCCGCGGCTGGGCCGAAACGGGACTGGCATGGGCGCGGCCCGCAGCGGATCACCTGCCCAGGCCTGCCACAACGACACAGAGCAGCAGCAAAAAAACGACAGTGGTGCGTGAGAGACAGCCCCGGCCCGAGCCCAGGGCCCGATTGGAGTTGGCCCCGCAGCGTCCGCTGATGTGTTGAACAGCCAACACCCGGGACCACCACCACCCCCCAGCGCCACTGGTCCAGAAACCGCCCCCAGCCGGATGGCGGCGCAGGGCCGCCGGAGACCCTCTGAAGATCGAGCTGTCAGCCCATCGGGCAAAACGTTGCTGGGCGGACCCCAAACTTGCCACGCCCCATGGAAAAGATGGATCCAACCAGGCGCCTGGACGCACGTTGATTCCCCTTGCGATCCCCCCGGGACCGGCGCTTACCGCCCCACGGCCCTTGGCGCTGGCAGTTTTGATGGTCTGCACCAGGGGCACCGCCGCGGATTGCCGCGATCGCCGCCGACCCCTGCGCCTGGCCTGGTGCCCACCGGTGGTCAGGTTTCTTGCGCCCCCACCCCGATGCTGCTCCACGGCGAGCCCCGGCTAAGGCCATTGATTGCCAACCGAGAGCTGGCGCCTTTGCTGGGCCCTGTGGCGGCATCCACAGCAACTGGTGCTGGGTTCCCTTTCCACCCCACGAGCTTGGCGGCACTGACGCCAGAGGGCGTTCGTTGAAGCAGGTGCTGGTGGGGCAGGTTGGAGGCCCGCGATTTGTGGCCGTCGGTGAGGAACTTCCGCTTCGGGGTGGGGCGCAGCGGCGGCTAGCGCGATCTGCAGGCCATCGGCCACCGCCATGGGGCTTGCGGGTGCACGTGTTGCCCATTGCTCTGGGATTTGCGAGAAGCGGTGTCAGCAGCAGCCGCATTCCGGCGCGCCCTGGCGGCAGGGACAACATCAGCGAAAAGACACCCCGCTTGCCTGGAGCGCCCTACCGGCTTCAGCGGCCGGTGGTGCCGCGGGCCGGGGCTGGGGCGGGGCCTGGGCTGGCCCCCACCGCCAACCTCCAGGGTGGACGGGGTCGCAAATTCCTGCCTGGCTGAAGGTGTCTACGGCCGCCCTGGCCGCGGCCTGGTGGCCCGCAGCGGGGCTTGTCGGGACGTGATGGCAAGCGGTTTGTGAATCTCGGCCCGCCAAACCCACCGTGGGGAAACCCGCTGCCTCTTCGGGCCGTGGAGGTTGCACCTGCTGGATTCGGGAAGCTGGATCTTCGAAAAAAGCCAGGGGAGCTGGAGGTTGCGAGCCAAGTGGCCTGGCTGGCGCCCAGCAAACCCAGCGTTTCGGACAAATCCCTCGGAGGAGCTTTCAGTTGGGCCAGATCAAGTGCCGGGACGCCCCAGGCAAAGCCCGCCAAGCGCTCAGGCTTGAGCCGGGCCGGGGGTTTTAAAATTTTCAGGGGGGCGGAATTTTTTTTCCTTTCCTTCTTTTTTTCCTTG
>Ga0163217_1004556_pt1 | contig 11710 bp, 4 predicted proteins | sample SynspAceP_FD_185933 | JGI IMG/M metagenome (GOLD analysis project Ga0163217, IMG submission 185933) | Saline lake microbial communities from Ace Lake in Antarctica - Synechococcus sp. Ace-P (PacBio error correction) | ecosystem: Environmental > Aquatic > Non-marine Saline and Alkaline > Saline ... | reverse complement strand
ATGTAGAAGAAAGATATTACAGACAATATTCTGGTGCGGGGCATCTGCCTTGGCCTTTCATGGCGTAAGGACCGAATTTGGAGTCGATACAGCGACGAAGCCGTTTGCGCTGCCGATTAACAACCCATTATTTTGGCCGTTACCTCTGAGGAAATTTGGAGCTAATTGAAAAATTAATGCTGAACAGCTTTTTACGAACACGAAATGGAAACCATAGCGGTGTTGGAGTACAGTTAATACTTCCTCCTAAAGGCCCCAATGGAGGTACCTATAGAGGCAGATTCCTGAATTTATTAGAATTCATGGGATAAGGATATCCCTGAGATGCAACTTACGTAAAGGTGGACTAATGTGTTGGATCACAAGAGTATTACCGATTTTGGAACTGAAATTTTAAATTGGTCGACCTTGAACAGCAAAAGCAAATTTAGATACCATTTGTTATTCACGATCATAAAAAATCGTTGGGGTGCAACCGCTTGAAATACAATTTTTCTATATGATGCGCGGATTGGACATTTGTGGGCATTATTCCTCCAAAGGGAGTAGGCTAACTAGGCTATAAGGGAAATACACATAACGTCTGGGATGGTGTTCCTCAGGACGTGCTGGATCAGCATGGAGCTAGCCATTGATCCCGGAAATGGATGCTAAGTGTATCGATCAGGAGTACTAGAAAACGAAAATTCGCTACTTGGGTGACAAGGGGAACCTTTGACATAGGTATCCTCTTTTTAAAGGCTTGCTTTAAAAAATAGAAGTAATTTTATATTAAGATGAAAAAAATTACAGGTTACTTATTGGCTATTTTTAATAGCCATAGTTTTTTTCGGATCTACAATGTAACCGCACAAAAAGTTTGGATTCAAATTGTACAGCTTAGAATCAAATTCAAGGAGCGATATTCGAGGCCACTTTAAACAATGATCAACGATTGGGGATCCGTTATTGTTGAAGGTGGAGAATCCTTAGGTATGCCAAGGAGAATTTAAAGCTTGCCTTGCCAAAAATAAATCTTAAAGGTGGTTAGTGTTTGGTGCCAGCTTCCGACGATTTAGAAATTACCCGAAGAGGTTATTTAAAAAAAGCAAAAAGTTACGCGCGCTACGTTAATGTGCGCATGGATTACGCACGATGGAAATAATTTTGGATTAGAGGACACTAAAAAGCCGTGAGTCTTTATAAAGCGGGAAAAACTTTGTAACGGGAAAATGGATTAAAATTGGCAATTTATTCATGCCATGGATTTGGAGTTTCAGGCCCTATTGTGCTGGTACGTTGTTTGACTATTATGGCGGAGGAATGCGAAACTATTTTCGGACTTTTGAAATGGCACGTGTATTGGGCTGCATCACGCCGCGTTGAACCCCTTAAATTACTAAAAAAAAATATCCTTCAAAATTTTCTTTATGCATTTTAAAGGACATGGAAAAAAAGGCACCAAAAAGATTGATACCGGTTCATGCAGATGTTTGAAAACCAATGTGGTTCTGGGTACGGCGAAGTGGAATCGCCGGTGGTGGTGGCCGAATCCAAGAATTGGGAATTCAAATATATGTTTATAGAGGGAGAGTGTTCAGAGTAGTGGCTCAAGTGCCAAAAAGTTTAAAGTTTTGGAGGGGACTTAAAATAGTTCAATACATTTAATGTCCGTTTTAAAACTTAAACACAAGGCCTCTATTTAGAGCTTTTAGATCTATTTGACTAAGAGTGAATAGTTCAGTTGAGGATTGGTTGGTTTAGGCTTTAAAATTGGTAAGGAAAAAAAATGAAAAGAATTTTGATAGGTTTTTAGGGAATAGCGGCTTTTGGCAGCAACTTTTTTTCAGCTGTAAAAGAAGTTACTGTTAAATAATAGAGCTATTGAGGATATTGAAAAAACTGAATAAGAGGTAAGGGATTCCGTAAAATTACAATTTGGGAAGAAGATGAAAGTTGTCTGTGTCCAAACTTAAATCTTGAGGTCTGGCCGATACGCTTTTTGTTCGGTTGGGCCGATTTCAGTAATGATTTTGTATATGACTGCGCCTACGCTACGGAAAAACAATTTTTTAAAAGCCAAGGGTTTACGATTGTGCGGAATTGCTCATACGGGTTTTGAAAAGCCGAGCACTTCTTTTGGCCAATAAGGAATTTATGGGGAAAGGATTTAAACATAAAAATTTCTTATGGACTGTTATCGCCCCAAATTTTGGATGTGCAATATTAAAAAATGTGGCCATTAGTCCCGAATCCGCAGAATACGTCAGCCAACCAGTCTAAGGGGTCTATAATAATAAAGGGTGGTGCCGTAGATAATTACCTTGGTTACCTGCAGGGTGGAATTGGACATGGGTACTGATTTTGATTTTTTGGAAAAAGGGCTTTCATGATAAATTGGATTCTTTCCTAAATCTTGTACTAAACAATAGGTTGTTGTTGAGGAAACCATGGAAGAATATGGTTTTTGGTCCTTCGAACGATGGTGGTTACAATCTTGGTACTGCATCTACGATAAGGTGGCTTAATTTTAAATGGATGTGATGACGGGGGTCTTGCTTTTGGGTCATTTTAGATATTGAGTTGCTCCTTTTAGAGGGTAGCTCAGGGCTATATTTTGGTGATTCAAGCGATTTCTATTTTAGCCTCTGTTTTAAGACATTCAATGACAATTTTGTCACCTTTGGAATTGGTTGGGTATAAAAAGCGACCCATATCTTTCCGCCGTCCCTTGAATTGTCCTCTAAAGTGTTCTTTCCTCAGTTTTCTCGTCTCCGCAGCGTGTTCACTGCGGAAAAGTACGGCACGTAATATTAGGCCTTGGCCTAGTTAAGATTTTGGATTCTTTTTTATTGAAAGGAATGGTTTTACAATCTATAAACACACGTCCTGGAAATTCGATTAATTGGTTCATTTGTGTATAAATGTGAGTGATCGTGTAGCTTGTATAAATTAAATCGTTCCCAACGGATTTTTCTAAAAGCTTCCGGAACTTTTAAGATGGCCGATTGGCTCGTCAAATATTTCATGGATCGGAGAAGTTGGAAAGGGTTCATTTCTCTTCTCCCTGCTATAAATGGAAACCTTCCATTGTTAATTCCGTTGAAGATTTGCTGTTTTTATAGCACTTTCCAAATGTTGCCCGTTTCCAATATCCAGAGGAATTTACTTTTGACTTCATTTTTAACGGAAAAATAATATGATTTCCTTACGAAGTCAACTTCCTTAGACCAGCCGACAGATCCAGAAGGGGAGAGGTCTTTATCATGAATTTTCTTTGGGCCTCCAAGAATGGCTTCTAGATTATCGGGTCATTAGGGAAGGCAACTCGGACAACAAAAAAACCTTCCCTGGCGATCATGTCGCCGAGAGGGATCTATAAATCCAATCAAAACAATCTGAATTTTTAAAAATATCTATTCATCCTTTGCATTTGTATGGATTGTTGGCCCTACCCAAATACCTTTGAAATTAATTCGGCTATTTCGGATTAGTTCCCTATTCATTTCAACAATGATGGACTGTTTATGCCTTGATAAAAAAATAACTGTCTACCCCAAACCACTTTCATATTCCAAAAGAGATTTTCCATTAGCAACCAGCTTTATATTGGGGCGGTGATTTCGGATGAGGTCTGTTCTATATTTCACTTTGTTGGAAGTAAAATGTCAGGAGTGCCAAACCAAATGGGGAGTTGTCCTTTGCATTGTTCTTGGCTTCAATTTGCTCCGCAACTTCTTTATGGTTACACCCTTTTAAAATGCAGTGGTTTAGCAAAATAGTTTATAGGTTGGTCTTCAAATGTTCGCTTATATTATCTTGAATTTCAGATGTTAAAATATTTTTATTCAAGTAGAATTATAGATTTTTGTTAAGCGATTTTACAATTTTTTATCTGGCGAAAAATTCCTTTTGGATTACCTTTATAGCGGTATACCTGGTACGGCAATAATCATTCCGTGAACTTCCAATAGTAATCCCCATAATGATGTCAGAAAAATCTCCAAGGGGGTGCGACTTTACACTACTTGGAAAAGATAAAGGGCTGGAGAAAAAGTTATCCACCAATGACCAATGATAAAACCTATTCATACATAACCAGTCTTAGGTAAAAATCACGCTCTAAAATCCGCACCCACATTTACTGGTCCATAGTTAAAACAGCCCATTAATAACCCACCACATTATTGGACCCAACATAGGGAATTTAGTTTAAAAGTGCGCAAAGGAAAGGCGTGACTACTTGCATTTTCAATTCCCAAAGACGAATAGTACTATTGGGAATTTATATGACAAACAAGATCAGGGATCTGACAAAAAACTAGACACAAAATAATCTGGGAAAGCAGATTTTAATGTTTCCATGGAATTTTGAATCTATTTTCATTGTTTTTTGGATAGTGTAAAGTATTGATTCCTCAAAAAGCTTACTGTCTTTTAAAAAAAAGAGGCTATAAATACACTGAAAACAGCCTACACTAAAACTTCCTAATATTGCGTTACTGGAATTTAGGAAATTCTGAATAAATCCAAGTTAAGTTCGAAACAAATGTGAATCTTTGATTTGCTTTGTTCCAATCTTTTTGATTGGTTGATGACGGCCCACATATTCAAGTGGAGCTGACCGATATAGACCTTCAAAATTGTTTTGCAGGATCCCATGTTTAAGAAGAGATAAGTTTGTCCTGTTTTAATTAACAACGGAAACAAACAAAGCAATGACCGCCAACATATTCTATAAGGAATATCATCGTTATAATAACGCAATGGTGTTGTTGAATTTCAACTTTTTTGCGAAAAAAGTACAATTGGGCGGTCCAATTACAAACTGGCCAAAACCCCAAGGCCGGGGGGGGGCTATTTTTTTTTTGGGGGGGAAAAGATGTATACTAATACAGCGTATATTTTGTGTAAGGAAACCAAAGGATACAATGGCTACAAACATTCAAGTTGCCTTAAAATCCTTCGGCAATAGGTTCTTGGTTCATATATTAACTTTTAAAACGTAGGAGATTATATTTGGCCCCCATTGCAAAGCCCCCCCCATTTTAAAGGGGGGCGGGGAAAACCTCTTTTTGGAGTTCGTTTATTTGTACTTCTGGGTTCTTCCCATCCGTCTCAGAAGGTCGCTTTCAAAGGTGAAAGTAATATCAGACGATTTGATCGAGATTCCAAACGCCTGGGGGCCGTTTGCCATCATGTTCATGAATCCTTTTTTGGGCAAGCCTTTCGGAATTGATATTGCTGCGGAATATGGGGTTGGGTCGGCACCTATTCCGTTCAGTTCTGGGTCTGGAAATATTGGGTCAATTTCCTTGCGCAAGTAAGGTTCCATACCGAGCTTGTCATCTATATGTAGAAACCTCCAGCAATAAATAGGTTGACTTGTAGGTTGATCTCGTTTCACATTTGAGAGGATTGCTACTGTTATTCCGGTGCTATCCGGCAACTTTACTGGGTCAGTCGATGGGAAAAAGGGATAATGAAAACTATTTGAATATCCCAGCCGCAAACTAGCATTACTGAAATTCCCAACAGATATGTGTTTTGGGACTCGATACCGTCAGTCCTTAATTCGTTGGTTAACAGACAAATTTATTAGATTTGGGAAAGTGCAGTGGGTTGGCGTAACAATCCCCAGCCTCCGTATTTTTAAAAATGGCGATTTCTTGGGCATATAATGGTGGTGGCCATAAAAAATTGAAAAATTAAACAGAGATTGCAACTAGCTGCTTCATGTACACTCGGAAAATTAAAGGTATTCACAATTTAAAGAATATTACGAGTTAAAAACAATTAAGGAAGGTGTATCTCACTATGGCCTTTGCTACCCGAGGGTTTTATCGCAGCCTATTGTTTAACAAGTATTGTTACTAAAGATGCTCTTAAGGAGTTTTTTGCAAGTTAATTAATGCTTAGGGTGGGTGCAGCTACAATTGGGCGGACAGTTTCTGTCGTAACCTAGTGTTTCCCAAAGCAAACAGCTTTGGAAATTTGTTTTCTAAGGCCAATTTAATCTCTTCAGGAGAGAAATCCCCTTCTGGACCAATTAATATAGGTTAGGGTATTTTTTATGGGCAAGGGCCGACTGTTGATAGTTCCTTTTTTTTGTCTTCCTCACAATTGTGCTATTGTAGATTCACCGGTTCTAGATTGTGTATAAATTCTTTAAAAGTGATGTGGATTTAAATGAGGCAGAATACTTTGTAAAGATTGTTTCATGGCTGATTGGATGACTTTTCCATTGCGCGTACATTTGATAACCTTTTCGTTCGGAAATGGTCGCAATATAACTGGCGTAATTTCATTTGAACCCCGATCTCTGTAGCTTTTTTATCCCAAAAACATTCGAAAACACGGTCGTTCAGTCTTGTTGCGCAAACCGCATATGAGTGATTGGTTTTTGGGGGTATTTGGGTTTTTGATATAATTTTTAGCAAACACACTTCTTGTGATCTGGGCTCAAAGTATTTCGGCTTCAAACAAAAACCCTTTACCATTTGGTAATTTGCAGGTATTCTCCCCGGATTTTTTTCGCAATACCTTGGAAATATGCGACTCTCATCAGTTTGGAAAAAATAATTGGTCACGTGTTGGTTTTTCTAATTCAGGATGGTTAAACAAGTTGCATAATTTTTGGATATTTCGATTTTTGGAGACTTAGATTTAATGGGTTCGATATACCCCCATTGTAATTACTGGCCCATATAACTTCCCCATTTTATTTTTGACTTATTGGGATATTGTGTTTATTCTGTTTATTTGTAATCCAATCAAGACGAATGTTTGTTTAAGATTAGTGTTACCATGAATATAAATGAATCCAAAAATCCATTATTGTCTTTAAATCTCAACCATGGCGTGGACGATAGATTATTTGCCTTCCTAAATTTAAATTTAATTTGATGTTTCTTTTTTTGGAAAATCGATAAATGGCCAGATCATGATAAAGTATTTCATTTGTGGCTATCAAACACCTTGATAGTTCATTGGTAAAATCGCCTCTTCTTTTCCATCATTGTTTTAAAATCTACGCTATGGGTGGTGGCTCATCTGATAAATATCCCAAGAGTCCTTTAATCTACTTTGCCATTTTTCGTTAACATAATTTGTTTGGACCATCCAAGGTTGAGCCACTTACCTTGGGCATAGGAGGTAAAAAATCCGGAATGGAATCATCGGGTGAAAATTCCCTATGGCCATGAACTATGGGCTTGGTATCGGTATGATCACGCTCCCAAATGGGCTTCATTAGGTTTTACCATCAAAATGCTAAAACATTCTTACCATCAAAGTATTGGCCCACAATGTCCATTTGAGCTCATCATTTAATATTCCACCAAGCAGCGGAGTCCAATGAACCCTGTAGTTCTCCAGAGGCCATTTAACGGAGTTGGATATTATCACCTGTCATGATATCTTTTTATAGAAGTTGCATACAGGATTACCGGCTATGGTTTCTCCGCCAGTTGCCATAGATACTTTTGAAATATCTGGGATTACATTGGGCATCGGTTACGGGACATTATAGGTTCTCCTTTCCATCAGGCATGGTGCTTTCTGTATTCAATTCACCATTTTTACTGTTCAAAATCACCAAATAGCCACAGGCCTATCTGGGTCATTTAGGGTTCTTTTAGGCATTGCCTCCGTTGGATTACCAAAATACTCTTCCTGTTCCATCATTATTCTGATCAGGAATAAATTGAGGATTGTTAAAAGTTAAACCAATCTTTTTGATTCTTTTGAGAGGTTATAAACCGCCAAATTATTTTTTCCAGCTTCTCCGTTAATAGCCAATAATTGTTGCTGATCGGCCACAATAACACATCATTTACTTGGGTCATTGGTATATCTTTGAGCGAGTAGCCGGAAACCGAATATTTGATCTTATGCCGATACTTTCAAGTCAATTTTCCGGTCTATACCGCTTACCGGCAATTACAGCCAGAATTCGGAGGATTTAATTCTTCCTTGCGGCCCCTATTATTAATTTATCGCCAGTACCATCTGATTCAGATCTGCTATTCTTGTAGAGGAAAAAGTCCGATACCCAAGGTAATTTTTTCGCCCATGATTTTTGAGAAAAATGACAGAATTTTGAAATACTTTTTTTAAAGGATTTATTGAGTACAAGGCCAATGGCTAAAATTTATTGTTACCTCATATTTATTTTTAAAATATGTTAAAGTTTATTTTTTTTTAAGCTTATGGGTTATGGTGGAAAATATAAATAGCAGTTTATATCCCATTTAGTGCGATTGTTCAGATACATAGGTTAAAAGTGATGATTACAGATGTTTCAATTTTTGTTTTTGCATTGTTTCCACCCATTCGATTATAATTTCAATAAACTTTTCCTCCGGTGGCATTCTTCTTCGGAAACATAATAAATCTATTGATGCGGGCGTTTTTGTAAAATCATGGGGGTTAACTGTGTTTGATTTTAGAGTTTTTCTCCATCTTTGTCGGAGATCACCCTTACCATAAGATTGTTCCTTTAATTACCAACGGTCATATAAATTTTTCACTATACAAAAAGACAGTCCACCAACATTTTCTTTTCTGTAATTTATAGGATCGGACAGCATTTGGATATGCAATTCAAAACTTCCCCCTACTACGTTGAGCAAATATGTTCGTTGTATGCATAATAATTTAAACAAATAATATAACATAACAAAAATCCATGATAAAATGAATTTGCATTACGATAATACAGTATCTGTTGCATGACAAGTAACCTGAAGTATAAACAAAATTTTAAAATTTATAGATTAATTTGGGACTTTATTATTCGATATACATAATTCGCACTTGGCGAGTAACACTTTTGGATCTACAAGTTATATCTTTTGATAATTTTAAATATCCCCAACTAATACGATCTCGGACGGCAGCTATATATAATCCGTACAATATCAAATTGGGAAATTGGGATGTCCATCCCCATTTTATCCTCCGCATTCTGCAAAGGACCTGTTCATAATGCCTGATTAAGCAGAACTCCACACCTATGGGCTTATCTGATTTTATCCCAGTTTGCTTATACAGCATTTTTAATATTTTAATCATTAATATATTGATGATGGATATAATTGGATGGATGCACAGATAATCGTTCAGGTTTATCCGAAATAAAAATTATGGCGTTCTTTTTGTTTCCCGCTGAGAATAAATATAGGTACTAACTAGTTAATTATCCACTTGAAAAATTAAAGTTTTGAGGTCCTATCCACTTAGGGCTTCGGGAAGGGAGAAAGGCTTTGGGGATTGCCCAATTGTGACATATTTGCTCTACCAATTGGCCCGCCAGGAATAGGAAAGTCATAAATATTTTGCGCATATCTTTGTTCGATAAGCTTCCCCCTACGGCGTAATCTAGAGATTATCTCCCTAAATTTCCATTTTAATAGATCCTTAACCAATTACAATAATTGTAATGTCCTCCACTAATAGGGGTCAATTGCCCAAAAACGGAGAAGAAGGTGTTTTGAAATTTTCTTCCTCAATAAGTGCGATAAATGATGGCTTGCATAGTGCAGTTAACCTCACATATAATGGAATGATCCAATCCAGGGGAAAGCGATTTTGGCAAGGACGGTTCCTACAATAAAAGGAACCCATAAAGTCTGGCGCAGTGTAAAAGCATATGGCGGATAAACTGTTTTTTATTCGATAATTTTGCTATTTGGCTAAATTGCTTTTGGGTGTACCACAGAGGGAACTAATGATTGTTAGGTTAGCCCTATAGAGACCAAGTTCGGAACAACCCCCCCGTATTCCTCATGATATATTTTTGCCAGTGGCCACACACAATCTGCTTAGTTCCTATTGTTTGCATTAATACCGCCGCAGAGGTGTACATCAACAAGACGGAATTAAATGGCAAGAATATAAATAGTTTTATTTTCCACTATTGATTGAGAATAACAATATTGAATGTACAAAGGTAAAAACATAAAGCCTATCAAAAATTAAGAAAAATTCTGAGTCAGAGTTATTTTTTAGGTGCTCGTTCTTATTTGCGTTATTAGGGTAAGTGTTAATACTTTCTCTTGCCCGTAATTTGTCCAGACACCGTATATTGACCACAAGTATGCCATAACTTGAGATCAATAAAGGAATATGCAACTAATATTTAATTATTAGAGCGCTTTAAGGAATTTCCTTAATTTCATGGGATACTTTCGCTGAAGGGATGTTCTAATATCGAAAGATTACCAAACAGGAGATACGTATGTTCACATAGATATTTAAGTACTTCTATCTTGAATGTTCGTCAATCTGGTGAAGTGGTAAAAACTGGAGTTTTGGTGATCAATTGCCACAAATTGAGCGACTTCAAATTTTAACGGCTATAAAACCTACCAGGACAACAAAAAAACACAATCTAAGAAGAGTTTATTGATAAATTGGACAGATAAAAAAACCGCGTTTAAACCTGGAGCGCCCCCAATTTTATTTTTCAATTCCGCAGATGTAGAACATATACGGTTAGTAAATTTAAGGCTCATTGATGAAAAATCGACGAAGACACGGAAAAATGCTGAAATTTTTTTAATAATCTAACACATTTTCGGCCTACTGAATTTACTCATAATTGGCACCGGACGTTAAAAAATTCTAATATAAGAAAAGATGTACCTTTCGGAAAGATACAAAGGGGGGTGGTGGTAGAAAAAAATGGGCTAACCGGAACTATCAAGTATACAAAACAGGAAAATTGCGTTTTTTGATTCCTTAAGCATTAAAAAAAACGGCCTCATCGAAATATATTGGGTAAAGTGGTATTCGGACTAATTGATAGGAAAGACTTTAAAAGATTTTTTTAAATTTTAAAGTAAAAAATTGGACGCTGAATTCATAAGAGTCCACGGGTGGCCTTGAATGAAGTGAAACCTGCTTTTATAATTCAATTTGGGAGCGGGACAAAAAATAGTAACATTTTCCCCTGGTTAGCAAGCGGAGTATTTTGAAACGAGTTGAATACGAAACGACCTGTTTGACTATGGATAATCAGGTATGCGTGGTGACTTTAATTATAAAAAAAATTTGTTTCACCAAGGATTGGCGCAAATTTTGCCCTATATGGGCCAATATGAAGGGAATGTTACTTTTCCACACTTACTATGAACTAAGGGGCCCTGCTACCATATTTTGGATGTTCATTTGCCGTCTTCAATCCAGAGAATTGGGCCAGTTCACCGTCCGGGGGGCGAACCCGGCCCTTATCACAAGGAATCCTCTTCATAAAATGCCAAAGCCAAAACATTAAACACCCTAATTGGAAGTTAAGTTATGTGGATCTGGAGGCCTTAACAGATAATTGATCCACATTAGGGGACGATGCCATGGTGTATAACTAAGGGTTTGTTTTAATCATCGATTTTCAGATCTTGGACATATAATCGGAAAGGGAAAGTATTTGTGTGGGTCATTTAACAATGCGATAGAATAAAATCTTGGATGATCTTAATTGATAGCGTGAGGGCCAAGGCGATAGTGGTTTATTGGAAATAAATTAAACAATTTACCGAAAGTCATTGGCGCAGGTATATTTCCTTAAAATTTTTTAATGGGCTATTGATTTTACAAGGGATATTAATGTTTTCGGGGGGGATTATTAAAAGAAAAACAAAAACTTTTTTTTTTTTGATTGGGGTTTCCCTTTATTTGTGGGTTAGGGGGGGACGGGAAAAAAAATTTTTTAATTTTTCCTCTTTTCTCT
>Ga0163217_1011657_pt1 | contig 11711 bp, 11 predicted proteins | sample SynspAceP_FD_185933 | JGI IMG/M metagenome (GOLD analysis project Ga0163217, IMG submission 185933) | Saline lake microbial communities from Ace Lake in Antarctica - Synechococcus sp. Ace-P (PacBio error correction) | ecosystem: Environmental > Aquatic > Non-marine Saline and Alkaline > Saline ... | reverse complement strand
ATCAACCGTTGACCCGGCGGCCCAACTAGCTGGTTATCTCAGATAATATTGAACCGAGATGGGTTGCTACCAAATCGAGAAATCTCTTTCCGAACTTATGGATATGTGATAGGTGCAGTGAAGAAAGTTCTGCCCGTGCGATTCGAGCCCCTGTAACTTCAATTTTTTTCTTAATGCGGCCTCTTAAAACTCTTTGCCGTTTCTTGTGCGTAAACGGGTACAGCCATAATAGTAGATGCCGCACTCACGCAAAACCGCGAGCGCGAATCGACTAGCTAATTTTGCTTTTTTAAACATAAGATTGTTTCCGTTTGTTATTTTATGTTAATTTATTTTATTAGTAGGGGATAGTGAATCCCTGTGTTATTATTAACAGGTCTTATTCTTTAAAAATCAAAAAAAGCCAGTAGTAAAACTTATTGCTTTTGTGCTTGATTTTGGATGAATAACCTTGACGTAGGCTCGTGTAATGACAAAGCAATGAAATGAAAGTAATTAATAATTAGGAAATGGCTTAATATTGTTGCTGAAGCTCGTTAATTTATTCTCGCCCCACTGGGGATCAAGATTCCTTAGCTTTTCTCACCAAAGCCAAAAAATGTCTTGTCTTTAGGCTGTCTATCTATCTGCGTTAAAAAAATTAACGAAATAGTCAGTTTGTGCTGGAGCCTTTCAAACGAGGCTTATTTATCACCCATACCCATGTCTGCCATCTTTGTAATACTCACGGTTTAATTACCATCCGCTCAGTTGATGTTGGCGCTATATAGACATGGAGATTTAGGCTTGCTTAAAACTTTTCATCCAATTTTCCAGCAAGGTTATGCGCGGACTTACTGACTTGCATAATGGCATAGAACCAAACTGAGTAGATGTCTCCAATCATACATTGTCTTCATGCACAGCGGTGCTGATATTATTTTTCACCAATAGTGCCGGGCCATGCTTGTTGATGCAACAAGGGGAAGCGCTGGAATAATTTTTTGCGTAACTGAGTAGGGAAAATTGATGTAAAGCGCGTTCAGCGTCGCCTTGAAAAGCGCTTATTCTACCTGTATATCATCAACGATACCTAGTGAGTTAATAATCGACCGTATTGCGAAGGCGTGTTTTAAAATGATACCCGTCGGGCTTGACTTAGGACCAATAAATGACTCTGCCCGCTGTATAAACCAGTAATTTTCATTAAAGCTATCCATGCCACTTGAAAAAAGTAATATTTATTTTTTTGCCTTTAACCATTTGTGGTTTTTATTGTGCGACTAAGTTAATAACCAAAACCAAGAAGGACATGCGTCTTGACCATGACAAGGAAACGTTATTTGGCTGCCGAAACATAAGTTTAGCTCCAAAAAGTGGAGATGGCGACCCTTAATCAAAGCGGTACAAGACGGCCAACAAAACAGGCGTATCCACCTTTTGTTATCAGCAATACATGGGCAGTTGTATGCTTGTGTTATCCGCTTGACAGCAGAAAAAATCCATGGCCGAAGATGCAGCCCAAGAGGGTTTTCATCCAGTTGTGGCGCAAAAATCGGTAAACTAACAAGGGTGATAGTAAATTTTCGACCTGGTTGCATACTGGACTGCAATATCACGATCTCTATTTACGTAAACCAAAAGAGGCTGGTTATATCGGCATGATGAATTTTGAGGACTCTCCAGCGGTTAATGAATTTTGCCAGAAGAATCAAGTTCTACGATAGATATTGAAAGCTACCATTCATGCGCTTGCCGGAACGCGGCTCGTTGGTGTTTTGCTACTGCCATGCTATCGAAGGTTATTCGCCGATGAAGAGATTGCGACTATGACCAATATGGCAGTTGGGCTCAAGCAAATCACAGTTTCAATCGCCGCCCAAACTATTTATTACGAGGAGTGGATGGAGAATGAATAGGCTGAATTTGAACAAGATTACAGCAAAAAAACTCTCAGTAATGGCACGTGAAAAACAAGGGCCTGAGACGCGAGCTTGGGCTGGTATGGAACTTGCCCTTGGTGGAAACCCTTGACAAGCAAGTAGCAATAAGAAAAAACACACTAAAGGCTATGCAATTGGCAGGCTGCCATAGCGTTTTAATTGGCTTGGTTAGCCTGATGTCGTTTTTATTCTGTGAAGGCCCCCTCAATGGTAAGACTGATCCGCTTAATTTGAGTGCCCAGGCATCAACAGCCAAAACAGAGCTTTACCTGGTTGCAAGTTTTAAAGGTCAAACCTGCTTTAACCAATAATGGCAAGAAACAGGTGGCAGAACTGGACAAAGCAGAAATTAGCCATAAAAAGACCGCGCTGGAGAACGAACCGAACAAATGGCATTGCTGAACACTGCTGCAAATGTGTATCAGCAACAGATTAGTTTTAATAGAGCGAGTGCACTCACCCAAGTTTGGGGTCGCAAGATCCTAAAACCCGTTTTAAGTATTAAGAGGTAGTTGAATAATGAACAGAAATGTAAGTGTATTGCTTTACTTGTATCGAGATGTAAAATGCATTGCCGCCTGAACAAGTGGAAAAACCACTGGATCCAATAAAAAACATTTATTTATCCGCATAGGAGCATATTAATGGCCAGGCCAAAAATAAGCTCCTGGCGATAAAGCTGAGGTAAAAGTAACAGGCACCTGGGCGAGAAAACCGATAAGTTTATCTTGAACGCGACGGGTAACGACATACGGGATTAAGGTTAAAGTCAAAAAACACAGTTGGTGTTGGGAAATGGGGCTCTGATGATGGTGATGATTTGGAACTATATCAGTTGCCTGCCAGCAGTAAGATAAAATTACAGCTCGGTTAATGCTGACGTGGAATCAGTGGGCGTTAGCAGGCGGAGCTTGACATTGAAAAACAGTCAATGGGTGAGCTTGAGGTTAAAAAAATTAGCGGGGCGCATTTCGCCTAGAGTCTGTTAATGGTTGAATTCATGCCACTGAAACTGGAAGGTGATGTGAAAATTGAAACCGTTAATGGTGATATCCATTCGCGCCAGTTCACAAGGCGAGATGATAAATACAGTTCAGTCAATGGGGGATATCAACGACAGTTCTCAAAGTGAGCAATTTACAGGTAGAAACCGTTAATGGCGACATTGAACTGAGTCTCGACTCGTCTCAACTTAATCTTGAAACGGTTAACCGCTCTATTAAAGCAAAAAAATGCAGCCTTGCCAAAAAAAATGGCGAAGTAACGGCATCCAGCGTTGGTGCTTCGGTTGAATTTGTTTATTTCAGGATGAAGTTCTGCTCGCTTCGATATTCAGGACCCATGCTGCAGGCAGCATCACTAAGAATGTTGTCAGATGATTAAAGTTAACAAAGACAAATATGGTCACGAATCTTGCGTTAGAATTAGCTTAATTGAGAGGTAGGGCCACGTGTATAATTGTCTCTATACTGTCAGAGTAGGTTAGAGTCAAACTAGATACCCAAAATAGAGTAAAGGTCCCTTATTTGTTCAATATTTCAAAACAAACCAAGGGAAACCGAAAGGTTTTTGATACCACTATTCCGCTCTCTCTACAGAAATATGTGCAGCCCTATTAAGGGCCTCGTTTATAAGGTGACTCAGGCAAAGGTGCAAGCGCTGCAATAGCTTTTATTCAGCAGCATCTAAGGTTGTTGCTATTGTGTAATCTAATGCGCCAGTTTTGCTGCAGTCGCTTGGCATTATGAGCAAAGCTCTTCCATTTTAACCATTACCGGTTTTCAATGGGCTTCTTTGCATCATGGCAACTTTGACTTTCTTGCCATGCACATGGCATTAAAGTAGGGGTAAAGTGCGGTTTGCCTTCAGCTGAAGTCAATTCACCACGTATTTTTGCCCATGTCTTCACTGTCTGCCGCATAATCAAGTATGTCACAACTAACTGAAAAGCGGTGCCTAGAATACTTACCATAGTCTTTGCATTCGCCTTTTCGATTATTTCATTCTGGCTCAAGTTAGCACAGCGGCTAAACAAAGTGCCGCTTCAAAAATTCGTGCGGTTTTGCTATAGATTACCTGCATGAGGGCCTTCAGTGGTACCAGTTCATTGCAATTCATCCAGTTGCAAGAACCTCGCCTTCGGCAATCACATTTGTGGCATCAGACAAAAAAATTTCCATCACGCCATTGCGTTTTTAGACTAACCATCATTGAATATGAACGGGTTATATAAAAATCACCGACCAGCCACAACTGGCTTGATTACCAAACACGGCATTAGCAGTTTTCCCGACCGCGGCGCATCGGTTGATTCATCAACCCACACGTCATGTAAACAAGCGGTGGCAGTATGGAATAAACTCTATAATGCGGCTAAAGTGTGATGTTTGGTCATTTTTGAATATTAACGCCCGCGCCAGCTAACACGGGTTAATAATGGACGTAGTCGTTTACCCGCCCACTATTAACAATATAAAACCAGCCTGATTGATGATGGGAAACATTTCAGAATTAACTTGTTTGTTGAATTAATTCCATTAACGGCCAACATGGTCCGAATGGGCTAATGTCGTATTTCTTCTAATTTCCATCACCCAAGATACCAGTGCTCACTTAAATACAAATATCAGTTTATAATTAAACGGGGATTTTACAGAAATTAGCTGAGTATCCAAGCACCGTTTAGTGCTATAAATCAATAAGTTCGCCCATCAAAAAAATGACGCCATATTTTTTAACCCTCAAAATAATTGCAATTAGGGCTGCTTGAAAAATACCTCATCACGTACAATCGCGCCCTGTTTTTGATATAGCGTATGACGCAGAGCGGAGTTTAATATGTACGCGGTTTCCAAGTGGTGGTAAACAAACACACGTGGCTGAAGGCCAAACCGTTCGCCTTGAAAAAATCTAGTGGCTCCTGGTTTGAGTCAGTAGAATTCGGTGATATTTGATTGGTGAGCAATGGTGCGATGGTTAAATTGTATGCCTTTTCGTTGATGGTGGCAAGGTTTACAGCTGAAAAGGTTGTAACTCATGGTCGTGGCGATAAAGTAAATATCGTTAAGTTCGTCGTCCCGTAAACATTCACGTAAACAAAAGGGGGCACCGTCAAGTGGTTCACGGAACTAAGTGGCAAGGATCACTGGCATTAGCGCTTAATAGGAGTTCGCAGAGACGGATGGCACATAAAAAAAGCTGGTGGGTAGTACAAACAACGGCCGTGACTCGGAAAGTAAAACTCTTGTGTTAAGCGTTCGGTGGTTGAGTCAGTTTTAGCGGTAATATCATGTTCGTCAACGTGGAACTAAGTTCCATGCGGAAGTAAACAGGGTATTGGTAAAAAGATATACTTTCATTCGCATTTGTCGTCAGGCAAAGTGCAATTTTGAAGTTAAAGTCCTTAACAACCGCAAATTCGAAGGCATTGTTGCTGAATAAGTAACAACTGCCAACGGTCTATAGAAAGGCCCCGCTGTTAGCGGGCTTTTTTGTTGGAATCAGATAAGTATATTCTATACTGTTTCACCTTTGGTCATTTAATTGAGTATTTTGAGTAAGTAATGAAATATAGATAATAGAATGAAGCGATTATTCGTGTTAGAAGCTGGTGACGGCGGGTAACGTGGTTGTCGGGATTTCCGTCGTGAAAAAATATGTACCGGATGGTTGTCCAGATGGAGGCGATGGTGGCGATGGCAAGGTAGTGTCTATTAGTCGCAGATGGAAAACTAAATACTCTATGGACTCCAGTTTCGAACGTTTCATCGCGCCGACGCCGGGAAAAATGGAGCAAGTGCGAACTGTACTGGTCGTACGTGGTGGCCGTGGATCTGAACTTCATGTACCGGTAGGAACACGTGCGAGTGGATTCTTGAAACTGGCGAAGTTCCTAGGTGATCTTACGCAGAAGTTTACAGCGCATGGAAAGTAGCTCAAGGTGGCCTTTTCATGGTTTGGAATGCTCGTTTGAAAACTTAGTACTAACGCGCACCCAGCAAAAATCAAATGCACCCCCGGCCGGAAAATTCGCCAGCTTAAACTTAGAGTTATTTTGTTATTAGCTGATGTTGGATTATTAGGCATGGCCCAATGCGAGGTAAATCGGACCCCTTATTCGCAGGTTTTCTGCGCTAAACCAAAAGTGGCCAGATGATTCCCTTTACTTACCTTAGTACCCAAACTTAGGTGGTAGTAAAGATAGATGCTATGCGTAGTTTTGTCATTGCCGATATTCCTGGGGCTTGATGAAGGCGCCAGCAGACGGTTGCTGGTCTTGGAATCCAGGTTCTTGAAACATCTAGAGCCGTTGTCGTGTGTTATTACATATGATCGGATTATGCCTGCCGATGGCCTTCTGACCCCATTTAATATGCTAAAGCGATTGTCGCCGAATTAGAAAATCTTACAAGTCCAAAACGAGCAGCAAAAACCCACGTTGGTTAGCTGTTTAAAAAAGCGACTTATTGTTAGAAGATGAAGTTAAAGAACTTGTTGAGAAAATCCTAAAAGCCTTTAGAAGTGGGAAAGGGAATACGGTTATTTCAAATAATCGGGTATTCAAAAGAATGGTACTTTAATCTCACAAGGTGATGGATTTTATTAGTTCATTACCACCAGAAGAAGTAGAAGACTTTAAGTGAAGGCATGTTGGCTTTAAGTGGGATACTTATCATCAGAACTTGAATTAAACCTTATTCTGATTTTTGATGACCTGCAAGCATGACCTAGATGATGACGATATTTTGATGAAGATGACTATGACGTTGAAGTTACTATAAGAAATAACGTACTGAATAAAATAGTCTTAGGAAAGTCGGTCTATGATAATTTCATATGATGCAGCGATGGCTAAACATCCGGTCATAGGGAGCGGGGTAATGAAGATGCCCTTGGCATCTGCCGCTGAGTTCTAAAGCATTTTAAAGGCGAATATACCTTGGGCAAACCCATAGTATGGGGCGCAAGAACTTACGACTCTATTGGAAAGGCTTTACCTGGCAGAAAACTAATATTGTTATTTCTCGGGATGGGCAGCTACAAAACCTTTGCAGGACGCCATTGTGGGTCGCTAGTGCAGAAGAATTCTGCATTGGCAGCGGTAAAGGATGCCGAAGAAGTAATGATCATTGGCGCGGTTACCATTTACGAAACCTTTTACCCTTATGTCATCGCCTTTATCTTACTCAAATCGATTGGAAGTGAGCGGAGATACTTATTTTCCCCGACGATCACCGGGCATACCGCTGGCAAAACAAAAGTGCTGAGCAATTATGGTTGGCCTGAGACAAAAAATCCTCATGACTACCAATTATCCACTTTAGAAAAGATAAGGTTCTGCTGTAGCAGGTAATTGCCGTAAAAGATATACATATAGCCTTACTTTAGCGGTGTGATCACGCGCCTGACACCGTGATTTATCATCTTATGCCCACACTTCAATTACATTAACAGGTTTTACAGCTAAGCCTGTTAATCTGTTAATTGTCTGATTTTTGTCCACTATTGCTATTCGAAATTAGGTTTATTGAACTACATCGGAGATTTAAATGGCTACTGTTACATTGAAAAGGCAACGCATTTGAAACCAGCGGGGGATTTACCCGCGTTGGACTTAAAGCACCAGCGTTTACATTAGTAAAAAACGGATCTTTTCCCAAGTCAGTTTAAGCTTGATTATGCTGGTCAAGGTCATACTCAAATATATCCTTCCGTTTGATTACTGCCGTTTGTTGCCACGTCAGTTCGCACTTTTATAAGAGTGCCAGCGAATTGAGACAATACTAAAGTACTGTGCTGTTCTGGCTGATTTACCTTTTGCAGCAGCACGTTTTGTGGTGCTGAAGGCATAGACAATGTTGCAATAGGTTCAAGCTTTTAGAAGTGATTTTGGTAAAAAAAATTTATGGTGTTTGCGTTTACAACTGGTCCGGCGCGGGTTTGTTGGTCACGCAGTGGTTAGTGGTTCATTAATGAGTCGTGGTGAGGTCTATTTACACTGAAACAAGTGGCTGAAACCACTGAAGAGCCAAATTATGCAGCGGCCCATCGCCGTTTATAATATCTGATTTTGATAGTTAGGAATTTAATAAAAAAAGCCTCAACTGAGGCTTTTTTTGTTAGCCATGCCGTGTTGAAGGCACATCTTGTTGCTTAAACTTAGTGTATCCAAAATAAGGCTTCTAAGTTAAGACCCTTATGGCCGAGCATATCCCGTAATCTGCGCAGTGCTCAACTTGGGGAAATTTGCCTGACTCTTTCGCGCAGTTAAACCAATTTCAGCACCCACGATCTTTCTAGTTGTCGATGGCTCGTAACCTAATAAACCAAAGGCGTCTAGCAGTACTTTCACGTTGTTTAGGATTAGGTCTTCAGCCAAGCACAATATTGGCGCTCATATCAGTTTGTTGTAATTTTTCTTCAGGGCCGTGCCCCCCTTTCACTTGCGATGACGTCAAGCAAGCCCTTATCACCATCACTACCAATTGGCGTATCAATTGAACTTATCGTTCATTAAGTCTTAACATCTTGGACCACATTCAATCACTGGCTTATTCAAGGGATGCGGGCCATTTTCTTCTTGCACTTGGCTCGTGATTCTAATTTTTTTGCGCTAGCTCGCGCCGCCGCTTCGCAAATATACGTTGAGCTCTTTTGACTACATGATCGGTAATCTAATTGTGCGAGTTTGATTCATTATCGCTCGTTCAATGGTTTTTTGTTCTTAGCCACATGTTGCCATAGGTGGAAAATCGGAATCCCCGCTCAGGATCGAATTTCCAACGCACGGATTAAAACCCAAATACCTTCTTCAATTAAAAAATACTAATAAAGGCTAAGCCTCGATTTATATCGACGGGCAAATTTTAACGACAAGCGCAAATTACTGACAATCATGCGTTTACGGGAAAGCCTCATGGCTTTTGAGTGCTTTACGCGAAAAATAAACTTCTTCTTTCTGCGGTCAATAGAGGGGAAAAATCCTAGTTCACCAAATAGAGTTTGGGGCTGATTCCAGAATTTTAGTTTATTTCATCTTGTTTGACCAAATATTCTTCTAATTCCGGTTTAATCTTCTTTATCTGCTTTTATTATCTTCGAACTCAATTAAAGCTTCAACATCGTCTAAAACTTCAACATCAACTAATTCAACTTTTTCTTGACTCATTATGGTGACTCCTGAAAAAAAACAATTGTTGTTCCTAATACATCTCCTTGTTTCCTTATAATTATTATTGTTATTATCTTTTCGGTAAAAATATCCAAAGGGATCATTGATTTTCCTTGAACCTCACTTCAAAATGAAGCTTAACCGTATCGGTTCCACTTTTACCATTAGTGCAATTTATTTGCCCAGATTTTATCCACTGTGTTCTTTAACTAAGATTTTGCATTGTGAGCATAGGCGTTTAAATAGGCATCTGGAATGCTTGATGATGACCAAATTACCAAAAACCACGCAGCGCACGCCGGTGTATACCATTTTCGTCGGGCTGCCGCCAAAAATTGGGCTCACCACATTTCCTGCCAAAGTCTATCCCTTGTTATTTCCGGCCTTGTCGCTGAAAAACACATTTGTTACAAACATTTGTATAGGCCAATATCCATTGAGATACTTGCTTAGGAAATTCACCGAACCGGAAGGAACAATAGAACCTTCGTTAACATTTTTTTCACTTTACCATTTACGCCTGCCTTTTGTGGAGGGTCAACGCTTGATTGACTTTATTTTTGAAGTCTGGACCAGTCCGCTGACTTTTGCTGACCTTATTTGTAATATGGGCTTTTTTAGGATATATTTGACCGGAATGATGCTTGTTTAAGGTGCTTTAATTTTATTGATTTTTTGCCAGATCACGATAAGTCGTTTACCGCTAAACCAGGCTATAGAAAATAGGTGTCGCCTTTTTGAACCTTATAATCTTACCGTCAAATGTATCGGCTTTGGAAGTCTCTAAAATGTTTAACCTGATAAATTTCAACAACTGGGCGCTGGTTGTTTTCGACTTGGAGGCATGAAAACCCAAACAATTGAGGCGCTCAAAATGATAGTGAAATACAAAATACAGATTGTAATTCCGATGTTTTATTGAATTTATGTGGCAAAGCAAATTTGAGCATGGATCCATTATTTTTGTACTGTTTATGGCAAACAAAACGCTCTCGAGTAATATTCACGCGACAAAATACCTTTAAAACGATGAGTAAAGACGCTATAAAATAAATAGGCCAGATGCTGAGTGTTTGCTTCAAATTCGCCTGGTAAGACATTTCTTGCACCGTGGAATAATTTTTCCGCTGTCGATCAATCTATCGTTTTCAAGTGGTAATTTTCCAACGGCCACACTTTATTTAATGAGCCTAACATAAACCCCCCTAATAAGGCCTAAAGTCGGCGTTTTTGTGATTGTTGAAACATCCAGCTTAGTACATGAGAAAAACTGATTAGCCGGCAATGCAGCCAGCGGCAAAAACAGCCAGAGTAATGAATTGAAATTTCCCTTATAGCATGTCATCATCGCGGCCATTACATACCCAACAGAACAGAATAAAGCTACCTGAAAATTCCTGTAAAATCTGGCGCAAATAGCTAACATACCAGAGAAAAAATACAATTAGAGGCGTCCGATTCTATGGACGTCCGGCTCGGAAGATCATTGGGTAATCCAATAGGCACCAATAGCAGCCGAACCACAAACGCGCAATGACCGGCAATGACCATCTATCAATTATGGCGGATGACAGACCATACTCCAGCAATAATTATCCAAGAAAAAAATTGCCCATAATAAAGCGGGATAGTTATCTAAAGGGAAAAAACAACCAAGACGGGAACATGCTGAACTAAACTGATTTAATCACACCGTGAACAAGGTCAGTAAAAACGAAAAAACCGTTGATTGTGTCCATGAGGCTTTAATAACCCGTGTAAATAAAATTTGGGGCGCGCTTACTGCATTTTTTTTAGGGAAGAAATTAAGCTCTTCATAGATTCCTGTCATTAAATGCTATGGTACCGGCCTGGACCACCGGAACCGGCATCAGCAAAAGCGCCCATTAAAACCCCAACGTGCTGCAATACCAACAAAATCTTTCGCTGTTCGCTTAGTAACTCATTGATTTACCCTTTTATTGTCGGTACTTTCATTAATTTAATAATATTTCAGGGACTAAGGAAACCAAAAGCGGCCACGGCCTCTATTATTTGAGTTTCAAATTCGTCTTTCGTGTCTAGTTATGCATTTGCAGTTGTTGATTCTCTGGCCAACCGGAATAATGAGGTCCGCTCCGCCTTGTTGAGCTGAGCAAATAATTGTTCAAGGATACGGACTAGCAGCGGCAGTGGACGATTTATTCGCATCCAAAAAGGGCCTTTAACTCGGCCCCAACCGCCATCCATTCCCCGTGCTTTCATGGCGGACATTATTGTAAATTTAAAGTGATTCATTGCGCCCCTTAGCTTTGAAATTGATAGGGTTTTGGATCCGTTCAAAACCGGAAAATACTTTCTGAAAAAGCTGACGCTAAGACAGCAGTTTGATAAACCAGAAAGGCCCGGCTCCCAAATTTCCTAACATTTCTGTGGGCTGTTTTCTCTGGATTGTAAAAAGTAATTTCAGTCCATACGCGCTAAACAAAAATATAAGGTTTTTTTTTGCGATATTTTGGGTTTCTGTTCCTGTTGGACCAATAAGGGTTTTAAAGGGCGGTTATTTTTGATACGCTTTGTTGGCCGGCAATTGCATCGGGGAATTTTTAAAAAAGTTTCCCTTATCTCCCTTCCTCTTT
>Ga0163217_1045917_pt1 | contig 11712 bp, 8 predicted proteins | sample SynspAceP_FD_185933 | JGI IMG/M metagenome (GOLD analysis project Ga0163217, IMG submission 185933) | Saline lake microbial communities from Ace Lake in Antarctica - Synechococcus sp. Ace-P (PacBio error correction) | ecosystem: Environmental > Aquatic > Non-marine Saline and Alkaline > Saline ... | reverse complement strand
GCCATCCTATCGGAGTGCAGGTTGATTCTGACACACCTAAGTACTACTCTATTGGTGGTTTGATGTAGATGGTCGGCTCCGCCGTGGGCGTCGCGGTGAAATCGCAGCCGAACCTGGCCACCACGTACACCACAAGCATTAGACTACCATGCGTACTCCTACTCTTCTTGCACAGGACCAGGTGGCCGGTGCCAGCTAGCGCATCGGCCGGAGGCACTTGATCGAACGTTCCTTGCCAATACGCTTTTTCGCCAATGGCGTGGATAGCTCCAACCACGGCACACCATCACGCCCATGGCATCGGCCGAGACGGCTACGATAGAGCACCATGCTGAGCTGATGCCCGCCTCTGGGATACTAAAGCGGGAGATAAGTATTGGTAACTTGACAAAGGTCCAACGTCGTTCCCCGCAAAAATTGCCACACGCTGGCCTGCCGGCCATTCTCCAGGATTTATATATTCGTTGAAGGCGCCAGCACCAACCCGCACTACCTCTTGGCCCTGACAACTCCGATGGTGCAGTGCCTGCTAACCAGCTCGTGGGCGCACCGCCCAATTAGCTACCCGTCCAGTGCTTCCGGCCCTGGGTCAGCCCGCGAAGCTGTCACGGCAAAGACGCCATCACATCGTAGCAAATCTGGTTGGTTGGCACCGGCAAGCTCGCGCACCCATGCTAGATCGACAGCCACACCGCCACGAGTGCCGCCCTAATTCGCATACAACAGGTGCGCGATTCTGGGGCGTAATCCGGACCAGGCTGCCCAGCGACTGGCTCGCAACGTAATTGTCGCACGCACCGCTTATCTGTTGTGGATCTTGTTGATCTCCGACGTGGAACAATGACCTTGGAACCCCGCCGTTCCCCCAGGCTGGACATCCAATCAGCTGATGCAACTCCCCTGCTCGATTCCGAGCGCAATCACTGGCTCGGGATACCGGGGAATGGCTTGCAGCCCCGGTAGCCACCCATCCTGATTTGTGGTAGGACCTGCGCCGTGTCCGGGCCAACCATGCCGTGAAACCGACAGCCAGTCTGCAGACTAGCGTCAACGCATCAGCGAACGTATTGCTGGTAGCCAGATACCTTACGCCGGGCCGCCATGGGCGAGGCCGGAGATATTCGTCACAGCCCACCTCAACGATGAGGATTGCGTTTCCAGTGAAACACAGCGCTGCGCGCCGAGCTGAGCGATGACACTGATCAGAAGGCGGACCAGCCGGGCCGCAGCACGAATGGACGACGGCCATAACGGCTGTCAAAATCCGTGGGCCGCCCTCGACTGCGACAAAGACCTTGCCGCCGCCATCCTGAGGTATGGGCAAACCCTGGAAAAATTAACTAGCAGAAGGTCAGCCCCGCCTCGCCCTCCTCATCTTCGGCGTTCCGCCTCTAAGTCGCAACTTCACTGGCCCAGCTCAGCAGCACACCAGCTCATCCTGAATACACGCGTCCCGCCTTGCCTGGACTCTGCGGCGCTACTCAGTGCAAAGACCTAGAAACATATCGTCCCCGGCCACTCCAGCGCCTAGTGGCAAAAAGGCCAGCGCACGTACACAGCGAGCCCATGAAACACCGAGAGGCTCCGAAAGCACGCGATTTCCTCCGTGACCCCCAAGCAGCTTGCTCACTATGGCGCGCCTCAAACATCATTCTGCAGCAGCGCAGGCTGCTCATTCGCATCCGGAAAATTGGCGCCTCAGGTGGAAGTGCCTGTCTAATGACTATTATTTTATGGGCACGCCTACCAACTAAATAACGAGCTTTTGTTCGACATCCGGGCATAGGACATCGGCAGGGTGTCAATTCCTCTTTTTGGCAGGTATCCGGGGCCAGATTTCTACGATCTTGACAGATCCTGATACTCGGTACTTTGTCTCAGTAGTTCAGTGATCCAAATCTAGTCAACCCATACTGGACCCGGCAACTGGCAAGAGGAACCGAGATCGTCACGCCCGCCCTTTGAAGATTGCTTCCCCAAAACACAACTAGGATGACAAAGCGGAGAGTGTTTGTGGGCTTGGAGCATGTCTACGAGAACTAGCGCTAAAGCTTGCAGGCCATCGGTTGCGAACATCATCAGTATTGGTTTTTCGTGAAGCTCGGAATTAAATGACAAGGATGATTGCATTCAATGTACGACCTGATTGCCAGGGATACTGCACCCGGGTCCTCGCCAGCGAGTCTGAAAGCCCCTGTTGGCACAAAAATGGGAGATGCTTACCAGGTAACCGCAGGCCCCATCTGGCAGCCTCCGAACGCGCAAAGCTGATCTCCTGGGTGGGTTGATTTTGTAGACCGCGGCCCCGGACGACAAAGATAAGGAAACCGTCAGCATTGCCCGCACTATGCGGGAAGCGGAAACCGCTTTGGCGATAACAGGGTGACCACCGGCCCGAGTACAGCCGTGTTGCCTGGAGCTAAGCCCGACCCGCAAACCCCGAAACAATACTCGCCCGCCCCGATCATCGTAAGCATTGGAGCAGCACAAAGCCCCCTTCTTCTTCGCGAGAAGGTTGGGCGAGGAGGCAGTTGACCGCACAACAGCATGATCAAGATGGTTTTTAAACTCCGCCGTTTACCTTGATCTGCCGAAACTGGCGAAGCCGTTTCACTGCCCTCGACTACGGCACACCGAAGTACGTGAAATAATCGATCAGTTCTACTGACTGACCGACTAATCGGCTCCATCTGGCAGCGACTAGTAATGCTGGGAAAGCCACTCGCAGGCCAGCAAAACCGGCAGCGAAAGCTGACGACAGACACGACACGATAACCTGCTGAAAAGCGCTCGAGGTCGCCCTACCTGACGGGACGCCATTTCTATTTATACAACCCGCCCATGCTATTAGCACGGAAAACAAGAGAGAAGCGCACCGAGGTGCGAGCGCGAACACACTGCTGGGCTAAACCCGGCGACTCGCTTTTACGTCTGCGTGAGAGTTCGGCGATTAGTGCCCGATTCAGGACAAATGAAAAGAACTCACCCCGCACACTGACTTGTAGAATACAGAGTAACCCGCCCCTGCCCAAGCCATTCGACGGCGAAAAGTCCCCTAGCTGTTGTTGGGGGAGGCTGCGTTGAAAAAAGACGAAATCATCTTGTTTCTTCTGAAGGCCCGGCGACCATCTTGGGAGTTCAAAGATTTTACCAGCTCCATCAACAACTACTCAAAATCCATCTCATCTCCGGGCTGAGCGCGACTAATTCTTGCAATCACGATGGATAACCCCTAGCGCTCTTTGGCGTCAATCAACAGGAATGCAATTGATAACCAGCAAACGGCATCCTCAGATTGAGCAGCTCAACTCACAAAAGCTCATCATAAGCCGCTTGAAATCATGTCACCAGAAAAAGTTCTACGTCGGAGAGCGAAAGTTAATTAGAATAAGCAACAGACCGGCCTCATGTGTGGCTGTCACGGCTTTCTGTCTAATGTCCCTTGAATCTTGCCATTATTGACTCACGGATTACCCTACGGGTCGATGAAGGTTTGCAGGCGCAAATCGAGCTTTCAACCAGTTACTGATGTGGCTTGAAAGGCAGAATTCAGGACAATTGGTTTTTTTGGAAGAGACCCTCCTTGATAGCCAAGGCGAAGATTCTGACCGCTCTGTATTGAATTGGAAAACCCGGTTGCTTCCGAACCTCAAGCCAATTACGTCGAAGATATTTTTCCTCTCACGGGCTAACCCAGACATACACCTTAGTGTAGCTTTTCTCAGGTAGCACACTGGCCTGCAGACGTCTATCGCTATGCGCAGTCCCGAACTTAAAGAAGCAGACGCATACTGTCAGCAGACAGGATTTACTGCTGGATATCATTTATTAAGTGGGCTGGAGATTTTTCGTATATTTTCAGAAAAAAGAGCTGGAAAGCCAATTCCGCAAGCCAGCTGCCGGCCGTTGAGCTAGAAAAATCATCAAGACCACCTCACTCTCACCATTGGGCAGTCAAACGGCATATGCATAAAACAGCCCGAACTTGCAGTCGATTCCTGGCCAGCGCTCGCACCAAACACTGAGTGAAAGCTGAGCTACAACACCGAACGTGAAAGGTTACACGCCAAAAGCCTACTTCGTTTCATACCGGAATACCAGGAGCCTTTATCAGTACCCTCGCAGCTTATACATTGGTTCATCACTTTATTCCCGTTCAGCGCTTACTAATGCCTTGAGTGGAAACCTGAAGATCCACGTCTGTCAGGAAATTACCGCACATCATCAAAAAATCTTCTTAGCACCTTCGAAACTTACTGGGCGTCGGACGAATTTGAGCGGCTTTGATGGCAGGCTCAGAGTGCCGAAAACAAAAGCTCAAAGCCTGCCTGAAACAGCAAAAAGGATTGGTGTGAAATTCAGCGTATCCCATTTTTCGAGATCACGCCGTTTCCACCACTCAGAGAGATATCTTGGAGCAAAGCTGCCTCTGTGAAAGAACAGAAGAAGCAAATTAACACCCGTTTTCGAAACACCTCGCTTGTGTGCGCCACACATGTACCGGACTTAAGACGACTGATTTCCGGCATATCGATTTCCACGCCCGATGTGTGAACACAAGCAACAACCGATCCGTACGCGCGCGAATTATTTCTGTTTGATGAAGCCCCACAAGGCGACAGTAAAATTCTCCGACGACAGGGCCGTGAGGCTTACCGACGGCGACTTGAGAAAACACGCGCCTTGAGAGAGGCTCCTGCGTTTGGCGGGCAGTTTGCACCGCACTTACATTCACCGCCAGATTGCTTGTATCCATTCACTTTAACCCACAACCAGACTTGGACCAGACTGAAACTGACTGAGGGATACTACACTATCATTGTGATCGCATGTAGCGTGCACCCAATTAATCCGCCGCCAATCAAGCTACCGCCCGGTCTTGGAAATACTTTTAGCACCTTCGATTACTTCTTAGGGCATAGACGCGCACGAGACCACCCGAGACGGCCATGGACGTTAGTGACGATTTATGCGATTATTGGGAGAGGTCGTTTACATAGCGGCTGAACTGCGGTTGCCGGAGGGCGATCACACCAATCAGGCACTCCCGTCGTTCATACTTTTCGCCCTTTTCAGATACTTTGGAAATGATTGACGATACCGACCTGCTTCGCAGATTCCCATGGAGGGGCCGGCGGGCAGCTACCGAGTAGTGCGCCGCAGCTCACCCAACCTGTACACCCCAACCAATTCACTCAAGTTCGCTTCCGTGAACACAAATACTGCGCAGTTGCGGCGAACATCGTCCACAGACGTCATTAATAAGTCATGACAAGCCCCTTGCATTCTGTGTGCAGGCCCGTGAACACGGCAAACTTGCATCGTGCCTTCCACGCCAGTAGCTGCTGACAATGGACCCTCAAGGCTTGATCGATTCGCTGGGACCAGCGACGAACAGCCATATCGAGCCGCCAGCACAAAGCAGCCAAGCCCATCGCTACAGGGCCAGTATCAAATCGTAGTCTGGTGTCGGTCCGATATCCTTCAACGAACGTATCGACTCATCCGGACAGTGGGACACCCAATGTTATTTCCTCGCCGCCCAACCGCGAAAGTTTGACCATCTTTCTCTTGACGGCAAGTCCATTGGCCGAAGAGTCTTCTCGCCCATTTCTGCGAGCCGCAAGCAGAGTGCTGTCACCCCGCTTCTGCGATTTACGTGGGTTAACTCCGGCACTGAGGTATTGATCAGCCTTTGCTAATAAATATCAGGGCGCTTGGTGCCACGCGGGATACCACATTGACAGCGTATCTATCACTGATGCAAGGCACATTGAAGACCAACCGGTCAATATTCCTCTATAGGCCATTGGAATTGCCGGACTTTTGAGCTACTGACTAAGAAGACACAAGAAATGGTAGCTTCATAGCAAACAACCATGACGCCAAGCCACCCTGCCCTGGACCATGAAACGGATTGATACGGCTCTGGTCTCTGATTCGCCCAGCTTTTCCCTCAGCACTACAACTCAGACCACACTCACCCTGAAGACTCGGCACGCCGCTCCCTATAACGCACCATCCTCACATCGCGACCTCATGCAACTGACTTATAATAAGCTCTCCCCCACACCACACTCTCAACCCCCCTCCGAGAGGCTAGCATTGGAGTTCCGAGCCCTGCACTGTTAGCAAAGCCAAAGCGCCAGAGTGAACGGTTGTCTTGATAGACTTGCCGTCAAACTGGGCGAAAAGGACTCTATAGCCGAATTTCTGATCCGCTTGCCGGCATCAAATCAGTCACTTCGCTGCTTCTTGAAAATCGTTCTGTCGGACTACTTTAGCTGGAGCACGCACGAGGACCAGATCGTCCGCTCGGCCCACAAGTGCTCTATGTGACCCACTCACTGCATTTCTGGCAAAAAAAACTGGGCCAGCTATGCTGGACGTTCCTTGACGTCGCTGGCCACGCTAGCCTTGGTAATGAACACTCAAGGGCACACGTTGGGCTGACTCAGGGAGCTACCACGCTCATCATGCACGTCTCCGTATTGGAAATTGACGCAAGACGAAGCATTGAGCAACCAGCTTATGGCCTGAATTGCCCGAAGCAGTGCCACTGCGTTTTACACGCGCGCTATTCCCGGCGAGCAACATTTTGGTGCGGTTTGTAGCGTGCGACAGACATTCGAAACAACAGCCGCCGTCCAGAGAGGGCGTTTTTCGTAGATTCAAACCAGAATATCGAGCTTTTATTTGGTCACCTTAGAATAAAACGAAAACAATTTTCCCCCGGACAACCCATTTTGTATCACGACAACGCATCAATGAACGGCCTAGTTTCACTGGCAGTTCACCCAAAAACAGCGTGCGCCGGCCCAGACCGCAGGGCGATAGGGCGGGACTATATTCACCCATAGTAACACATTCGAACAAGCGGCTCATTTTCTGTTTGTGAAGAGACACAGGGAAAGATGAATCACGGTCGTACGATCGGCGTTTTGAGAATTCCGGTGCAAGCTTGGTTACTGGGTCAGTCCCAGCACCGCGCTCACAAGCCCATGCCGCTAATCACTTGGCAAACTGTGCGCCACTGACTGCTGACCCAAACTTCAAACATGTTGCCAACAGGCGCAAAGCCTACCGGCCCGGCATCAGGCACCATCGACGTAACCGCGCTCCCTCACAATCTAAAGATGCCCCCACACAACAGTCACTTCCCAGCCCAACCTACAACCCAGTCCACTGATTTTTGATCAGACCAGTCCATCCTGGCGAACCTGGACCTGCCACCCACGCATGCCGATAGGCCATACAACCCGGCCTCCCGCCCTGGATGGCCGGCGCCCAGCGCAGCGGCCCGAAGATCGCTGCGTGGCATCTGGCAAGAGTAAGCGCGTTGGATGTGGTCCGTGGAGCTGCGGCTGGTTTACAGGGAAGCTTGCCAGACGCCACCAAAAACAAAAGCATTTCAGTGGATAGACGCATCAGTTGCCAGGCCTTAATCAGGTTCGGAAAGCTGAAGCTATCGCCTTAACCTGATTTTGTCTCGCACTCTGGATGCATTATCCGCAACCGCTCCGTGAACGAGCGTTTCGACGATTCTGATACGACGTTTAAGTTAGCGCCGGGCTGGCGCATGTGGTCGGTTACGCTCACGGTCACCGGCACCTGGCGATTTTTGGTGCAGCGTGTTTTATCTACGATGTCAGTAGGGAAGGAAAGTCGACCAGCATTTGCCAGCGCCGGGGCCAGGTAGACACGTTGCTGTTCTTCACTATCGGGGAACGCGCGCGTTGACGGCTGAAGCGCTCCGAAGGGTTTCACTGGGAAACACTAGCACATTTCGGCTAGCCGGACCTAGTGCCGCCACCCGGTGCGCTGCCAACACGGTTCGACACAACATTCAATCGTACTACAACTGACAACAAATCCGTCGAACTTATTTACACATTAGGGTTGCTTTACGTGCCCTTTGCTGCGAATTGCATGACGCGTGCGGCCCGTAAATCGGATATCGCTATTAACAAGAGAAACACACAACAATTGGCTCCCTACCAATTGTGAAAGCATCTACAAAAACAGCTTGCCATTTCCGACAACTGGCACGCCTTATCCAGTCACAGCTTTGTAGCAGCAGCTAGGCGGATGCCCATCGCTTGCACCAGAGGACTTTCATCAGCACTTATTTTGACAGCATGGATTATCTTTTTCTATCCAGTTCGGCCCGTTGCTTATGGACTGGCGGTGTTCACAAAAAGCCCGACGTTGTCTGACTAAACAGGCAAAGAGAGTTGAAAGCGATTGTGGATATGAGCTGGATTTGGCACATCGTTATTGGCAGAGAGTGGCGGTGCATTTCAGAAGCAGCGAGCTTGCTAAACCTTCCTCGAAGCTCCGAGCGACTCCTGGCACTACCACGTCTATGTGCTTGATACCCGGTAGCCGCACGCAGCACCCACCAGGTTAGGATCTGTATGGCACCTGCACCGTTGGCCGCTTATCGCCCTGCATGGTGGGTTCACCGGCGAACATAGCAACCGATGGACCCTTGAAAAAGCGGGCAGGAAAAACGCTAATCGGAGGCTGACGCAATCACCGTAATGCCTGGATCCGCCATGTACGAAAGCGACCCGAGTTCCAGGACGCCATGCATCCTCGAAATACTGTGGCCTCTTGAACGAGAGACCTGGCCGATGTCTCCTCCGCCAGGTGTGAATCAAAATTAGCCGATATTCAGTGACGCTACCGCGTTGAGATTGATTTTCATGGCAGATGGGGCTGCACGCAAAGAGCGATTGATTCAAGGTCATAAATCCGTCGTTTTATCAAACCCCGTTCAAATTGCCCTGGCGGCTCGGCGCGATGAAATCGGCATAGATTGTGAGTCAAGGCGACAGAGTCAGTACGCCAGCGAGTAATTGGTTAGCGATGATTTCTTTCGCTGCTTTTACAGGCTTGGCGCGTTGGTGCCACTCCATGGGCACGACGTACTTCAAATCCGAGATTTGCACGCTGACTGTTCACAGCCGATACAAGGTGCCAAGGTTCCACGCTTATTAATCACCGCCTTTTTTGTACGTCCCACGGTTGCGTTCCGCCACCGTTCGCTTATTTGCAGGGTTTATTCAACCGGTGAAGGCATGGTCGATTTGCCAGACACGTCGGCACTGCGGTCAAAATCCGCAGGTTTACGGGCGTCCTCCAGTGATGGTCTGGTATTTCAAAGCGGTATTTGTCGGCGATATGTACCGTTCGCTTTCCAGGATGGCTTCTTCGCCTGGTTGCGTTCCGTTTACGGTTTGACCGCGGCAACCGTATGGCTTCATCCACGCCGAAGGCCCAGGCGCAGTTCTTCGCCGGCTGGCATCTTCAGACAGGTAGGTTATGCATACCACTCTGGCCATCGCGGAAACAGCTGCACGGCGAGCCGGCGGGCTATGGGGCCATCGCAGCAGTGTGAATATTCCGTGGCGTGCACCATAGCCTGTTGGGTCATTTACGGCATGGCTGGTCCATACTGCCATTTCCACCGCTACATGTGTGGTCAAGGCCTACGATGAGCGCGCTCCGGCCGTTGCCGCGGCCTGGAACGCTGACAGGCTGTCCCAGGCGGTCATAGCTCTGGCTAAAGGTCGCTTTGGCGACATCATACGCTGGCGCCCGAAGTCTGCCTCAACCCGGCTTGTGGCGCTGCTGTCGAGCCATGGGGCGGCGAGGATATTCAATACATGGCGCAACCAGAAAATCAGGCTCGTGCCGGCTAACCACCCAGGAATCCAAGGTTGGACCATGTGGTATTTCCGCGCCGCGTGCATTGGCGGATCGAGAGTTGCACTACAGACCGTTCAGCGCCAAGTCATCACCGGTGGATTGCTGTTACACACGGCCAAATGCTGCAACGTTAATTCCACCGCTTTTTGGTGGTTGGCTTTCCTGCGCCCCCGCTCCCTGGGAGCTCAGGTTGGCATTGTATCGCTGCGCAGCGCGCTCGTCGGGTTGCTTTGGCAATTCCAGGTGTGATGGGCAAAATCCTCCACCCGGCAGGTGGGCCGCCGCCTATATTTGGCATCACTCGTACTAGCTGCTATCTGTTTGCCCTGGCACCGGGACAATCGTTTCTTTGCTTTTGTGCAGTTCCTCCGTTCCACACAGCAGCGTCTACTTTCAGGGGCATACTGTCGTCACGGCCAATTTTCGGCGTGCGAATCATGCACGCGAAATTTCTGCCAGTGCTGCTTGTTGTCTGCTTTAAGGCGGCAGCCACTATCACTCAATTTCCGGTGCCGATAACAGTCGTTCGTGGGTTCTCGGCGGGTGCTTTGGTCATCAGGGTGACTTGCTGTTCCAGGCTTGAATTGCGTCATTCTTGCGGCCTGAAGTTTTGTCTAGCACTTGGGCTCAGCTCACTTACGAAGCCGACTGGAGTTTCGTACTCGGATTACTACCCGGTCTGCTCACAACGCGGCCAATCTCAATTACTGATGAATTTGCGCTACATGGCATAGTGTGTAACCTTTTGTCCTGCAGAGCTGACACAGCGGATTGATGGTGATACGCCATCTCCCTGTTTCACCGGTTTGGGTTTCCTTGCCAGGTTAGAGGTCACACTGCGCGAGGATTATAAGATACGTGTGTGGTGATGTCACGCACGCGACTGAACATTGGCACTGCGGCTAGAGCCAGAACAAGCAGTTTTCTTTGATCATTTGGGGCGCTCAGAATGAAATAATCCAGAGGCCTGGATCGAGGTTGGGTGCGCGCCACGCTCAAACTTGAAAGCTACGGATACTAGGTCTTTTGGAGAGCCAATACCAGTATCACTATAGCTCCAATACCATTATGTGTCCTTAAACACGGGCCTGCCTGGCGGTCCAATGGTTTCCAGCGAAATTCCGTGCGTTCCGGTGATATAAGCGGGCTCTGTACCATTGGAGAACCCGGATGACCTGAAGTCGCATTCTTGCCGCCGTTTGGTTTATTACGCCTGGACAATCTGGCTCCCGAAGTCCGGCTCTTACGCTGACATGTTTTTCATAAGATCTATTTTCCAAGACGCGGCGGCTTAATGAATTTGGATTATGCAACGGTTTTGACCGTACGTGCGATGACGTTTCCCGGCTCAGCCAGTGATTGTGATCTCGGGACTCATACTGGTTCCGAAGGGCTAAATGTTTATCGGATCTGCCTTGGATGCGACGCTGGAAGTTGCTTGATTCTGGACATTTAAAGTAGAATCGGACCCATGCTGGGGATTCTTGTTTTTTCACCAGAATTATCGCTGCGGTTTGGTTTGGCTCTGTGGACAAGTACTCTGAAGGTTGCGGGACGCGGGCTACCTACCACCATTACGATTGCTTCCACGGGGTAAGCGCCGTGAAGCGGAAATAGCCTATGAATTTCACCCTCAGTGACGATGCATCAGGATCAAGTGTGTGAAGCCGATCAAAGCCAATGTTCTTGGCGTTTTGCTGCTTTTGGTCCCTTCGGCTGGCTCTTGCAACTATGAACAACCGACATTTTAACCTTATCAGGCACACCCCGAATTCGATGTAACGTTTGAAAACACGGCTTGTTCGTCATCTTCGAGCGGCCAGTCTCTTTGCCAGAAAGTAAACGTTAGCTGAGTGGAGTATGTGCGGCCGCTGCAACGAAAGACTCCCTGGCGAATAGCAGCTGGATGGCACCGCTTCGTGGGGTTGCGGAACACGGGAAATTTCAGCGGCATATTGGCAATTAGCAAGCAGGATTCTGGCACGCAGCTCATACGAG
>Ga0163217_1002005_pt1 | contig 11712 bp, 10 predicted proteins | sample SynspAceP_FD_185933 | JGI IMG/M metagenome (GOLD analysis project Ga0163217, IMG submission 185933) | Saline lake microbial communities from Ace Lake in Antarctica - Synechococcus sp. Ace-P (PacBio error correction) | ecosystem: Environmental > Aquatic > Non-marine Saline and Alkaline > Saline ... | reverse complement strand
GGAAAAAAATTTTTTTTTCCGCGTTTTTTTGGGAAATTTTTTCGTTTTTTTTTCTTTTGGCTTTTTTTTTCTTGTTTTAATTTTCTTTGAAAATAGTTCAAAAAAAAAAAAAAAATTTTTATTTTTTAACATTTTTTTTTTAATAATAAAAAAAAAAATAACAATTAATTAACATAAAAAAATTTTATTTTTTTACGGGGGTTTATTTTTTTCAAAAAAATTGGGGAAATTAAGTGGAACCGGTTTTATAAATTTTCCTTTTTTTTTTGGGCTTTTTTGGGCCCCCCCAATTTTCCCAACTTTTTTTTTTTTTTTTTTCAAAAGGGGGCCCAACCAAAAATTTTCCAAAAAAAAAATTAAAAAAAAAAGGGGGGGGAGGGGGGGGGGGGGATATTTTTCCATAGGGGGGGGGCTAATAAAAAAAAAAAGGGAATTTTTTTTCGTTTTTTTTTTTTTTACGATTTTTTTTTTTTTCCGTATTTGGGCCAAAATTTTTTCCGTTTACCCCCCCCCCCCTTCCGTTTTTAAACAGGGGTTCCCGGTGGGGGAAGGGGGGGGGAAAAATTTTTTTTTTTCCGGAAAAAAGGGGGAAAATTTACGGGGGGTTTTTTTTTTAGGGTTTTGTTTTTCCCCTTTTCTTAAATTTTTCCGTCCAAAGGTTTTTTGCTTTTTTTTCAAACCACCCTTTTTCTTTAAAACCCCCCTTTTGTTTTTTTTTTTCCCAACCCCTTTTTTCAAGGGGAAAAAACCCCAACTTTTTCCCCTTAAGTTTTCCCTGGGAAAAGGCTTTATTTTTTTTCCCCCCCCAACCCATTAGAAAATTTTTTAAAAAACCCCCCCCTTTCTTTTTTTTTTTTTGGAGTTTTTTTTCAAAAAAATGGGGCTTTGTTTTTTTTTTTTTGCGGCTTTTCTTTTTTTAAATTTTTTTTTTTCTTTTTAAAAGAAATTTTATTTTCTGGTTTTTTTGAAGAAATTTTTAGGGGCTTGGGGCTTTTTTAAAAAAATTTTTTTTTGCAATCCCGGGGGGGGGGGGACCCCCCCCCCCTCTTTTTTTTTCCCCCCAAAATTTTTTCTTAAAAAAAAACGTTTTGGGGGGGAAAAAGGGAAGGGGCTGAAAAATTTTTGTTTTAAAAATTTTGTTTCCCCTTTTTTTTTTCCCCCCAAATTTTTTTTTGCCCCAAGGGGGGGGGAGGACAAAACCCCCCCCCCAAACCGGTTTCTTTCGGGACCGGGAAAAAAATTTTTTTTTCCAAAAAAAAAAAAAAAAAAAGGGGCTCCGCCCATTTAAAAATTCCCTCTTGTCCAAAACCTTTTTTTTTTGGATTTTGCTTTTTTCCAAGGGGTTAATTTTTGGGGGGGGAAAACCCCCCAAAAAAAAACCAAGGGGGATTTTTTTCTTTTTTTTTTTTTTTCTGGCGGCTTTTTCCCCCCACCCAAAAAAAACCCAAAAAAGGCCAAAAAAAAAGGGGGCAAAAAGGGGGGAAAAAATTCCCATTAGGGGGTTTTTTTTTTTTGAATTTTTTTTTTTTTTGAAAAAAAAAGGGGCTTTTTTAACTTTTTTCCTTTGGGGGAAAATTGTTTCATTTTTTTTTCCTTTTTTGGGGCTTTAATTTGTTGGGGGGGGGAAAAACAAAAAGCCCCAAAAAAAAAAAAACAAATTTTTTTTTTTCCTTTTTTAGGGGGGGAAAAGTATGGGGGCCAATTTTAAGGGAAAGGAATTTTTTGGGGAAACCCAAAAAAAAAAAAAAAACCCAAAATTTTTAACCATTTTTTCTTTTTAGGATTTAATTTTTCCCGAGGTTTTCGGGGGGAATTTTTTTTTTTTCAGGGGGGAAAAACGGGGAGGGGGAAAAAAGGTTAGAAAGGTTTAAAAAGGGTTAGGTTAATTTTTCTTTTTTTAGGGGGGGCCTTTTTTCATTTTTAAAATTTTCTTTTTTTTTTTTGGAAATTAATTTCCCCCCCCAACGCCCAGGGGGGGGGGAAAAAAAAACCAAAAATTTTTGTCCCCCAATTCCCCAACCCCAAAAAAAAATTTTTTTCCGGGGCCCCCCTTGATTTTTTTTTGATTTTGGTTTGGGGATTTTTTTTTCTTTTTTTCCCGATTCCCTTCTTTTTTAAAAAAAAAATAAGGAAAGGGGGAAAAAAGGGGTTTTTTTTTCGTTTTAAATTCTTTCTTAATAGAAAAAAAAATTTTCCAATTCCAAAAAAAAAAAAAAAAATTTTTTTTTTTTTTTTTTTTTTTTTTTCCGGTTTTTAAGGGGGAAAATTTTTTGAGTTTCTTTTTTGCTTCCCCCTCAAAAAAGGAAAAAGGGGGGCCCCTTCCCGCTTTTTTTTTTTTGGGAAATTTTTGTTTTTCCCGGTAAAATTTTTGGGGAATTCAAAAAATTAAAAATATTATTTTTTCCTTTCTTTTTTCCCCCTTTATTTTTCGGGAAATGGGGGGCCATAAAAATTTTTTTTTTTTTTTTTTTTTTTTTTCTTTTTTCATTTTTTTTCCCCAAAAAAATTGCCCTTTTTAAAAGGGCGGGGGGGTTTTTTTTTTTTTTCCCCCAGGGGTTTTTTTCCAGGGGATTTTTTTTTTTTTTTTTCCCAAAAATTTAGGGAAATCAAAAACCTTTTTTGGGAAAAAGCCTTTTTCAGCGCTTTTTCCCCAATTTTTCTTTTTAAAAATCCAAAAAAAGAAGGTAGGAAATTTTTTTCCCCTTTTTTGGGGAAAAAAAACCCCACTTAAATTTTCCCCAATTTGATTTTGGGGGAAAAACCAAAGGGGGCTAAAATAAAAGGGGGAGGGGAAACCTTTTTTTTCCCCCCTTTGATTTTGGGTTGGTTCTTTGCCGATCTTTTGCCGGAAAAAAAGGGGAGGAATTGGCCAAAAAAGTTTTTTTTTTTTTTTTCTTCCTGGTTTTGTTTACCCCAAAAAAAAGCGGGGGGGGGGGGGGACCCCCCCAAAAAATTAAATTTTCTTTTTCTTTTTGGGGGGAAAAAGGGGGTTTACTTTTTGGGCCATTTTTTCTTTTTCAATCAAATTCCCATTTTTTTTGTTTCCCCAAATTGGGGGCCTTTGAAAAAAAATTTTTTTTTTTTGGGAATTTTTGATTAAAAAAAAAAAAAAAAAAAATTTTTTTTCATTTTTTTTTTGGACCTTTTTTTTGGGGAAGGGGGGAGGGGGGGTTTTAGGGGGGGGAAAGGGGGGGGGGTAGAAAAACCCCTTTTTTTAAGTATGGTTTTTAAAATTTTGGGAGTTTTCATTGGATTTTTTTTTTTTGGGGGGCCCCAAATAAAAAAAAGATTTTCGTTTTTTTAGGGCATTTGTAGGGATTTTAAAATTGGCTTTTTAGTTAAAGGGTTTTTTAATGGTTTTTTTTAAAATAAAGGGGTTTTTTTTTAAGGAATCTAAAAAGCTTGAAAATTTTTTTGGGGGAATTATTTCCCAAAGCTTGGTTTTTTTTCCCCACCCCCTAAATTTTTCGTTAAGGCGAAATTTGGGGGTTTTGCCGTTGTTGGGGGAGGGGAAAAGTAAGGGGAAAAAAAAAAAGTTTAATTAGGGAAAAAAAAAAAAATTTTTTGGGCCGCGGTTTTCCTTTAAAAAAAAGGGTTGGAAAAACCTTTTTTTTTTTTTTTTTTTTTAATTTTGGGGGGGGGAAAAAAAAAATTTTTTATTTTTTCTTTTTTTCAAAAAAAAAAACTTAAAGGGGGGAAAAAGCCAAAAAAAGGGGGGGAAAAATTTTTTAAAAATTGGTTTTTAAAAAGAAAGGTTTTTTAAAAAAAAAAAACCAAAAAAAACCCCCGGGGGGGGGGGAAATTTTGGGGCGGGGGGGGGCCTTTTTTAAAACCCCCAAAAAAAAAAAAAAAGGGGGGCATTTTTTTTTTTTTCAAAAATTTTTAAAAAAAAAAGGGGGGGAAAAAAAAAGGGGAATTTTTTTTTAGGTTTTTCCCGGTTTTTCCTTTTTCCTTTTTTTTTTTTTTAGTTTTTTTTTTTTCAAAAAAACTTTTCCTTTCTCCCCCCCAAGCAATTTTAGGGAAAAAAAAAAACCTTTATCCCCCCCACTTTTTTCCCCACTATTTTTGGTGGGGAATAAAAAAAAATCGTTTCCTTTTTTTTTTTTTTTTTCCCTTTTTCGGGGAAAAAAAACCAATTTTTTTGAAGGCGGGGGGAAACCTTTTTTTTTTCCTTTTCGCCTTTTTTTTTTGGGGGGGGGGGGGGAACTTTTTCGGGGGAAAAAAAAAACTGGGGGGGGGGGGAAACCCCTTTCCCATTTTTTTTTTGAAAAAAATTTTTTTAAAAAGAAATTAAATGGGGGGGGGGAAACTTTTTTTTCCACCCCCCCCAACCTGGTAAGGGCCTTCCCATTTTTTTTGGGGAAAAAAAAAAAAAAAAAATTTCTTGGAGAGGATTAAAAAAAAAAAACCCCATTTCGGGTTTTCGGTTTTTTTTAAATGGGGGGGGAAAAATTTTTTGGGCTTAAGCTGGGGGGGGGGGGGGGGGGGGGGAACTAAAAAAAATAAAAAAAAACTTTGGAGGGGATTTTTTTTTTTTTTTTCTCCCCTTTTTTTTTTCAAAGGATTTTTTTTTTGGGTGGGGGGGGAAAAAATTTTTTTTTTTGGGTTTTTCTTTTCCCCAGGCCAAAATTTTTTGTTTGGCTTTTTTAAAAAACAAAAAAGGCCTGGGGGGAAAAACGGGGAAATTAAAAAAAAAAATAAAGGGGGGGTCTTTGATTTTCAAAAATTTCGTTGAAATTTTTTTTTTTTGGGGAAAAGGTTTGGGATTTTTTTAACCTTTTTTTTCCCAAAAAAAAAATATTATTTGGAAAAAAAAAAAAAATAATTTTTTTTTTTTTCCCCAAATCGGGTTCCACTTCCGTTTTTGGGGGGGGGGGGACCCCCGATTTTTTTTAAAAAAAAAAAAATTTTCCTTTTTATTAAAATTAAAAAAAAAACCCTTAATTTAAAGGGGCCTTTTTAATTTTTTATTTTATTTTTTTTAAAAAAAAAAAAAATTGGGGACGGGCCCAAATTTTTTTTTTTTTTTTTCGGGGAAAACAAAAAACTTTTTTTTCGGTTTTTCCCAAGGCCCACTTTTTTTAATCTTTTTTACGTAAATTTTTTTTTATTTTTTTGGTTCCAAAACCAAATTTTTTTTTTTTCCCCAAAATATTTTCAACCATTTTTTTCGGAAAATTTTTGGGCCCCCAAAGGGCCCTTTATTAAAAAAAAAAAAAAACCTCAGGGGGGGGGCGGAATGGGGCAAATAAAAGGGGAAAAAAACTTTTTTTTAAATTTAAAGGTTTCCTTTTTCTTTTTCTTTTAAAAAAAAAATTTAACGTTTCCCGGGGGGGGGAAAAAAATTTATCTTTTTCCTTTTTTGGAAAAAAAAAAACCTTTTTTCCTTTTCCAATTCCTTTTTTTTTTTTCATTGGGTTTTTTTAAAATTTCATTTTAAAAAAAAAGGGGGCTTTTTTTAAAAAAAATCGGAAAAAAGGGATGCCCGGGGGAAAAGGGTCCAGGGGGGACCAAAAAAAAAACGGGGGAAAAAAAAACAGGGCCCAGGGCCTTTTGCGGGGCATTCCCCCAAAAAAAGTAAAGTGTTTTTTTTTTCTATTCCCAAAAAATTTTCCCCCTTTTTGAAAAAAATTTTTCTTATTTTTTTTTTTTTCCAAAAAAACCCCCAAAAAAATCTTTTTTTTTTTCTTTTTTAAAATTTTTTTCTTTTAATTTGTTTTCCTTCAAAAAAATTTAAAATTTTTTTCGAAAAATTAGGTTTTTTCAACCAAAAAACCATTTTTTTTTTTTTCTAAAAAGGCTTTGTTTACGTTTTTTTTTTTTTTTCCCAAAATTTTTAAAAAGGGGGGCTTTTTCAAATTTTTTTTTACTTTTTTTTTTTTTTACCAAATAAAGGGAGGGGGGGGAAGTTAAAAAAATTTTTTTTCCAAACGGGGGCCCAAAAGGGAAATTTAAAAAAAAATTTTTTTCCTCAAAAAAAAAAAAAAAAAAAGGGGGTTAAAATCCCTTTTTTTCTTTCCAAAAAAAACCCAAGGGTTTTCCGGGGATAATTTTTTGGGCTTTTTTTTAAACCTTTTTTTTTTTTTTCCCCCCGCCCCTTTTTTTTTCCAAAAAATAAAACATTCCCCCCCCCCGGGAAATTTTTAAAATTTATTCTTTCCTTTTTGTTTATTAAGCTGGCTTAAAAAAAAATCCCCCCTGGGGGGCCCATTTTTTTTTTTCCCCCACCATTTTGGGCGGGGGGGGCTTTTCCCAAAACAATTTTTAAAACTTTAAATTTCCCCCCCCCCAAAAAAAAAGGGCCTTGGGAAATTGGGGGGGGGCAAAAATTTTTTTGGGGGGGTTTTTTTTTTTAAACCCATTTTTTTTTTTCTTATAAAAAACCCTTTTTTTCCACCCCCCGAATTTTTTACCCCAATATTTTAAAATTTTGGGGGGGGGGGGGGAAAAAAGGGGGGGCCATTTTTTTTTTTTCAGGGTTTTTTCCCCCAATTTTTTCTTTTTTTTCCAAAAAGCTTTTCTTTTTTTTTTTCTTTTCCCCTGGATTAAAAAATTTTTTTTGCCTTTTTTGGATAAAGGCAAAAGCTTTTTTTTTTTTAACTTTTTTTTGTTTTTTTTTCTTTTTTTGTTTTCCCATTTTTTTTTTTCTTAGGGGCGGTGGGATTTTAAAAAAACCCCTTTAATTATTGTTTTTTTTTTTTTTTTTTCTTTTTTGAATAGGTTTTTTCTTATTGGGGGTTCTTTTTTTTTTTTTCCTTTTTTTTTTTTTTCTGTTTTTTTTTTGTAGGTTTAATTTTTTTTCCTTCCCAAATTAAACGGGGGGAAGGGGGGGGGGCCGGGTTGTTTGGGAAATTGGAACCCGGAAAAAAAAAAAAAAAAATTTTTTTTTTTTTTTTTTTTCCCCAAATATTTCCTTGGGATATTTTTTTTTTTCATTAATTCCCCTTCCATTTCCCTTAATTTTTTTTTTTCTTTTTGTTTTTTTTTTTTTTTTTCAAAAAGGGGCCCCCAAAAGTAACCCCCCCAAAAAAGGTCTTTTTAAAAACGTTTTTTTTTTTTCCTAAACCTTTTTTGTTTTAAAGGGGAAAAAAAAAAAAAGCACGGTTTTTGTTCCGGGGGGGGGGGGAAAAAAGTTTAAATTTCTAAATTCTTGCCAAAAAAGGGGGAAACCTTTCCCCCAAAAATTTGGTTTTTGAATTAAAAAATTTTTTTTTTCTTGGTTCCCCCAAAAGAAAATTTGGGGGGGCAAAAAAAAAAAAAAAAAAAAAAAAACTTTTTCTTTTTTTTCCGGTGAAAAAAAAAAAAAAAATTGGTAGGGGGGGGGAAAAAAAAAAAAAAAACCCCAATTTTTTTTTTTTCCCCCTTCCCCAAAGGAGTTTGAATAATTTTTTTTTTTTGGGGGATTTATTTTTCGGGCTTTTTTTAAAAAGGGAGGGGTTTTTGAATTTTTTTTTTTTCAAAAAAAGTGGGAAAACCCAAAAAAAATTTTTTCCCTTTCCCCCCCCCCCGGGTTTTTTTTTTTTTTTTTTTCCTTTTTTTCCCCCATTTTTTTCAAAAAACCCCCAACCATTTTTTTTTAAAAAAAAATAAAAAAAAAATTTTCTGGGGAAAATTGATTTCCCTTTTTATCCCCAAAAGGGGTTTTTTTTTTTTTTTTCTTAATGTTTTCCCAAAAAAAATTTTTTCCCGGGAAAATTTTTAATTGATTTTTTTTTTCCTAATTTTTTCCCCCCGGGGCTATTAGAAATTCCAATTATTTTTTAAAATAGGAAAAAGGGGGGGGGGGGGGGGAAGGGGGGGGGGGGGGCCCACCGTATTTGCCAAAAAAAAAAAAGTGAGTAAAACACCCCGAAAAAAAAAAAAATATTTTTTTTTTTTTTTTTTTTTTTTTTTTTCCCCCCCCCCACGGGAAAAAGTTGGATTATTTTTTTTTTTCCCCAAAGGGGGGGGTTCCGGGGCGGCCTTTTCTCGTTTCTGGGAAGTGAAAAAAAAAAAAAAAAATTTTTTTTTTTTTCAATTTTTTTTTTTCATTTTTTTCAAAGGGGGGGCCCAATATTAAGTTTAAAATTTTTTTTTTTTTTTTTTTTTTTTTTTCCATTTTTTCGTTGGGAAGTAAAAAATAAAATTTTTTTTTTTAAAAAATTTTTTTTTTTTTTTTCAAGGGGGGCCCTTTTTTTTATTTTTTGGGAAAATTTTTTTTTTTTTTTTTCCAAACCCCATTTTTTTTTTTTTTTTTTTTTTTTTTGTTTTTTTCGCAAAAAAAGGTTCCATTCCAAAAAAAAAATTTTTCCCGGGCTTTTCTTTTTTAAAAAAAAAGTTTTTAAATTTGGGGGCCCATTAAATTTGGAAAAATTCCCCCACCCCCAAGGTAAATTTTTTTTTTTCTCGATTAAAGGAATTCCCACCCTTTAAATCGTTTTTTTTCCCAAAACGGGTTTTAATTTAAGGCGGGGGGGGGAAAACGGGGGGGGGTAGGGGGGTTTTTTTAAAAATCCGATTTTTTGGGATTGGTCCAAGGGGGTTTTTTTTTTGCCGCCTTGGCTTTTTTTTTTTTTCCTCATTTTAAATTTTTTTTTCCAAAAAAAAAACAAAAAAAAAAAAAAAAACCGAAAAAAAAATAAACAACTTTCAAAATTTTCAAAAAAATCAAGGCCCCCCCATTTTGGGGGGAAAAAAAACCCCCGGGGCCATTGAAAGGGGGGGCCTTTTTTTTTCTTTGTTAAAAAAAAAACTTTTTCCCCCAATTTTAAGGAAATTTTTTTTAAAGTTTTTTACGTTTTTTTTTTAAAAAAAAAAAACCCTTTTCCTCGTTTTTAAACCCCCCCAAACTTTTTTGGGCCTTTGTTTTTTTTTTTTTTTTTGGGGGAAAAAAAGCCAAAAAAAAAAGCCCACCCCATAAAAATTCAAGGGGAGGTAAAAAAATTTCGATTTTTTGGGGTAGGGAAAAAAAACAAATTTTTCGTTAAAATTTTCCAAACCCTTTGGCCAAAAACCCCCCCCCAAGGGAAAGGGGGCAAAAAAAGGGAAAAAAAAAAGGGTTTTTTCCGGGTTTTTTAACCCAAAAACCTTTTTTTTTTTTTTCTTTAATTCCTTTTTTTTAACCCTTTTTTGGATGCCTTTTTCAAAACCTGGGATTTTTTAATTAAAACCTTTCTTTTTAAAAAGTTTTTTTCCTTCCCAGATTTTTTGGGTAAAAAAGGGGCCAAAAAAAATCCCTCCAATTCCCCCCTTTTTTTTTTATTAGGTAGTTCTTGGCAACCAAAAAAAATTTCTTTCCTTTTTAAAAAAGGGATTTTGATGGATTTTTTCTTTTTTTTTTTTTCCAACCGGGGGGGGCAAAAATTTAAAAACAAAAGATATTGGGGGGGGATTTGCAAAAAAATTAAAAGGGGGGTAATTTTGGGGCTTATAATTTTAAACCCCCCAATACCTTCCAAAAAAAGGGGGGGGCTTTTTTCCCAAGGGGGGGGGACCCCCAAAAAGGCTTTTTTTTTGTTTTAAGGGGGGGGGGGGGGGGAAAAATTTTTTTTTTCTTCCTTCTTAAAGGGGGACTAAAAAGATTTTTTTTTAAAAAAATTTTTTTTTTGTTTAAAGTTGGGCCTAAAAAAACCCCTTTTTTTTCTTTTGGTTTTGGGATTTTTTGGGGGCAAAAAAAATAAAATAAAAATCCGTTTTTTTTTCTTCCTTTGGGGGCGGGAGGGGGAGGGGGAATTTTTTTTTTTTTTTTTTTTTTTTGCCCTTTGGGGGGTTTTTTTTCAAAAAAAAAAAAAAAACGGGGGGGCTTTTTAATTTCCCTTGGAAAAAAAAAAAAAATTTCCGGGGATTTTTTTTCCCCAATAAATTTTTTCCCCCCCCAAAAAAAAAAAAATTTAAATCAAAAAAAAAAAAAATTTTTTTTTTTTTTTTTTTTCAAAGGGGGGGGGGGAACCCAAAAAAAAAAAAAAAAAAAGGGGGGGGAAAACCAAAAAAAAAGGGAACGGGGGGGGAAATTTTATTTTTTTCCAGAAAATCCCCCAAAAACAGGGGAATCCTTTAAAAAAAAAAAAAAAGCTAAAAAAAAAAAAAACCCCCCCCCTTTTTGAAAAAAAAAAAAAACAAAAAAAAAAAACCTTCCCCGGGGAAACCAAAAATAAAAAATTTTTTTTAAAACATTTTGTTTTCCCGGAAAGGGTCCGGGGGGGCCCCCCAAGTAAAAAAAAAAGGGCGGAAAAAAAAAACCAAGGGGGCGGGGGAAAAACCCTTCGGGAAAAAAAAAAACCCTGTTTTTTTTTTTGGAAAAAAAACCCCTTTTCGCGCGGTTTTTTATTTGGAAAAAAAAAAGGGGGGCCCCCGGGGGGACGGAAGGGCCTTTTTTAACCCAAAAAAAACTTTTTTTTTGCTTTTTTTTTTTTTCCCAAAAAATTTTTTTTTTTTTTTTCCCGGGCGGATTTTTTGTTATAATTTTTTTCTTTTTTTTTAAGAAACTTTTAACGGGTTTCTTGTTTTTTTTTTCTTAAAAAAAAAATTTTTTTTCCAAAAAAATTTTTTTTTTTTGGCGGGGCCCTTTTCCGGGCTTAAAAAATTTTTGGTGATACCAAAAAAGGGGTTTAAAGGAGGGAAAAAAAAAAAAAAACTTTTCTTCCCCAAAAAAAATTTTTTTTCCAAAAAAAAAAAGTTTTTTTAAAAAAACCCCTTTTTTGGGTTAAAAAAAAATTTTTCAAAAAAAAAAAAAAAATTGAAGCCCCAACCCCCAAAAAAAAAAAAAAAAAAACCCAATTTTTTTTTTTTTTTCAAAAAAGCAGGGGGGGGGGGGGGGGGGGCTTTCCGGGTTTTTTTTTTGTTTTTTTTTCCAAATATTTTTTTTTTTTTCAAATCGGTTAAAAAAAAACCCAAAAAAAAAAAAAAACGTGGGGGGTTTTAAAAAAAAAAAAAAAATTTTTCCCCCCAACCCTTGGATTTGGAAATTTAAATTTTTTCCTTGGGGGGGTTAAGGGGTTTTGGGGAAAAAGGCCCGGGAGGGGTTTTTTTTCCGGATTTTTATTTTTTTAAAACAATCCCCCCCCCCAAATAAAAAAAAAGCCCCCCCCCCACCCCCAGGGGGGAAAACCCCCCGGGGGGGAACCCCACCCCTTTCGGTTTCCCCCACCCAGGGGGGGGGGATAAGGTTTGGCCTTTTTTTTAAACAAAAAAAAAAAAATTTTTTTCTTTGGAAGGGGGGGAAAAAAATTTTTTAAAATTTTTTGTTTTTTTCCAAAAAAAAAAAAATTTGGTTTTTTTCAAAAGGGGAATTGTTTAAAAAAACCTTTTTTTCCCCCCCCCCCCCCCCCCCAGGGGGGGTAATTTTTGGGGCCTTTTTTTGTTTGGGGGGGGGGGGGGGGGGGGGGGGAAAAAAAAAAAAAAAAAAAGGGGGGCCCCCCCAATTTTTTTTTTTTTTTTTAAAAAATTTTTTTTTTAAAAAAAACCCCCGGGGGAAAAACTTTTTTTTTTTTTTTTCCAAAAAAAAAAAAGGAAGGAATTTATGATGGGAGTTTTTTGTTCAAAACATTTTCTTTCTTTAGGGAGGGGGATGCCGGACATTTTCAATTTTTCTATTTCGTCACAAGATCTCTTTATTGGAAAAAAACAGGGGACCAAACTTTGATTATTGGAGGGGCATGTTGAAATTTGGGGGGAAAAGTAAAATCCTTTATAAAAGAAAAGAATGTTTCTTTTTGGCGGTTCTTTTTGTCGTTG
>Ga0163217_1073717_pt1 | contig 11713 bp, 24 predicted proteins | sample SynspAceP_FD_185933 | JGI IMG/M metagenome (GOLD analysis project Ga0163217, IMG submission 185933) | Saline lake microbial communities from Ace Lake in Antarctica - Synechococcus sp. Ace-P (PacBio error correction) | ecosystem: Environmental > Aquatic > Non-marine Saline and Alkaline > Saline ... | reverse complement strand
CGATTTTGGTCAGGCCCAGGCACTACTGCATGAAAGTGGTGGTGTGAAAGAACCCCAAACCAGCTGGTGATTCCTCGTTCGATGAGATTTCCGCCACGACCTAGTTCTCAGCAAGAATTCTTCGAGTTGGTGCGGCCAACAGGAATCGATGCTGTCACCTGATTAGCAGCTGACTTCAGAACGAATTCAAGCCTTTCTTGGACGAGAGCGACTTTTGAAGGCTAAAGCGTTCTTGAATCGCTCCAGCAAACCTTATTGCAATGACGGCCTTCCTTCAACAAGGAAGGCTTTATGTTCTTGCTACTCTCTGGCACTTCAGCGCACGAGGACAAGCTTTAGGGTTCAAACTGTTTTGAATATAATATTTTCAAATCCGGCCTATTTGATTTGGATATGACCTTTTGGATGCATCTCATTTTTGAGATCTGACCTATTAGGACTAAAACTGGCTAGAATCAAATACAATTTACATTAAATCAAGAAAGGCCAAAGAAAGCGTCAAAGTTGAATTGCAGGCCGGCATTTAGGCCGGTTCCACGTTAAGGCGAACAATCGGTCCCAGTGGTTTTGAGCTCTGGCCGCTGTGTCGTGTCTCCGCCCGGAATTGGATCACCGGAAACAACCATCAAATTGCTTGTCTAAATCGGGCCGTTGTGACCACATAAGTGTTCCTTCGGCGCCTTCGTCGCTGCCAGACCTGCTGATCTGGCGCCAGGCGCATACAATGGAACTCTGATGTGGTGGCGAAGTTGAGGCTGTCAGCACAGCTCCAACCCAGCGCAGGCCACTAAGCGAACCTGCTCAACGGCTTTCTCTGTTGATCGATTCCACCCTCTATGCCTGGTCGGCCTGATTGGCCTTGGCGCAGGGATTTTGATTCTGCTTGCTTCGGGTCTGTGCTTCATCCCGGCACGCACTGGAGGGCTTCCGTGACCAGCTTGGGCAAGACCGGGCGCATTTGCCTGGCGCTGGCATAACAGGGAAACACAACAGGACCAGCAGGGGCACGCGCATGGGAACGAAAGAAACAGGGTCAGCAGGCTGAGCGACGGGAGGGGTTCGTGAGAATGTGGTTGGTCATTGGCAATCCTGGCTCCCATCGCCAAACACTGCCACTTCGAGGGCTCGCATCAATCAGGCCGCCACCCTTGGACGCTCTTCACCAGCTGGATTTACCCGGCGCGAGGGCTCCTTGTCCCGGGGGCAAGTTCCAGCGAACTCGACGCATCGAGGCCATTCGGGTGGACGCGCTCAGAACCGGCACCCACCGTATTCCGGCGAAAATTTACCGCCCGCCAGCCACCCAAGGCCCCAGGGCGGAAGGCCTGCCAACCATTCGAGCGGGATTCCGCCGGCCACTTGCCGCCGACAGCTGGCCCGGCACCCAGGCATCGAGCAGCACCGCTTTCGACACCACGCTGTAGGGCATGCACCTGCGTATGAGGTCAGTGGGGCTTGGCCGATGCGCAGGTCCTTCCAGAGGGGACAGCCAGCAGGGTTGACAGTTGCACGCATCGCATCGGTGTCTCCTGGCCATGCAGCTGAAGCAGCGCAATGGCGCCCTTGCTCGGGCCGGTAACGGATCAAGATCCCGTCCTCGGGTCTGCGACCACCAGCACACCCCCGGCAGTGGGGGTGGCACGCCCCATGGCCCCAAACAGGGCCGAGGGCTTCCCGCCGGATTCAAACCAGCGGGGGGGTTACCCGGCACAGCAATCACTCCGAGGGCATCCACGCGGATTAGCCCGCCACGCCGGCGGCCTGATCCGCTCGGCGCAGGCCACAGATTTTTCAGCAACGGAGCAGGCACGGGTGTGGATGGAGCGGAAGCTGTTTTCTAGGATCAGGGCCTTGACGTTCTTCAGGGCTCTTACCCTTGGGGCAGTAGCGATTGAATCGCGTGGCGAAGGATTGGTTGCTGTTTGAAGATTCGGGGCATCCCTTGAGGATCCACCCAGTTGGTTTCGTTATCTTGGGCCTGGCCACCGTCAGCTTTTGGAGCAGCAGTACGGCGCCACGCTTCGCCCGGGCCAGGCCTCCGTTCTAGGCCTGGCTGATGGCCCTGCTCACCGCCTTGCTGCTGTTCGTCTCGGTTGCTTGCATACGAAACTGGGCATTTCCTTTGTGGCCATGGCCTACGGCCGTCAAGGTCCGCAGCATCACCCTGTTCCTGCTTGGCGTGTCGCCACGGTTGGAGGGGAATGGCAGACGGGCCCTAGTCAGCCCTGGCGGTGGCGGGCCGCCGGTTCCCCTTGTCAAGGCCTGGTGCTGGCCTCGGTCCTGCTGCTGGGCAGCCATTCGGTGTCCCATGGCCTGGCCCCTGGCCCGGTGAGGTGGTGCAGGCGCTCGGCGTCCTCAACCTGGGTGGGCTGGGTTTCAATCTTCCTGCCCGGTCTTGCCCTCGGGATGGCGGCTTGATCGTCCAAGCACCTGGTCGGCAAATTCACCGGAGCCAAGCCGCCGTGGCATCAGGGGCCGCCGGCATCGGTCGTTTTCTGTCGTGATGACGATCGGCATGGGCACGCTATCGGTGCTTGCGTTGAGCGGCGGCTTCGGCGCCTTCTGGTTGATCCTTGCTGGGCTGGTTCGGCCTTGGGGCTTCGCGCAAACCAAAATCCAGCAGCTCTCGCTGGAGGAGCGATGCGCGAACTCAAAGTGGGAGACGCCGCAAAGCCCGTCGCTTTCGGGTGCTGGAATCTGATTGCTTCTCCTGCGGGGAACCTCACAGCTGCGCCTCAGCGACGTTTCCTCCCTAGCGCTGACTGGTTCTGATCTGCGACGGGGGCGATGGGCAGCGGGGTGATTGACGACCAGGCCCTTTGCAGTCATTGCCCGTAGCAGCGCTGGGACGGGGCGAGCGCGTGGGTGATCATCATCAGCCGTTAGTATAGCCCTGCCCTCGATCCCCAGCGGCGAACCGTCTGGCAAGGCCGCCCTTCCAAACTCGATGGCCGACGGCAGTCAACCGTTTGGCTGGTTGTCAGCAATGCCGGGCTGCCTACGGGCACCATCGAGCGCCCGGAAAACTCTCGACGCCGTGTTTGAAGCGCCTGGGCTACGCCTGCCGCGCCACTGATTCGAAGCGGCCGGCGGCAGGGGGCCTATCCCCTGGGGCTGGCCCTGGGCCAGGTGCCGGAGCATGGCAACGCCGCACCAGCGGATCCAGACCCCCGAACCACTCACAGCGCCGAGCAGGCTCCGCTGGGCTGAAGGCGGAGCGCTGACCGGCGCGCGCAATCGCGCGAGCTCCTGGGGCTGCAAGGGCAAATATCAAAGCCGCAGGGGCTAACTGCCTTTCAGCGAAGCGCGCAAGTGCTCTGCCAGTGCGATTCCGCTGAGCGGCAGGGATCGAGCTGGGGTGGATCGGCAGCGAACACCTCTGCCAGAGCTGACGACAAGATCGAGCTGCACGTGCGTGCTGCCAACAAACTGGGCCCTGTTCTCCCAGAGCTGGGCACTGCCCAACCCCGTTTCACCCCTGGCGGCATCCACCAGATGGCCGCAGTGCTGTGGCAAAACAACTGCTGGCCGCCAGGCTGACGGGCCGCTTCCCGAAGCGGCAGGGGCTGCCCCAGCTCCTCCATGGCCTGTCGCAGCCAGTCAGTAGCGAGGCGTAGCCAAGGGCGGGGAGGGCGGGGGGTGCGGCCAGAGCAGGGATAGGTGAGACAGCCCCCATGCAGCACGCCGGCGCCATGGGCCGGGGGCACGATGGCGATCCGCCCTTGCTCTGCAGCAGGGGCGCCAGCTGGGCTCCACCCGGGCGTTGGTGGAGCCCAACGACAGGGTGGGCCGCGCCAGGTTGTAAAAGCGCAAAACACACGGAGAACCTTCGCCCGGCCACGAGTTGCATCGAGGAAGCCCAATCGTCGATGGCCATCTGCCAGTCGCCTGTCCAGTCAGCGGTGGAAATCCAACGCCAGCGACGGTGGCAGGGGAGGGGGGATGGTGGATCCTGGAGCCAATGGCACCAACGCTCTAGGCCCAATCATGCCGTTTGGAGCTTCTGCCCCTGATCCCGGCTGGGCCTGGCTGGCGGGGGTCTTTCTCTGGCCTGCTGGGCGCGTGGCTGCTGCCTGGTGTCCCCATCCTGCTGCTGCTGGGCCTCAGCCCCCACCAGGCCTGGCACCAGCACCCTGGCGATCGTATTCCCACACCTTGGGGGCCACCGTCTCCACCTGCGGCCGGCGGCTGCGCTTGCGCTCTGGCGCCTGCGTCGGACTCAGCGCTGTGGCCAGCGGGCTGATTCTTCAGCCGTGGGGCGGCTGCTGAGTGGCTGGCACTGCTGGCCCTGCAGGCGTTGATGTATGGCCTGCTGCCCTGGACGATCGACCCGACCGAGAAGACCCTCAGCCAAAGCGAGGATCGCCGGCCGGCGGTGGCCGGGCCTGATCGGGTCGGGGCTGTCGGGCGGCTTTGCCGGCGGACTCCTGGGCCTTTTGGGGCGGGGGGCCTGTTTGATGTTGCCGCTGATGGTGCGGGGGCTGCGGTGGCCGTTGCGCCAGCGATCCGGCTCAGCACCCTGGCGGTGCTCTGCTTCCAGTTCCGGCAGCCTTCGCTTCAGTTTTCTGGGCCGGTTGAACGGGGTTCAACACGGCGATGGCCCAGCTGCTCGAGGGTGCTTGCCGCGTTCTCTGCCGTTGGTCAGCGGCCCGGCTCGAACGCGGTCGCGAGCGAAACTCGCCTGGTCGCTGCGCATTGATCACCGCTGCTGGCCGCGGACTCGGCCGTCCGCGCCCTCATGCTGGCCTTGGCTTTAATTAGGGCAGGGCATCCCAGAACGGACGGATCGAAGCTCAAAAACAGCATCGGCCGCCACCTGGCCAGCTCTGGCGACAACGAAAGTCCGTGCAGGGGCACTCCAGTCGTCGAGCAGGAACAGCCGGTGGGTGATCCACAGCTCCAAGCGATTCCGGGGCAAAAGCGGGATGCCTTTCGTTTGCGGCTGAATCCATGGGGAAGGCAGCATCCCGCACATGGCGGCCAAGCTGGCCCGTTTACTGCGATCCAGCACCAGCGGCAAGCCAGGGATGGAGTGCATCGGCACGGAGACTCCGAGCCGCAGCTCTGGCCATTCAGAAGAGCTCGCGGGGGTCTCCTTCAGGCCGGGGCCAGTCGAAATGGAGTTCCAGTTCGCGGACCTTGCCTCCAGCAGCACAGCCGGTGGCAGATCATGCCATGGCTGCAGGGGGCTTAGATCCAGGCGCGGATCTGGTCGGCATGGATCGTGATTTCGAAGTCGGGGAGGAAGCCATTCCAAGAGCTATGACAAAACCACTTTTGCCAGACGTGGCGGGGGGCAGGATTCGAGCTGAACAATGGTGGCGGACATGTTGTTATCGGTCGCCTGCCATTGGGTCACAACACTCGGTCAGGCAGAAGTGCTCATCGCCCTTTGTTGGTCGCCGCCCATGCCGGCGTGCTGGCCATTTCGCCTTCTGCGTCAGCCTCTACCAACGCCTGATCGGCCGTTGGCCCTTGCAGTGGGCCTTGGAGTGCTAAAGCAAACCACTACCGGCATCGGTCCATTGGCCTCCGGCGCAGCGTCTTGGTGCCCCCAGGGGCGGATCAAACCAGAGTTTTGACGCGGAAAACCCCGAGGATCAAAGCAGCGGGAGGGGCAAAAGAGGTGACGCAGGCGGTGCCATCAAGGGCGTTCCCAGCCGCGTCTCCGCCTTCCGCTCGGGTGGTTCCAATACGTCCGGTGAGCGGCAGGAGCTGCTCTGCAGCGTGATGCCTCACCCGTCAGCTGGGGATCGGCCTTGTTGCTGGCGTGATGTTTGACCCACTGGCTTCGGCGTATCAGCAACGGCTGCGACAGTCACAGCGAAGTCACGCCATCCTTGAGCTCGCCGGCACGGCTTGCGCCGGGCCCAGGACCGTTCGGACAAAACTTTCTTTTCCAACCGAAGGACAGGAACGGCTGGATGCGCGAGCAGGAAGCAGTTGGATTGCTCAGACGTTTGCGCGTTGTCTGGGAAGCTCCAGGGCAACCGGCCAAGCTCAATCCCAAGGCTCTGATCGTAGCGGCCCAGACGCCAATCCTTCAGGGCTCCAACCATTTCCTTCTGTTGAATTCTCAGGGCATGGCCTCTGAAGACCACTCCTGCGTTAGGTAAGGGCAATTGAAGTGAAGCGCCGAATGGCGTCAGATCCGTTCCCCTTCCTCCGGCACCGTTTGATGATCACCGGGTTTCTTCCTCGGAGTTGGTCTCTTTACGCCACAAGGCCCGACTTGATCGAGGCTGGCATGTGGTGATGCCTGCGCATACGCCAAACCGGGCGGGCGGCCACGGAAACTCGGCATGCCCAGAGCGCCGTCACCATCTGCAGGTCGACCTCGGGATCTCGAGAGGCGTTGCGGCGACTTGGTTGATGCCTTCAAAGCAGCGGTCTGCCACTCTATGCCTTGGTCTTGCAATTGGCGGCCGTCTATTTGCCGCTGCCAGGCACGCAGGCGCTCCCCCCAGGGGCTTGAGCTTGTCGATGGGCGACCATCACTTCGGCAATTCCTGCTGATCCAGTCCTGCTTGAGGAGCTCAAGCGCTCCAATTCCACCCGTCACGCCGGGGTGATTCTGGGAACGGTCCGGCCAACTCCAAGGAAGCTGGGTGGCAAGATCCCCATCCCGCACCGGCGGTTCGGCGACCTCTCGGTTTCCAATTCGGGATTTCAGCCCGATCGCCATGGCCAGCGGCAAAGCCCTTTCAAAACCTGGCAAGGCCTACAAGACAGCAAGCTCTGCAACATGATCACACCCATGGAGTTGCACCGTCGCTTGCATGGAAGCAGCGGAATCGTGTTCAGTCCTCTATCCGGCTGCGTGGCGACACACCACTATTCCGCAAAGCTATCCGCTGTTTCAGAAGGATCTTCCCTGGTTCCAAAGGAACGTCCACCGGTGGCTTTACGTCAGCCAGGAGCTTGCCGGGGGAGCGGTGTCGGCCAGGGTGGTGGCCGATTCCCGGCTTCGGCCGCTCGGGGCCACTGGAGCTGGGGGTAACCGCCAAAGCAGGGCGGCAAACAGTTTGTTCAGGAGCTCTCAGAAAAAGGCCCAGCACACCCGGGCAATCGCCAGCTTTGGACTGGGATCTCTCGATGCAATTGGTCGGTCTGGACTCGATTTGGTTCTGGGGCTGATTAGTTCTGGGCTGGCTGGGTCTATTTTGATGGCCACCTCAGCCCAGGCGCTCTTTGATTCACGCTTAATTTGCACTTACTCCCAGTTTCATTCACCCTCGTCGCTTGAGAAACCCTGGATGCCCCGCCGTTTTGCGCTTGGATTCTTGGTCTGGTGGTCGCCGCCGGGCTGCGATGCTGGGGGGAGCGCTGCTGATCCCCTCGGCGATATGGCTCCCAGCGGCACGGTGGCCAATGTTCCTAACCAGGAGTGGTCACGGGGCACGCCTTCAAACCGACTGTCCGGCACCGGTGGGGCAGGCGAGCAGTTGGTGTTCAGCCAGGAAAAGCGGGGGGTTCAGCGAAGCCCGATTGAGGCGCGGAGGCGAGTTAGTTGGCGCTGCTTGGCCATCTCCGACACCACACCGCACCGGAAGCCGGCGTGAGAAATTCGGGTTCATTCGCAGAACGCAGTGGCCGGCTTGGCCCTGGTGGAGCAAGGCAGCCAGGCCAGCGCGCTTTTGGTTGGGGCGGTCGCTTCCAGGTGAAGGGTGATCGGGCCCAGGGCGACGGCCTTCGACCTCCAGGCGCGCATTGGAGCTGCTCGAAAGCTTCGATCTCACTGCCCTGGGCCCGCCTTCAGGCCCAGCCTCTCGGCCCGTCTCTGCCCGTAAGGCCCTGCACTCCTGCGCCCGCAGCGGATTGGATTCCGCCCCTGCCCTGCCAGCTGGATGGGGCCGCACCGTTGCTCGAGCGTTCTGGACGTCTGCCCCCGCGTTGAATCTTCACGGTTGGCTGGCCTCAAGGGTCTCAGCACCCCTTGTGCCAGGAGGCTTGGACCAACATCACCAATGCTGACCAGCTGATCCAGGAGTGCATCGGGTGACCACGGGATCCCGCCCATGGTCGCCGGATACGCGCCCGCGCCGATCGTTGAGCCGGGCCCGCGCGGGGCTATGGGGGCGTGCCTCAGCCTTTATGACGCCGTCAACCGTTCGCAGCACGCGGGCGGAGGCCTGCGGGTGATGGCCAATCGAGCGCCGCTTTGCCCTTGCTTCAAGCGTCTGGCTGAGTGACGGCCCCAGGGGCGGGACACTCTGCAAAGCTGTGACCTGAGCCTGAAGGTGGGCTCCGAGTTGCTGGCCTTCACCCAGGTGAACGGCCTTGCCCGGCGGGACAGCTTCGGCGATTTCGGCGCCGCCCTGGCGACTACGCCGGGGAGGCCCGGGTGCGGATGGCGGCCCTGATCTGCTTTGACGCGTTCGCTACCGCTGGTGTGGACCAGCCCTCCATGCGAAGCTTTGACAGGCCTGCTGGGGCGGCCAACGCGAGGATCTGACCGGCTGCCTGCCTACCGGCAGATGGCTGGCCTTGATCCCGGGCCTCAGGCGACGACCGCCCACTTTCAGGCTTTCCTGCGCCGTGGACGTCGATCAATGGCTGGGCTGGGCGGGCGGATTTCGTTGGGCGGCTTGGGCCTCACCGCCAAGGGAACGTGCAGGCAGTGGATCCACGCTCGGCCCCTGGCAGGGGCCGGATGGATCAGTTTCGGCGGCTTTTCTTAGATGCGTTCACCGACACCTACGCCACACGAGGCGTACAGGCGGTGGCGCGCCGCCTGGTGGAGCGCGCCGGCCGCTGAAGTCTTGTCAGATGGATAGCATCGATCCGGTGGATCAGTCGAGCCCAGGAGATCAAGATGTCGCGATCTTTTGAGCGGAAATCGCCTCCAAGCGGCTCCACATCGCTGAGCATCTTCTGGGCCAGGCTCAGGTTATTCCCGCTGCACGGCTTCCATTCCGGGGGTGGATTCATTTCAAAATGGTGCACTTCTTCAGGGCGTGATTTCCGGAATGGCCATCGACGGTCTTGAGTGGGCCATGGTACGCAGACTTTGTTGGTTTCGTTTGACTTGGTCGATCTGATCGGTTTCTTCAGAGCGGTTGCAATACACCGCCAAGCCGGCACTTTGTAGTTCTTCGGCTGTGGCATTGAGCGCCTGCATTGATCCGGTGTCATTGGCGAAGATCGAATGAAATCAGTTCTGCCGTCACAATCAGGCAGGTAGTCGGGCATGCTGTGAGAGGAGCAGCCAAAGCACAAGACCACGTTCTCCGAGCACCATCGAAGATCACCACATCGGTGTCTTTCCAGGCAGGTGAGTTGCTCTTTGAGAAGTTTCACCGTTCTGGCGGTCACATAAGGCCGCCGCAGCGGTACCTGCCGGGGACCACCGATTCCACGCACTCACGCCGTTGTAGCCTCGAAGACGAAATCTTCAGGGCCCGTTCTTCGGTGTGGAAGTCCACGGTTTCGAGGATTGTCGATCACCCGTGGGCACCCATCTTTCTTGGTGAGGGTGAAGGGTGCTGTCGTGCTTGGGGTCACAGCCGCCCCATCGCGAGCACGCGCTTGCCGGCTTCGAGAAGGCCGCTGAGGAGATTCGAAGAGGTGGTGGATTTACCGATGCCCCCCTTGCCGTACACCGCGATCACCAGAGCACCGGTCTCGATGTTCATCCGAGGTGTCTTGGTGAACCTGAAGGCTGCCTTCGCCATCGAAACCAGCGGCTGGTCGGGGTCGTGAGGGTTGCTGTTCATCGGCGGATTTCCTTGCCTGCAAACGGGGCCAGTAACTGCACTTGCCCCATGTAAAAGCGAGCTCGATAGGGGTTGTTGGCGGGCGGTAGCAACCGAAACTTCCTGGGATAAAACCATTGCCACTCTCTGGCTTCTCCAGGCTGAATCTGCCTATGGCCACGCCAGCGAGCCCACACATTCAGCTCAGGGCGCCTATTTTGCTGTAGTGAGCTTTTGGCGGTCGCGGTAGTAGAGCCACTGTCCTCTTGATCTCCCCGAGGGCATTGTCACGGGCTCGAAGTTTCGGTGTTTGGTTTTCACTTGCCGCGCACGAAAAAAAGGGAATCTTGCGCAGGGCCGCCTTCGCCATTCAAAACGCTCCGATCAGCGCGCCTTCAGACAAGGGCAAAGACGACGGTTGGCACGAGGACGAGGACAGCGAGGGACGGTGGCGATGGCGCAAAACAGCGCGGCCGGGGCCACTTCAGCCGCGCCGGCTGGGACGGCTGGGGTTGCCCCATCGGCCAGGTGGGCTCGGTTGCCCTTCAACGAATTGAAGTCATGGCCGGAACATGGCGATAGATGTTCCTCCCAGGCCCATATTCAGCGGATGCACCATGAATCGAAGATCACATCGCCCCCCTCCAGCCCATCTGGGGGGCATAGGCGGGCCGGCACATCTGGACATGCAGCGGGCGAACTATTCCACGGCGCAGGGGATCCCAGCCGTTTTTGCACTGTTGGGACGCTCCATCTGGGTTGCCGAGCACCAGCTCTGAGCGGGCATCGCCCATCGCCTTCTTCACGGCCAGGTAGTCGTCGGTGAAATTTCCCAGGGGGGGGGGTGGGGGCTTTCGAGGGCCCAGGTCGCTGGCAGCGGCCCCGGGACCTCGCGGGGCCAGTTTCACGGCTGTTAAGTGCCCAGGCCCACCACCGTGAAAGCCCAGCTCGTCGGGCCGCAATCCGCGCCGCCGCAATGGTGGGTGGCGTCGGCAAAGATGAACACCGCTTGGCCGGGAGGTAGGTGGAATCCACGCCGACGCGAATACCAGGGCAGGCGGGAGCGCAGAATCGCTTCATTCGACTGGGGGTGGGCTCCAGACCTGAGTTGCGGTGATTAGAGTTCACGCAGAAAGCGGCGGGTGGCGCTGACCCCGATCCGCGCACGCCGGTCGCTCCGCAAGCACGGGGTACCGAATTCCCGCTCCAACAGCCTCGTTGTCCAATAGCACATCTCCGTGTGGGTATGTGTGTGGCATCCGGCCTCAGGCTTGACGCAAAGCAGGTATCGGGAGGGGGGCCCCAGCGGTAGGCAGATGGAGTTCACGTGCAATGCCTGCGCCCAATGGCAGCTCCCTTGATCTCCTTTGATTGTCATTAATCGCGGCAGCGGAAGCCAGGCAGGCTGGGCCCCAGCAGGTTTCACCCGGCGGCCGGCGGCCTTTCGGATTTCCAGCGATTCCGGGGGCCGGCTTTGAGCTCCCCGGCGCGGCATGCGTTTCGCGCAGCAGGGTGCGGCAGAGCTGGTAGAGGGTTTCAGCCGCCCCCCATTTTCCTTTTTGGGAGATAGGCGGGCGCTCCAGATTCACCACCGGCAGGCCGAGCCCATGCCGCCGGCGAGGGCGCCCGGTTGGTCCTGGATCAGTTCCGGCCGTTGGCAGCTCTCGCCCACGAGCAGGGCCTCGGGGCGGGAAGCGGTCACCGCTGCTGGCTCGAAAGCGCGTCACCAGCTCGGCAGTGTCTCGCCCAGATCAGGGCGCCGTGAAAAACTCGCGCGCTCACATGGTGACGGGCGGAACTCAGGCTCAGTCTATATCGGCCGCTCCGATCTGCTGTGGCACACATAACAGGTCGGGCGTAGGTGTCCCCTGGGGCGCTTGCGCACGTAGTGCGAGGCGATAATCACATATTCGAAGCGGCGATGTCGCATTACTGTGCTCCCCCGTGGGGGGGCCTTTCGTAGCGTTCCAGAGGTGGTCAGTTCATTGCAAGAAAGCTCGCGGCGGTGCAGGGGCGGG
>Ga0163217_1043509_pt1 | contig 11714 bp, 14 predicted proteins | sample SynspAceP_FD_185933 | JGI IMG/M metagenome (GOLD analysis project Ga0163217, IMG submission 185933) | Saline lake microbial communities from Ace Lake in Antarctica - Synechococcus sp. Ace-P (PacBio error correction) | ecosystem: Environmental > Aquatic > Non-marine Saline and Alkaline > Saline ... | reverse complement strand
GCCGATGCCGCGCGAGGTGCGCCTACCGGCCAGGGTCGACGAGCCAGCTGTCAGTGGCCCAGCACCGCCCGCGAGGCCAGGGCACCTGTGGCCGACCGCAAGGCCGAGCGGAAAAAAATCAAGCCCCGGGCCGGCTGGTGTGTGTGTCGCGCTCTCCCGCCCGTGCCAACGGGCGCGGCACGGGGCAGCCCCGAGCGAACGGGAAAACCCGGGCAGCGCCCCTCGCCGAGACGCGGGCCGAAGCGACGCCAGGACTTGCCGCTGCGCGTCTCTCTTCAACCACTTCGCATCACACACGCTGGCGCGATCAACCTCAAAAACGCTCCGCAAGCTTCGCAGGATGGAGGCTGAGGAGCGGGCCTTCAGTCGGGCGAGGTAATCAACCTGGCGGCCGCAGCATCCCGTACTGTGGCCTCTCCATGGCCTTGCAGTTCCTGGTGTTGAACTGGCCCGCCCTACCGCCGCGCCCGTTACGTGATCACGCACTGGGAGGAGTGGGACGGAAGCCCTTCGACATCTACGGACCGGCCGCGAACGCCTCAGCGCCTGGCCATCCGCTGGCCGCCACCTGCTGTTGCGGGCCATTGGTGGCCTTCGCCCTGTCGATGGGCGAGCCAAGCGGTACGCTACCGCCGCCGACAACCTGCGCAGCTGCGAACCAGCTGGCCTGCCAGTATCGACGACTTGCAGGGCATGGAGAATCACGAAGCGATTCCGTCAGCCGCCTTGCAGCAAGACCTTCGGGCGGAAGTGGAGGCTTTGCAGATGTTGGGAGCGCTGAAACGGATTCAGGGTCCCGCAAGCCAAGCAGATGTTTTGGGCGCCTCTGGCCTCGGATGGCTACGGTTCAGATAGGCCAGCCCAAGGAGATTCCCATGATCGAATGCTATGAGGCGGGGCTACCGGGATGGCACCCTCGGTTATTTCCTTCCAGGACAGATCACGGCCGACGATTATGACCACAGTGCGACACCCAGCGCTTGATCGTGCCCTTGCACACGACCACCTCAAGGCTGATCCGCCCAGCTGGGGCCGTCCCTTGAGGGTTTACGGACCTGGGCGCCGCCTGGGCCGATGGTCGTGAGCCTTGCGGCACTGGGAGGATTCGAGCGATTGGGCCACTGGTGAGCGATTGCCCTGTGCGCACGGCGGGCGGCGTGCCTTCAGCCTGGCCATGCCCTGCCCGGGCGGGTGTTCGCCGACGCGCAGACCTGGAGGATGCTCGCAGTTGGTTATCGGAATCACTGGCACAATGCGCCTGGAGCGGCAGGCGGATGGATCGAAGAGTCCGGCTGATCGCACGAATCGAGCCAGTTTCCTAATCAACAGATGGGAAGCCAACCTCGGACGCTGAACTTCAGGATGTGCGATGCCGCAAGGCTGCTGCTGGATCTGCGGCGAGTTCGATGGCTGGGCGGCCCTCGGCGCCCTGGGGCGCACATGCACTCGTGCGCGACCATCGCCGGACGGATGCGGCGTTGTTGTAGTTGGTGGCAACAAGCCCTGGCAGGCGGCTGGCGGAAAAGCTGGTCTCAGTTTGTTTGAAGCTGAGAACCCGTTTCTTTCGATGCAGGTGATTATTGCCCTGGCGGAAAACCTGGATTCGTCTAAATCCCAAACGACGACAAAACAAATCAAAGCTGAGTTCGTGCAAGATCCGACAGCGTTTGCGAAGATCACAACAAAATGGTTAGAGGGAAGACTTGAAGTCAAATTCGTTGATTCTTGCGGCTGGAAGCGAAAGCCCTTGGTTTGACACATTGTTGCTGGGAATCGCCTGAGCTACGTCTCTCCTGCACCGCTAGCTTATGACCAGCAATGGCCCACACAAGTGGGCAGATCCAATGAAGTCGGTGCTGGTTGATCCGTGTCTGAATTTCTTCGCCAACTCGCCCTGATGGTCGGTGATGCAGTGGTGCGGTTTCAATTCCCCGATGATTGGCCACCCGGCTTCCAGCAAGACCTGGCCGTCAGCTGGCGGCGATTCCGTCTGCGCCCGTTGATATCGAGCACGCGCGAACCCAGCGCTATCGCTGACGCCGTCGAAAGAATCTTGCGCAGCTGCGATCAAGCTAGCTGTGCTTCTTCACCAGGTCATTCAGCGATTTCAGCAGCCGCTGGAAGGGCATTTGTCTGAGGAGCTGAGGGCCACGCAGAAGCATGTCTGGCAAACCTGCTCCGTTATAGTCCCCAGATAGCCGGGTTAAGCCAGCGGTTTGCGGTTCATCCGATGTTTGGTAAGGCGATCACATAGGCCGTCCATTCCGACAAGATGGGTTTTGATGACGTCGGCCTTGCCGTTGGTCTGCGGGGATGTAGGCTTGGTGCGGATGGGGTTCAGATCCCAGGCCCGACAGCTTTTTTCCGCCAGTCCTTCGAGCAGATAGGAGGGCCGTTGTCGGGGAGGATCCGGCGACAGGTTGAATCCCTTTCAGAAAACCATCCGACGGCACGGGCCAGGAGCCAACGGTTGTCGCCTTTCTGCTCGTCTGCGAGCACCTCGACCTAAGCCAGGCGGGGTTTTGGGGGGGGCCCGGTCGTTCCCGGATCCGCGAATTTGTACCTTCTCGTAGCCGGCACCTCGGGAGAGCCTTACGACGGCGCGGTTGCGTGCGACCCGCTCAAACCTGCCAGCTGCTTTGATTGTCCCGACATGGATCATGGCCCGGGCGCTCCACTGTACGACGAACAAGACGTTTGGGGTCAGGTTCTTCAGGCGTCCCAGGCCCAGCCCTTTTCAGTTGAGCGACCAACGGTTTGGAGAGGGGCGCACAGAGAGCCCTGGCGATGCGCGAGGTGCAGCGCTGGCTGCCCGCAGGTTTACACCTGCTGGAGTTGCTGCGGATCGAGCGTCCGGCGCGGCTGCGTGCGAACCACTCGTCGATCCGCCAGTTGCCGCTACGCCGCCTGCCTCGAAACTGGAGAAGCCACTGTTAGGCCGTTACGCAGGCTGATCCCGGCTTGTGCTGGCAGGGCTTTGAGTGCCACACGCCTTCATCGAGATGGCCGGCGGATGAGCCGTTCCGACTGTATGGTGTCAGTCGGCCAGAGGGTGGCTATGCTGTGTGTGACTGGTCTTGGGACGTGGTGACCACTCCGACCCTGGCGGACCTCACACCCTGTCAGCTGAAACAAACGTGGTGGAACTACAAGCTAGCCTCCTGAATCGACGACTGGCAGGCGTGGAGGATCACGAGCATTTTTGTGAGCCGCCTGCAGCAGGCCTTCGGAGGCGAAGTGGAGCTTCTGCGGCAGATGTTGGGAGCGCTGGAGCGCCAGGGCTGGAAGCTGTAGGTTCCCGTCTACGTCGAGAAGGGTGTCCAGGTGGCTGGAGGCCGATTCACACAAATGCTTTCCGCTTTGGACCCTGCTGGGGGTTGCTGGACGCTGCCGTTCCCTGGCTGTTCACCTGGCTGCAAGGCCTCTCATCGTGCTGGCCCTGGGGTGTCATGCTTCGGCAGGGGGCCTGGAAGCTGGCAGCCGGCCGATTTCCGGCGGGTGTCCGCCGTCCGCGCGCCGTCAGCTCTCGGCGTTGATCGCGCCAGTTTCAGGCGTGATTGCCCCTGCTGGCCCGCAGCGCTGGCTGGGGTCTGGGCTGGAGCCGCCCTGCCTGGGGCTGATCCTCGGTGGGGGCGGCCAGGCGGACGGCCAGCAACTGGTGACCTTGATCGCCGGGCTGATGTGCGCTGTTCGGTGGGTGATGACCACGGCGAGCCCTTGCGGGCTGTGGTGCTCACCCCTGCGCTCACTGGGCTCTTGGCGGTCGTTATGTGCCTGTGGAACGGCCTGGAGCTTTTGTTGACGTGTTGCGTGGTGCTATGCTGCCCCTGCAGCCGCCGGGCATTTGCCTCAAACGCGGCCACCCCGCGGCTGGCCCGTTGGAATCGCGACCGTTGATGCCTCCACTGGCAGTGCTGGCGCATGTTCTGGATCGTGGCCGGCATTGGGGCAGCCAACGGCAGCCTTGCTGGAAGCAGGGCCCGCTGTTTATTTCCTCGCGGCGCTGATTGCTGCATGGCGGCGGCTTCCTTGCTGGGTTGGCTGATCCGCCGCGGACCGAGCAGCAGCCGATTTGGTCGTAAGAACCCTGAGCATCGAAGTGGGACTGCAGAAATCCGGGACTGGCCTGTAGTGCTGGCCGATCGGGCGTTCGCCGCCACCCCACTCACAAGCCCTACCGGTGCCATCTCGGCAGGTGGTTCACGCGTGCTGGAAAGGCCTGCTGGGCCAGGGTGGGAGGGGAATGAACGAAGGAACAAACAGCCACCAAAACGGCTAAAATCACGTTCATAGAAGTCCACGAATCGAGCAGGATCAACTATGGAAAAGACGTGACTAAGTGGTTGAATTTCTTCGCCAACTCGCCTGATTGGTGTTGAGCACGTGGTGCGGTTATTCAATTTTCCGATGTTGGCCACGTTTCCAGCCAAGACCTGGCCCTTTCAGCTTTGGGCGAAAACGATCCGTTCTGGCGCCCGCTTGATGATCGAATACGCTGCGAAACCAAGGGGAATATGCCCGTCAAGCCAACCTTCCCTGGGAGCCCTTCACCTCACACGGTGGAAAAGCCATCGAGAAGGAGGTATTGCTAAGGGATCGTCATTGGTGGTGTATTGCACCGTTGGGCTATCGCCTCGCCTATCTGGCAGAGAACTGAATTGCAGCGGCTTCATGGACAGGTAGCGAATCTGGACGGTTTCTATCATTCAGTGCACAACCAGGGCAATCGCCTGTTGGCTCAAGGAGATTGGTCCAAAAAGTGCCAATCCCTACGACAAAACCCTGGGGGCTCCATGCTAAACCCCAATGGATCGACCGATGGAACGCCGAAATAGGCAGCATATCAAAGCTTCTAGATCACCTAGCGTAACCTCTTCATCCAGGAGGACGAGGAGAGATCAAACCGTTCAAACAAGCTCACACTGCATTTCGAAACTTGGACAGAGCCGTGTATTAACTTTACACGCAAAGAACTAGTGTAGCAAGCCCTGTAAGCCACTTCGGATCAAGAACCATTCCAAGTCCACTTGCAATCAAAGGCCCTGAATTCAGGGAAAATCCCTCATGAGCATATTTTCTCACACCACTTTCAAATTGGCCTTGATGAGCGCGTGTTCGCTTGCACTGCTTTCGGGGTGGCGATTCAAGCATGCGCTGGGCCTTCAACCGAAATCCGGAAATCGACCAAGCACGGCTGCTCCCTCCATAGCTGGAGACTGACTCACGACCAAGCAATTCAAGCCATCGCCGAGGAGGGTTCATCTACGGCTTTTACCGCTGGTGATGAACTATTGGCGCTGATTGTACATGAGTATGCCGTCGACCAAAAGCTGCGTAGCAATTCAAGGCGCCTTTCAACCAGATTCAGGAAACAATCCCACGGAGTGGATACACCTTATAGGATACCAGCTGTCGTTTACAGCCAAACAGCGATACGCCTATTTCCTTTCGTGTGGCTGGATCTTCGAGCGGAAACCATGGGTGATCTCCATACCGGCCGTCAAAGGACCGCTATTTACTCAGTGATGCTTACTGACAGCCACACCTTACAACTACGGCTATTCTGGGCAGACCGCACACCGGCGGCAAAGGCCGGAAAGTACATGATCGTCCGGTCCAGGCTGGAAGGGCGAGAAGCCTGCAGGCATTGATAAGTATTTCAAGTCGCTGACACCATCAGCCTGGCAGTATTCCGAAAACCCAGCTGATCAATCCGGCGGATATGCACAAGGTGGAGAGAGATCCAGTCCCAGTACAAGGCTGAGGCCCACTGTCGTGCTTTTATCGGTGAGCCGGCCCACCAGCCGCGGCCAAGAATTCAATTTTCTGCCTGCTTTACGGACCGCCGGTATCAAAGGACAACTTACTGGGCTTACCTGAACGCTGCAACCTTGGAATACATTCCGGAAAGCTGAGGAAGACAAAGGCCATCCGCGGCATCTGGCCCATTGTCGGTATCGGGCCTGGCAAGCCTTCGGACATTCCAAGGCGCTGCGTTCCACGCGGAACGCCAGCAGGGCCATGGACGAGGCGATGAAGGCCGTACGAAGAAGGTCTCCACCTATTTTGCCTCCGGCATGACAGAGCCAATGGTGGCAACTCGGGCTCCTGCCTGCGGGACCGAGCGCACTACGACTGGGAAACTGGGTCATGCGTGCTGCCACCGCCAAAGGCGGGCATCTACGGAACGATGCCGCCGAGGCCGTGTATCCCTGGGGCGTGTGGATGTCAACGGAAAAGATCCTAGATACCAGCCAGCACAATTACACGCTCACCTTCGCCCCAGGGGCCAGCTGCGCCAGTGAATAGCGTTTCTGGTCGGTGACCATGTACGACGCAAGTCACCAGTTGATGATCAAAAATCCGATCAACCGCTACTTAATCAACACGGCGCATGGTACACTCAGTTAAAGAAGAACGTGACGGCTCCGTGACGATCTACATCCAGAAGGAGTTCACCGGGAAAGCCAGGGAAAAGCAATTGGCTGCCGGCCACCGGATGACCACGGCCTATCTGGTCATGCGTCTGTACTGGCCAAAGCTGCCACCCAATGCAGCTATCTTGTTTCTGCGGGTGGCAAGGGCACCTGGAAGGCCACGGCATTTGAAGCCAACTGAGCAAACGATTGGTTCGTAGTGATAAAAAAACAGCAATGATTATGAGAACAAATAAGGGATTAGATAAAGCGCCACCCGATTCATCCGTAGAGCAGAACAAGTGATTATGTATCGACGTTTCATGGAATGATGGCCTTTACGGCAGCTCTGCCTTCATGCTTGCCGTTGTTCACACAGTGCCGCCGCCCAAGTCAGCAAGTCTGGCTGGAATCAATTCGATCCCGGATCGGGTCGAAACTCCGATTGGTGAATTGAAGTTCTTTGACGGCGTTCCCACCAACGCCACCATCGACAAGCTTCTATTGACAACCTCGGACCGCATGCGCGGGCTGCGGTTCTACTTGGACAAGCGTACGGCGGTTGTATCGATCCAGAGCGTCCTCGACGGACTCGCAAAAGCGGGCTGCTGGACACACCGAACAAGATCGCTCTGTTCGAGAAGCTGAGGATTCTAAAGACACTTGGTTCGTTACGGCCGAACACCTCGACGCTGTTGCCTATGCGGGCACTGATCTGGCCAAGGATGGTTCCGACGGATCGAAATTCCACCGGCAGCTCGGCTTTTCTCAACGAACTGCAATTTGGCAGCGCGTCTTGTTTGCAACATGGGGCGTTGACCGGCCGGGACAAGGGCATGGGTGGAAAATGATCTGGTGCTGCCACCCGGCTTACACCGGCAAGATCCCTGCCGGCTCTTTCTGCTGAAACCGCAGCGAACAGAACTTCCTGTTTCTGCGCGGCTTCGATTGCCAAGGGTGGAGCCAGCCGTGGAGACATCACTTTTCGGGCTGAAACTCTACCCATTGAAGGATTGCTGCTGAAGCCGGCACCAAAACTGAGTTCGTCAATATGTCTGACAAGGCCTTCGAACACTGGTCTTTCGCGAAAAACGACCTGCCAGTACTTCAAATCCTCAACGAATGATTCAAGCGCGAGCCGATTGAGGCGATCAGCCCGGAGGTACGCGGTTCATCGCCTCAATCGGCATTGTTTCAAAGGCAAGCCATTCGCGCCCGTGCGCGCATAAAAACAGCTGGCTCATCGAGGCCGGGTACGCCTCGGAAATGCCACAGGGCGCGCCATCACCTATCAGCCGCGCATCGGCGGCGTCTTCAATCTATCCCGGAACGAGAGGCAGCTGGACCACGCCTACCAAACAAAAACACATTCATTCGTGTCCGAGGGCACAGTCGACTTGTCTGCGCGAGCGTGTATCTATTTCCAACGCAGCGGAGTAACGCCGGCTATGCAACCTCCCGTGTTGGAGCGGGATCTGACTACCATTCGCCACTCTGGATTGCCGACAAAGAAACCGTTCGATGTTTGCCAAGACCTACAGACTGGCGTCATGCCGCCAAACGTGCCGCGTGAATGACTTCTGGCGCTTCACATTGATGACCACACAGGACACGCTCGCATGTTGCAGACCAGCCAACCTTTTCCAACCGTCGGAAGCCAGGACAGGGCATGCAAAAAATGACAGACGGCTCATTCGACATCTATTTCGGGCCAAAGCCGCGCTGTAGGCAAGGAGGCAACTGGCTAGCGACGGCGGCCGGTTAAAAGCTGCGTTCACGATCCTGCGAATGAACGACCCGCTTGAGCCATGATTTACAAAGACCTGGCCGCCAAGCGAGGATCGAGTTGCCTGAAAGTAAGAACTTCATTTTCCTATACAACGAATCTGCAACGAGGAGTCTTCAAAGTGACAAATTTTCTTTTCCACCGCCGCAATCGCACTCACAGCGCCACTGGCGAGTTCCTTCGTTGGAGGCCATGCCCAAAGATTTAAAGAGCTGCAGTTGACCGTCCGATCGTAGTCAAACGTTGATAACTTAACGAAGCACAAAGCGACCTCGAGTTTGCCAGGCATTTGAAATTGTCCGGCCGGCATCACACCAGCTGCATCACACCGCACGCCGGACACCAATTCGACAAGCAGAACGTTGATCGGATGAAGCGCGAACACCCTTTACAGCCTTGGGCTTAATCAACATCTCCGAGGGTGCGACTATCACCTTGCCAGATGCCGGCAAACGCTAATGTCGGTGATGATCATCAACAACAATGGCTACGGAAACAATGTCTACATACTGGTGGCGGCTCGTACAATGTTGACAATAGCTTAGTTTGATTACACCAATCGTTGGACGTGATTATTCGCACTTTAGCCAACTCCACGAACAAAAGCTGATCTCGCCGTAGCCCCACACAAGCTACACGACCAATCAAGATCAATGGACCAGTTCCAAATCAAGTGTTGTCTTGCCCAATTACGGACCCAGGGATCAGTTATGAGGCAACGCTGCGAACCGATTCTCGACCTGGCCAAGGGCTGAAACGCGACACCGCAGTCTTCGGCTTCCAAAAGCCGATGTTTGATCGGTTCACTTCTTGTTTGGCAGCGCTTTGCTTGGGGCGACTACCAGGACAAAGACGCGGCCATACTACCAATATAGAGCCCAATTCTACCATTGGCAAGTACGGAACTGACGGTCAAGGATGTAACCGGTGAAGGGTTTTGGTCGATCAGCTTATACAACCGCGAAAGGGCTGATTTCCAGGAAAAATTAACCTTTGATGCCTACACCTCGAACAACCTTGATTGCAAAGCCGAACAGCGATGGCTCCTACACGGTTTGCGTTTGGTGCTGCACCGCCAGCACGAAAAACTGCCTGGCCGATCATGGACGGCTGGAACTACGCGTACGTATGTGTACGAAGCCAAGCCAGGCCCATCATCGGATGGCACGTGGGACATTCCCCAGCCCGCCAACACCACGCATCGAACTGATTCACGCTGAATTTAGAAGCTCATCCCTTCAATTGGCTGTAAGTACAAACAGTATCGGCCTACATGTCATCGGCAGTTGGGGTAAGAATCGTATCACGGATGACGCCCAGCGTATTTGAAGGGCTCAACCGTTGCCATATCACAGCCGCAGCCGAGGTGGGTGTGCAGGCCTCGTCCCTTCGCGCGGGTGGCGTTGGCAGTGGCACTTCGCTGCAGAAGGACGCTTCTGCCTTCACCAGAGCAATGCACTTCGGGCAAGCGCATTCTATCTTGGACGGGCTTTGCAGGGTCGTGTCATGGCTTCTCTCTGCAGGCGCGAGCAAAAACCCATCATTTCTGGGCCTTCTTCTTCTTTTCTGGGGCCGTTTCAGCGAGGGGAAAGGGGGGCGGGATGGTCTGTTTAGGGTCGCCTCCTGGGGGCCGGTGCAAGAATCGCTCTGTCAAACGCATCTGCGCGTGGCCCGATCACCAAGCCGCTGCTGCAGGCCAGTCGCGGCGGTCCGGTGCTGCCGTGGTGGTGGTGCGAGGCCCCTGCTCGGGCAGCAGGGACGAATTGCTCCAGCGCGCCAGTGGGCCTTCTGCGCCGAAGAGCCTTGAGGGAGCTTGCCGCCTGGCTTTTGGCCGCGCTTGGGCCAGCGCTGGTGGTTGCGGATCGGTTTTCGCGTGGTTGGGAAGTGCTTGGAAGCGGGCCCCCGGAGTCAGTTCGGACTGGGCGGGGCTGTGGAGCATGAGGAAAACCGGGCAACAGCTCTGACCTTACGCGCGCGACCGGCAGGTGCGCCGGTGGGCCGCAAACCACGGCATCGCCTGGAGCGAGACCCCGGCCGGTTTGGTGTGTTCGAGTCTACGCAGCCGCAACGGCTGGGCACGGCCGCTGGGAAGCTTCGCATGGCTGAGCCGATCACAGCTGCTCCCGATCCTTGCAGCCCGACTGGGTAGGGCGTGAGCCCGGGCGGCCTCCCCACCGCAGGCGAACTCGGCCTGGCGGTTGACCCCTGCCCGGGGCCGGCAGAGCGCGGGAAGGAAGGAAGGACTTGGCCCTTGCTGCCAGAGCTTTTTAGCGTGCGAGGGAGCCCGCTTACCACCGTGAGCTCTCCAGCCCGCAGAACGGCCTTCGCCCACTGTCGCGCCTTGTCCCCCCACCTCACCTGGGGCACCCTTTGTTCGATGCGGGGAGGGTAGTGCAGGGAGAGGCCGCCAGGAGGCGCACGAAGTGAAGGCTCTGCGGCCCACCACCCCCCCATGCCACCTGGAGCCCCTGCGCTGGCGCGGCTTTGAGGAGCGATTGCACTGCATTGCCACTTTCATCCAGAAGCTTGAAAGCAGCCGGATCTGGAAGTTCAAGGAGCTCCATCCCCTCAACCGCCGGCCTGCGGCAAGCAGCGACCCGGAGCGGCTTAGCCGCCGGGGCGAAGACGCACCGGCCTGCCGTTTTTGTGGATGCCTTGCATGCGCGCCCCTGATCGGCCACGGGCTGGAATCAACTTCCGCATGCGGGCGATGTTGTGTCGGTGCCAGCACCAGCTGTTGGCTTGCCCCTGGCGCGAGAAGGGCCTGCATTCTGCGCGCCTGTTCGGTCCGACTGACGAACCGGCATTCCACTGGAGCCAGTGCCCACGATGCAGGTCGGGCACAACGGGGCATCACACGATCGCCTCTACAACCCAATCAAGACAGGGGCCAGGATCACGATTCCCGGCTGGCAAACTTCATCCGCCAATGGCTACCTAGAACTGCCACGCCATTACCGCTGTGCCACCTGCATTGAACCGTGGACGAGTGGTGGCCGGCCCTCCACCAGTGAGCGCGTCGGCTGTGTGCTCCGGGGTGCAATTTAAAACCCATTCCCAACTCGTTGAACAACCGCAAACCAATTTCGCTGCTCGGGAAGCCCGCGAAAAAAAAGATCTGAGGCTCGGCGCAAGGAGTTTGGGGCATTTGCGGAGCCTGGGCCCGAATGCGATTCAGAGAGAAGCCACGGGTCACGGCCGGCTCTTGTGGCCGGCAGCGAGTGGGGGTCCAAACGGCGGCGCCGGTCGGTGGCTGGAAGCACCAAAGACAATCAACAATTGGGGGCGTGAATCTAGCTACAGCCTTGGACCCAAAGACACTGACATTTTGGACAGAGGTAGAGGCAGAGGAACCGACAGCTCTTTTGCGGAACAGGATCAGGGGGGCTGATTTCTGTTTTTGCAAGGGGCCAGTTCCTGTTCTTTACTTCCCCAGCTTCTACACAATGGGTTTTGAAGTAGCTTGCGAGAATCTGTGATGCTTGATGCGAACCATGCAGAATCTCTCTCTT
>Ga0163217_1011592_pt1 | contig 11714 bp, 7 predicted proteins | sample SynspAceP_FD_185933 | JGI IMG/M metagenome (GOLD analysis project Ga0163217, IMG submission 185933) | Saline lake microbial communities from Ace Lake in Antarctica - Synechococcus sp. Ace-P (PacBio error correction) | ecosystem: Environmental > Aquatic > Non-marine Saline and Alkaline > Saline ... | reverse complement strand
AATTAGATGACGGAGGTTGGCGAAGATGTTCATTGTGTACGTCATTGCAGTGAGGACATGTCACGATGAGAATCTGTATGAATTCAAGAATTCTTCCCTGTCCATAAGCAATCTGTATCCAAAGGGAAACGATTGCTTCAGATTTAGAGAGTGATTTGCTTAAAACTCCTGATTATCGTTTCAATCTCTCGCAATTTGGACGTTTGTTATGGGATGCTACAAAATTGAAAGCCTCTAAGAAGAACAAATGACTCTAAACACTCAATTTCTTAAACTCCTCGAAAGCAGAAAGGGACTTACCCAAGAAGTCCTTGCTTCATCCATAGGGATACTCACGTCGGAAACTTGCAGTTGATACGAATTGGAATGTGACCCTCCTTGGGGAAACTCTGGATGAAAAATTTCCGGACTACCTCAACTTATCGTAGGATATTTCTGCTCCGTGGAAGATTTAACTTCTTACTTCCAAGGAGTACAAGCTCCGCGAAACTTCCTGGGAGACGCGATCAAATTTCTTTCGTGGGCGAAAAGTCTCGATATCCTTGCCACACGGTGGATGATTCAGGTAGAGAAACTGATCCGAGTAGTCTCTCAGAAGGTTAAAAGCGGAGTTAACCTCGCAGGATTTTTCAGACCCGGAGTTTATTCCGAGTTTTACCGCGCTTTGCCGCCTTTTCTTCGATGGATACTGAAGCATCGGGTTTCCATGGTCGTGATGGTGATTCGATGCTACCGATCCCAGACATGGCGCTTGGATGCTTGCGTAAACTAGGACGATTGGATTTGGGCGATCAAAGACGGCGAGCGATATGTCATCCGTTAACCGATGCAGGGTGGAGCACCTTATAAATCGCTACCATACTTCGAATCACATTCTGAACAAAAAACTGCTTCCTTTGCTCTGCTAATCCGATCTATCCGCCTTTCGAAGTGGAGATTTGAATCAAGTTGCGGGAAGTGTGGAGGTATCGGCTTGCGGATGAGTTTGAAAATAGGGAATGGGAAATAAGATGGAAATACTGCAGAAATTTAGACCTGCTGCGCTGGATGAGTAATATTAGATTTTGCTTCTATTATCCACATTAAGCCAGATTTTTGCCCGAGAGTATATTCATAAAAAGTTTTATTTCTTTTTAAAAAAATTCTTCCAAAATAATAGTTGTCAAATGCCCATCATTCATCTTCACCCTTAGGGAATATTTTATTTATCAAGACGATTCTATTTCAGAACTTCGATTACAGAGGAAGAAAGTTTCGGTTTCGAACCGCTGGATGGACTTCTATTGCGAGCCAAAAAGCTCAGGTGGTTATGGGGACTATTTTTTCTGGGAAGGCAAGCCTTCAATTTTACCGGGTTCTGCTTTCGGGGGACGCCTTTCAGTATTAGGTGTGGTTCGGTGTCAACAAAATTCCGTTCTGGGAGACGACTTCCTATTGAAGCTTTCTCCAGGCTCTTGGAAACCATGCCGCAATCTTCGAGCGGTAGGTGCCTTGCAATTGCTGGGCTCAATCCAATATTGGTGATTTTCCCTGCCATCGAATTATCGGGACGAATGGACAGGCTTGACAGCTATGCCCGGGAGTGATGGATCGTAAAGAACACCTTCTTCGATGGAAGGAAAGAGCTCCACATGGCCAAAGCAAGCTCTTGATTTTTTTAGCAGCCTTTTTTCTGTCCAATGGGAGTCCAAGTGGAAATGAGCTAGTTTTCAAGATCATGGCTATAATTATCCAATATCCAGGCATCGTTACACCCCCAAACACTTCTCATCCTTCATTCGACAATCACTTCATATTTCAACTGCAATAATTAGGTACGGCTGCGTCTCCCACAGCGACGGGCATTGCCAGCTCTCCTCAAAACACTTCTACATTCCAGATCCGAAAATCCTATTGATGACTTTCGGGGACGAGGTTGAATGTTCGTGAAGACGGAATTTGACCAATTCCTAGCACTTTGACGAAATTGCTTAATTCGTGCTTTAGATTTCACCTCCAGTAGTTGCTTTTTCAATACCAGTGCTCAATAATTTTTTCTATCCCCACGTTCTCTCGGGCTGGCTTGAATAGCCCGCTCAATGAGCAGCTCCAATTCTTTCCCGAAAAATCCGGCCCGTATATTCCAGCCAAAGTAAAGCCGTATTTCCAACTTGCCGCATTTGACAAGTCCCATGTGGGTTTTGCCCCTACTTCTGGCAAGGTTTGATTCCTTAGTTTCTTTGTATCCGAGCACCGGGATGCTATTGGAAAAAAATAGGTCAGGTGTATGGAACTTGTCGAAGGCTCAAAAATAAGCGTAATTTCTTAGTGTGTTGATTGATTGTATTTCTAAGCTAATTTCTCTTTTAATTTAACAATCTCAAAACCTCAAAATAAGTAGAACTCGTGAATCAAGTTGTAAATTTTACCCTACTCATCCAGCCTATATTTGCCTTAAAACATCAATCAAGCTTTGTTATGGTAGAATCGCTCTTTTCTTTGGTAGCCTTTTCGATATTGCACAGTTCGAAGCGGCCGGAAGAGACCATTGTAAAAACTGGCGGTGAACGATATTTTTGCAAAACTAGGGGAGGAGTGTCGTTTGGTACTTGGTTTGGCGTTATATAAGTCGGTGGGAGCATACGTTTGGAAATGATAAAATGGTCGAGTGGATTCCAAGCCCCAAGCAGAGGGGTGGGTTTATTATTAGGAACAATCTATTATTGCTAAAGCCCGAGGGAATTGGGAGGGTAAAATGTCTTATTTCTATACAGTATATTCAAGGTTAAAAGCAGCACTTTCATATTTATGAAAGCTTGGTTTCCAAAAATCTGTTATTCCTGAATCAGGTAAAATTATTGTCGTGTGACGTAAAGATGGAATGGATCTTTACGGCTTTCAATTTTTGCTAATTTTATCATTAAAGATTTGCTGATTTTTGACAGTTGAATAAGGATAGGATTGGTGTTCAAATTTTGTGGTTCCATTCAATTTTTGAATTCATCCATTGAAAAAGATCGTCGTTCCATTTGAATTTTCCTTCCTATTCTCTGGCAGCGCTTAAAAAACTGCTCAAAAATATCAGTTTCTCAAATCCGAAGCAGAAATCATTTTGTGTCACAGTTATTCCTGACAGAGGGTAGATTGGATTTCTTCTCAGATGAGGCTAAAAAGGTTTATCCCCGATTTTGGCCGATGAATACAGGAAGCAAAGAAGTCCTTCCTGGATACATTCAAGCAATAGTCCCTACAAAAGCTCAATCCGACAAATTATTCGAATCGGTGTGCTCAAAATGAGTTAATCCTACGAGTTAATTGAGGAAGAAAACGCGGATTTAAGTTGTTATCCTAGGTGCATATGGAAAAGGGTGATACCTCAGATGCGGAAACTTCATTGGTTCTAACCACTACAAAAAGTGGCTTCGTAAAGCCACTTGTCCTGTCTTGGCAGCTAAATGAAGCATTAGATGGGTATGATTTTAGAAGTGTCGCTTTCTGCCTCCTGATTTTAGTCCTAAAGCCAAAGTGGCTTTGATAAAAAATCAAATACCCCTTCATTAGCTTTTCAAAAGTAGCGTTCACTTACTTTATGTCAATTTCCGGCTCATTTTAGGCTATTCAGAAGTTACATCCGGGGATGAACGCCATCACTTTCATGAAGTCCGGAAAATGGAAAGAATTGACTTTTCATCAGCATTATATTCAATGATTCCTTTTTCTGAATTGAAAAAAGGGATGATGGCTTTTTGCTGGGTCTCTCAAATTTCAAACTGGATCGTTCTGGTTTCTAATGACCATACTAAAAGCTCAGGGCCTTTTTCAAATGGGAACTACCGAAAAACTCATCCTTTTTAGAAGTGATTTGGGCGTAATGAGTGTTGAAAAAGTTTAGTCTTACCAGGAATCTGGTATCTCGCTTCTCGTTTGACTTCTGTTTCTTGAAGATCCCAGTTGTCGAAAATCATCCTTGGACAAAGTGACTTTCACACTCAAGATTCACCTGTCATATAGCCATCGAAGCGGGTGGGTGTTAGTCCAGAACCTCTTCGGTTCTTCCACCCATTTCGCAGGATTATATTCTACATTCTGGAGTCCGTTTTCATCGATAAAGCTAGGATTACCTTATGGCTTAGAACGGAGGGCGGTCTGGGTTATTTCCCGTCACATAGTCGTCCACAGGATCCAAGTAACTCGCTCATTATACCGCGGATATTCATCCCATATAATCAGTAATGGTTCCAGCGGTAATTATCCTTTCTAGGAGTCAGAATCCATTATACCGTTTTACCTTATATTTGCAGTCCGACACCTGTCGGTGATGACCATAATGTATCGGCTCGTTAGGGATTGTTCTGCGAGTTTGCAGTGGTCGAAAGTCAACCCATTATTGTCCATCTAATTCTCGCGGTCTTCCGGGTTATTTCCGTGGGACATTGCCCAATCCTGCAAAAAACATAGGGCGTTCCAAAGGGGGATTGATATTTTTGCGTTTCTTACTGGGAATAAAGTAGTATATCTACTATTCCTGTAGTTCCCAGTTTAGCTCTAAATTGTCAGGTCTCGGATGTTTGGAAAAGGCCCTAGGATCTGAAGGTTAAATCTTGCACCCAGACATTTTCACATAGGGTTTTCCCCTCTGGCTCTTAAGTGAGTGCCGAAAGTGTTAATGAAAGCAAAGCTTGCATTCCAGTTCAGGCTGAACGCCTCATTATATTTCCAAAAAGGAATAGAGGCTCTCCAAAATATTTGTGTGAGGTCCCCAATCTAGCTTGATATCGACCATGGTTCTGGAAAACGATACCGGTAAAAAGGCGGTTTGCGAGTACGCAGTGATGAGCTGAGAATCAAGAAAAGTGAATTAATACTTTTTTCATAAAGACTTTTTCCCCGATCACGTATGCTTAAGCTTCGAAAATTACCCCTTATTTTATTAATTTTTTCAAATCCAGAACTCAGGTTTGAAGTCTCGCTGTGGGGAAATGGGATCTCAATCCCTCTTCTTTAAATACCGAAAATTTAGTTTCTCATAATATAATTGACTTTTAAGGAACTTTAGGTCGATTTGATGTACTCGGAAGTTCCAATTACTCGAAGGCTGAAATTAAGACTGCTAATACTCCGTAATTCATCGAATTACTTATTCAGGCTGGGTAAGTTCATATACTCCGCTATTATTCTTGCGACCTCCAATAAGATCTTTTTTATTTTTGAGGGATCTTCTTTTATAGGAGCTCCAAACAGGGATAGTTGATCTGAATTTATTTCGTTCTGTTATGAGACCAATGATTCACTTGACTATCGATAAATTTGATATTTGTTACCATTATACTGGATTGTTGTCATTAGTGACGATCATAGTTGAAACGGTTGCTGAGATTTGATGGACATCCTCCGGAAACATCTCAACTTCTATTTCGGTTTCCACCTTCCTTGATTGGTTGCTTCAAAAAGGTATGATTAAACACTAATGAAGTGTTGGTTGATGTTTTGTAAACCAAAAACCAATACCCACACCGAACTGCACCAGCCATAAAATGCCAATGCGCTCAATCAAAGGCATTTGGTTTGGAGGAATTAGAAAAAAATTAACCTGCTAAGATAGGAAGTATTATGACCATTTTCCATGTGATTTCGAGTGCCTACATTCTATTCGATACCGACTGGAATCTTATACTTGAGTAACAATAAGTTTCTCCGGAATCCATTTCAGGCGCCCGGACAAAAAAGTATTACGAATGATAAAGAATCAATGTATAGTACCAAACCCAATGGTCAATTTTGAATCGCCTAGATTGAATAGGACTCAAGTTCATTATTTCCTCAAGCCAGTCGAGTACCCCTTGGGCTTTTTCTTTTGTACTTCGTTAATGTTTTGTTCCATTTATTTTAATTTTCAAACTTCTTTCAATCCTAGCAGTTCTATTTTTGAAATTATTCTTAATTCTAGCGTTAGAAAGTTAAACCAAAATAATAAGCCAAGATGAATTTTTTTTGCCTTTTATAACAAAATTCCTTATACCTTATTTATTAGATAGTTTTGTTGTAATTTTGTTTTTCTCAGAGAAAACCACAGAGAAAGAAACTAGAGCAACCGACCTTTAAACTTCGTAACATCAAGCTTTCTGATTACAGATAATAATTTCGTTGAAATAATGATTTTCAATCTATCGAAATCAAACAGGTGGAGCTTGGAACCAAGGCGGGTTAAAAAACCAATTAAAAGGGCTTTTTCCCGAAGGGCCAAATTTGTGATTAGGATAATGGTATTATTGTGGAGTGCTTGCCCTTAGCCTATTGTCATTTATGTAGATTATTGCGCGATTTGGAGATAATCATACGTTACGATCAAATAAATCGGCTTTTGGTAAATTTGATTACCCCATGATGAGGATGGAGATTTACGCTTATATGGAACCAGAGTTTTTGTTCCATGCAGATTACTTAGAGGGAATTTGCCGAATCGGCAGAAGACTTGTATGATGCCACGAAAAGACTTTGCTAAAACTAAACCTTCCGTTCTATCATTGCGGTTGGTCGAATCCCGGGTATTCCAAATATGCAGACGTTACATGACTCTCGTAAGTACATTTGACCTATGTCAAAAATTAAAGAGGTTTTTCGATCCAGTGCTTTCATTTTCAGTCTTGCCCCAATGAATTTCACGTTAGAAAGTGATCACCTAAATATTTTGCCTTCGCGACCTTGATTCGCTGCGTCTTATTGCCACCTTTTGGACGTGGATCAATATCTATTATTGAAAGGATGAAAAAGCTTGATCACGGGAAATTAAAAGTCTATCGTGGATTGGGTTAGTACATTGGAATAGGATTGCGTCGCTCCTCTAATGTGAATGACTTGAGTGCAGCAAGTAGAATTTTCTTGTGGATACTGTATCGGGATACAATCAACTTCTTGCCTGCTTCCTGAGTTTTTCATACGCGCACTTTTGGCCGAGTTCAATTGATATGGACACGTTCAGATGCTATTCGTAAATTTGGGTGCAGACTTACAACAGATGAAAGTTGTCAGCCGGTCGGATGAGTGATCTGGCGAGTATCTTTATAATGTAAATTATTATCGCAGGCTCTATGCCGGAGTACGTATTTGCGTAAAAAAACTTCGGAATGTAAGCTACCTCTGTCGAAGAGATGGTACTCAGGATTAAACAATACAAATTACATATCACTCCTGATGAAGCCTCTACTGGGGTCTTGCAGGGAGGAAATGGGATTAAATGTTTTTGATTGAAAACTGACGCAGCAGAATAGTTGTATTTGATCTGCTATTGATGTGAATTTCCCGGAGTGAAGAATCTTTTAGTCTGAGGCAGGAATAGGATATATTATTTTGCCCATTTGGACGGATACCAAAGAATGCTTCTTACGGGTAAATACTATGTGCTAGATTTCGGGCTATCGAAAATTGAATTGCTATGTGGCAGATTCAAAAACTGGCCTCTGTCGGAATTTCCTTTAAAGTGGAGGAATATGGATATTCTCAGTAATTCTCAGGCTGCCATTTTCTCGCATCTGATTTCTTTTTCCTCTGATGCGATGGTTGGCTCAAGCTCAGAAAATGAAGAAACTATAATGTGGCAGATGTGGACTTGGATTTACTATGACGTTAGCAGCGGAAAACAGGAAGTGTACGAAATCTCGAGAACGAAGACTGGACTTATTATTTCGGATTCCTATGGAAACAGAAAAAAAAATAATCTCCACTTACTTCGCCAATGTCCCGCCTGAAATTTTTGAGGCGCCGCCAAACATTCGGCTTCTAATACGGACATCTCGACGGTGTATAATGGACTGGACGGGGGGAATCATTTATTGATAAATGATGAGCGGGGAGTATAATGAAATATCAAGTTCAAGCGGTGTTGATTGTACATTTCATTACGTCGAAATAGGCTTATGTGGGAGCGATTACGGGTAGAAGAATCTTTCAGTAGTGGTGAACAGATGACGAGGAGCTGAAATTTTGATTTTCATTACCATGGTCTAGTCAAAAAACAAGGGAAGAAATTTCTCAAGTGAAGTACTTCGAAACGTTGAGCTTGAGAGCCAAGAAGTAGCTTTATCGGTGATGATCTGATTTGAATATTTGTCCGATCTAGCTAGAAGTTGGTCTAGTATTTGTTCCTTCGGATGCATTAGAATTATATTTCCAAACCTTATTAGCCATTCTATTGTTTCCCAGATTTGCCGGCTGGAAACGGCGTATTCAGAGAAGTCGCGAGATCATTGATCTTTGCATGCTCAAGGATTCCTAGTCCGATCATAGAGAAATTAACTCAAAAGAAGAATGACACAGACACTGATAAAATCATGAAATAATCACTGATTTTCATTGATTTTGGGACAAGAGAAGCCGGTGTTGTTTTCAGGCCTTGTGCTGGTTAGAAATTTGATATTTGTTTGGGAGATCGGCACTATGTGAAAAGCTTGGGTCTGAGCAGGGCTCCTCCCATGGGGGTTTTTTTTTTATTTTTTTGTTTTTTTCCTATCAAGGCTTTCATTTGACAAAGCGAATCGAACTTCCTCGGGAACTTTTCAGAAAGTATTGGTATGGATAAATCATCGGAGCGTGCATCCAACGAGTCGGTAAAGGAGCTTAGGTTTCCATTAGTGGACAGATATTCACGAAAGTTACCAAGCTTGCTGATGGTGGCAGAAGTGAGTTGATGTTCCTACAGATTCCAGCATTTTTCTTTGTAGGAAAACCGATTTACTCCTAGCAGCGGAATACGGTTGTAAAGCAGTAAAAATTTAAAGCGGGTTCAGTTCAGGCACCGGAAGGACATGCAATATGCTGTGTCCAAGGTGAGGGTTTTCAACCGGAAATGAAACGTACTGTTTGGGGACTGAGCGTGGGTTTTCTTTAGGGCTATCATAATTGAGGTAGATATGGCGTGGATTGCCAATTATTGAGACAATTTGCCCCAGTGTTTTTGATATTTACCCCATTTCTGTACAGCATCCTGGTGGGACAGGGAGGTTCGAGTGGGAGGTCAAAGGCCGGGAAGTTTGCTCCTTTCTTGGCTCGAGCGGCGGCAAGCTAACGGGGGTTGATGGGTTTTTTATTTAAACACACCAGAACCTAGCGAATTGGGCACTTAGTGATGGCCCCAAATTTGATTCCCACTCATCGTATGGGAGACTTTTCTGTGAAAATGTTAAAGGCCCTTGCATGGACTTTAGTAGAAAATTATCAGGATTTTTCAAAGTGATCCAATTAGTAATGCTATTCTCGGGACTACTCGCTCTAATAATTTTATTCGTAGGATTGCTTATTCAAAATTGGGTATTTCTTCTCAAATTAACTGATCAAATTAGAGATCACGGCCTTAGGATAGATCAGCCAGGTGAGAAAATATGAAATTCGAGGGGACTTCCTTTGAAAGTATCGTGACGAAATTCCAACGCTTTTATGTCATCGAAATTTTGGAGGAAATATCTGGTCAAAGAATGGGATACTTACTGAATTTAGCCTATGAAATGCGGATTTGAGGATTATTCAATCCCAATTCGAGTGGTTTAAAAAATCCTAAGACTTACAATATTGAGCTAATGGAGTTGTTTATTCTCAACTTTTGGAATTTCCAATAAAAAGTAGAATTGTATAATAATCCGGGAGATTGTGTCTGGATTTGATTAGTTTTTGAGTTATGTTCGTCTTTTAATACACGTTCATTTAGAATTAGGTGAAAATTGAATTCCAGCCTCATTAAAATCTGATTGGGAAATCACATCCCCAATAACTTAAGTGTTAAGTGGACTTTTGTGCGGCTGCTCACTGAAGGTTACATTTGGCAGGTGATATTCGAAGACAACTCGAGAAAACTTTATCCCGACTTCGCCATGCTACAAAAAATAAGGAAGAGAAGTTTACTGAGCACCTTGGTATGAGCGACGAAAGTAGAACGCTGAATTGGAAACGGATTCAAAATTGATAAAACCATTAAATTAGGAGAAGAGAGCAAATCGATTTCTGTGCTCAAGGACAAACGATTTAAATTTTGAGGGATTCTAGAATGATTATCCACTAATATAACGTGTGAAAAGCTTTAACGACTCGACCATGTGCTTGGGATCATTCCTTTTCAAATAAAATAATGGAATGGGTCCGATGGTCGCCATTGGAAGGATGGGAACCGCTCAAGCCGTGGATGCGGTCCCCTGGGTATTCTGCATGGATAAAGCTGCGGTGAACTAGAGCGGCTAAGATGGCTTCCAGATACGGTCAAAACTGGTTGAGTTTTATTTCTAGTTAAATAATTGCAAATTTTTCATTATTGGATTTTTTGAGTAATGCAGACACCTTACTTCTCCAGCCCCGAGATGTGGATTGTAGGCAAGCAAATACCACGGAATCTCCCATCTTCACTCAGAGATGAAGTTATATCGTTTTTAGTCCTTACTGGGAATATTCCCTATTCGATCACTAAGAATGAGCATTATGCCTTCGGATTGAGGAGAAACTCAAACTATCTATCTCCAAAGAATATTGGAAGTAGTGACCCAGTTCAGGAAAGGTAGGTGGGATCCAAAAAAACGATCAAATTTGGTCAGCTAAATATTTCCGGTATAGGTTCGGCAAAGCACTGGAGGATTAGTAATTCTTTGGGGTTAGTGAAATTTATGTGTTTCCTAATAAGCTCTAAATTCAGTCTATATTCATGGATACGCCATCGGCGAACACTATTTCGAAAAAGAGTGGATCGAGCCTATAGTCACGGTTTGTATTCGTTAATAGAAAATCCGGCGATATATATACTGTGCCTCTTTACTCTCATGATATCCAAACTGTAATTCTATTTAAATCGATGCGGATCTCGCATCAGATGCAAAGACATAATCGGCTAAAACTGTATCGAAATATACCCAGTTGTAATTCTTTATCTTATTCTTTCTGGGCAGACTCAATGTTGGGAATGGTCATTTCGACCGGATAATTTATCAGCGAGATGAGGAGGTGATATGGCACTTCGAAACTAGCGTAATTTTTTATAATATGCCGATCTCTCTTTGGCAACATATACCACCTTAGAATAATTTTGTTTAAATGAATTTTCTTTGTCGATTCATTTATTTTAAATGCCTGAATAGTAATGGGAATTACTTCAGAAAAAGGGCTTTTTTTTAGCTGTAATCCAAGAACTCTAGCATGAGAACTTTGCCTAGTTTTTACTTACCATCAAAAATCCCTTTTATGAAATCGAATAATAAAACTATTTAGTATAGGTTAATAGCGCTAGTCATTTTTTAATTGTATTGGGATTTATCTTGGGTTTTTTCACCATCGAAGATCTGATCTTCACAGATGGAACTGGAGCTGACATTAACTGGTTTGAAAAGACTAGTTTTTTTGGCAATCGGACTATTTATAAGGAGATTCAAAGTAGTATTTAGCTGATAGGGATTATTTGGAGATTTGGCTTAAAAATGGTCTTCTTTTCAAAATTGGTGAGGAGATGCTTGTTTATATTGGGATTTTCGAAATTTCGTATGGAATTACAGCCTAAAGATTATAATTCTTATTCAAATCTATATATGTTTCAACTATCCTTGAGAAAAAGAATTAAGAAGTTCGGAATATGACCTCTGCATGAAAAAAGGTGGAATCTGAACTTTTTTGCCTCACGGATGTATTTTTTAATTTAGTTCCATGACCTTGAAAAAAGTAAAGTGTAAATCCATCCTTCCTTAGATCCCAACTGGAAAAATTTGGAAGAA
>Ga0163217_1001148_pt1 | contig 11714 bp, 5 predicted proteins | sample SynspAceP_FD_185933 | JGI IMG/M metagenome (GOLD analysis project Ga0163217, IMG submission 185933) | Saline lake microbial communities from Ace Lake in Antarctica - Synechococcus sp. Ace-P (PacBio error correction) | ecosystem: Environmental > Aquatic > Non-marine Saline and Alkaline > Saline ... | reverse complement strand
TCGGGGCAAACCGGTACCGGTGTAAATCGACCCCATTGGCGCCGCTTTTCTACTATAAGGCTACCGAAAATTCATTAATTCTAGAGGCCATTATACTCACCAATTGAATGACTCCCATTTGAATTTGTCCATGAGCATGGCCAAAATCGTTGTGGTTACCCAACGTGAAGTGGGTATTCGATTACCAAATCTTTTGATGATCGCTTTTTAAAAAGCTCACTACGCCCAAGCGCCAGTATGTAATATTTAATTGGTGAAAATTCGGTCTAATGGAAACCATGGAATTACGCCATGTCATTTTTGCAAGATTACCGAGTCCACTTATGTGTTTGCCACGTTATCTATGCCAATAATGCAACCAAAAGCATTTGAAAGGATTATGCATTTTAGCGCCCTATGATTTCAACAGAAAAATTGCCGTTTTGATTTAATTAAATAATGCGTGTGTTGCCGATTGTTGCCTCAGCCAACTATGTGCCTCACACCGATGGAAGGGGACGTATAGTGTTGGGGGGGCAGCCATTGAAAAATTCTGACTTAATTCTGCCCTTGCGTGCGCTGATTTAATTCAGCGCAATTGAAATAGGGGGGGCTTTAAGGGAAGCCGATAGCGTAGCGGTTAAAGAGTTTAGGCAGCAAAAGTTTTGACCAGTATGCGCACTCATACTGATCTTTATAAGTCAGGCCCAAACAAAATAACCCTCGAACATTGACGATCCATCATGCCTGGACTCGCCAAATCATTTTGCGGACTTATGATTAAAACCTGGCTGCAGATGAACGGCAATCAACTCGGTTTTCGTTTTATCGGTAATGTTGTTTCTATCGATATTGGATTAATGGTATTTTATTGGAGTAATGCCAAAATCTATAAGTCATCATTGGACCCGGGCTTATGGTTTCTGGCAAAATCAAAAAACAAATTACTTGAACAACACACGGCATTCCTTTGTTTCATTAAAAAATGAGTTTGCCAATTTTGGTGTGCCATGGGGAGTTGTCGCCCTTTGATGTGGCTTACCTTGAGGTGTGCGTTGACGGTATGATGACTCTGGGCTTGCCCCCAAAGCGCCAGCGGCACAATTGAAGGACTTTGAAGGCTCAACCTGAACGAAAACCTGCTTGGCTTTTCGTGAGCAGCAATGTATTGGAAACCCAATGGCCGCAATTTTTGAGGTTCTGCTTTGGCAATTGTGGGTCCTTTCCTCAAAATCAATTAGATTTTTAAGTTATGAAGAACCGGTCTTGGATTACAATTGGGCCCAAGTAAAAATCATGCTAGGGCTTAAGAACCCGCTTAGCTGAGCAGTTTTAGCGGATTTCACTTAATAAATTTTTTTACCAGTTGAGTCTCGGGTAAGGGTTTGGATTGCGAGCAGACAATCCCGTTTCAGACTCAAGATAATGAATTATTTTGCTGCTACGCGAGGTCATATACTTATACCTCCTCTAGTTTATATATTTTAAGATCTGTTATGATTTTAAAATTGTCCGGCGTGCTTCACCCTAGTAAATTTTCGGGAAAACAATATGAAAAATGATTAAGCCACTGTTTACCTAGTTTTTGCTGCTTGTATTAAGGCGGATGCAGTGGAAACGCAGTAAGCCAAGTGGAAAAAATTTGGACTTGGGTAAAAGAAAAAGTTCAGAGCCACACTTCGGTATTGAAAGTATCGTCTATTGCGGATTCACCCATACCAGGTTTATTGCACCAGTTGAGAGACCGATTAAAGGTTTGTTTTAACAGCAGTGAAAAATGGCAAATTTTTACTGCAAGCTTCGCGTTTTATAACTAGATGAAGGTATTTTGCGCAAACGAACAGAAAATTGCTTTAAGTAAAATGCGTTTGGCTGGGGTAGTAAGAAGGGGAAGTTCAAAAGAGAATTCTGTCATTGAGTACAAAGCGAAAAATGAGAAATAATTGTTGGTAGGAGTTTTTACTGACATTACCTGTGGATATGCCGTAAAATTGCATGGCGACGATGGCACACTACAATAATCTGGGGCCATTCACTATCCGCTACTTAGCTTTATCCCCGTGAGCGTTTGCGTGGGCCCAAACCTTATAAAATAGGTGTCGGTGTGGTGTGCAGAAAATCCACAAAAAAGCCATGGATTGATTGCTAAAAATTAGACCAAGCGTAACACCTAAAAGGTTGTGAGTTCACAGGTTGCCGAACAATATGCCTTTGGTCAGATGAATAGCGGGTCAATGTACGCCGAATATTATTTTACCTTGATGGTTCATTGATCCCGGGTACAGCCGCCAAAAAGTTAGAGGCAAGCGCTTTAAAGCACTCTAACCCTCAAAAATAGCCTGCTTATTCGCGGGGCTTTTCTTAGCTCAAAATTTTGAAATTGAAACCATGCCTAATCTTGTTATTACCGCAGGACCGCCTTTTGTGACAGTTCACATTCTACCCACAAGTTTACACCCCCTTATTCCGACAGATTTATGCCACAACCTTGGGGTAGAAAATGACAACAACTTGCAGCGCAATAACCAAGTCTTTGTTGCACTACAATCAAACTAAAAGGCGTTGAAGGGGCGGTTAAACTGCTTGGTGGCAGCCATTTAAATCGCAGCAACGTATCATAGGTGGTAGGTGATTTGATGCTGATGGCGGCGACGACACAGCACTGTTTGCATGTTGCACTTGACTAGGTTGGGCTCTTTACGGCACAGTACTTTGGTTACCTAAATCGTTTTGATTTGGTTATGGATTAAGCCCTGAAATTGTGAGGGTTGCCGCCAGTTCAAGGGCAGAATTGATCATGACAGTGGACACCGTGGGATTCGGCCTGTTTGCAGGTGTAGAAAAAGCCCAAATCACTCGGTTTAAGTGTTGTTATTACCCGACCACCAACTGGCCGCTGATAAGTTGCCTATGGCTGATGCTCATCGTCAAATCCTAACCAGGCCAGGTTGTGAGTTTTTGTCGAAAAACCTAGCCGGTGTTGGGCGTTGCCTTCTTACTTATGTTTGGCTTTGAGGGCAGAGTTAAAAAATCAAGGTTTGCGTTTATCAACAGTCACTTTTCCTTTGCAAATTTGGCAGATTACTCGATATTTGTTGCCCTTTGGGCACCTGTTGCCGATGTTGGTGCCCTTAGACAGTAATAATTTCGTATTTTGCGTGCATCAAGGATTTAACAACGCTATACGGCAGTGATCCAATGTGCGCCGGTATTCAGGCCATCATGGAGGTCTGCTGACGGATAAAGCAAATTTGATTGGCCTCGGACTTAGGTTTTGTGGTTGAGTCCGCGACTGAATGCCGCAGGTCGTTTTGGAGATATGTCCTTTGGGATAGAATGTTTGCTCACCGATGATTTCCGGCGCCTCGAGCAACGACACAAATTGCGTTGCAACTGGATAGTTTAAATCAAGAACGCCGAGGAAATAAGAAAGCTCCCATGCAACAAGAAGCAGTTAAAGCGCTTGAGCCAGCTTAGATTTAAACCACAGAAGCCCTACGACCTTATGGTTCTTTTTGCGTTTTGTATTAAATCGGATTATCATCCAAGGGTGTGGATTGGAATATTGGCGGGACGTATTAAAGGAAAAAATATTTTTCGTCCTACTATCGCCTTTGCCTCATCAAAGATGAACGTTTGCTAAAGGCTTCTGCTCGCCTCCATTCCGGTTGTTGTGCACATCCGCGATTTACTTTGAATCGATAAACAAAGTTCCAATATCCCTGGACTTAATTATTAAATTTGGTGGTCATGCTAGCAGCAGGTTTTGGGACTTATTGAGTTTAGCAGATTTGCGGAGTTTTGAACAGGCCTTTCATCAAATTGCGCAAAAAATTATTACATAAACCAAGCGCTAAGTTGGTGAGTATGTTCAGGACGGGCGGCTCTATTAAAAGAGCAATATAGCATCGCTTTTGCTCAAGCAACTTTAAAGATTGGGGCCATGGGAACAAGTTTGCTGAACCTATTTTTTGATTTGATGAATTTGAGAGTTGTTAGAGGCAAAAAACTATGGGTGGTAAACATTTAAAATGTTAGTGCGTTATCAAGGTTCAAACTTATTGTTAGACGCATAGCTTTTAAATTGAGCCGACTTTATGAGCCGAACCCAGTCTGCAAGCAGGTTTTAGACTTGCCTTTAAATTGGATTATTAATGAATTTCGTGGCCGCATGAATTTTGCAAACTGATGGTGGATGGCGATCGTAGCAATTTTAACCAAATACTTAGCCAAACTTCAAGCTATAATATAGTGCACAAAAGCTGCATTATTTGGTGAATTTGGGTAATTATCATTGTTCTTTTGGACGATCCTAAAATTTTTCAATGGCTAAAAAAAACGGGATGTAGCAAAAATTTACTGATTAAGCACGAAAAGCTCACTCACACAGAAAGAGCTGACTGTGTCTTTCTCACGATTTGGCAACGCAAAGATGATGATTTGGTTTATGAAATACCTTGATGATCGAAGGTTTATTTATTGTGCCATTTAAGCTTTCGGTCGTCCGAAAAGTCTTATAAAAACCTCACTGGTATGAGGGTTCAATTTGACTGTACTACCCCATCCAAAGAAGGAAATATGCCAGGCATGGAACTTGGAAGCATGGAAAGTCGTGCGAATTAAAATTAGTTAATTTTTGCTTTTAATTGGGGTATTAATACGTTGTCTTGCACTTGTACTTGCTGGATTTATCCTGCATCGTCCGACCCCTATCGGGAAACAAGTTCTTTTTACAGGATATTTTCAGTTTGGAATGGGGTTTGCGTAAGTGCAGTAGGCAAGGGTATTCGGGCAGTTAAAAGCGACCAAAAAAAGTTTGTTGCAAGCCGTTTTCAAGCTTCTATTTGCTGGGTTTATCAGGCCACATTAGCTGGAAAAATTTACACAAGTGGAAGCCCCGGTGCAAGGTTATAAAACTCGAAGCGGCATTATTTAATTTTCCGCAATGTATATCAATTGAACTACTTAAGCGTTATAGCAAAAGAAAATACCTCAGGCCGAATATATTTATTTATATTCAAACAAACACTGCAGGCGCTCTCACAAAAAGGAAGCCATAGAAACCACAATTGCGCCAATTTGAATTTATCATTTGATTGCGGATATGGGCTATGCATTGAAACTTTTATTACGCATACCAAAATTTCTGGTCAAGAATTGAACCTTGCCTATTATAGCTTTATTACAAGAGCAAGGATGGTTAAGCTTTAAAACAACAATACGCAGGCAATAATTGCTTTTTAGGTTGAAAGCATTATGCAAATTAGTGATTTTTGTTTGGACCCCTGCAGGTTACTGTGTGCAAAAATATATCAAGCCGCTTGAACCTTAGCTAAATTGTTGGGGTGATAAACCTTAAAAAGTCCGCGAAGTTATTCAACAAAATTTGGGCAACAAAATTACCTTTTAAATTGTGCGAGAGTATAATTAATAGAATGACATTTTATTTGTGGGCGGTTAATATTGATCATATTGCCCACCTTTATACGAAATGCCCGCCGAGGTACCTTATACCCGGATCCTGCTGCACGCCGCTGAAAATTGCCGGAGAGGAGCCGGGGCTGATGCATTTTACTGTGCATTAAGGAGGATCGGGCGTCATATTAACGATCGTGATGTCAATGTCCTCAGACCAAAACCATTCAAACCAGGACATTGAATTTGGAAATGGCTGTTTTACAGAAGAAATGTTGTTAATTGCTGAGCACATAAAGCAACATACTGCTGTCTAGTGCCAGGAAAAAACGCCAAGAATTTTAACCACTGAAGGTTGGGCTTGACGTAGCGCGGGAATCAAAGTGATTATCAGTACTTGCCTGCGCTCGCATTTAGCGCGCAGCAGGTATATTAGTGTCATTGTTTATCGGACGCTGATCGCAGCCAAATAGATTTGCAGCTCAGCCTGCGGTGCACCCTATATTTGGCAAATCCATACAGGGCCAGATTACGCGGAAGCTTCACAGCGAAAGCCCTACAAACAAAGTTGAACTTGGCTAAATTTAGTGAGTGCGTATTAGAATATGCTCACTCCTTGGGCATTAAGGGTCAATGCGGGCATGGTTTAAATTATCAAATGTTAAAAACCCATTGCGGCAATCCCTCAGTTGTACGAATTGAATATTGGACACGGCTATCATGCTTCGAGCTGCATTGACGGTTTACATCCAAGCGGTGAGTCGATATTTGCGCGTTTTTAATGCAGAAGCCCGTTAAGTCGGGCTTTAATATGGCCATTGTAGTTTGGGCACTGACATTGTTGGAAATCGCGCGGAATCGAGCAACATACTTATTGCCCTCAGAGCGGACTTGGCCCATCGAATATTTTGACCGCAAAACGAGTTGCAAACCTATGAGCAACATAAGTTTAAAGGGCGTTTTTTGGCTAAAACGCTTTGCGGCTAAAGAAAGCTGCGGTAAAAAGCATTTGGGTGTGGTGTATTTGGTAACGGTGGTCGTGAGTTTTTTTCATGATGGTTGAAGTTCCGTTAATTCTGCTAGCCGGGTCAACCTACCCTTATGCTTTTATGGTAAGTTTGCTCAATTGTGTGAAGAACCGCGGCGTGAGTGCAGTTTTATCTCTATTTCAGACGAAACAACATTATAGCTGTTGCAACGGTAATATTAGAGTAGCAAGCAAAGGTGTTTGCACTTTATGGTGACCTGCCGGTTTTTTTGTTAGTGCAAGCCATACTTCACAATTAGAGTTAATTTGACGCATTAAACCGCTTATTTACTCTGTTTTGCTTAAATAAAACATTAGGCTTCGTATTCTGAATGGTCTTAAACTAATAACAACAAATACTTAATATTAGTGGCGGCGTTGGGCTTCCCAACGATGTCATTTTACTAACTGTATACAGGACAGACTTGCATGTTTCTTATCACGCCACCGTTTCACCAAACCGCCAAAGACTTTCTTGAAGCGTGGTTGGCCATTTTGAAAGGTTTGGTTCTATCTATTTAACCAACAAAAAGTTTTTACGCGGAGTCTCTGCATACCCCAGAAATTTTCTGCTAATTGGGCAAGAAAATGTGGAAATTCGGTGCATGCAATTACACATGGGAATGAATTGAAAACCCTTGAACAATGGCATCGTTTTTGATTTATTCCTTACTGCTGAGATGCATGAACTTAAGCGCGAAGAAGCAGAGATTTACCGAGCTAGTCTTGGGCGACCGCGATTCAGAAACTCATATGTGGGTGTTTAGGCGCATGGACGCCATTAATGTCCTTTTACATACTCGGGGCCAATAGGCAGCAGAAAAAATGATGAGACCCAAAGTTGAATACCCATGTTCGTGCGGCATGTTATTGGGCTATGGTTGAAGATGTACCCCAGAGCGGTTGTTATCAAGCTCCAGGCTGAGCGCCAATTATATAGAATGCCATATACAGGAAAGTTCAAAAAAACGCGGACGAAGGAAACCCGTGTATAGGTGGCAAAGAGAATGCGCTAATATCTTATGCACTTCTTTAGGCCAATAGGCTCGGCATAGGCAATGTTTAAAATTGGGAATTTTAGAAGACCATTCATTTCGCTATTTACACCCTGAAAACCTATAACCAATAGCCTGTTTTACTGGATGAAAAAAAGAGCGGATCGAGGAACACTAGTATAGAGATTGTAAACGAGGCTACAAAAAGTCAGGTGGGCATGGACGGAGGCAAAATATCAAAGCTAAAGTCTATGGCCGGACCCAAACACATTTACCTAGCATTCTGGAAAAAGATGCAGAAAAAGCACTTAAGTTGATCAACTTTATGACATTCGCGCGGTTGCGTTATATTTGCTGGAGCGGTTACAGTGATTTGCTAGTGCGGATTGGCCCTTGGTGGTACATCCGCGATTGAGAAGCATATTCCCAATTCGAATTGGATCCATTATATTGCCACGCCAAGCGGCACACCCAGAAAAAGGAATAATGCCCGATGAAATCAATCGATTCATACTCGCCTGGGCGTCTGTGATGGCAATAGCAGTTGTGCTCTCGTGCGGCGTCAAAAACCCGATGCGGAAATCAGATTCCGGTACTGGCAAAATGCGCAATCGAATGAGCGCCCTCAGTGTGTCGGACGTGGCAGGCGGTCACAATCGCGCGTATCCATAAAAAGATGGGTGCTTCAACGCTGTTTACAGTTACCGTGCCTCACGAAGAAAGAATTAATTGGTTACCAAAACTCTAATGGCTCCACAGTATGTCTCCTCCAGAAGTTGAAGGTCGCCCGGAATTCATGAGCCGGAGACTTTTAGTTAGTATAGAGCTGCGTAGTCATATGCGTATTTGATGACCGTGTTTTATGTTATAATGTCCTTACTCCTAAAGGCTTGTGTGGTTGATTTTACCCTTAGGCTCTACGCCCTTAGAGTTTTTGCTTTAACTATATCCACGGCCCGTAGAACGTTGGCCATCGCTGTATTGGCGCTAAAATTAGTGGGGACGTATTTTGTTGCCCTTTACCTATCAATTACCAAAACTGGTTGATCAAGTTGATATTTGACGGGTTTAAAGCGTTCCAATCCGAGTCGAGAACTGTATGCATTCCTGGATTAGGTTTGTGCATTCTTCAAAGGGCAAGAGCCAAAAGAGTACACAGTATTTTTTATAAAGCACGGACAAATAGATAAAAAATTTAGTTGCTTGGCAAGGAATCTATTGGACTCCGGTGAGCAGTTGTCAAGGTCAATATCACGCTAAAGATGCCTTTGGAAGCCGTCTCTTCGTTTTAATATTGCAGATTGTGGATGATTTATTTATGCGCCTTAGGTGCAGGTGACATTCGATTTAATGCAAGAGTTGGATTAATTTCTTAGTGCAGGCAAGGGCTTTTGAGCCTTTTGTCCCAACTATTTGATCAAAAGAGTCTAAAAGGCCAGCAAGAGAAAACCGGCAGGCAAGAATAAGTATTAAAAAAGAACAGTTGTGGTGGAAGGTGTGGCAAAATTTATTTAACGCAAATTGCGGGTTGCTGTCAACCTTTACCCTGGAGAGCCAATTATGGGTTACATCACACAGGGCAGGGTGGGTGAGTGGTTTCACCGCGAAGATTGCGACCAGTTAGGGTCATTTACTCGATCTGCATCCTGAAAAGGACAAATCGATGTGACATTGGGCGAGCAATGTTTAAGGCCGCATTTAAAACGAGTTTAGATGTTTACTGCTGTCGATCGAGACGGGCATACTGCGTGATAATCACCACGCGTATTAGCAATGAAAAGTGGGCTTGTTTAGGGCGTTGAATAGTTTAAGGTGATACTAGCAAACATTACCAGCTAAAATAAAGATAAGTCTTGAAGTAAAAGACCTCAATGTTTTAAGCTTAAAAACCTATGGTCAAAATTCAGCAGAGGATCCAAAGCGGATTTTCGAGGAGTTGCGAGGCGACAATTTAATTTTTCTGCATTCAGCTAGACAATCACTTCGTTTTGGCTTGCCAATTAAAGAGCATAGCCAAAAATTAACCAAATAACATTTTTAGTGTTGCCAGAAAATAAAAGCCATCAGCCATCACTCTTGGATATGGCCCCACGTCTAACCTAGGCGAATGCCAGAATTTGGGTGATTAGCGGTCATTCAGGCATAATTAAATTGATATTCGCTGAAGTAGCACTGCGGACATTGGTTCGGTATAGGTGTAAGACCGGAGTGACCCCAATTGTTGAACTTTTAATAAGGTAATTCAGTAACCCTGCGGCTGCACCGAGCCCAAGACCTATTGACCTGCGCGAAAACGAGTTCTTTTTCATTTTGGTAGTTTAGTTGATAGCCGATAACGCTCAACATATTGCAAACCGGAAAATACAACGCATGATTTAAGTTCGCTTGCGTATTAGAGGGTAGGGCTCGGGAATAAACACAGCTTAACATAGTGCCATTCCTTTCTTACATTTATTTTCGGTTACCCTTGATTAAAAAACCGCAAGAGAGCTACGTTAGATTTTAATCTATTAGATAGCGCTATTATTGGCCTAAGTTTATCCAGATTAATAATAGTGACAAGTGCCTATGTTGAAATACTAGCTTCATCAATCGAAAAATTAACTTGGCTCATGCAACAGCTGAGGAGATCCGCAAAAAACGGATGCCCATGGAGATAGTAAAACAAAACGTTTCACTAGCATAGTGCTTTCACTATAGAGAGGCTTATTGAAGTTCCGCCGATTGCCATTATGAGAGTGGGTTACATGGAAAGGTAAAAGCAATGAACTAGCTGACCTGCTGTTTCAAGGATTTTTTTGTGCCCAAATGGGCCAAGTGAGCAGGGCTTTTGATTTTGAAAGTTATTGTCCTCAGCATTTGGTCGAAAAGCTATATAGACGTCGTCATCCCCAATGTATTGATAACAGAGAGATCTGCACAAACTATACGAGATAATGCATGTAAATAAGCATGAATAGTGGCATGTCTAATCACACCATCCCAGAAAGATGCGGCCTAATGGTCAACGAACGTAATAAAATACTGACGCCACAAATATGATTAATAGTGTATTTGGCGAATATTCCAGAGTGGCATGGGCTCCCTCTAATGCTCAGGCTCTCTAGCAAAAAATACCAACCAAAATGCGCCAATGTGGGGTATTGACTGGACAGAACTGAGTGGCGTAGTGGAATTAATATAATTTATAGAAGAGAATTGACGATAGTACTGGTTGAAGTTCAAGGGTTCCAAAACTAAATACAATGCCGATGCCGTTGAAGAGAAAGTCGGAGATTTAAATTTGTTCGTCGAGGGTTGGTGCCAACCCTTTAGCCAGACATCACCAATGTAATTCAGAAACACCCGACTCTGCTCAAGGCGAATATGGAAAATTTCGAACAACCGACTTTTAGACTCTTTAGAACAATATTTTTTTTGCACAAGGGACAAAGTTATATTTCCGACTCGGCCAGTGCAACAAAAAGGTTCGAGGCAGTATGGGCAGCTAGTAAAAGTATCAACTATAAAACAAAAAATAATTTAATACCAAAAAAACACAATAAAAAAACCCCGCAATTTAAACTTTTTGCGTGGCCCGTACGACTTACTTGAATAGGCGACATCAAAGCGAGAAGAGATCTTACAAATTAGACGTCGTATAGTGATTTATATACCATAATCCTTGAGTGACATGGAAATTTACCCTACGGTATTGCAGAAAACTACTGACCACAAAACTAAGTCCAATGACGTGCACTTCGTCCGATCAGTGACAATATTAAATATTGCCAGCTGTCGAATACAAATAGATAAAAAAAACCGTCCGTGAGCAAAATAATTTTAGTGAACTAGAATTTGTGAGGCCTACGATAAAAAACGCTTTTTTTATACAGCGCCCTTGTATCTTTCGCTCTAGCTATTGTCACTTACCAGTTTGCACCAAACATCGGTCAATTAGAGGCCAACAGATCCCAGGTGCGTTATGCGCACACACACCAAGGCGAGAGTATTCCGACTCTTATATTGGAAGATGTTACAACGCGGGCAATTTCCAGTACGTTAAAATCCATATAGATGGCTTTGATTACTGGCCTAACGAGCAGTAAAAAGCGGTGCGAAAAAAATTAATCTAGGGCACAATATATTTAAGCCCAACATCGCATTAATACTGCTTGTCTTATTTCAGCTTATTTTTTTCTTATTCCCACACAAGAGCCCCATTTAAGTATATATAACTCTAACCATCTCTGATAGTCCGCCAGCCAAACCACTTGTTGAAAGCAGTAGTGGGTTAGGACGTTGTGGCAACTTGAGTT
>Ga0163217_1103706_pt1 | contig 11715 bp, 10 predicted proteins | sample SynspAceP_FD_185933 | JGI IMG/M metagenome (GOLD analysis project Ga0163217, IMG submission 185933) | Saline lake microbial communities from Ace Lake in Antarctica - Synechococcus sp. Ace-P (PacBio error correction) | ecosystem: Environmental > Aquatic > Non-marine Saline and Alkaline > Saline ... | reverse complement strand
ATTTTTGCTGATGTGGATCCATTCACAAGATGTGAAGTGGTAAAACTAAGTGCCAAATTCAAATGGTAGTGGCAGAGTAATTAAAAAACTATTCATAATAAAAAAACCCGGATCAATCACGGGGTTTTTTTATGGCTTTTTCCTAAAAAAAAATTAATCAATGCCTTTTCAAGGGATTCGTGGATCAATTTACATATAGACTACTAAGCCTAGATGGTTCATTTCTCTGTGTAATACTTTTAATATAAATTCTACAGCTTCTAAATCTCTTTTGATATTACTTCTGATTAAGCGGATTAATTGTTAAATCTCATTGTTAAATGAGAATGACTCTCAATCCCATAGACCGAAGACAACCTCAGGTCTCTCACTCATACGTACTTTCTTCACCTTTTAACTATTTTACTAGAGTTTCTGAAAGAACCGCTTCAGGATTGACAGTGTAGTGTACTCTAATTTTTGTGCTCCATTATTGCACTCATCTTTACCAAAACCGTCTTGGAGTAGTTAGGTTTAATTAATCTGATCGTAATAAGCCCAGAAATTGATAAAAGTTTCATATGTTTTTGATCTACGGACCTCAGATAACAAGCTATAAATTTATACATGACTCTCACAAGTGGGATGTACCAGTATTTGGCGGGATCATACTCTCTCGCGGATATGACGCGATACATAAAACGTTTTGAAAGGTCAGAACTGGGGGCTTGCTTTTAATAAGTCAATAAAAGCTGCTCCTTGTTTTCTAGTCGTCGTGAGTTTTACTCCTAAAATTTGTAATCTCTTATTACTAGATCTGGTCAACGCATTAAAGTATCGAATCCATCACCACCACAACCCTTTGTGGGTAATTAATATTCGCAACGTGCTTCTATATCATCGCTCTCTATAACTCACTGTCCTCTCTAGTGTGCCGACACAGCTAGTGACAAGGTCTAAAGTTTTCTCAAAGTTTCGATTGTTTGAAGCTTTTGATTGGCGGCTTTATCTAATAAACCGCATTTATGGCTGAAGTAGCTTTCCTTTAACGTGCGTTATATTTCATTTCAGACTAGCTACTCTCGCCTTCATTTGTTACGTGTTGGGTATTAGGCATTAATCTCTAAGAATTACACGTACTGCTCTGAGAATAAGTAATATAATAGCTTAAAATATTTCCTTAGCGCCCCAAGAGGCCATTTCTATGTTTTAAAAAATATTGGATTTCCAATATTCACAGATAGTCATTCTGAGACAAAGGACATCATATCCCTTTCAAGAGAGTGCCTTATCACCTTGTAAAAGTAATTTGACACTCTCGTGCCTGATCTCAAGGCTTTTATTGAGATATGATTAGTAATAAAGATTGTTTAAATCACTCCTCTCGGTCTTTCAGGACAGAATATATATGAAGGGCAAGACTTCTAGCATTTGGACAAGAACTTTAAGAGAACACCTTGAGTACCTTATAAAGGGTATTGAAGCCTCGTCCATATGGTGTTAACTTGCATTAAGACAAAACCACGTCTGATTTTTTGATTCAGAAGAAGTCCAGGTTCGAGCCTGGTATAGGGGTCCTCAACTAACAACAAGTTCCTTCTAATCTTGAAAGAGGAACTCTTTTCATTCTTGAAAGCACTACCTACGGACCGAAAATGATTCATGGCATCTCAATCCTAAAATGCTCAGTAATGCAGATAATTTGCGATTGCCCTCCTACCCCAGACTCTTTAGCATATCGGGAATTTCAATTGGCTCGCATACTTGCGGCTACAGATCAATTGTAATCTCTCTTATTAATACTCGTTGGAAAGCTGACACAATCGCATTATTGCTCAGATCTTCTCTCTCTCCCCACATGTCGGTAAGGTTCCAGTTTTCCAACTAGACCTGATTCATAGGATTTCATTGTCGCTACTTGATTGTAGTTACAGAGTTTATAACTGAAAAACATAAGCAAAAAACCGTCGTGTAATTTGTTGTTTACATCCATACCTATAGAGCTCGCTGCGATATATCGTATAGTAAGTCCATTCACATTAAATAGTCTGGAAGAATAATGCGTGCTCAGAAGAATGGCACTTTCAATAGGATGTTCCCTCAGTACAATCCCCGGCCCTGGTGAATACCGCTTCTGTCGTGCCATATGGCCGAATTACGATACCAGTTTAAATTCTACTTCGACTTGATTCCGAGCTTTCAAAAGTCATATTACCTCGGCAGGCTTGAGTACAAATTTCCAGCTCGAACCAGTGATGCCAGTCACTGATTACAATCTCAATGGCAGTCGTTTAATCATTGATGTTACTTTCTCTGGAATCCAGGTGTTGATTCTTAGATTGAACGGCCATGACGTTCATTCTCCCACATATTTGGAGGTTTTGTGTCATTTGAAAACAAACCAGAGTCCAAGCGTCCGCTTGGGGCATTAGTTTGTTATAATGTATCCATTTATTGTTTTAAAAACTTAAATTGGAAATTTAATAGGTTTAGCGTCTTCAAAACCCATTCACAAATCAAACATATGTGATTTAAAAGACCTATTGTGAGTTTTACTCTCATTTCTTCGTGTGCTCGCGGTTTCTTTCCCTAAAAGGGGAAAACCAAGGAAGCACTAACCCTTTGCTGACATGTACTATTTGTCTATCTCTTATCTCTGATGATACTGGACTCAAGGTCTGTATATATACCTGGGCTTTCGCTCATATTCCACTTTCCACCCAACGACTAATCACCTTTGAAGCGGAAGAAGAGAAATGCACCTATTTACCCTGCGCGATGGCTAAACCGCCGTTGACTATACGTATTATCAAATCCATTGGTCCACCGATAAATGGCTTTTCGTCTATCAGAATGGTGGGGACTCAACGTATCATATCAAATCTACAAAGCTGATGAAATTCTATTGATCGTGGATCTGGAGGCAAGTAAATGTCATTGCATTGGACATGTACGAAGGTTCAAGTAACGTCAAATCCGCAGGAAGCAGGAACTAATTGCAAGTGCTCAGAGGTAACTCGTGCATGAAGCACCTCGTAAGGAGACTCAAACTTTAGCGTTGGCTAGAACATGCTGAAAATGCGCAAATGAGGGCTGGTGTTTGGGAGGGTTGCTTGGTCGTTACGCTCAGCGTTGATTACAGGGACAGTGCTGGATCTATTTTTCGGTAAATGTACTTATGGCATGCCTGTTACGCGATGTGAGCAACTGAAGAACCTAAAAACTGATGTATTGGACTTTTTTGATACGGAGCAAATGTATCTCTGAAGGAAATCATGCAAAGATTTTGCTGCTAAATGGATGAAGCTGAAAAAAAGACTTATAAAATATTTCAGCCAGTTTTCATGGATTTTCAAACCCAAGCATCGAAATATGATGCTTGACAGTAGTGAGAGCGTATTGATATGGCAATAAGCATCTGAGAGAAGTTATGGTGTCTAATCTTAGAATGCATTTAGCATTAAAAAACAAGAAGAGCATCATTGTGATATTGATAAGATCGGGTTTCTTTTATTCAATAGAAAATATCTTTATATAACCCATTGAACAAGGCATCTTACCAATGTGCCTGGGAACTGCGCTCGGGAAGAGTTATAGTTCTCTGTCCATAAAGGGTGCATAGTATATTTTACCTGTTTTCCGTCATAGTTTCTTCAAAGCTAGGTTCACACCATTTTTTCAGTGCTAAAGACGTGCCTCCATAGTCCCGCTTTTTAGGCGTGGCCTTTCCTTTCACTCCATACTCAAGCGATTAGTGCTTTACGCTAGCGTTCCTTTGCCTGGAATTAGCGTAAAGGAGGGCTTCGTGTTAAACATATGTTAAGCTGCTTTTCGTCTCATCCCGTAAATTTTTATAGGTAGACTTGTTTCAACGTAGCATTTCCAATAACTGAGTCCAGGAATGTAATCTTCCTCTCCGCTCAATGCTTGAGACACCTTTATTCAGTTTGCTCCACTAGCGCATCTTTACGGCAATCTTAGATGATAGAGCTAAATCGGTTAGCGGAACCAACCGTGGTACTTGCCACCTTGGCTCCAAGAACTTTTTCAACTGTGCACGATTCATGGCTTAGTGGGAGAGAATAGCCGAACATTTGGTGAATTTCTCATCAATCTCCTATGCTTGGAAGTGTATCTTCTCCCGTTATCTACCTTGCAGTATGCCAGGAAAATTTAAAATTTTAAAGTAATAATACTTAAGAATTAAAAAAAAGATAAAATAGAAAAAAAATAAGAGGGGGGGGAGAAAGAAAAAAAAGAAAAAATCAAGAAAAAAAATGATGCCCCGGTGGCGATAAATAAGACCTCGACATTTGCATAATTTGTTCCACGACATCAATTCCTTCATTGATTCCTTAGGCCGCCAAACCATTCAAATGATTAGCTCAAAATGGAACTGCCTCGCGTAGACTCCATTCCGTTGCGACTACTGTCTCTAGGCTATTGCCCATTCCAGAAGGCATTGGAACCACCTCAGTACAGGCGTACGATGTCAGCGATGTCCAATATCCTTTATTGCCGTTTCACCTTGAGCGTCTTTGATCTGCGTGTGTTCATCTTTCGATGGCTGGTTGGAACCTATACTGGCTCTGGGGTAACAATGGACCTGCATATTCATCGGAGGCTACTTAGCCAAAATAATTTCTATTCCCCCCACGGAAACCATTTATAAATAAATGAAAAGAACCTCAGCCCCGTAGTCGTAGTGGTCAGATAGATGAGACGCGTTCTGGTGGGGCCAGATTTAGACTGAAGTCGCTGCGCCCGTATCCGATTTCACGCCTAATTCGTACGCTTCTTAGTGGTTTTTCTCTCTCCTTGAGTCAGCATGCATTTCTCGCAGTGCTACTAGTCATAGACGTTGTTCGTGATATATTTTTGTTCCGGACCTCAATGGGTGATTGGCTATTAAAATTGACGGTTGGTAATGCTTTCGCATTATACCGATTGGACAAGCGGGCCTTCGTTCACGTCGGTTGTAACTTGTCCTCGAGTCTAGGTGCTAAGTGTCTTTTAGTCAGTGGTGTGGCGGTTTTGAAGGGTGGCTCGACCGTCACTAAGTAGATGGCTCTTGGGAAAGGACCGGTAAGTCATTCATAGATCCGGCGAGTACTTCCTATCGATCTGGTGTTCATGCTTGTATCACTCCAGTGGTGGGGGTGTAACACGGCGTCGCAGATGTGCGGTCTTTTTAATCCCGGCGTGACATTACTGCATTGATCTACAATGCCTCATTTCTTATCATTCGTCTTACCTCATTTACTCACTCTCGCTCGCCCATGGTTTTGGTTTGGCCTATTGGGGTATGTTTGCTCCTATATGTAGCCTCATCGTGGCATGCAGGAGAGGCTTATTCACACACAGGTCTTATGTGGCGCGCCGTGGTTTTGTATTTTTGAATGTTGAGAGATGATGATCCGCTATAGAACGCGGCAGGTTGGACGCTTGCGGCTTTTCCTTAAACTGATGTTAATTTGGGGTTGCACTCATATCGATCCCTGGATCTATAGTGAGTCCCTTATTAGCAGTCCTTTTCCAGGGCATCACCTATATTGGGGAGTTCAACCCACCTGCGAAGTACCTTAGCTCTAGGCGCAGGGACATTATACTTGATTCGAGCACTTTAATCTATTACAAATGCTTCCTATGCGCAGTCATATGATCCTGGCTCATAGCTTACGTGAAGATTCATTCCGAAACACCGCGTTCAGTTATCATAGCTACCCGGCTGGTTCTTTTTATTTTTCGTGTGTGGGGGATATAGACTATTGTTGGCCTAAGTAGCCTCGATTATGCAGTTTTACCAGAGCCAAGTGTTAGGTGCCTATGCTTCTGCCGAAAAGATGTCAAAAGATAGGATCAAGCCTTTATCAACTGAGATATTTGACGCTTCTACGCATTAACTACTGGTATGGTTCAATAGCCCTCCTGGATGCGGTGAAGATGGATGCGTCGAGCAGTTCCATTTTACTTATACTTCTCTTTGGTCCCCTAAGGAGATTAAATGAAGGAGAAATTGTCGTGCATAAGATAATCTAATGTCATCTATATCGGAACAGAAGTCTCTCTTACCTTATTGAACAGTGCGATATCGGCAGACCTCACTTCCAAAGCCAAGAGAGATTTGATTGAGAAATAGGAATCATCCTTAATGTATAGGCTCGTATAGTGATCACTAAGGAAGAATCGATGAAATTTGCCCACCAGTTGAAAAAGTTCTTGGAGGCAAGTGTGCAAACGTTAACTCATCGTTTTGTGCCTTTGCTAGCAATTAGACTTTTCATACATAGATGTCGGTTTGTTGCCAGTAAATTTGATGCGCTAGTGGAGAGACAATGATAAGGTGTATCAAAGCACTTGACGGAGAGAAGTATACATTCCTGGGTTAGTATTTGAAATGTACGTTGCACAACAAGGCTCATCCCTATACATACGGATTACGAAAAGGCTTACTCATTCATGTTCGTCGACAGTCCCAGTCTTTTTACTGGCTATCTCCCAAAATGCAAGCTAACTAGCGTTAGCCAATGCCTCGGTTTGGTGAAGAAGAGCCGCTAAACAAAGCGGGCTGGCTTGGGGACAGTACTTATCTGAAAAAATGTGTGACTCAGCTTTGAACGCAACTCATAGGAAAGGTAATTCTATGCCTTTGGACCTAGAGATATACGTTTCCGAGCGCAGTCTCCATGGCACATTTAAGATTTCTGTTTATGGCATAGTATAAGTTAATTTTCTTATTTGATAAAAAAGAGTGAAGAGCTATCATCACAGTTTGATTGCTCTTCTTGTTGGTCATGCAAATGCCATTAGATTTAGCACTCTCAGGAAACTTGTGCCTCTGCAGATAGCCCTTATTTGCTACACTAGCATTCATTAGTATCATATTTGCGGCTGATTCCGGGTTTAAAATCCATTAAACTGCTCTGGAAATTTGTTTATAAGTCTAATTTTTTCTATCTTTACAACATCGTTAGCAGCAAAATCTTGAATCGATTCCTCAGGATGATATCAATGCTCACGTTAGAGAAAAAGTCCCCAATCACATCCGAAGTTTAGGCTGTGCCTATCAGCCTGCTCCCACATCGGCTATACAGCATGGCACTCATAGTTACATTAGCCGAAGCCAATGTCTGCTGTCCTGTAATCAACGCTAGAGTCGTACCGGACCAAGTCACCTCGCTGAATAGCACCTACACAAATCATTTGTCATTTAGCATATTGCCTCCAGCTGAACCAGTTGAGCTCCCTTTACGATTTGCTCACCAATCTGATTCCTCTTGAAGTGCACGCTTGATGTAGTTTTCCTGCTTCCTGCGGAATTTTGACCAGCTACTTGAACATCGTACATTGTCACAAGGCAATACGAAATTACCTTGCCTTCCAGATCATTACTTAGAACTCACTCCAGCCTTTAGATTGCGTGGTATGATCGGTTGAGTCCACACCATCTCGGATAGACGGAAAAAGCCAAGTTTCATCGGATGGACCATTGGATTGATCAAGTAGCACTTGCAGGTTTTAGCCATCCGCAAAGAGGGGTAAATTGGTTCATTTATCCTTTCCCTTCAAATGTGATTTCATTGGGGTGGGGTGAAATTGATAGCAAGCCCGGAAGAATTCTCACAAATATGATTCTCACATTATCATCAGAATAAAGAATTGGGCAAATCAGTAAGGTCAGTCAACAACTCGGTAGCTGTTCTTTGTTTCTTAGGGAAGAAAATCCCTGAAAGAAGAATGAGGTAAATAATCGGCTTATCAATTGTTTAGAATTGGTCAAAGGTTTTGAAGTGAGCTATAACCTGTAATTTCCCCAATTTAAGTTTTTTAAAACATAAATGGATAAATATACCAAAAACTAATGCACAAGCTCGAGCTTAGGACTCCTGGTGTTGTTCAAATGAAAAAAAACCACCACAAGTATTCGTGTGGAGAAAGTGAGCTATGTCTTCACTAAACAACACCTGGTATGCTTCCAGAGAAAGTACATCATGATTACGGGACTGGCCATTGAGGAACTATTAATCAAGTTAGTCACAACTAGGTTCGAGCTGGATATGTACCCAGACCTGCCGAGGAATTGACTTTGAAAAGCTCCGTTGAACTTCAAAGTCCGACCGTAAGCTCATTACAATGTGATTTGTGTACCCGTCGCCTACTGCATGAAGGGAATAGCGGTGTACAGGGCGCCGGAATGTTTACTGGATTGGCGATTTTCACTGCGCTTTTGACTCAAGTAAGATGAAGTGCTTTCGATATCGCCAAGCACGCTCTATGACAGGGATACAAAATTATCAGGAACCGGATTTTTTTTTGCTCTTATGTCACTTAGTTAAGCGATTTTCCAATCAACGTCGCGAAATGACTCTGATGCTCGGTTCTATTTGGAAAACTTGGGAAACTTTACCGAAGAATCAGACCAACGCCCACCATTTGATTATTACGTTTTTCCGAAAGGATCTGGAGCAACCTTCGATTGGAGGGGAGTTTGTGCCATTGGATTATAGAGTTACAGTGGAGTTTAAGCCAAGTTTGGTCCATTGATTTCCTTATTATTGGAGCTGGGGTAGGGGCAAATCGTGCAAAATTTATCGCCGTACTGAGCAATAGAGAAAAAATGCCAATGAATGCTTTGTCGAGCTGCAGATGTGCTCAAATAAAAAAAGCCCCTCCTATTAGGGCGATGCTTTTGTTGGCTTACCAGTGGCTCGAACCTGGATATCTGAACCAAATCAGACGTTCGTTGCCGGTTGTACACCATAGTCCAGTCTCTTAGAGTAACAATTCAGGATTTCTTTAAGTGATCACAACTGTTAGAATCTGGCTTCTTTTATTTTCACAAACCCTAAGGTTGCTCAAACGTCGTGTTTTTATAATTCAATAAGCCTTGAGTATCTAATGCGCAAGAAAAAACATTCTTCAATTCTTTTTAAAAGGGTGGTAGGCACCTTCCCTTGAAGAGGGAATTTTTCAGGATGATTTATTGCTTGACACGGTATTGCAAAAGTCGATGATTTTTATTCTAAAATAGAATGCTCCTCCGCTCTTAAGGAATATTTTAAGACTATTCTAATTCTTTAGAATCCCGCCATAGGATCTTTAATTATTTAAAATAAACCGATTCCAAAGACAATGAGCGAGTAGTCTGAATTAAATAAAGTTAAGGAAAGTACTTGTCCATGGTTCGTATACGAATAAAGCGCCCATCAAGCTAAAATCGAAAGCTTTCGAAAAATTTAGGCGTTGCGCTGATGCAGTGTATGGTTAAAGGATTTGAAGCTTATCGACCAGATAATTAGCAAAAGGTTTTGTAGGATTCATAATTTTAATCGTTGACACGATCTAGTATAATTTCAATTTTGCATAAAATCAAGGGATGAAACAAGGAGCAGCCTTAGACTTAAAAACCCCGTTTCTCTTTTCGCAATTCTACTATTGAAATTATTGTATTATGTGAATGTTGATAGCTTGTTAGGTATTAGTATTAGGCAAAAATAATTTATCAATTTTTTTGGGGCCGGGGCCTTGTTATTTAATAAAAAATTTCCAAAAGGTTTTTTAAAAATTAATTAAACTTACCCAAACGTTTCGAAGATTATGCACAGTAGAAAATTAAGAAAACAACGCTCCTGCAGGCGGTTCAGAAAGTAGAAAAAGAAACAAGGTGGAAGACTTTATGGGCTGCCTGAGTTGGCTTGGGTGTTGGGTGAGCTTCCAAAATGATCAAAACCGACAGGAGTAATTCAAAAAGGAAGAAGCTGTAGAAAATTATTTAAAGAAGCAAAGAGAGTAGAACAAGCAAGGCTTGTGTCTTAAGAAATTGACGGAATCCTTGAAAAAGGCTGGAATTAATTTTTTTAGAAAAAGCATAAAAAAACCCGATTTGATCGGTTTTTTTTTATTATGATAGTTTTTAATTACTTCTGCCGACTACCATAGAATTTTGGCTTTTTAGTTTTCACTTCTCTGTGAAGATCACATCAGCAATAAATTTTCACCTTCTCCATCTACTGGAGTATTGATAGAGCATTTTTTTTTGACGAGATCTGACATCGATTCCATTTGCCCATGTAGCAAGGAGCGATCAGCAATCTTTGTAAGATTGTGTACCTTGCGAAGATCTTTAACCTGGATTCACCTCAATTTTCGCCTGCTTTTGATCTTAAAGTAGAGCTTCAATTTTAGCTGCAATTTTGCGAGCCTCAGCAGTCTGTTGTATTTTCCTCTCCTGCCTTAATGACGCTGCGCTTGCTTATGATGTTTTCTGCTAAGGATTTCTTATGTCGAATCCTGTTGCTAAAAACTGACAATATTCCAGCTGTGCAGGGATATAGGATAGTATTCTTCCGTAAACCTGCATTTACGTCTACCAAATCATTTTATAGGCCCAAGGACACTTTTGATGTACTGTTCTTAGATTGATTTTCCATTTGTTTATGATTCTTTGTAGTATTGAGGGACGATATCAAGAAATTATTTCAAAGCCGCATCGTTTAACGGAATGGCAACAAAAGCAAATGTCTGCGTTTTCTGGGCCTGAGGCAGCGCTTTTCGTCTGAAACTTTGCGATTAGTTAACAGTTAAATCTCTTGAAGAATTTTACCTGCTCGTTTTACAAACTTCAAATAGAACCATGTAGAGCATTCCTTGTAGTGCGAGGTATCTTCATGCACGTGCTCTTTTGAAATCGGCGAATACTTCTTCTCTGTTTCTCGCGCTCTGTTGATTGCGGTCTCGTTTACTACACTGATCAGTTTTGCATGCATCTCTCCTTAAATACATTCGACGTAGTATTTGTTGATCTCACCTGTTGTGCTCTTCTTCGGCGGATAAACAATATTGTAATGTTTATCCAAAACAGTAGTCAAAGAATCCTCATTACCTTCTCATCTCGTTCTGAAAATTCTACGTTCGATACTGTAACAGGATGATGTGGGAATCGGCCTTGTCTCAACCATTGATGTAGATAGAAAACCAAGTTCGTCTATCTTTTGGATGGTTTGTAAGCCATCTTCTTGAAGACCCCAATTATTTCAACATTTACAAACATCTGCTCCTCCCTCTTCTTTTAACATAGTTTACAAAACTTGTTTCAGACGGTTATTCCTCATTTGACTACTATCAGACATACAACCATGGAAGAATTGCGCTGGTGGGTGAGTTAGCAAATGTAATACCGTCTCATAATTCTTATGGAAACAATCCTCTTAGAAGGTAATTACATGTGTGTGTTTAAGAATTGAATAAACAGGAGCCGCAAAAAGTTAGTACAGGAAACTTAAGCGTGTTTATTGCCAAAAATACTTTCCCATAGAGTCTGCATAGGGGATTAAAAGTAAAATAAAACCTCCCGAACGGAGGTGGGAACTGACATATTATATTGTAACTGTGAAAACTTATGGATCCAATCTTGATAGCAGTTCGTCAAGGTTAGTATATATTCATCTTCCGTGGCTTCTGCCAAGAACACGTAATATACTGACCCCTTTTCGATACAGTTAGAAAGTCAATTTCCTTTACCTGCATGTTGTCAAACGAATCGATCATCTTGCTCTTATCCAGTATAAAAGGACAGCCTCTTCACCCCAGACCATTTAAGCGTTTTTAATAGGTTTCCTTGAGCTTATTGCCACAATCAAATATCTTGGTTCTGTGAATTATGGCCCAAGAACGCCTAAACATTAATATATCTACTTTCGAAGAGCGTCCTCTTTTCTTGCGACGGCCGCTTGATTG
>Ga0163217_1076864_pt1 | contig 11715 bp, 19 predicted proteins | sample SynspAceP_FD_185933 | JGI IMG/M metagenome (GOLD analysis project Ga0163217, IMG submission 185933) | Saline lake microbial communities from Ace Lake in Antarctica - Synechococcus sp. Ace-P (PacBio error correction) | ecosystem: Environmental > Aquatic > Non-marine Saline and Alkaline > Saline ... | reverse complement strand
GCTTGACCTCGTTATCCTTTATCGAGGGCGAGGTTGGGCCGGCGGGCATGTTCACCCTATCTTTCACGGTGAGCTGGAAACCCCTGGCTCGGCAGATCCTCGCCCATGAACGGGTAGAGCCCCGCGGACCCATACTACAGCCATCCGTATTTATGGCAGGCCGAGAGGGGAACATTGTCAGCGGAGGGGCTCCGTGCTGACTACGGCTTTGAAGATGCCCATTCCCGGCATACGACACTTATTGATTTTCAGGCGCGAGGGTTTCGGCTTTCGCGTGGACTTATGTTGCCAGCGGCCCTGGCGCCAGCGGACCAAGCCGGTCAAAATGATTTTCTGGAGCGGCGACGCGATACCGGATGCGGCGGACCAATTCAAGCTCTTCCTATGATGCAGGCATGCTCAACGTTCAACGGCGGGGAGACGCGGCCTGACGCGTGCCGACCCTTCACTGACCGCCGGCTCTATCCGCCTGCTGCGGGCCAACTGGCCGGCGGCCTGCAGTGTATGCGCCTATCACACGAGAACGTCTACACCAATTGTGGCAGGGCCCTTATTACGGCTTTCGGGAACGTGGTCGAAACTTTTCGAGTTACCGACTCGCCGCGCCGCATGCGCGTCGGCATCTGTATTACCACTTTTATTCCCGGTACCCAAAGCCAGCGGCGATTCAAGGTGAGGGCGATATTTACCGCCATATGCTTGAGCAAGCAGCCGCTGTCCCTTGGGATGAGCGATTACCTTTGCGCCGCGCTCACGGCCTGCACACCGACCTTCGCTGGCCCGTACAGCAAGTGGCGCGTGGCAGATTCGGCGCGCTGCAGGGCTGCCTACACTGTGCGCTTGGACCCCTCGCAGGGCTGGCCCGATCTGATGGGCATCCGAAGGTATGCCCGGTGTTCTGGACTTGCCCTCAGGGTCGCTAGTTCCATCTGAGTGGCCGACGCGCTTGTGCTGGCGTGCAGGCTAAACGAGACACAAAGCCCGCCAGCGCTGGAGCAGGCCAATGTGCCACTGATGCCTGGGGCGTTATCTTTGATGAACGGGCGGATCCATTGTCTTTTGCCGGTGAATTTCCCCATCGCCTCTCCGTTCGTTCAGCTTCCCCCTGCCGGCTTGATGTGGCTTGGCCGCGGGGTCAAGGGGACGCGGGGCGAACGGGCTCTGGGCATTTCTCCTTATCGACTAAACAGTTTGAGTGATGCGCAACTCGTCTGCGAGTAAACCCGTACGGCTGATTCAGCCCCTGGACGCTCGCGTTTTTCCGCAGCGGCCATCGGCGGCGTGCTTGGTATTGACCTACACAAGCGAGGACGTCTTCCCGGCCTGACGGTCCAGGAGCGCGGCCGACCGATGTTTCCGCCAGCTAGCGAAAGTGTTGCTGGCGTCGCGGTCCCGAGACGATGAGCTGCGGCTTGGGACCTGGTTCGGTGTTGATTGATCTTGGCCCAATACAGCGAGCTCGCCGGCACTGGTCAGTTGGCAGACCAACCGATGTGGTTGCAGCTTGAGTATTACCGGCGCCACCATTGTATTGCGCTGGAGTGCGATGCAACGGCGATAACCATGAAGCGCAACCGCGCAGGCCAGCGAGCAGGATGATGACCTTTGATCATCGTCAGCTTGTCGGTGGAACAGGCGCGCGCCTGGGCGCGATCTTGCATGGCAAATGGCAGATGCCGTGGTTGGCTGCTGATTGGTATCACTCCCTTGGCCACACCCGGGTGCCTGAAGACATTTCTTGCCTATCCAACTGGCGGCGGCTGGTATCTGGCCAGCGTGGCAATCGCGGCAAGGCGGCGAGATTTTATCTGGATATTCTGGCTGCCAGCGGACAACGTCGAGGGACCGCCGCTACTACCTGCGGTCAGGCCTTATGACTGCGCTGTTGGCAGTGGGCGCCAGGCGACCAGGCATCGCGGTTGCTGGTCAAGGAAATGGATGAGCGTGACTGCCGAGACGCCGCCTGGTCTTGGAGCAGGGGTGTGCAAATGGCGGTGGGCAGTCAGCGCATGGATCTGCGGACCACATTGGTGAAACCCGCGGGGCGAGCTGCAACCCTTTCAGGCAGAACCCTTGCAAGGCCCGACTGCGGCTGGAGTTGGCCTCCGGTGATCGCCTGCTGCCTGGATACCGGCGATCCGTTCTGTGTGGGCGCTGCGCCCTGCCGATCCGGAGCTTGTTGCTCACGCATGGCCAAGTTGGCGAGTTGGTTGGGGTCTGTGGCCAGAAGGGCACTCGATTACTGGGTCAGATTATCTGAGCCTGCAGGAGGACCCCGAGGCCCAGTGAGCATGCCTGGCGCCTGGCGTTCCAATTATATGACTATGAGCGTGGCAATCGCATATGCTGGAACCCACCGCGCTGGACTCCAGACTGACCGATGAAAAGCTCGACGCGGTGGTCTTTTGGTCATGAGTCTTTGCGGCCCAGCCGGGGCGTACTGAAGCATGGCTGCGGCAGTACGTAACCGTTTAACCCAAGCCATTCGTCTGGCGTGGCAGCGGCTGATACCAGAAATCTGGAGAGCACCCAGGCAGTTCACCGCGCAGACCGCCGTATGCAGGCGACATGTCCGAGCGCTTCGGAACTGACCACCCCAGAGCGCTTTGAATGGCGCCAGCCGCCCCACTGGCGTATATTTATCAGCCAGAACGTGCCTGGGAAAATTCTCGACATTTGATAAACCGCAACATAGGACGACCCCGAATACTGGCGACGCTGGCCGGTCTGCTGGGAGCTGGAGCGGGACGACGATTTGCGCCGAGTCTATGAGCGCATGATCGAGCAGGGCATCGCTGTTTTTATTTTTTTCGGACACTGCGAGCAGAGCCAGTGGATCGAATTTTTTACCGCCAGGCGGGCAGCCGCGCAAAGGCGCTGGAACATGTTGCTGGAAGGCGGGCGCAGCGGGGTGATACCGAGTATCTGATACTGGCGATGGACATGGCCACGGTATTGGGCGGAAAATCGACCTGCTGCGCGAACTGCTAGTTATGAAGCTCAGGGATCATTCCGTCCGTGGCGCAGGATGCGCGTCTGTTGCTGCTTGCCAAGGGCTGGTTGCTGAGGCGCGATGGCGCACTGGACGGAAGCCACGCGCATCTATCGCTGGCGCTGGCCCTGTATTCGGCGTAAAAACCCGATGGGGCGTGAAACGGCTGATGTGCGTTTCTTCATAGGAAAAAAAAACCCCCATTTTTTTTTTTTTTTTTTTCCCGGGCGTGTAGCGACCTGCCATGATGACCCATCGCTGGCGGCCTTTGCGCGCAGTCACGGCAACATGTGGCTACCCTTCGCCGGCCGCCAATCCAGGGATGCTCGGCCGCATGATGAAGCCCTGGCCTGGTATCAGTTGCACTTCGCTCCATCCCTACGACTGGCTTGGCACGTGCAGCCTATGTCGATGGGCTTGAGGGCCTGAAGCGCTTCGATTCTGGCCCAGCGGTTACGCCATTCAACTTGGTCGAGGACTTCAAGGGATCGTCCAGGCTCCCAGGCGGGCAGAGGTTTTGAATCTGTAGAGCTGGCTCCCAGCGCTATGCAGTGTGGCTGCGGCTGCTGGCCAGGCAGCCATTCAGGAATATGCTCCGAAAACGTCAGGCCATGCAATGGCCAGGATGGCTCACCGGCAATGTTGCAGCTGTGGTTGATCGCATGCTGAACCAGCTTGGACGAGATTTCAATCAGTCATTCGCAGAAGGATGCGTGGCAGGCCGCGGACCGCAGCCGTGGGCTGGAGAATCCAATGCCTATCCACAGCAATTGCAGAAGCACTGCGGCAAACTATAACCGCGATGTACTCGTCGGATCTGGTCGCCAGGGCGAGCTGGATCCCGCACAGAATTGTCGAGGCAACTGGATCGTTGGCGAGGAGGGCGCAGCGCTAGGCCCTTGGCCGTAGGCAATCTGGGCGGCGGCAAACGCGACCATTGTCGGATTGTGCAATTGCGGTCGCCAGGGCGGTGGATATTCCAGTCGCGCACGCCGCATGGGCGTGCGGGTCGGCTGGATGCGCGTAAGATCTGGTGGCGTGGTGCTCAGCGGTCGCCAGCAAACCCTGGCCGGGCATATTTCTGGAGACTGGCTACGCCAGCCTGGATCTCAAACGCCAGACTTATAACGCAGATGAACTGAGGGATAAGCAGTGTACTCGGGGCCGAAGGAACACGCGCGGGTGGCGCTTGAGTCGCAAACTCGAGAGCGGCGTGTCGCCGTCACGCTGGACAGCAGTACCCGCGGTCGGATGAGACCGGCGTGGGCGTAGGGCCTGTCACGTTCCTGGCAACTGGGGTTGCGCGCGACCAGATTGAGGGTTGGAGTGGTGTCAATCAGGAGAACCTGGATAGCGGCTTTCGATGCGTGCCGTCGGCACCAGGATGCGGTATGGATTTGCCGGCATTTCACGCGATTGACGTTCACGCGATCAGCTGTCCTCGGTCAATCGAAAGCAGGCGTGGCCTACGGCACTCGCTACGGCCATAACCTTGTGGGGCAACGCCACCGCGTTCAATCCTCGAATTTCAACCAGATTACAGCATTTTGAAGGGCCGACCTGGCGTTTCACCCGGGCGGCATTGGATTATCAACGCAACCAAGCTAAGTGGGCGCGAAGCTAAGCGGCCTTGCCGTGGCCGATTGGTGGCCCGATCGAGGCCGGATGTTGGTGACCGCCTCCACCTTGTTGCAAGAGGAATATGGCGCCGGCTGTATGTCGGCAATTTTCGTTCCGCAGGGGCTTTCCCTGCGTCGGCTCAACCGCGGGCAGCCGGATTACCACCTGGCTGATCGATATGCAGGGCAGGCTGGGATTGGGGCATAGTCAATTCACCTACGGGCTCAACACCGGGCGTAGGGCACGCGGGTGCTTTGGTGGATTGACCGAACTGGCGCTGATCTTCGGTTACCAGTTCGCGCCAGAGGCACTGATACCGAGCCGGCGGGATGGTTGGACTGACGAAGCAAAGAGATTCGGGACGTGATCATGTTATTCAAACAGGAGAGATTCATCATGCAATCGAAGAGTGGGCCTGGCCCTCATAATGGTAATGACGCTTTTTGTTAACTGGGCTGGTAGCACTTTTACCAGCAAAGAACGGCAAACATTTCTGCCTCGCGATGCGAGCTTGGGGGCCTGGTTGCCGCGGCAAACTATTTCGCAGACCCCGCAAGCGGGCGAGCGCGGCGCAGCAGATTCTGCTCAGCGTTCTCAGTCAGGGCGTTGGCCTGAGAGCCGTGGTTTTATCCCAAGACCGCGGCAGGATGACCACCCTGTTGCTGGACGACAAGCGAGGCGTTCTGGCTGCCGGGATGGAATGCGGCACGTCGTTCAGGGATTCGACTACGTGTTCACCGGCAGCGTTGAAGGAGTGGCAGTACAAGAGCGGCCTGGATGGGTGAGCCCCGCGTGTGGGCATCAGCCTGCGATAGTGCAGCCGTCTACCGGTCAGGTATCTGGAAAGCCAAAACGTGGCGCCCCGGCGGGCTGGTCGCGCTTGAAAGTCTGGCTGGCACCGCGCAGAAAGTCCTGCGGGCGAGCTCACTGACGACTTGCGGTTGGACTAATGTCGACCGAATCCCCGTACAAGGGACTTTTACCCTCGCAAGCGCGTGCCAGTGAACTCGCTGCGTGGGTTGAAACGGTTCCTACAACCGCATGGCGGTGGGCCTGGCATTTATTTTCATGCCTGAAGACCATTGCAGGTGCACGAGTTTCCATGCGCCGATGCTTGCGCCCTTGCTGTTTGGGGCTGCGTTATGGATTCGTCAAGGTGCTGGTTCAGCGCCTGCCTGGCTGGTCGCGGCAATGCTGCTGCTGCGCGAGTCGGGTCTGAGTGCCTATGACGGATGCCGGGCACATGGCATTATCGGGATGCTGGTTATCAGCATGATAGGGGCGAGTTCCGTGACCTTTTGGGATCGGCGCTTGCAGGCGGCTGCAAATTGCCAACGAGTATCGGCCAGTATCGTCTTGGATGAAGTTTACACCCGGTGCGCATCAGATTTTGCGTATATTCTCATTGGATCGCCTGAACTGCGGCGTTGCCGGTAGCGACCAGGAGCCTGCGCAGCCGCTGCTGATCTTGCGTGAGCGTCTTGCGCGAGCTCAAAACCGCAGGGGTGCGACCACTGACCCGCCGCTGGCGCAGCCTATCATTTGCGCTGCGGGCCAATACGCGGGTCCATCGGGATTGCGGTCTGTATGCGGTGAAGGACGGGAAGATGGTGTCCCGGGCCGCTGGCCACACGTTCGGTGGACATGGTTGCTCTGGGAAATTTGGACGACGCATGGGCGTCTGCTGTCTGGAAAGAGGCGAGCTGATCAGTATTCGCGAGGGCGTTGTCTGTGAGCGCGGGCATCAGGAGCAATTCTCCTCACTGCAAAGGTTTGCGTGCCCTTGATCGATACGAGACAACCTGCTGCGGCATTATGGCGCGTTCGGAGATTGCCGTTCTTCGTCTATCAATGACCGTACGCTGAGCCTGGCTGCGCTATTGGCCGGCCACGTGGCGGATCTGTTGCGCAGCGATGCCCAACCGCCTGCAGTTGCAACGCATTTGCCGAGCCCAGAGCTTTTCGCAGCAAGTTGCGCCGCTCCTTGACGATGTCGAGCAGCATGATCTGGAAAGCCAGTCTGTGCATGTTCGAGTGAAAGATCCCAACCAGGAGCTGTTGCGGGCCTGTCTTGCCGATAGTTCAGCGCGGGCCTGGATCTGCAGATTTCATCTGCGTCAAACAAGCGCGTAATAGGGCATTCTCGGTCCTGATGGCCCCTGCCTCGGACCGAGGGCTCGCGAGGGCTACTCACGCGCCTGCAAGTATCAGTTGGCTGAAACGTTTTGGCCAGGGTCGCACGTTGGAAGATGTGGGTGTTCAGGTTCATGCTGTTCGAAATGGACCCGTCAGGCAGGCGCGATGGGACTGCACAGTTACCTTATCCACGAGTGTAGGGTTTGAAATGATCAACAAGTTGCTATTTAGCGGCGCGGCTGGTTTTTCCGAGTCCCTCCAGTTGCGTTCATGCTATTCAGTGAACCAACCCTACTCGGAAGGCATGCTGTACATTCGTGCTTCCCGCATGCGGTTGGCCTGCGCGCTGCTCGCCGTGGTTCTGTGGGCACTTGCTGCCGGCGCGTTACAATTCGCCGCCTGCCCTTGGGCGCCGTTGTTTCTGTCAGCATTCGCCTTCTCATCCCGCTGCTGAGGCATCATCGGCCGTCATCTTGCTCGGTGTTTCCCGGGCCGCTGTACATGCAAGCGCAAGCGCGAAGAGCAGGTTCTGGCAGACGCTTGGCGTACCGCGGCTGCCCTTTCGGCCGTTGAGGACAGCGTCGCCACTCGCCGATGTTTCAGGATTGCGGCCTGCAGGACGTGCTTTATCTGCGCGGGACTGATCCAGAGCGGCCGTCTCAAACGCGCTGCTTTGCGACCCGGCGCATGCCGTCCATGAGTCAGTGCCGATCTTTTGAAACTGGCCCTTGCGCCGGACCCCCCGATGATGTTACGCCTGCTTGCTTTTCAGATGCTGGTTAGAATCAGAAGGAGAGCGTCATCAACCAGCGTATCGAGGCGCTTGCTCGAGCGGTTTGAATGACAAGGACGCGACAGCCCCGAAAGCAACACCACGCCTGGGCCTTGCTCGTTTGGTATTGGGAGCTGGCTATCTGGGACTTGGCGCAGGGTAGCGTACTGGATCACGTGCTTGCCAAGGCGCGCAAAACACGCCGAACGTTCGTTGCGCTGCAAATCCGAACCCGGCAGATGCATCTGCTGCAAGGGCGTATTCGCGCTGGATCAGGCGTGACCTGAGCGCCACTCGGGCCTTTTTCAAACAGGCGGGAATCCGGTGGCATTCAGTTTTTGAAAAAAATCGCGCCCTTTCCTTTGCTGAAGCCGCGTTCGCCCGCTGGCGAATATGATGAGGTTCCTCCATGCTGGCCAGACTTTCCAGAGCACCGCCCTTACCCGGTCCGCCCTTCGCTGCACTGGCGAGGTTACTGGTTATGAAGACCAGCGCAAAGATTGGCCCACCAGGCGCCAGGCTGACGCTTCTGCCTGCTTGCTGGAAGGCCACCTGGCCTTATGTAGCGCGGCGGCGTTTTCAAGCTGGATCAATTCAGCTGATTCTCGGCCTGGCCTGAAGTGACTTTTTCGGTGCTTTCATTGCGGTCAAACGTGAAATCCTATGGTCAGCGTTTCACTACGCCGTGCCTGCCCAATGTGGTGCATATCGAAGAAAAGTCTTTATTCGAAGATGCCTGGAATTTCCCGGCCCGCAAGTGGCGAATTGACGCCAGTCAGGGCTCGTACCAGGATCGGACAACATGTAACGCTATTTCCATCATCCGGACAAGCCCGATCCAGCGCACGGCGATATTGAGGTCCTGCAAGCCCCTGGCCGATGGTCAAGCTGACATGGCCAGGACGTGCTGCGCAGCCGGGCCAGCTGGAATGCGGAATTAACCGAAGGCTATCTGAACCACTGCCAGCGACCCTTTCGTTTATCAACTATTTCTGGACCATGCGCACCATCAAGTCACCATGGTGAGGCTGGCCGACGCCGCCGGCGCCGTTATGCCCCAGGGCGCGCCTGCTGCACGCCCCATATCCACCGGCTACGCGGGGCTTGCCGGCTGTATTCCTCAAGCGCCGCTGGCAGTGCAAGTTCATTCTCAGCGACACGTATCTACACCAAGGAACGCAAGATTTGATCCTGGCCAGGCCAGTTGGGTGCGGAAAACGCCGACGAATCCTTGAACACAGCCTGGATCCGAGCTCAGGCTACAGTCGCTCAACCATGTGGACCGGGCTTTTTCGAGCGTTATCGGATTGATGGTCTATCGCCAGCGCTTGATCCGATCATCGCGCTCTATGACGGCAAACCGCCGCGGCAGATCTTGATGGCGCCGACCCCTCGCGCACGCGGGGTGATCCCCAACGGCATGATCTGCGCGCTAATCCGCTGCGCCGAACGCCGCCCCGCAGGTATTGCGCCGCGTGGTACGGCATGATCGGCCGGGTGGTGCCATCAAGGACATCAAAACCTTTATCCGGTTCCATTTGCGCTCGGTCGTCACCGAGCTGCCGGAAAACCGAAGGTTGGATCATCGGGCCGAGGACGAAGGACGGCCGAGTTATGCAGCCGAGTGCCGCAGCCTGCGTCAGCAGTTATGGGGCCTGGAAAACAATGTGCGCTTTCTGGGCTTTCAGAAGGTCGACGCATTTTATTCTGCGCAGTTGGGCGTTCATGGTGCTGACCTCAATCAGTGAAGCGCAGCCGCTGGTGATTCTGAAGCCTGCGTGCGGGCCGTACACCCGGTGGTCAGCAGTTTGATGTTGGGCTCGTTGCGCGAGTGATTTGAAAGGCGGCGGCACGGCGCAGGACCGTGATCTGGGGCAGGCCGGGAGTTCGCGCTAAAATCGCCGATCCACAGGCCACGCGGCAGGCGGTACTGGGCCTGTTACGCAACCCGAACACCAGTGGGCGTCGGCGAGGCTGCCGGGTATAAGCCAGGGCCAACCCTATTTTACGGCGAGGCCTTGATGCTCGAACCCTACCGCGAGCTTTTACAGCACTTTCAATGGGGGACCCTCTAATGCCGGTAATTGGTTTCGAGCTGCGGCAAGATTCCTGGGCGGGATTCCTGACTCGTCCCACGCTACGCGCTTATTGTCTACGGCCGCGTTTGCTCAGCGCGGGCCCTGGGTGCTGTCGATTCATTCAGCGTGATGGTCTGATCGGGTATCCTGAAGTATCGGCATGTTGTTTTCCCGAGTTGCTTGGTCAGCAGTTTCTGGTCACACCGACCTACCGTGTTTGCCTTGCTCACTGATCGCCACGGGCGGGGCTGCAGGTCTGTTTTTCACCCGCTTTTTGTCTCCGACCGCTGCTTCGAGGAAAAAGCCCCATGTGATTCTGCCCAACCTGCTGCGGCATTCATGCTTTATTGCCACAGTCGGTGGCCGGCTGCTGCGTTTGTGCGCTGCTCTGTGGCTGTTCGATGAGCCGGGTTTCCTGTACCGGGCTGCTTGCGTGTGACCAACTTTCGTCACGCTGTGCAATCTGTGGGGCTTGCGTCATTCATCTTCCTGTCCGGCATGAAAGCAGTACCAAACCGCATTCCTGGTTGACCATGCTCGGCGGTTACTCGCTGATGGTAGTGAGCTCGTTTCTTCCTGCGGCCATGGGGTCTCCGAATGGGCGCTGCTGTTTCACTGTTGGATTGGCCATGGGACGCTGCTGTTCGTGTTCCTCTTCGATATCCTGCGTGGAGACCGTGCGGGACGAAGCTTGATCGCCTTTGATTGTCTTGCAACGCAAAAACAGGTGTCTCCAGCCTGCTGGTGGACCGGGCATCTGCTACAACCATGGGGAATCTGGGCCGACAAGTTCATCTTCTGGTTCAACCCCAATGACCTCGGAAACAGGTTGATTGGCCCGCTGCGCCGCGTTCAATCTGTATGACCTGCCGATCTTCCTCGCCTTACCTGTCGATTCATCCCGGGTTTTTGGGCGGTGTTCCTTTTGGTGCGTATCGAAACGGGATTTTGCCGAGTTGCGTATGCAGCGGCTGCTTCGATGCCGTGCGTGATGGGCCAGACTTTGCAACATATCGCCTCAGTTGAAGAAGCGAGATTCCGATGGACCATAGCGATACGTCAGAGGTTCTGCAGGGAAATCTGCAAGGTTCAGGGTATCACTGTGGGCTGTTGTTCCTGTTCCGCGCCCACCTGCTTTGTCGTGGCCTGGGCATTTCTCGCACTTCTATCTGCCCGCTGTTTTATATCGACCTGATCGCGTGTGAGTCTGCAGGATGCTGCTGATGGCAGTTTGGCTGAACGTTGTTCTTCTATCTGGACAACGCGCCCATTCGTGGGCTGGAGCTGAGCGTGCTCTTTGTCGTGTTGAACATTGGCCCTGACGCTTTCCTCAGCCAAAATACCTCGGGCCAAGCTTCATGGTTACGGGTTCACCATTCGCGCTGGGCCTGTTGCGTACTTGCTCGCATTTGATTCCGTTTGAACAAGGCCGCTGGATGATTCATTGGAATACAACACCTTCATGCTCATAACCGCTGAGGCTCGAGACCACCGGTCAGCCCCCTGAGGGCCCTGGCCGGTGGGTACTCAGTCCTTGTATTCCGGCCTTGTCCAGCCCGTGCCTTTTCATCTTGTCGTACAGTTGTCTTGCGCGCTGAAGCCCGAGCCTGCATTCATTTTTACGGGCCTGATGGGCTGGCCCTGGCAGGGCCTGAGGGCGCTCAGATCAGGCTCTTCGTAAGCATCCCAAACCATCTCGGCCAGGGTTCTGCTGGCCGGGGTGCCGGTGGCCGCCGCTCTGGTGCGCTGCGCGTCGCTTGCTCGGGTGCGCTCAGCGCCGAGGCGCCCAATCAGCACCGTTAGCGTTCTGCCAGGTTTTGCGTAATTCCACGCACATTTGCCTGGGCCAAGTCTGCTGTGCATCAGGGCCGCCGCCTGGCCGGGCGTCCAGTGGAATACTTTCGCGATCGTAGCGAAGACGCGGGGCATTTCAGGGCGGAAAATGGTGGGAAACAGTAGGGGCAACGTCCTGCTTGGCGTTTTCACGCCAGTGGCGGATTTGGTCCGGATCTTGCACCACATTCAAGCCGGTTTTTTTTTAAAAAACCCAGGATTCCCCGGCGGCCGAAAAAAAAGGAAATCCTCCTTTTTCTTCCCCCCCCTTTTTTTTTTTTTTA
>Ga0163217_1063279_pt1 | contig 11717 bp, 5 predicted proteins | sample SynspAceP_FD_185933 | JGI IMG/M metagenome (GOLD analysis project Ga0163217, IMG submission 185933) | Saline lake microbial communities from Ace Lake in Antarctica - Synechococcus sp. Ace-P (PacBio error correction) | ecosystem: Environmental > Aquatic > Non-marine Saline and Alkaline > Saline ... | reverse complement strand
TCTGTGAAAAAGATAAGTCTTATTTCCAAATCAACGAATCGACATAGACACTAAAAGTTCTGCTGTTTCCTGGTTTATTATTGATTCTTCTGTTTTATTCTATTAAAAGTTTTGTATCGACTACCATTTTTCATGGTAGCGAGGTGCTCAACCATCGCATATCAATTGAAATAGCTTGCTTAACTGCTATTGGGCTTTACGTGTTAAGGTTCTGATATGGTAAATAGGACAAAAACGCTACTTTATGGATTATTAGTCGGCTGACACAAGTCTATAAGCTATTTTTTAATTTCTGGTATTTTAAACGGACTAGTGGTTAACATAAACAAGCGTTTCGCCAGTTACATTCACTGACGAAACGCTTATTTTTAGGTTATATGCTACCCTATTATAGATAGCATGGGCAACGCCATCTTCTCGTTAGACTTAGGTTTCATATTTGCCGCTATTTTAATGGGTTTTAGTGGCATTCCCCTCGCAACACTTCAACAACAGCATCATCAGATCAATATATTTTCGCCATCGCCAATGGCCATAACCTCTTCCCATTTGAATACTAGTAGTTCAGCCCAATCCAATTAACGCATCCCTTTATGCCTTTTTAGCATACTCAAAAACATTGGGGTAAATTCTAATAGGTAGATTTTATGAACAGTTCATCAGGTACCACTGAACAAAACCGATCAAGTTCTGCAGGTTTCTCCTACAAACATTGGCCTTATAGATGACCAGTCTTTAAGGAATATCTTTTTACATCTAATTGATAGTTCCATTCCTAAAATGTTGCAATCAAAATTAATCTGTCGTTTTTTCTTCCGTAAAAATAAAAATTGTATCTTATCAAAAAAAAAGTTAAATTTAATGCATAATTCTTTCGGAGGCATTCAATTCACTTAGTTCAGCATGTCCATATATTGACTGTAAACAATTTCTGATGTATGGTTTTTGAACCAAATGTCCATTTAAAGAAATCACATTATCTTCATTATCTCGTAAAATTCCAATTCTTCAATATAGGTATACTGCCTTTGATGCTCTCCCAGCACAAAAAACAATTCATTCCTGAATTCAATAGCATCAAAATTAGCTTTTTGGCACATTCTTTGTTTATTGTCGTGGACGGGCATTATTAGTAAGTTCCATCCATATCAATCGGCAAATTAATTAATTCAACGCTAAATTTTCCTCAATCATCTTTATTTTAATATACCATACTTCTATTATTCACCCTCTAACAATTGTATTAGTAACATCAAAAAAAAGCCAACTGCAAAAGTTGTCTTTTCATGATCAACCACTTAATTTTCTCTAAACTGTTAAGTTGATAGATAAATGCCCATCATTCGATTCGATCAGAATGCTTGATTGAACTTTAGAAATCATGAATCTCCAATAGCCCTCCTTTTGAAAAAAACAATTCAGTGGAAAACATTTCTTGTTGGGGATTATTAACTTAATTTCAAAAAAAACCACTCAGTATATCGGTTTCTACATAAAAATTAATCAATCTGAACTTATGGTCTGCAATCTTGATCTCATCTTTACACTTTCTAATTTTTCTTTAGATTATTTCGTTTCTCTCCATCCACTAAGAGCTTTTAGGAACCAAGTTTTAATTAACTTAGATTAAAATGAATTGGTTCATTGTCAAGAGCGCTTGGAAGTTAGCTGCATAATAGCGGTTACTGTTTTCTCTAGTCGTCCCTCATTTAAATCGAATTTTTCAATTGTATTTTTACAGGAATTTTTATTCATACCAAAAATTAGTCTTTATAATCGTGGTTGTAAGATTAAGCTACTACAACATAAAAAAGCCATTCGTGATACACTTACTATGTAATTTCCAATCCATAGAAAAACCAAGGAGTGATCAACAATATGACCTAATACCCATATACCATGGATAACTTGAATGAATAGAAGCTTATAACATCAAGGTATTCCAGTTGCTAAAATATGCTTACTTGAATCGTACTCGAAACACCTATTAATAATGTTATCAGGTTCTTCAGAAGCAGGAATACAGGCTTTCGAGTAATTACTACGGTAAAGAAACAACAAAAGAAGGCAGTGTGGACGCAGAAAAAAGTGTTTTACCAGAAGAACACAACTATCTTATATCAAGGAAAAAGTAGCTAAGTAGCCTGACGACGGATGTCATTATTGGCCGTAAAGAAAGACGAATAGACTTTCCTTACGAACACTTCTATAGACAATTCTAAGAAAAAATAACATTCGATAAGCTACTTCAATGAAAGGAAAGAGAAACCCTACGGACATCAAGACACGTAGAGGGTAGCATAGCTTCTATAAACGAAACTATCCTGAAAAAAAATAATAGATCATATTTAAGAGAATTGGTTCATATCGAAGGAGATACCATTGTAGGGTCCCGCCACAAAAGGCGGTCATTACTCTAGTAGAGATTTTCTATCGAAAGCTCCATCATTACCTTAAAGCCCAAAGCGTAAAAAGCTCATGCGACATGAGGAGTGCGACTATGACAAATGGTTCCCAATCGTGCGTATTCAAATCAATTTACTTTTGATGCGGAAGGATTCTCCAACTGGAATCTCTGTGCAACTCAGCCATGATGAGGCGATATATACTTCGCTGACCCTGAGACACGCCTTTACAACGAGCTTTAAACGAGAATATAATGGGTTCTTCGAAAAGATGAATTGCCATAAGAAATGATTTCAACGAAGTAATACAGGCTTTCGTATCGTCCTGTTGTACACAAAAGCGAACATAATCTCAAGAACAGTCATTAATACCAAACACCGCTGGAAGTTTTATGAGTCTACCTGGAACTGAAGATATTAGTATAGCTTAATTTGACAACGCGATTATACTAATTCTAATATATGTCATTTAGCTTATCATTCATATATTGAACATAAAAAGTTTTAACCGTTTTTTCCAACTTATCTCCATCGAAAGAAAGAATCACTTTTCAATAAAAAATGTGTTTTTGTTCGCTATTCAATAGCTCGATTAACAACACACACTTATTTCCTCCTTATTGTATCAGTATTCAACCATTTTTACTTAGTGCTTACTTCATTGCTTCGACTTTTGTTACTAGCCTCTTTTTTATCATTAGGCTAGTAAATTGAAAGGGTTCGCTATCATCCCAACTGCTCCATAGCCAATGTAACCAACAACAGCTCTATCTAATCCTAGGTATATTTTGTAACAGCAGCTATTTGTATATTTGCTCCATGATGATCATACATTTGAAACAACCAACAATTAATACTGCCAAGGTAAAAAAAACCACACTAGTTGCTTGAGCAAAAAATTAATAAATCTTGTAACTGGTTTGACATCAGCTATATCGCAAAAGCAGCTACCAAAATGATCACAATAGCCCCATTGTTTAGCTCTGGTGTCTTCTATTCCCTTAAGTTAAAAACGCTAGCCAAAATTGTTTTTTATATGAAAGCGTAGCAATTAGCTGAAGAACCTAGTCGCGCCGATAAAGCCATCTCCGAACCAACTCTGGCCCAATCGCAGAATATGTTCAAGTGAGCTAGAAACAATACCACGTCGGTTGTACTTCAGTTCCAGTTTCAAATAAAGACGCGCACTTAGTTGTCACACATGAAAAGTGATTAAATCCTACGATTACAAATATTCACCTTTAATTCAACATCCGCGCTTCTACTAATCCTCAGGTGTGTTTCCATTATTCTTGATGTAATTGAGTGACGCACCAAATTGATAGCTAATCAAACTCGTTCTGAACAGTGCCATCGTCGCTTAACTACACCACCATCTCTGCATAGGTCGAGGTTAAAAAATAATCCTCCTTCACCCATTGCCTGCTATGTCTGGTTTCAAAATCATCGTGATCACAAAGATAAAGCCCATGCACTTACACAATAATAGCATAAATTTTCTCAAATTTTAGTGTTCCCATTCCAATGCTTCGCTCACTAAACTACAATGGCTCCTAACAATAAGGCAGCACTACTTTGATAATACCAAATGCATCTCCAATACCATATGATGCTTTCCACATTTCATTAGCCACTACTGCGAACCAAAACCCAAGTTAATTACTACTTGCCAATAAAAACTAATCCTTTAACGCCCCAACCCTTTTACTCTCAGTATGCATCTCTTATGCTGCTCACGAAATAGCATCCTACTTTCCAGAATAATACCCGATTACGAGTAACTCTATCTCCATTAATACCATCTTAGAGTCAAAACTCGATTGAAAAATAAATACCGCCCAGAGATAATACCCTTAATTTTTCCATGCATGTCGTTGTTGTAATGGTTCCAGTTCATATAAAAGCATTGTTCTATGTATTGCTGCAGGGACCCATATTTTTCAATTATCTGCGACATGATTGTTAGTCATTTTATCCCTCCATTCAGATTTACCTAATTATTTTCACATCACCTGTTCTCATTATTCACTTTATAAACCAGTTTTTTCTGCAAATGCGATACCAGTACCTTTCAAACATGTCTCAATCAAGAGCCTCATGTAGCTATTCGCCCAAAACCACTTCCCCAACATCCTTCCCGTCATTTCCATATAATTGACACTATCACCACTGTCATCACATTGATATGTTCTTTTCATAGGGCTTTGACTTACTCTGGACTGACGATAGGCTTAGCGCTTCCCTTTTCTAGCCATCAGATTAATACCCAGTAACTTCTTCATTGATTCTCTTTATGGATCTACAGTCTTCAGGCGGCTGACATACTTCACACTCACGTTTATAACCGAGAATGATCTTAATGAAGCTCACATTAAGAATCAACAGGCGCCCTAACTACTATTGTTATCATTTCGCTTTGTACATATCAGCCTACAACCTTACCTGTTGAAAGACCTCAAAACACTTTTTAGTATTCTCATCAGCTAGTTCTATCGAAATCGCTTATTATTAAAGTAGATGTGAAAAACAACATCATTAGTCCTAACTATCCTAATGTCAAAATTCCGCTCTGTCGCTGTCTTAAAATAAATACCTCATGAAAAATCAAGTAGACTTATTCAGAACTAATATATTTTATAGAACCATTTTTATCACTGTTAAAAGAAATAGTGTCTCAAAAATACAAACTTCATAAATGGCTGTTCCCCTATCTTTTCTTCTTGCTATACATTCACTTTAATCATACCGGATTGGGTATTAGCCTATATACTGATTACGAAAACGGACAAGTTTCAAATTTTTCTTCTGTCATCCATTTTAGTGGCCGTAAAAGAGTATGAACAAGTTCTCCATTTGATCACGTCTATCAAGTAGCATCAGAAATGATTCGGTAGTAGCTATCGCTACACTTTATGAATCATTCAGGTAACGCCGTGAATAACTGTTCTTTATGTGTTCTACAACCGTTACTTCTTCCCATTTTTAATTACAAATAGTCTTGTTGGAATATCAATATGATCGGGCCTCTCGTCTTAACCTCTCAGTATCTAGTAAGACAACGATCTGGCTTCTGTGGACCAACTGCAATACCATAATGCCGTGTAAACCCGATTGCTATTTTGCGGTGTTTGTCTGTGATCATTTTGTAAGACGGTTCCAAATCATTTGCTTCCCACCTTAACATTGAGCACTGAATAGACCCCCAACACTAGCTGACTTTTGTAAAATCATCGCCATTGCCATAACGGCCTGTAAAAGCCGATCACCGAATGTTATTTGTGCCGAATACACGATGTTTACTCCGGCCATCTCTAACTACGAACTAGTGGTTAACGCGCTCTTCAACTCTAACATCTGTATTATCATCATACGTGATTGCAATACCTTTAAATCGTAAATATGTGCAGCCCCAATGCCATAATGCAATACGGCGCCTCAGCTATCATCGCAATTAATAGGTCTAATTCTGCTTTGTAAGCGTGGAAGTGCTGTCATGTACCAGTAGTACTACTCCCTTGTACCTCTGCGATTGTTTTTTTAAACAAGATATTCAATAGACTAACATTAGCTTGACTTCATCCTAAACGTTAGCGTGTAATCAGTCAAGGACGCTAATTGTTAATTTTTAGCAATTTCACAGACGATAACAATGTGAGCTCTTTAGGCTGGGCAATCGTTTAAGGAATTCCCCCTCAACATCTGCTCCCATTATTCCACTCGGCTCTCAAATAACAATCATCATCTTTCGTGTACACTGGCATTTTAACTGATCCCTCTATGTGCGCCAATGCCGACAGCCTGGACTATCCACTAAATTTTCTGTATCTTCTTTTTCTAATCTTCAAAAAGATTGTTCCAACATCCTGTAAAACCTACTGTGCTGGATCTAATCTTGAATGCGTCTCTAATACGTTGTTTCACACTAAAGGGATAACTCATTTCTAGCTTCTCTTAGCACGATCGGGTAGATATCTTTTTGTAAAAGTTGGTTTCAGTTCTGCAGTTACACTGATGGCCTTTCTTTAATGTTCCAGATTATTGTTTACGATTCAGGCAATTAGCGCTTGATCTAAGATGAAGATGAACTTTCGACAAACCTGGTAATAAAAACTCTTCCTTTTGCAGCGATAACACGCTTGGCTGATTCTGTAATTGCTTCTTCAATAGCAGTGATCTTTCCATACTTGAATGCTACATCTTTCAAACTTTCACCATCGCTTAAAAGTACTTCTTTAATAAAAATATCCATAACCAAAATCTCTCCTTTATTATTTATTATGCAAAACACTAATCTAGATAATTAATAGCATTACAGAAGCTAAACGAAATCCATTTAACATTTCCTTTAACAACTTCTAGACTTGGAATGTAAATCCTCGAAGATAAAGGCTTGCATGTGAATGTAATCAAACTCATTGACTACCAAAACGAACACCAATCGTTTAACGAAACCTACATCTGCCACATGGTGTGAAACCTAATGAAACGGCCACGGGTAATACCAATTTAGAATTGATCCGACATACGCACAGCTGGATACCGATCTAAAAATACCGGTTAAACGGCAACAGAGTACAACGAGTGCTGCAGGAGCTGATTCAGCTACACCGCATAAACAGGCAAATGTTCCGTCTGACAATTCACGTGAATAAATCCTAAAGAAAATACAACTCTGGAACAAACCGAGTAAGAATAAGTAGACCATCAATCTTGCTTCAAACTGTTCATTCATCTGAATTTAGAGAAGAAGAAAATTTAAAGCAAGGATTTGACAACCACTATAAAACTAGACGGGTGAAAATAGGGTAGCCGACTAAGTTAATAACAAACTGGTCCTAAGAAACAGCAAATAATAAGAAGATTCTGGTAGAGTTTAGTTTTAAATAATTGACCAATGTGATTAAAACTTGTAATAATCATCATTTGGCTTCTTCTCTTGAAGCCTAAAGTTGCGGACTTTGCTAACCCAAAAAAATGGTAAACCAACGGCAACAAAGAATAACACATAAGACGCATAGTAGCAACAGTTATTCACTTACAGGAAATCACCTATTTTGAAACAAAACGATACTAGCACTCTGAAGCTGGTGATGTTTAAAAGAGACAGCTGCTGCCTTATATGACTAAGCCTCACGGCAATGCAAACTTCTCGGAAACAACATCCGACTGCAGCGAAGGCTAACGAGTGCGACAGTAACCATGCCACTTCCCTCCACCAATACCGGGACATATAAGTTGCAGCAGTCTGTCGAATTATAACAAATAAAACTGAAACGTCATTCTACTTCCCCTTTGATGACCTCTTTTAGCTAGTTAAAGCGGCAGTATACCCTACCTATTAAAACTTAGCCCCCATTAAGCAGCAGTTAGACCTCATTCGGCAGTCAAGTGACGGTAGCCATAGTATAATAGCTGCCAAGCATTGGGCATTGACATCTGCTTAGACCAAATTCCGACCAATAACCAGAATGGGCCAATGCTCAACTGCTAAACCACGATTAATACATAATTACTTTAAGCAATACAAATAACGTCTAAAACGACGAATTAAAAGGAACAAGTAGTCAACAATGGCCATAAATCCAGTGGGCTCTGTAACGCATCAATCCGCCGCAGGCAAACACAGGCTAATGGTGTTATGATAGCTACTTGCTGAACCATTACGATGATCTAAAAGCAACAGAGTTTCTGTCAGTTCATATTTTCCACCGAACGCTAATAATAATCTTTGATTCTGAAAAAACCAGCTAAAGCAATCAACAGCGTTTCACAACTCTTAGAAGAAAATAATAGTTTCACTTGTACCTTTGATGCAACTGTCTAATGGCAGCTTCCATTTTTTGTTCCCTACACTTCCAGCTGCAAAATTCCTTCTGAGACGTTTGATAGGCCTCTCCTCACATAAACCTTCTAATTTTTATCTGGTCCGCTCTTGCGCGTAATTCTAAAAATAAACATTTTTTCACGTTGTCAAGATCTATGAATACATCAGCAGCTCACTTGTTCTGCAATCTCTTTAAATCAGAATATTAAATCTTTATCAGATAAATCAGCGTTCTATACCTGAATAGCATCGCCTTTTTCATCGAAACTACTGGTTAATTCACCACTCCGCACTTGTAGAAATAAACCATACCGTATTATTCTCTCATTAACGTCTTATCACTACAAACACACCATCGAATTTTGTATTTCAGGTGGCGATAGAAGCAACGACCTCTACGGTAACGCGGCCTGCATCTCACTACCAGTCCCATCCTTTTTAAACGTTAGTTGCTCTTGCTTTCTTCTTTACAGTATAAAAACACCAAGGATTTTGATGGATTTTGGAACCACATCTGCAAGCCATCAACTTCTGATTTCTGTAAGACAGTCAACAACCTTCCTGACGTATTTTTTGTAAGGCAACACCACGCATTTTCAATGATCTGCTCATCCCATATGCTACTCCGTAAACCTGACGCATTGATGCATCCTTAACACATGCCAAAAGGCAAATTGTGGCCACATCTTTCTGCTTCTCCTACATTTTGTTCTCAAAAATATTTTCCGGACTGAGGACCATTCCATGAGTAATAATGACTTGCAATCCTGCTTCTTAACATCGGAAATAGAATCTTGTACTAATGGATCTACGTTTTCCATTGGATTTTCAAATGGCATTTTTGATTCCGGTCTTAACAAACTGCCATTTTCCACAAGAGCGATTAAACGAACGTTTTCCCCATTCATAATCTTAAACCCCTTTTTTGTTAGTTCCGAAAACTTTTCTTTTTTTCCCCGGGGTTTCAATATGGATCCAAACCTGACGTACCCCTATTTCAGTGAATTTTTAAAATCTACTTTAATTTGCCACTTTCCACTAATGCTGTTCACCCATTCTCCAACAAAAAAGATCATCCTGCTAACTGTTATTTGTGTTGCAGCGGCCATACGTAAATACGTTTCTCAACAATATCCGTAGGCTTTTTGTCTCCAACAGTTCTATAGAAAGAATGCTACGACGTTTTATTAATAGCGGATAAAGCTGAATCACATACTCAACAAGCTAACTAATAAATCATCTCCTGACGGTGTTGTCCCATGCCACGTCCTATGAAGCTTAAAGCATACCTACTTTTTAGGAACCTTTTCTTCATTTGAAAAAAAGAGGTCCAGCACAAATTCTTTCATAACAATAGGTTCATATACATAATCCAATGCATTTAAAAAATAATGGCAATGCTGTTTTGAAACCATTATTGCTCTTATTCTTTTTCCGCTTCATTTACAGACCAATTCAATTTGAATCAAACTGATGTTTTGCTGCAAAGGTATCACAAACTAATCATTAAAAATACAATGTATCGAATTGGATAAATACGATTACGCATTGGTTTTCAATTGTTTCTTTTGGAACTAATCAAAACATAGGTCTGACTATAATCTCTCTTTAATCCACCGTTTTCACGTATCCTTTAGCAGAAAGAGTAAGATCAATGAGCAGTCTCTCATTTTCATCCTACAATAAAAAGCTAGCTGCTACCAGTCATTAAGTTAACAACCATTCTTAAGATTACTGAAACTGCAAAGAAGAAGTTTTTCTTGTTGTTTGCACTTTGTTCTTTTAATTTTTGTGTTGGACATCTTTTGTGAATAAAAATCATCAGGTATACCTCTTTATAAAAACAGATGAAAAAATGAAAACCAGTGACGCGGACTAAGAATTTTACTTTATCTATTCACACTCACTAGTCATCATTTTAACAAATTTTTGTTCAGTAATCTTAACTATTCCATACCCTAAACTTTCGGCGTTCAAGCGGTTAGAACTGCTTTTTCAACAAGCTTCAAATTCGGCAAGGGTAACATGTCTTCCAGCATCAATTTGACATTCTGCCAGCAACTTTTGTAGCAATACTCGCCTGTTGATTACTAGAAAACCTTTCTACAATAACTATGTCTTTGCATCAACTCCCTAATCACAATCCTTTAACAGCCCAGGTTGGAATGGGAAGTCCGGTATTGTGAGCAAACTCGTGATTCAGTCATGTCATTGCTTGTTTTCAATGCTCATTAAAACCACCCATACCAACAAAGCGATATCTAACAGACTGGGAAGCTGAGCCAAACCATCGGCGCCATTCCGACCAACACCAAATGTTCTGTTATGGCTATCCCCCAATATCTGGATTTGCATCATCTTCAGAGAAACAGAGAATAAGATCCCTTTTTTGTACCCTGTGTGTTCTACCAGTGAACCACTCCGTCATCCCATAACCACTGATACGGATACCCAAAGTTTCTACCCATTCTTGTCATTTAGCTGTTACGATTTGTTCCTTCTTATTCAATCACTTGCTCCATCCATAACAACTTTAGCAAAGCTTGCCATCATATTGTTCAAGAAGAATTCTCGGTAATCTGCTAAGAAGACTGAAACACAGCTTGGCGATCTTTTTCCGGTCATATCGATTCGTCAGCGACATAACTGAACAACTTCTTTATAAGAATAAGTCGAAGCAGCGATATTCTACGTGTTGGAAACTCGATCTTGCCCATTGCAATTGAATTCTGCCAATGTTAACGTTTCAAGGGCATACCTTCGTCCATTTTTGTTTATACTATGCTTAATCGCAGAGTCGCTAAATATCACGCATTTTTTTTCCAACTTAGACAGTAACCAACTTCTTCGCTGTATGAAGCACCGGAAGCGTAAAACCCAGCGCCCTAATCCCTTCATTTAATAGCCCTACTTAAGCGCACGAATGCCATTGTTCTGTTTCTACAACTAAACAGCATGTGCCAGACTGATCACCACCCATTGGTCAACAGCATCTACGTGATGACTAATATATTATAAAGGAATACTTCGCCACCTATCAAGCATTTCTCTAGCGTCTTCTTCAGTTGTAGCCCACTCTTCGAACAGTGGAAGCTCTCCAACACATGAGCCCGCTTGCATTGGATCGTCATATTTTCATATTTAATTGCGGTCCAGCCACTAGTAATAATACTGTTGTCCATATCAATGTTCTTCGATAACCGTTTTGCCGGTACAACAATCTAATAAAAATGAGCACGTGCTACAATTTTGTCAGATGGACAGCTTGGTTGCTTCGGTCAATTCGTTTTAGAATTCATTTTTTTAAAAACCCCTCCTTATAATTGTTCTACAAACTTTATCGTATTTATATCAAGCTACGAGTAGATCTAAGAATACAGAAATTTTGAAAGGTTTAACATCTCCACCAGTCCAAACTTGTCTCCCAAGTTCAAATTGAACCGCCTTTGCCTTCGGCTTTTTCTTCAATTGCTATGCAAAAAGCTTTT
>Ga0163217_1055233_pt1 | contig 11717 bp, 20 predicted proteins | sample SynspAceP_FD_185933 | JGI IMG/M metagenome (GOLD analysis project Ga0163217, IMG submission 185933) | Saline lake microbial communities from Ace Lake in Antarctica - Synechococcus sp. Ace-P (PacBio error correction) | ecosystem: Environmental > Aquatic > Non-marine Saline and Alkaline > Saline ... | reverse complement strand
GGATCTGCCGAGCGATCTCCAAACAGCTGGGGATCCCTGCAGGCCGCCTCTGGCCCTCAAGCTGCATCGGGTGACCGGCCAGGGTGCCCGCTGGATCTTCAAAGCCAGCCCTATGAGCCGGAACTGGCGAAAAACCCAGGCGCTGAGGCATGGCTGCCTATTTCATAGCGGGCGCTCGCGAGCTGAGGCGGCTGGAAGGAGGTGATGGACCGTCCGCCGCTGCTTGTGGCCCCGTTCGATTGCCGAGCTCTTCGGGCACTGGTGGTATGAGGCCCCACCTTTCTGGCGGAAAGTGTTCAGCCAGGCGGCAGCGGGGGCTTCCGCTTCACCAGCTGAAAGGGGTGTTGGCTGAGCCAGGACCGTTGCAACTGCCCGGCCCCTCAACCTTCCAGCTGGGACAGGTGGCTACGCACCACTACTGCTCAACCCAAGCAACGCCTGGGTGGTCCGGAATGGAGCGGGCCTCGGCCGCCATGGTCAAACGAGTGAACCGCGCGTGACCAGCGGCGAGACCTGTGGCCTGACCAGCGTCAAGCAAGAGCGGGATTTCCTGACCCAGCGGGTGCGAGCTGCTGCTGGCCCAGTCTTCCGACTGGAGCTCATCTCCGCGCCGGCACCACCACGGAGCTGGCCCCGCGCCGATCCTCTCCCATCTGGACCGTTTCTGGCGCCTGCTCGATTGCGCTTGAAACCGGAACAGAGCCGCCAAGCCAATGGCTGGCGGGCACTCGAGAGGAAGACAGAAAAAAAAAAAAAAAAAAAAATTTTTCCCAGCTGCCTCAACAGCGCCGGACTGGGAAACTGCGCCCTGCCATTCTGCCTCGTTCCCAGCTGATTGTTTGTGATGATTGCTGTAATCACTATTGATGCCTTATTTCCGGCCAGATTTTCTCCAGTTGTTCAGTCTCTTTGCCTGGGCTAATTCAGCTTTTGATTGTTGCAGCACGCAGAATTTTTCCTGGCAGGTTCAAACGGCCAAGAAGTCGCCAGAAGCTTCTCGCGTCGTTCAGTGGGATTCCGAGGACGGCAGTACATGAATAGGTGAGTCCTTGAGTGAATTGAAAAGCCATGTTCAAGAACCGTGTTTGGTCCCGCGGATGGCTTCGGAACTCTCCACCCAGGCGATTCATTCGGCCGTTGACTTTTGCCAAGCCATTGGACGCGCCTTCAATTTATGCATGCGCGCTTCCAAGCCTTCCTCTTCGCTCACTGGCATGACCAGTGGCAAATCCCTCACGCTCGATGAGCTATCACAGCACCCGGCGAAGATCCGAGCGATCCTGCCGAAGCGATGGCGATCCCGCCGCCGCCGCCGGTGTGGAGGCCAAGGCGGAAGCCGTGGTGCATGAGGTGCCGATCAGGCCTCATCTCGGCAGCCGATCAGCATCAGTGCTGATCTCATTACATGGCCTCCCATGGCGCCGCGGTGTGAGCAACTTTCTCTAGGCAGTCCAGACCCAACGGGTTGCTCACCCACGCCAGCCAGCCGGTTCTGGTTCCCGCTGAGTTCATCCAGTACAGGGACGCGTCCAGCAGGGCCAACTCGCGCCCTGCGGCTGAATTTCCAAGGGGGGGGGGGCCCCAATCCACGGAAGTTGGGCTGTGGCAACAGCGCAGCATGCCTGAAGCCAACTCAGGAACGGTGAGCGATTTCGCCAGAAATCCATTACCATTCGGGCAGGGGAGTGCAAAGAAGCGGTGAAGAATTGACGCAGCCTGCTTCTGGAGAACGCATCAACTTCTCCCAGCCCCAAATTGATAAATGCGTGCTTACGGAACCAGGCTGCCGGCCAGAACCGCGCTCCAGCCGCTTCGGCCTACCCCCTCCGCGCTTGAGGTTGGGTCGTTTGAGCGCCGCAGTCGATGGCAGCCACCCCAGGAGCGCTCGCGCAGCAGGGCCCGCCCACCAGGTAAAACCGGAGGCCGGTGGACCCATGCTGGCCGCACCGCCGAACCCACCACACCGCTGGCTAGGTCAGCAGGGAAGATTCATTCGGAAAGGCAAATGTTCTTGTCTGGATCGCTGTCGAGCGCCACCCCCTGAACGCCAGCCGCCGGCTGGAGGCGCCTGCTGCAGTACATCCGGTGAAACGCTGGCGCCAGGGCCAGCGCAGTTTCTCCAGGAAATGCACGCCATCGCCCAGATCCATGGCGTAGAGAAGTGGCGGCTCGTTTGCTCTCTTCGGCTTTGTTGAGTCGGCGCTGAAGAGTCCATCAGCATCGAATGATCGGCTCCACCGCGCCGGACTGAACCGGCCAACGACGCCATAGGCCGCCTGTAGGCGATGGTCCCGATCCGGCCGCAGCACAACACGGCTGAATGGCCGCTGGCGTCGATCACAGCTGCCCTGAGCTGCTGCCTGTGGCCGTGGCTCAGGCAGGACCGTCTTGGTCGTGGCTATGGTGGTGGCGAAGCCGCGGTGCCAGCGCAGATTGGCCCTGCTCGCCAGCGCTTCCAGCAGGCCTCCCCACTTGGAGCTTGGTGGCGATCAAACAGCACGTAGTCGTGCTGATGGGCTACCGCAGCCGATCGAAATTAGCTGATGCAGTTCGGACCAGCGGTGCTCCAGCAGATGGCCGAAAGCCCCTGGGCCTCGAGTTCTGGTGCCCAAACCCCGTGTGTTGCCCCAGGGGAATGGGGGTCCGCCCGCGAGAGCCATCGACGCGGCAGCTGGGCGCAGGAGGCCATGCGATGGCCAGGGCCGCTGGCCCCGAGCCGATCACCAGCACATCAGCTTCCAGCAAACCCTCTAAACGGGCCCTACCTCTATCCCTCCAAAGCGCCCCGGGGCCGCGCTCATCGGCTTCATGTCCTCTTCCACCTTCACCCTTCAGCTCACCTGTCGGGAATCACAACCGTTTCCCCGTCGACTTCCTCGCTGAGGACATCGATGACGACCTCCCGCCTTCCTCGGCTCTCCAGGCTGGGGGAATCAGAACCAGTTCCGCTGAGGTATCGCCAGAGTCGACTTCGCAGCGCACGCCGTGGCGCCCCGGATTGCTGGGGGATCGATTCGATTGCACGCAGCGATCACGCCCCGCTCCACTTGAATCAGGCAAACAACTCCACCCGCGTCCGAACTCAGGCCACCAGCTCATCGCCGCTGCGCCGGATTTGATCGCCCGTATCCCAGTCCGGCGCGCCGTTGCAGCGGAACTGTGGTTCACCGGCAACCCGCTGCCCAGGCCGCTGGCCGCCGGCCACCAGCACCCAGGCCTTCGCTGGACGGCAAACCTCCTCGCTGTCGCTTTCCTCTTTCGGCCGCATCGGACGCCCTGCCGGCGATCTGACTGCTGGCGAACTGATCCGCCAGCTCGGCGGCACACATCCATGCTGACCAAGCTGGCGCCGGGAACGCAGGCCATGGGCCGCCACACCCCGGGCCGTGCGGCCCACTGGGCGCAGTCGGCATCAATCAGGCGGAATGGATCGTCATGCCCTTGACGAAGGCGAATCAGCACGCTTCGCCGGGAACGGCCAGCCGCACCCAGCGCAGGTTGTTCGCCCCTTCTCCAGGCTGATTGCATCAGGCCATTGGACGGATTTGGCGAACGCCGAGAGGCGGTGCGCTTGATGAAGCCACCCACGGTGAGGCATCAGCAGCTGGACTTGTCTTCAAAGGCCGCTGACGGCCAGCAGGGGAGGGAATCTGCCCTCGCGGAAATGGGGGACAGCTGCACCACCGGGGTTCCTTGGCGGGCGGCTGCCCCACCGGAATGCGGATAGGCGGCACGGCGTACACGGACTCCCCTTCACTGAAGAGCAGCAGGTGTCTGTCGTTTGCAACTGGATGAAACAAGCCGTACGGCCTCTTCCCCCTGCTGCGGTTCCTGACTTGCCCGGGTTCCCCGGGCTGGGTGGCCTCGAACTCGCTGAACCGCATCACGCTTCAGGTAGCCGGTTTTCGGTGAGCAGCACCACCGAGCGTCGTTGGCGAGTTCAGATCGATATCTTCAAGCCACCTCGAGATCGAGGGATCTCGGTGCGGCGGGGGATCATAACGATCGCGCAGCTTGTTGAGCTCTACTCGATCAGGCCGAGTACCCGCTCACGCCTGCAGGATGTCCTGGTAGTCGGCGATCTTGGGCAAACCAGATCCTCGTGTTCCGGCGGATTCCTTGTCGGCTTCAAGGGCCGTCAGCGGCGCAGCTGCATCTGCAGGATGGCGTCGACTGGATTTGCACTGAGCCCATGCGATTCCTGCAGGTTGCTGACGCGCTGTGCCGGCATCGGCCGCCGGCGCGAATAGGGCGATGATGGGGTCTAGTTGATCAAGTGCCCGCCAAACAACCCAGCAGATGTGGTCGCGTTCCTCGCTTGCGTAAAGCAGTAGCGGGTGCGCCGTTCATCGTTTCGAACCCCGAAGGCTGAGGAAACACCGCAGCTGGGCGCCCAGAGTGAGAAGATGGCTACGCTGGACCAGCGCCAGGCATTGTGGGCGCTGAAGTGCTTCTGCAGGGGTGAGCTTGAAACAGGCTTGTTGAGCACCACCTGGGGTAGGCGTCACGCCGCAGTTCGATCGGATCCGCAATGCCGTCGCGCCGTCCTTTTCGTCGCGGATGTCGGAGATGCGCCTCGAGCCTCTTGTCGTCACCATTTCGCATGCGCTCGAATCAGCGAACGCCTTGTTGTTCTGGTAGGGCAACTCGTTGATGATCACGGACGTTCCCGGTCGCGGCGCGGCCAGGGCACTTCAGGGTTTCGATCGAAGCCACCCCCGCATCTGAATCGAGCCACGGCCGGTGGTGTTACGTGTCGCGGATGCCGCGCCGGCCCAGGATCTGGCCGCCCCGTCGGAAGTCGGGGCCCGGGATGATCGCCATCCAAGGCGCGGTCGTCGATCTCCGGTCGCGATCAGGGCCAGCAGCCCCGTGATCAGTTCGGTCAGTTGTGGGGGGAATGTTTGGTGGCCATCCGACGCGATGCCGGACGAGCCATTCAGCAAGCAGGTGGGGCAGCGCGCGCATCACGCGGCTCCTGCTGGAACGTCGAAGTGTCGATGAAATCGACGGTTTCAGCTTCGATGGTCGTCGAGCAGCTGTCGGTGGTGAGTGCCTGCAGCCGTGATTCGGTGTACCGCATCGCCGCCGGTGGTCGTTGTCGCCGAGCCGAATCCGTACCGTCGATCAGCGGCATCCGCATCAGAAAAGTCCTGCCATGCGACCAAGGCTCGTACACCAGCCGTGGTCGCCGTGGTTGGTATTGCCTGAGCCACCTCAGCCCACCCAACCCGGGCGCATTTCCGGTAGGGCCGATCGCTGTCAGGCCCAGCTCGCTTAACATCGCATTAAGATGCGTCGATGCACCGGTTTGAGCATCGCGCGCATCGGGCAAAGGCCCTGCCACGATCACGCTCATCGCATTTACTCCAGATAGCAGAGCGCGAACATTCTCAATCCGCAGTCGTCTGGATAATCCGTCCGTCGGATTTCGCCAGGACCCGTTGAGAACCGCCATCTCACACCACAAAGTCCGTTACCCACTTAATCGAGACCGGGCGGCCCGTTCTGTTCTTCCCGCCAGCTGAGCCCCCGACCCCTGGCCCTCCGATGACCCTGGAGCCCCGGCACGAATCCGAGCTTCAGCAAGCGCCACGCGCCGGTGACCCTGCGGTCTGCGCGGCACGGCCTTCACAGGGTGGCGGCGGAAGCTTGGGCTTCCGGCCTATGCCGCACCGATGTGGTGGTGCGCCAACGGCCGATATTCACCGACCAGGGCCTCCTCATGCTCCAGCGTCGCGACCAACGGATCCGCGATCCGGACGCCAGGCGCAGCTCGATGGGTTGACGCCCAGGGCAGCGGCAGCTGCGGGATCAGCCTGCGTATCGGTGGTGGCTGTTCGAACCGCTGCGCCAGGCGGCGCCCAGGTTCTGGGGCCGGCTGCTGGCGGCGCGAGGTTTCTGGCGCTCACGGGGGAGCCACGGCCCTGACCCCATGCCGGGAGTTGAATGGAAAGACGCGCCTGAAGCTGGAGCGGATCGGCGCCGGGCAGTTGCTGCTGAAACCGGGGCGAAATCAGCGAGAACGAGCGTTGGTGGCGTTCAGCAGTGCCGAAAAGGGACATCCACCAGTCCCTGCCCGCGCTGGGCCCCTATGGCGGAGCCCTCTATAGCGGTGGTGGAAAGCCGCGCATCGGCCTGACCATGCCGCGGGCTGGCCTTCCTGGGTTCCAGGTTCCGCCGGTGCTGGTCGGCGGCGCACTCGGTCTGTGGTCGGTTGCGGCAGCGGCATCAGCCCAGACCCGGGCCTTGCCAGCGCCATGCCCGCGCTTCCCGTGCCGTGGCCGCAACGTCGAGTGTCGAGCTGCGCGAAGCTGCGGCCTAATGGATCGCCCCTGTTTCTTCGAGAGGCCACCGGCAGCGGTCTGCTGGTGGCGATCGCGCGCCGATCCTCTGATCAGTGCAGCGGTGCCCGCCAGGCCTGCCTGGGCGATGATTCAATTGGAAGCCCGTGCTTCGATTCTCGATTCCCACGTCGCCTTCAAGCGAGCTTCGGCTATGTCGCCTACAAGCCAGTTTGCCTGGCGGTGTTATCCATGGATGGACGTCAGCTTGCCCTGTCTTCCCCCCACACCCTCGCCTTGGCCTCAGGCATGCCACCTGTTGATCGACCAACGCGCAGCGTCGCTTTCCCTTTGCGCCTACCGCTCGAACATCTCGCGCAGCGCAGTGGCCTGATTCCCCTGACCCCTGTCGTCAGTCGCTCGAGCACGATCCGCGGAACGCCGTAAGCTCACCGCGACGTTCTGAAGCGACCGATGGTTGAATCTCCTCATACCCTTGAAGCCCCCCGGCGAAGAGCCAGCTGAGTGCGGCTCGCCAAGCCCGAGTGCGCGAGTGAGCCTGAAGCAGTGCAAGTGCGAGCCAGTAGCAGAGCCAACGCCCCCGGCTGCTGAGCACGGCCCGAGCTCGTAAATCGCCCTACCCGTTCCTGAAACCTGACCGAGCTTCCGCCAGCTCCGGCGAGCCCGACCCCCTAGTGCTGGCCACTCTCTGCAAGCTGTCGCGTGGATGGCGCCCAGGAAACCGGTGGTGAATGGGACCTGCTTGTGGCCAAAATTAAGGGACTGACGCCAGCGGTGAACCCCAGAAAACCTTTCAAGCGCTACAGCGGGCCCCCTGAAGGGCGCCTCGGTCTTTTTTTTCTTGCTGTGTGTGGTGCCTCCTGCGCCTCTAGCGCGCCCTGCTTCCAGGCGTGTGGCTCTCGCATCATCGACGCCTGCCCGCCTTACGTTTACCACATGGAGCACTGCAATCCGAAAACTCAGGTCGGTCGTCAGTCTCGCGATTCTGGCTGACGGTTTTTCCTGGAGACTACTTGTATGCGCAGTAGGGTGATCCGGCCGGCGATGGCTCGATTCGCTCAGCCAGCGCTGGAGCCTCTTCCGCCCAGGCCCACGATGAGACTGATCTCCGTCCCCAGCGTGGCAGGCCACACCCGTTCCCACCGCAGCCCCGGTTATAGCTTGGCCGACTGGACGACGGACCAGCCGTGACCCATTACTTCTCGGTGCGGAACGGACGGTTCGCCGTGGCGCTACGGCCATCGGACGAAATGCTTGGTTGCCCAGGTTCGCGCACGGTCGATCCAAAGCTGTCACCCGACAGCCGTTTGGAAGCTGGCGGAATCGAACGAGATCCGATCATCGCCACGCCATGGATGGTTGGGATGTGGCATGCAGTCGAGCTCTTCCGCTCGGAGCCTCGGTGTGCTCAACCTCGAGGGTTGTACACCCCTACGACGATCCCAATCCTGTGCTCGACCAGAGGCGCCTCGTGGGGCAAGAGGCGTTTGTGCCGCTGATGCAGGAGATCACACCAAGCCGGTGCGTAAGATCTGATCTTGCCAGCGGATCGCTGAGATCAAGGCAAAAGCGAGAATTTGCGCGGTCAGTGCCACCCCGTGCCCCCTGCGCTTCGCAGGCGGGTGCCGAAAGCCGGCCGGCCCTTGCGTTCGTGCAGGCCACAGGTGTCTCCACCGAGCACATCGGTCCTGAAGCCGCGAAAAAGCCTCAAACCTCACCGCCTCTGCCTGCGACCTGGGCTGCCGTGGTGATTCGGCAACTGCGTCACCTATGCGGTGGCCCTGGAGCTGATTGCGCGGCCGGAGCGGGCGGGTGCTGTGGGATCGGCCCGGGGCCCGCCTGCAACCTCCCGCGGCGTTTGCTCGGTGTGGGCATTCCCCAGCAACCGCCGTCGCCGGATTGCGCCGCCGCTCGCGACGACTTCGAGCAGGAAAGGCGGCGGCGGTGCCGGTGATCGCCGATAGAGGCATCGTGACCGGCGGAGACATCTGTAAGTGCATTGCCTGCGGCGGCCGTGCCGTGATTCGTTTCACCGAATCGCCCGGGCCAGCGAAGCCCCCGGGCCGCGGATTATCCACTGGGCATGGCCACGCCCAAGCCCCGGTTGTGCCCGCGCACCAACGCATCAAGGTGGCACCACCGGAAAGCTGGAAAACCATCCTGCGTGGCACCGCAAAGCCTCTATGACCGGCCACCCAGAATCTGCTGGCGCCTTGCGCACCATTCCATGAAACGCTGGGCGCCCGCACCCGGGAGATGCAGCTCCGTGGGGTGGTGGTGGCCCCATCCTGCTCACGAAGGCAAGGGTATTCAGAAGGCCAGCAAGCTCGGCATGGCAACGTGAAGCGGACAGGCCGCTGACACAGCCGTCTAACTTGCGACAAGCGGGAACAGACAGAGACAGCGTTGTCTCGCGTCTGTGGGGCTTCGCTCGCACCACTCCTCACACCTCCGCCGCCCGGCGCGTCGCGTTTTGTCTTCCAACGTTCGTGACCGTTGCGGCGGGGAAGCGGAACCCGTTGCGTAGATTGCCGGAACCTTTTGTTCCGTTGATGTCCAGCCCACCGCCGTCCACCGATGCTTCCTTCAGCAGGGATTGCTCAAGAGTATTGCCTGTGCTGTCGACTTCGGGGCAGCCATGGTGTGGCCCTTGCCGCATGTCGCCCCGATCGTTGATGAGATCGCCCAAGGAGTCGAAGGCAATTGAAGGTCTACAAGCTCAACACCGATGAGAATCCCAATATCGCCAGTCAATACGCATTCGCAGCATTCCCACCTTATGCGTCTTCAAGGGTGGCGAGAGCTGAACCACCGCGTCGAGGCCCGTACCCAAGAACACCCCTCTTCCGCACCATCGCCAAATAACCTCTTGAGCTTCCCCTCCTCTGAGTCCTTCTCCCCCCACCCTCCGCTCCCACCTACTCGTCATTGCCGCAAACTCCGATCAAGCCACGCGTGGACGATCTGAATGGGGACGCTGACCACGGCCTTGCTGGCCATCCCCAGCGCCGTTGATCGAGCAGGCCCTCAGCACACTGCTTGCCTTCGCTACCACAAAGCAGCGAACCACGTACGACTTGCGCTGAATCGACGGCACCCTCAAGGATCTGCAGCAGCATGGCTGTCCGCCCCCACCGCATGACCCGGGCCAAGTCACGGATTCGGGCTCGGCCCGCAGTGCTCCGGGGCAGCGAGACTATCAGTTGGCCGAATCCTTGGCTGAGGCGTGATTCAAGCCGGATTTGAAGGGTGATTGACTGGCGGCCGCGGCGGGTGATGGGAAAGCGGCCAATCGTGTGCTGTGGTTGACAGAAGTTTCGGACTCAATGTGCTGCTTCCTTCGAGAGGACGCCAATCCCTTCATCAGGAGCATCAGAGCCTGTCTTGCTCCAGTTCCGTTACTTCTTCACCCGCAAGCTTTTCTTCCTGCAGCGAAGCGATGCCCTGTGGTGCTGCCCAGGATCTTTGGCACCCCGATGAACTGTTCGAATTCCCTCACGCTGGATCCATGAACCGGCCGCAACTCGCCGTTTCCCCTGTGTTGTTGCTCGCCAGGATCCTTTCTGGAAATGGTTGGCAAAACAGCGCTTGCGCTGTGATTCTTCAAGACGTGGCCTGTCGGTGAGCACATCTTTGAAGCTGCTGAACCACGGCCCACTCGGCCGCCGAAGCCGTCGCGCTGATCCGCCCGCTTCTACAGGGTTCTTTACACAGGCTCCAAAATGTCCAGATTCCCAGCCCGATCCAACAGGCCCAGCCCGATCAGGCAGCAGCGCGACCAGACCGTGATGAGCTGCTCCTCCATCTCCCCCTGCCGAGCTAAGCAACTGGGCGCTGATCAATCAAGGCTTCCCCATCTGCTTTGCGCTTCCGCGACTGTTTGTTGCCGCCGAGAGCCTCGATGAGGCGGGAGCGATCTATCCCTGTCTGCGCTTTGATTTCAATCAGCGCCGGGTGGTCGGCTTCTACCAGCGATCGATCACCTCAATGCCTCGACCTGGCTCATTCGGTGTGCTGCAGGGCACCCCGAGCAGCGCCTCTGCCCCCTCGCTCCTTGAGCATGTGGCCCGCCAGCTTCGGATCGGGATTTGATCGACTACGGGATGCAATCTGCACTCCGTCGCGGAGCGATCGAGCGCTTGGGGGTGGAGCTGGTGCCTGTGGTGTCAGGGGCAGCGGCCAGTTGGCTGCGATGCCTTGATCCTGCCTGAGTGGGAGCCTTCGATCCGGCCGCCATTGGACTTTGCCTGCAGGAGTCTTGGTCTGGTGGAGGCCAATCCAGCGCGGACCGCAGTGGGCCGCCCCCTGCTGGATCTGCCTTGGGCCGCAAACTTTGTTTGGAGGCAGTGACGAAGGCAAAGCCCGAAGGGCTGGGGCTGTTGATAAGGCGGTTGCGGGCCTTGCGGCAGCCCCGGTCATCGATTTCCGCACATTGGCTGGCGCCCATGCATCCCCAGCCGATCCGCACCCTGCTGCCGTCTTGAGTGCGCCGCCCGCCTGGGTGTTCGTCCCACTCCTATGCGGCCGCACCCGAAGAACCGGGCTGCGCGCTGCGGCCCACGGTCGTCTTTGGCGAAAGGGGCGGTGACGGCAGCGGTATCTTGGCAGGACAATCTGGCTGCCTGCCAGTTCGCCACCGGAAGAAATCCGGCCCGCGTGCAGAGATGCTGGGCCGCTGGCCTGCGCGTGGGTGAGCAAGCAGAACCCTCTGACACTCAGGCTCAGCGGCGGGCGCCAAACTGCTCAGCCCCCGGGAGTTACGCCCGGCCACGCGGCGCGGGTCGCTGGCGGTGATGAAACCTGAGTGGTCTGCTGACTTGGCGCCGGTGCCCGCTGCTGGTCTCTGCTGCGCGATGCGTGATCGCCTGATGAAGCGCTTCAGCGTGTGGAGCGGAGTTGGTGGTGGCGTGGATTCAGGACCTGGCGATGACGGTTCCACCGGCCTCAGCCCCAAGCTTTCCACACGCCGCGCCGCAAGATGCGCCATCAAGGGCCTCCAAGGCGCCCCTGACTCCGCGTGCTTCTCGCCGCACGTTGCTCGGGGCCGCCGACTCCGGCGAGCGGTCGCTAGCAATAGGAGCCTTCTCCGAACTCGGCCTCGAGGCGAGTGTGCTTCGACCCTGTGGTCTTTTTCGATCTAAGGATCTCCCCCCTCTCTATGCATCGCTCTAGGCCCTCAGCCAGCAAAATCTGCCAAAAAGCCTGGCCGCGGCGGACCTCGGTGCCGAGGTCGCCATGTTTGATGGACGTCAGCGCCAAGAGTGCAAAGCTCCGCCTTCGAATGTTGCCCGCTGGAGCCGGAAATCGGATGACCTCAGGCGCCTACGGAACACCAGCTTTGATGATCTCTCGAGCCCAGAAGCGCTGCCACGTTTATCTCGGTGACCCATTCAATTCCAGCTCGCCACGAAC
>Ga0163217_1114889_pt1 | contig 11719 bp, 12 predicted proteins | sample SynspAceP_FD_185933 | JGI IMG/M metagenome (GOLD analysis project Ga0163217, IMG submission 185933) | Saline lake microbial communities from Ace Lake in Antarctica - Synechococcus sp. Ace-P (PacBio error correction) | ecosystem: Environmental > Aquatic > Non-marine Saline and Alkaline > Saline ... | reverse complement strand
AGCCATTCAACCCTTTAATGATGGTATGGAGGGAACTGGACGTATTTATTATTACTTCTACTTAAACTTGCAAAAATTGCTGGATACACCTGGCCATTTACCTAAGTGAGTATATATAAAAAATAAGGCGCGGACTATTATAACAAATTTACGTGAGGTTACCGAAAAATAATGGCCATGGGAATCGTGTGGATAATTATATATGCTCGATATGGTAGAATGATACTGCTAAAAAAGGGATTACAGCGTCTTAAAGGAGTAACGATTTAATGCAAATAATGACCACTGAAATTAAAGAACCTTGCCAAAAGTATATTACTAAAAGGAGCTATGTGGAAATATTATTTAGATTGCCATATACTAAGTAGACAATTTTTAATCGATGCCAAATTAGCGAACACCAAAAACTGTGGTAATTATCTAATAGCATTGGAAGAAGCTGGGTTTTTAGTATCTGAAAAGTACGGTAAGGAAAAAATTATATCTGCCCCCCCCGCCCGAACCATAAGATTAATGGCGGTTTTTAGAGGCATCCTAGGAGTCTACTTTCGGTAGGAAAGAAACAAATAAATGATTTATATGATTTTATGGAAAGCCCATTCTTTGAAGATTCACCTCCAAAACCGCAGCAATCTAGAGGGAATACAAAAAAGATGACATTAGAAAAACCGATATTGGCGGAAGCATTGTCATAAATAAAATAGAATTTTGTAAAAAAGACTATTAGGCATATGCGGATTTAAGTGTTAATGCTAATTTAAAGTTTTTACTATTTTAGAGGCTAATAATACTCCAGATAGTTAATGGCATATTCCAACATTCCGTACTTAAATCACATCTCGCCTTTACTTAACGAAGCAGCAGTCGATAAAGCATATAAAAAGTTATCAAAAATACTTCTGGAACACACGTACAGGAAAATATTAAAAGTGCAAAAGAAGGAACAATATTCAAGCCAACTTTTCTTAATGAATTATTCGTTTAATATATTGGGTATACGTTATTCCTTAACCCAAACTCAAACCTGACCACAGAGTTTAAAAACGAAAGAATGCACGCAAGGCAGACGCGTGCAATTGAAAGGATGAAATGCATTGGAGTATTGAATTAAAAGGAACCAATACCAAAGGACCTAGAGAGCATCCGTAGACAAGCGTTCGATATAAAGCAAAATCAAAAGGATGTGTCTATGTAATCACATCAAATTTTGGAAAAGCCTACGACTTTTTATATTAACGATTGCCACGGAGTTTGAAGAGTTTGATTTATTCACACTTCACAAGACAGATTTAAACTACTGTATTTATGTTTACATATGATTAGCATTCTTAATAGATATCCCTAAAATAAAGAGGCATCTATTGTTTGGTAGAAGAAGAAATCACAAAGCGTTTTACAAATTACTCAATTTTCCAAAGCGTGAACTATATCGCGATTTTGGTTAAGAGCGAATGCTTAAAAAACCGTAAGAATTAGCGTTAGAGCAACAGCAGGGTATTTGAAAATCAAGAAATATTGCTCGCCTAGAGAAGAATGTAAAAGTTACCTTGTTCAAAAAAGTCTCCAAAAACTAATAGATCGTTTCCTGTTTGTATTTTTTGCCAGAGACAGAATGTTTATTACCCTCTAATTCTACGCTTCAAAATATTAAATAGTGGAAAAGATGATTGGATTTCGGCCGATGAACGTCCTTTATACATCTTTTTAAGCAGTATTTTCAATTTTCTGCGACAGTTAGGGCGCCAGAGGAACAGAAAAACGGGCAGAAATCTACGCTTACAACGGTGGTCTGTTTAAACCGGATTACCATTCTTTGATGCATGAGAAATCGATAATGACCTTTTGTACAAATACACCACAAATTATCTAATTATGACTTTGGAAAGTCAGGTCGATGTAAAATTTCTTGGGCACATTTTTGAAAATTCACTAAATGAAATTGAAAGTATAACGCTTGAAATAGAGGGTGGTAATTTTGACAAACAGACCAGCAAGCGTAAAAAAGATGGAGTTTTCTATACACCCAAATATATTACCAAGTATATAGTAGAAAAAACACAATAGGCAAACTTTTGTGAGGAAAAGAAAACTGCATTAGATTTCCACGGAAGAAGAATATTTTAAAGGTCGTAAAAAATCGCAATTAAAACAAACCATTTCAAAACTTGTACAGGTATACTTGATGAATATAGAGAGTTGGTTATTAAAAACTGACAATTTGGCGACCCCTGCTTGGGCGTTCTGGAGCGTTCCTAAATCAAGGCTTTGGATTTTCTGATAAAAGAACACCGTTATATTAGATGAATTGAAAACCAAAATTTTATGGTGGTGGCTACAAGTTCCCCGATATTGAAATACCATTTTAAGAAAATTAACATCTATGGCGTTGAACCTAAACGAAGAAAGGTTGAGATTGCCAAAAAACTCTCTTTAGTTGGTGCGAACCGCACAGCCACGACGGAAGCTGAATGATTGAGCAGTAATATTAAATGTCTGGAAATTAGTTTTAATCGACAGGCAAAGCTGTTGCTGCGAGATAAAGCTTTTAAATGGGCATATTAGAGTTTCCGATATTCTTGAAATTGGCGGATTTGATGTTGTTATGGAAATCCACCTTATGGTGCAGGATTTACAAAACCTTGAAATAAAATATTTAAATGTTAGATAAACAAGCATCAGAGTTATCAATTAGATAGTTATTTTGATTTCACGGAAAAAACATTGAATTAATAAAGAATCAGGACTTGTAGTTACATTATGCCGAAACACTTGGTTATCAACTTTAATGAACTGATACACTTCCGAAGTTTTGTTGCTCAAACTTTCAAAATTGAAGATTAGTTCATATGATTACTTCGTTTTCGATGATTGCCACAGTTTGAGACCGATACTTATATTTTACCTATCCTTTGAGAAAGAAAACAATATAACTGGTAACACTTCAAAGTAAAAAATCTGAAACCGTAAGGGAATTTTCAACAAGACGATTGGGTTAAACTGAATGGTAAACCCATAAATTTATTAAATCAATCGGAAAAATTCGCTACTATATCAGCAAAAATAGAAAATTTCAAAAAAAACTGGGAGAACTAACTCCAATTGTTCAAGGACGAACCTTTTCAGAAGGGCAAAGGAAAACCAAAACAAAACTTCTGAGAAACAATGGAAAATCAAACCTTACCGGTTAACGAAAACCAAAGGTTGATAGTACATTTTTACCCTTATTAAGGGGTAGTTTAATACATAGATATAATAATTTTTGGAATGAAAAATTATTTGGATAAGTTATGGAGATTGGTTAAGCTGCAAACCAAGATATTCTGCAATGTTCGAAGCAGATGGAAAAATTAGTTGTGCGTCAAACAGGAGATTCTATTAATTGTTCGTATGACAATCAACAGTTCATTTTGTCGTGATAATTCTTTACGTCATTAGAGATGATAATGGCAGATTTTGAATTGAAAGATTTATTAGCCATTCTAAACTCAAAAATTTTATTACGTGGTTTTTACCGAAATGTTTTTAAATCCTGAACAAGGAAAAGCAATTGGCGCAAGTAAGCGTGGACACTTCAAGAAAATTCCAATTCCACTTTTGGAAAAAGGTTTTATTTACGACTGTTGCGCTAATAAAAGTTAAGCAATAATTGAAAGAAATTTTCAATGATTCAAATAGGTTTTTGAAATATGTGTTATTCAAAATTCAATCTTAAGGCGACTTCTCAAAAACTTGAACTGGAATTGATTTACAGGCTGTTTCCATTTTTATTAAATACTAAACAAAGCAGGTCACATCAACTAACAAACAACGAGCAAAAATGCCATTCATAATTCTTGATGAAAATTGAAGAAAGAACACGAATACTACACCTTATGAAATTTATTTTGCCCTTAACCAAAAAAACGATGACATTGAATGGATTGGAACTTTTTGAAGAGAACAAAAAAGAAAGCCCAAGAACTTCAAAACCAAATATCTCAAACAGGAAAAGGAAATTGACCCAAATGGTTTATGAGCTGTATGGGTTGACGGAGGAGGAGATTAGGATTGTAGCAGATAATAAATAAAATATGAAAATAGATTTTTTACACATTACAAAAACTTAGAAACTTTAAGGAATTGTCGGGATAGATGTATCTGAGAGAGAACACTATTAGTAGCGGGCAAACAATAGTGGAAAAACTTCTTTGCTAGGACGCTGATTCTATTCTTACAAAAATCGCATTCATTTGATCTTAAGGATTTTACTTTTATCAAACTGGTCTGCCAATTGAATAAAATTGCGAAATAATTGGCTGAAAGAAAAAAGATGTTGAAAAGTTAAGATCTGTTACTAGCAAGCTCTTGGGAATCTGAAATCTCCTACTCTTGATATTTGGCTAACAAGTTGAAAACTACAGAATTACAGCACGTTAAGTCACATAATTCCTTCGCTAGACTGGAAAGGTGGGATATGTTAGGATGTGCGCTTACGCTTTGAGCCTATCGATATAGAATCAACTTTATTTCGGAGTTTGTTAAAGAACATTGAGAACGCAAAAGAAATATACGATTCAAAAAAGGAAAGTCTGCAAACTTTCAATTAGGGCCTAAAAAATCTACTCAAACACTTTTTAGATAAAAAACTAAGCTCATTAGGTTTAAAGGTTCCAAAACTTATCTAACTAGATCCAGCACAAAATGATAAACCACAATCTATTACAGATAAGGATATTGCGGCGTTAATACATGAAGTTTAAATAAATTGAATAAATGCTTGATATTTAATAATGCACTCAGGCGCGTATTTTACTGATGTAATGTACAGAAGCTCTAGAGGTACAATACTAAAAAAATCTGTTCATCACAATTTACCAGTTATTACGAAAAACAATTTTGAACCCTAGCGTTACCCTACTAAGCGGACATTGATGAATTTAATTTCCAATTACATTCAAGCCAAGAGACAAATTTTAATACTAATTTAGAATCTAGCTTTAAGGATGCATTTCTGAGAGGCTTTGAAGATTCTCAATTATCCCAGGTTTGGAAATCCACAGATAAAATTAAGTAGCGAAAAATACACAGCAAGAGCAGGTTTATCAGCACGATTCAGCTCAGTACAGGTATGCTTTAAACAGATGGCGTTGTCTAACTTATCATAACCAACAAAACATACAACGGTTTAGGTTTATCAAAATCTCATTTCTATGATTTTCAAGCTTATCAGTTTTAGGGATAAGTGGATTGAAAAAGGAAAAAGTTTAGAACCCGAACGATATTGAACTTGTTGTTTTTCAGCCCATTAACAATTTAGTCCTTGTTGAAAGAAACCAGAGGCCGCATTTAACACGCGCAAGTTACAACAAAGTTTTTTTATTAGAAAAGCAAAAGCATATAATGGTTTTTACGAAAACACGGAAAATTTATCAAAGACCAAAAAAGGAATTTGTAACGCCAAACTCATAATTACACACTTTCTAATCACGTAGCGCATGAAATAAAAGACTTTTACAAGTCGCCTCCTACGCTATTTTAAAAATGAAATTATTTCTGAAAAGGGTACAATTACACATCTTTCAGTTGTCTCAACCTATTCAAAAACTTTGGGATATGATGATGAGACTCAACAGATTTGCAAGAGATATTTAAAAACAACACATTAAGTACCTTTTCTGTTTCTGACGCCCTGCAATTCTTAGTTGAAGGACAGCAGAAAGAATGTTAAGTAGCCATATTTTATAAACAATCATACACAATTAAGTATAGACTGTTAACGTTCGATACTAGAATTATTTGTTGGCTAGTCTCTACGCTCATACCTTTACTCGACCACTTCTCTTGAAGACATTGGGATTAAAAACTTCTAGTAAATTACTGATTTAGATCTGTGTGAATTAAAGGTTTTCTACACGCGTACAAAAAACACAACCAGCTTCTGGTGATAAATTATGAAACAGGAAATTCATCTCATAAGAATGGATTCCAGCGGAAAAAGATTTAGACAAATTACTATCTACAACTTTTGAAAATAAAAAGGATGGAAAACCAACCCAATACGAATAAGCTTATCAAACAACCATTAAAAACAAGATGATCAATGGTAAAGTGTAACGGATATATCCATTACATTTTGCGAAAGATTCTCTATAGTATTTAGAAAATTTTCACAACTGATTTAAGAAGCTCACTAAAGCTAAAGTTTACTTAAGAAAATGGTTAGATGCTCAGGGTCAAGACTACCAATTCCTAAAAGGCCGCAGAAATGATGCTAATAAAAAATTATTTTACCTCGATCTCATCCATCAAAGCGAAGCTGAGTTTGCATTCTAGAGTTATTTATTTCAAAGAGCCAGAATACTTGCAACCCCAAAAATATATTGAGGAGGGTCCTTTTTGTTGGATTGAAAAAAAACTGAAGAAGCAAAAGAACTAGGATACATAGCCTAATTAAACATTATGGCTAAATTGAGTTAATGTTCTTGACAACAACAGAGTGATGATGGTGTCACCATGAAATTATATTCAAAAATGTCTAGATCCCATAAACCCCAAGTTTTTTCTTGTTTGCTGGAGGCTGGGTTCTGGTTAAAACTAGATCTTTTAGTAAAAGCATATCAGAATTTAAAAAGATCACGGTTACAAGTTTACCTTAAGCAATCAGAAAATTGCTATTATAACATATACTTTAATGCCGCAGCACATGAAATAAACAAAGGCTTAAGTTTGACCCTATATTCTATGTTAAGTACCATTCACAGTTATCTTGGGAACTCAGTTCAATGTTATTTACAATCGCACATCAAAGATTATTTACAAACTTAAATTAGTTGAAGGAACATGAAAGAACTTGATAGATGCTCAATCAAAATCTATAAAACCTACAGGAACAAGACTTTCTATCCGATCGAGACACGAAAAATTAAAGGCAAAAACTAAAACGATTAGAAAACCTTCCTAACGTCGCACGTTTTACTTATAATCCTAAGGAAGACAAACTATTAAAAAGGACTCATTAAATCAACGAATAAAGTAATTGGGATAACAGCAGCGTTTATATCAAATGAAAGTTAATGGCAGGACATTGTTAAGCGGCAAGATTTCCAATTATTCTTGTAGATGAAATCAAGACACAAACAAGGAATTAATGATGCGTTCTATTACATTTACAAAAGCCAAAAAAGAAGTTTTTCGCGTTTAGTTCGTCTTTTTTGGAGATACGATTGCAAAAGAATATATGCTGATTGGTAAACCTAATTTAGGAGACTCTTACGAGCTGATTCGGCTCTTCCCAGAAAGAAGATTGAATCAATCGTCTAATAAACGCCTATAATTAAAACTTATCAATGATATACGCAAAGACGTAAGATTGGTCAGAGACCAAAGCCACGGAATGAAAAACCTGAAGGGATGTTAGATTATTCTTAGTGGATAGAGCAAAGATAAAATCTTCAATTGAAACTCAAGTCGCTTGAAAGAGTCTGAGCTTACAAAAGACAAACATTGGAAAGAATCTAATAAATGTAAAGACTTTAATTTTAGAACATCATTTATGGCGCAGTAAGAAGTTGGGGCTTTTTGGGAGTTATTCCAGCCGTTAATTCATTACAGTCGATAGAATGAAAACAAGTTTAATTGACGGTTCTCTCTCAACATTAAAATCTTTTTAAAAACACAATTCTACCTTGGTAGAAGCTTATAAGGACAATATTAAATTTCGGTAATGCGCATTGTAAAGAATAATTTCTGCATTATTCGACAAAAAAACAATCGGAAAACTCAAAAAACCAAATTAATTTCTATCTGAGTATTAATGATAAGTAAAGAATCTTGATTACTATCTCTTATGGGATGATTTCAAATCCTTACCTTGAAAGATATTTCTTAAAGTAATTTTATGACACCAAATTGTTCCTTTATCTGGAATTTTTTTGAAGGTTATAAGTGCGAGAAACAAAAGATGAAAAAGATAAGTTTAATAGTTTGGATGATGAAGATGGAGAAACTACTTGATTGAAGCCATCGAAGCTGGGATCTAGCATTAGAAGCTTAAGTTTTCAGAAGTATCAAAAATATGATGCAATATCTTGATGAGAAATCTAAGTTTGCAACACACCAAGGTGTTAAAGGATTGGAATTTCCAAGAGTAGTGTAAATTATAGTATTGAGTGGAAGCAAGAGCGTTTTTATGTTTAGTTATTGATAAATTATTCGGTGCAAAAGAACTAACAGCTTCTGATAAGAAAAAATGAAGCCGAAGGGGAATGAAACAGTATAGAGAGAACCAGAAGATTATTTTTAGTTGCTGTAGTTCGTGCAGAAACAATACCTTGCAATTGTTGCTAATTTATACTGATAATTCCAGAGAATAAGTGGAAGGAAAATGCGCTTGCTTATTGGGTGGTTTGAGGAAGCGAAATAGACCATCCTGTAGGTCCAATATTCTATTATGAGGAAATTTTACAAACCACGATAACGAGTCGAAAGAATGCGAGGTTGGAAGCTATTCAATGATTGATTTACACGTTTCACGTATTCACATTTTCGAAGCCTAAAGCGGAACCTTAATGGAGTGAGCGTGTTTAGGTTGTACACAACACACACTGCAGGCTGCCAAAAGGCCCAAAAGGGTTTCCACTTTATTTTAGGCATTCCACGTCCTAAAAAAATGTTGATTAAAGCACAAGTAAAGAAATGTGTATGTAGCAAGTAAGAAAACTATTACGAGGGCGAAACATAGCTAGAGTACATCCTTTCAAAGACTTAAAAGAGTTAAAGTTCCTGATAGTATTAAAATTTTCCACCAATAGGAGAAGAAGGTGCACCAATGCTTTTAAAATCAGCAGAAACTAGTTAGAGCTTACAAGTTAAGTTGAATTAAAACTTTTTATGAAGATGAAAAATTGTCAAATAAATTTGGTCAAATCCAGATATAGGTACGAGAGTTTTTACTGATACGACCAGACGATTTACTTTTTTCAATGAGAAAGACGAGCCTATTTTGCTCATTGAATTTGTCATAAGATCATAAAATGAGATATCGATGAAGAAGTATAAAAACTAAAGAGACGGTTAAGGTTTAAATACCGTTCAAATAAATTATTCCTAAGAAGCCAGGCGAGGAAATAGGAAAAAAGCACTTAAAATCAGAGGAAACAAAGTAAAATGGGTTTTACAATGAAATTCGAAGCCAAAACACCAAAATTATATATTCGTTTCGAATTCAACTGATTAACGGAGTATGGTTCTATTTGATTACGAACCAAAGAAATCATCTCCTCGAAGAAAATTACAAGCTTGCAGAGCAAACCAAGATTAAAATATTCTTATACGAACAGTTTAAAGAGCTTATGGAATCGCAATCGTTACAAAAGAGACTGAACACCACTTGTGGAATCTGAAATATTCAGAGTGAGTGAGTGCTCGGCCAGAAGGCAGGAGCAGACCAAAATTTTTCCAAGTTTTAAGGATTGGGAAGCATATGGAAGGTAAGAATGATAAAGAAGTTACGAGCGGCAATTTTACGGAGCGAGAGTTTCGATGTTGAAACACAGGGACGTAGATACTTAACGATAGAGAAGGACAAATTTAGAGAAGAGAGTTTATTGATTTGGACGAAAGATATTTCAATCAAAAGAGTGAGGAAGAGCTTAGAAATAAGCAAGAAGCAGCTAATCGAGATAAAGAAACAGGAACTCGAATACGGAGGAACTGAGGAGTCAATTAGAGGAAAGATTTAGAACAGGCAAGCAGAGAATTACGAAACGGGAATTTAAGGAAAAATCAAAAAAAGACGATAAAAAGAATTATCGATAAATAGAATCCAATCTAACGGCAGCAATATCAGGAAAAACAGAGGCAGCTTACAGGGTTCTTTGGACAGCTTGACAGAAGAACAAACAAGCCTTAACTAATAGAAGAAATTGAGATTGGAGCAACGAGTCAAAGACCCAGTCTAAAATTTGAAGAAGAAAGTTTATCAAGAATTAGGTAGAAGAGAAAAAATTAATATTGAAGAGTTACAATTTAATGGAGAGAAACCTTATCAGAAAGTTTAGAAAAACTTGAAGAACGGGAACAAGATAGATATAGAGAAGAAAGGCTTGAAGATTGCGTCGAGTAAGGAAAAAGGATTGAAGAATCAATACGGGAAGAAACTTATGAAAGAAACTCAGACAAAACCCGCCAAACCAAGATTACCTCAAAAGAGTTAAGTATCATATTGAAGTATAACTCAAAACGAGTGTGGATGCGATTTCGAAGATTCTAAACGCCAAGAAACTAAATACTATGAGGGCACGGGTGAATTTTTTAACAGGGAGCTTTGGGGAGAAAAGGCTAAAACTTTAGGAATGGTTTTTAAAAATTGTATGAGGTCTGGAAATTAGATAAGTCCTATAGTCACAATAGTCTCCTAATAGCCTCCTCGAAGAATTATATAATAATTGGCTGATGCTTCCTTCACCGGTGTTGCTTTACAAAGTTTTGTGTTTTTAATAAACTCCACACGATCCAACAGCCAATCCCGTAAACAATATTCCTACAGCCTTTAGCGAAGGGAGTTATGGAAGGAAGCGCCGAAAACTTCCCCCACGCGAATAAACCACATCTATTTTTAAATCTTCTTTTTAAATTCCGTCAGGGCTTTTACAATGGCCGACTCCAAATCCTTGTATTCCTCTTGCACACGCGTCTGGTACACACATTCTCCCCAATATTGTCCTTAGGAATAAAACTCGTTATCCTCTGTGAGAATCCACGCTTGGATTATAAAACCCAGTTGTAAGTAGTCCAATTACAACACCAAATTTAATATGTTGGTCAAGGATTATTTGCCCCTCGTCCACATTGACCAAGGTATTATAGTCACATTATTCAAAACTGTTCTAGTAATCTGATTTTAATGGAAAGACGTGCGCTTGGAAACGTTTATGCCAGTATCTTTGTCTATCAGCTCTTCGCGAATCATCCTTTTAAACGTTCGCTGCATGTAGGTTGCGGAAATCCCTCAGTAGTAGGCTCTCATCATCTCGTCCAATATCTTTCATATTTTTAATTTTAATTAAATATAGATTATGTCCTTATACAATTTCTATAGTGATTAGCTTGACAATAAACTTTCCAACGAATCTGTAATTTTACTTCTGTTTGGTTACCGCCGAAACGTTCTCAAAAGTAGGTGTCTTCATATTGCCTGCGAAAGGCATCTGCCCAACTCCCTACTGGATTTACTGCAATATTCTGTCATTAAAATCTTTTGCAATGGACTTTTCGTCCTTTTCCAGAGGATCCGCTTATTTTATTCGCGATTTTGAATTCGTCAAAATAGCCAACTTTGGTTTATTACCAGTACTAATGAACATATTCCCGTTCAACAAGCTCAGTTTGATATCTTGGATCACCTTTTAAAAAAATTAGCAAATCAGAATCCTATCATTTCCTGGTCTATGTTACATTCTATCTACAATGTATTAATATACTGCCTCTATACGTTGCTGTAGGACCGGAAATCAATCCTTGGTCAATTCCTCCAAACCTTTTGTTAGATTGGTTCGAACAATTTTAGCTTCATGGGCTAAAAGGAACGAACTTGGCATTTGTTTTATATGATTATTCGTAATTTATCTTGGCTGCAACTTCTTAATTGTTAAAGTTCGTTTATAAAATTCCAAAATTAATTCGTTTGACCAAAATCGAGGTTCCGCACAACATCAAAAAAGTCAAGGGGTGCTGTATCAGT
>Ga0163217_1016624_pt1 | contig 11720 bp, 5 predicted proteins | sample SynspAceP_FD_185933 | JGI IMG/M metagenome (GOLD analysis project Ga0163217, IMG submission 185933) | Saline lake microbial communities from Ace Lake in Antarctica - Synechococcus sp. Ace-P (PacBio error correction) | ecosystem: Environmental > Aquatic > Non-marine Saline and Alkaline > Saline ... | reverse complement strand
AGAATACTCCGCAAAAAGCCCGGTCAACAAATCACGAAGGAGGGAGGGCTCGATTTATTTTAGGCCCGAATTCAATAACAAAGTGCAAACCCCTGTTTGTTACTCCAATACGACCGTAAACCATCAAGCCGTCCTATTTGTTCATGACCGCTATAGTATGGGACAAAAAGCCAACTATGTCGGCCCATATACAAGTCTTGCTACCAGTCTCTCAAATCGTTGTAGCGCGCTCGCGCACTAAAAAAGCTGGGGCGCTGATACCGTGCACGTTTCACCCGGATACACCACCAATTGCGTGGGTGATTGCACGTCGTTTCAATCCTTGATAAAGGCGCTCTGAATTGATGATCGGTACATTCCCAGTCAGCTGTCCACCTAGACTAAAGTGGGGGGTAGTGATTTGCCTTATGTCATTAAAATGGACTATAAGCTTCCCAAGCGGCCGCATTTTCCCAAGGTTAAAACCTAGGCTCTGCCTCCCACGTATTTGCTGATGATATCGTGTGCCATGTTTGCGCGTAATTGAACTTCACTTGCTCCGCTTTTATAGCGCGGCAAAACGATTTAGATTTCGGTAATGATAGTTTGTTAGGATACCCCCCATAAGACCAACACCGGACGCCAAATTTTGTGTTCGTCTGCAGACATCACTTTGCAACCAGTTTGAGTCAGCAATATATCAATATCGGTAAAATCAGAAATCCCCCATTTAGCAAACAGAATGTCTTTGAAAAAAGCTTGGCCATAGCCGTTAGAACCGTGGGGATTAGGCAAATACTTGCGATATAACCATTGAGGCCGCATAAAGTGGGCCATTTTATTAAAACGCCAACTATGTTGTGCACAGGCCCACCATGAAAATAAAATTAGAGTAGGTTAGGGTTTTTGATGCATTTCCGTAATTTCAGGGGGATATACCACAAGCTTTCTACCACATCACCAGCAAAACTTTGAACACTGAGGCGTTGTATTTACCACAGGCTGGTATTTTTAGAAGATCACTGTTGAGGTTTAGGTTAATTGTGAATTTTGCCATTACGATAAAGATTGATATTAAGTGGCGGAATTAAATGTGAAGATTTGCAGGCACAAGCATAGTGCCTTGCTTATCTGACTTCGCTTCTTCAATGCTACCTGACTCGCGCTAAGTTGGCCCAGTTTTGATGAGCGCAGTTCAATAAACGCATCAGGGGTTGTTCACCACCATCAAAGGCAAGAACACATCGACTTATCCATCAGCACTAAATTGAGGTTTGAACACACTTGCGATCATTAGTCAGTAACTTTTTAAAGACTCTAACATTTACTGTCTTGCAATGAAATAAGGGCAAATGCTCGCGTTGGCATTACCAAATTTTATCGATATCAGTGACCGTGCAACATAGGTAGGTATTGGCGCCATCGGACGAACCAAGCTGCGGCTGTTGATTCAGGTCCGGATTTTGGGTTAATTGGAGTCAGGGGGCTTGGGCGTTTTTCTGCTAAGGTGCTGACTAACCAAATATAGCTATTTACATTTGCTGTCAGATCGCCTTGGCGTTTTGACACAAAGCAATTGCCTTACTATCGGGTCGCCATGCTGGCTTCATCGTCATATCGCCACTGGTCAGTTGCCTAGGTCGCCTGTGCCATTAAACAATATAAATATGTACCCGTCGTCGATCTAAATAACCTACACCATCTTCTTTAAACTGCAGGCGCATCGATGGGACTACAGGTAAGGGTCTGTTCTTCGTCGCCGTCCTTCTTTTTCTTTCTCGTTCTGGCATCTTTGGACGAGTAAAGCCATTTGCTGACCTATCAGGTTGACCATGCAAAAACCTGCAACTCCCTGTCTTAATGTGGGTAAAGGCTTGAGCTTCTCCGCCTCTTGCGGTCGAGGCAACCCAACTTGCGGTTTGATCTTTTAGTTTATGTTTGGAATCGCCACGTAAAGCCTATAAACGCCAGTTTGCGACCATTCTGGACTCCAGCGAGGCTGTGAGAAGCGTTCAGCCATTTTACTTGAACTGCTTTAGGGGCAGTGTTGTTTACCATCAATGATGTCATACCAAACCTGACTAGCAACATGTCTTTTTCAATCTCGTTGCGACTCAACGACATAGCAACCATTGACCCATCAGGGGATACTGGATATCTGAGGGGTTCAAACTCATAGTTTGGTCAATGTTAATCGGTTTCTTGGGCGTTGACATTTCAGTGAGTAAAAAGAGTTCGTCCCCACCACTACAAACCCAGAGCAATTAAACCTCGTTAGATGCAGGTAATTTATTTTTTTCATTTGTTATGAACCTGAGGCAAATTGATAAGCGCGATATCAAATCATTATTGCTTAAAAGGCAAGCAGGCATCCGTGCATTTGCTTGATTTCAGAAAACGCATTTTTTATTACTTTAAAAGCGGCTAATATTTATTTTATTTGTCGATGTATTTTCGTTTAACTTGCCTGCAGATAGTAATAATGAGGACCTTGGTTATGTGCATATTGTTACCAGCGCAAAATATAAAAATCTGGGGAGTAATGGGCATGACTATGGCGATGCCGTCGAGCGTGCAAGCCCTTACCGACCCCCTGGTTATTTATGATTGGCATAGATGGTTTGTGCGAGGCCGACACCTTAGATAGAATGCCTGCCGCCTAATATACAGGCCTTTAACTTGGTATAGGCGGGATATAGAGCCAATATTGATACCGGCTATGCCAAGTAAAACTTTGTCAATTTTTATTCACTTGCCACCGGCCTGTATTCCTGAACATCACGGCATGACTTCTAACTACCCTTATGACAAAAAGTTGGGGCGTAAATTTGAGCGCAAGGACCGATTAAGGACCCGGCTTGGGTGGGGAGGCGAACCGATTTGGATTACCGGCTGAAAAAACAGGGCTTAAAATCGGCGACTATTTCTGGTCGTTCAGATCAGAGTCTTATTGATGGAGTAGCGCCCGACTTATTGAAGCCTTATGAGCAAACAAAAGGGGACTACGGCGAAAGAGTCGATGAAAGGTTTTAGCATGGCTTTGCAATTGCCAATATTACAAAACGTCCTAAACTCGTTACCCTGTAATTTTTCAGCTGACTTGACTCTGCAGGCCCATGATTTGGTGTGGGTTCAAAGCAGTTGAAGAAACGAACTGCTGTCGCGAGAGTTAGAACCAGCATGTACGGTGATTTCTAAATCCAAGGTTTTAAAAACAACTCGGATTATACCAACAAGCCATATTTATTGTGTGGCTGATCACGCATGGCCAACTTATCTGATGAGCGTTTAATCAACCTCGATGGAACTTATCGATCTTGTCGCGTTTGACGGTCTGATTGGAAACAATTAAACAAAAAAGCCGCTTTATGCACTTTTTTGTCGATTATATGGTGTGAAAAAGAATTGATGCGGCTTCAAAAGCAGTTGCAAGGCTTTAATCCGCACCTCAGGGTAATTTCGATCGAGCGAGACCTTCTTCCTGATAATTACTCACTGCGATTCATGCTGACAGGGGCCAGATTTGATTTGTTTAATGGCTGATGTAGGGTTGGTCAATTTATGCCAGTATCAAACAAAGGCACAACGCAAACGTTGGCAGGCCCACAGAGGCCGCAGTAATCGCACCCAATGGTTACGATAATCTTGACCCTGTTATGCAAGCTACATTTGTTTGCCAGGGTCCTTGTTTAAAAAACAGGGTGAGAGCTAAGGCGTTTGAAAACATCGAAGTTTATGGTTTGCCGCTTGTGCATTAGGGGATTAAAACAACATAAAAAACAACATGGCAAAAACGGATGGCGATATCAAGTATGGCAAGCGATGCTCACCCAAACATGTGAACAATAGTGTCAATAGGACCTGCATTACGATATTATCCACAAGGCGTTGTTAAGCTGCGCCAGTTTTTTACTATTGCACTGCGACCGCTACCATTCACTTAATATCTGCAGACAACGATTGAGCGCTTTGTGGTCAATATAAAACTCATTGTCCTCTTAAAAGCCTCCTTTAAAATAATGTAAACTAAAAACTTGAAAAACATTTTATTCTTCATCATAGGGTTTCTCAAACAATGCATCCATTCCGGCGTTTGCAACACCTTTTTTATTTCATCCTTCAGAAAATATCGCAGTAAAGCAATGATCGGTGCCTTCAATAGGTTTCCTGCTTTGTTTTGCCTGATGGCCCTAGTTGCATTCGTAGCCGTCCATAACGGGGCATATGACAATCCATCAGTTAAGATATCAATAGTCTGTTTCCGTACCAGTTATAAACATCCAAAGGCTTGTGGGCATTATCTGCTGTCAGTACATTAAAACCCTTTTTGTTCAAGTAAAAACTTCGGCAATCTCCTGATTAATAAAATTGTTCTCTACACTCAGAATCCAAATGGCCTGCCAAATCTACTGTGAGTGGATTGTCTACCGCTTGTAAAATAGCTGGTGTATTTTTGCCCAGCCAAGCGTTTAACAACCTGTGTCTGGATCCATCAGCCTCAACAGGTTTTTGCACTTGCACAGTGAGGCTGAAGCAAGAGCCAATGGTTAAGTCACTAGATACGTAAAACCATGGCCAAGACATTAGCTTGACATTAAATTTATCTACTATGGATGCCCTAAGCCTGTTCCGCCATATATGCGCGTTTGTCGATGTATCTTGTTGGCTAAAAGCACAATAAATCAGCCATTTATCGATTGATCCCGACAACCTGACCACGAATCTCTAACCGTGCATTTGTAAATTACCAGGGTTTGATCGCGACTTAAATAAATGTTGGCGCGTGGATGATAATACTTTCCCTGTGAGGTAAATTTAATTCGCCATTGCTGATAAGATTCGACGAATATTTGTTAATGCGATAGTGGATCGGCCCATTTCATCTGACAGGCGGGCGTAAACGTGGCGGTATCGAGGTAAAGTTGTAGGTTTTTCAGTTCTGCGGCGGCCTGCAAATAAAGCCATAGCATCCCCCCCCCCCCCCCTTCAATAAGGGCAAGCGGTTCAAAGGCGATGCTTTTCTCAATTTGCAGCTTATTCTTCTAATTTAGAAAAAAAATCTAATATGTCATTTGCGATATGGTTTTAAAGCCTGGCGGCACTTTGCTTGGGCTAGGGTCAACGCTGACTTAAGTCACTCGCCGCTCACTCAATTGGTATCGCTAATGGACAGCATGCCAATAAATTACCGTTTAAAAGGGGTCGAATTTCCGTTGGACTCATATTGGCCAGAAAAAAAGCGCCTTGGCTTGCATGGCCACTTTCAGCATATTCTTTGCTTTAACAAATTCTGCTTTCTGTTTGTTTGATATGGGTTAATATCGGTTGACTAAGCCCAAAATAAAAGCTTCGTTTAAGTTGTGAAAAACACTTTTTTGGTCCCACGTATTCGTCGCTCACCGTTGGGAAATAGAATACTTTCTTCTAGTTCAGAATAGCCTGTTCTTAACAATGCATTGACGATCTTCAACCAGAAACGCATCACGCTCTTTTCATTCAAATGCTTCGAGGGTGTGCTGCCAAATTAATGTTCACGAGTATCAAGTAGCGTTATAAGTTCCAAAAACTTATATTTGGCCGCAAACAATCGAATTGCTCGTCTTAACAAATACAATATTTGGGCAAATTTGCATAAACTTAAATTTCTTGAAATTTCGCGTAATGCTGGGCTTTTAGCGCAGATTTCCTTAGGCCTCCGTTTATTGGTTACTGTGCCACTTATTTCCAATGATTTTACTGTTGAATTGTTAAGGCGCAAGACGCCGTCACTCTTAACCAAAAGACCGTTTTGCCTGAGGCAGGTAAACCCGAAAATCTAAGGTTTTATTATGTGGTTTAAAATTCAAAAACTGGCGCAGATAGTCGATGAGTGGCGACGACTCATCCTTCGAAAACATGACAAAATTTAATGCTTCAATCGAAGGACTGGGTCGTTGGTAAAATCGTTAATCGCAAAAGGGCAAAAAGCTGAAGAGTTGCAAGGTTAGAGTATTCTGCTTGTCTTGCAGCGCAAATACCAATTTCAGAAATGATCCAGAGCTTCAGAAAATTAGAGGACGCTACTTCAAATGCTGGAAAGTGATAGATCGCTGCCAAGTCGCAGATATGTTCCCTGTCTTGAACTTCAATTCATCAGTAAAAAGGCCTCTACGAGTAAACCTTTTGACATTTTACCACCAAAAATTAGCAGTCAAATTGCTTTATCATCAATACACTGCCGCATTAATCTGAGGTAAATTGATGTGCGGCCGGGTCGGCTAGGTTTTTACTTACCATAGTGAAATGGCTGTATTAAATGTAAACTGCTGTTTAATAACCCTAATTTTGAGAAAACTGCGTACATACTAAAGTATGACGTTTGCGATTGAATTGGGATAATGTCGTGGAAGTTTTTCGTACATGGTAAGCCTAAAATAGAATGAGTGGGCAAATTATATTGCTCAAGGTGGTGTTCCGAGAATTCTAGAACTTATTCGATTGTTTCGCAATATGATTACCCCCTAATATAAAACCAAATATCGAGCAAGGAGAGTGGGGGTTGATAGTACATGTGCCGATTTCTGCTTATGTGTCCTCCTGATGCCCCTCAGTTTTATTAAAAAAAGGGGCTGACATAGATAATTTCATAATACTAAACGGGTGTTGCACCAGTTACGTTATTTCACCGGATACGAAGAGTTATTCAACTTAATGCTTTCCCATATTGTTACCAATATCTTATTACACGGTACAAATACCCTTTGAAATTTTCGATTTTACAATTGTGACCAAGCCATTATTTGGGTTAATGATTCACCTGTAGTTAGAGCCAGCGTTTTTCTTCGGAAAATTGTCAATTGATGTATTTTCACCTAAACCTTATATACAAGCCCAAAAAATTGCAGTTACTTTGTAGTGTATGCTGAATAATGACTCAGAATCGATTAGATCCATATGTTTGCTATTGTGTTTGCGTAAGCAACTGTTCTAATTTTGGCACTCAGATTATTCAGTGGTCTTGACAATCTACCTACGGAGAACATGACCAAATTGAGCAAATCCTATCCCGCACCATTACCCAAAGGTATTCGATAATATGAAAATATTTGGCGAGCGATTATTCCAGAAACCATGCAAGGCTTTTCAGCGATGCCAAAGCCGCCTCTGTGGAGGGTGTTTTTAGACAAAAAAAACCAAAGAGGCTTATTGCCCTTAGCCATTGGTGTTTCAACTCGTATGTGATATGGTATGTATTGGTTTCATATTAAAGCTTTGATCGGGCTTGGTGCGAGTAGCAAGAAGTAGCAGAAAACTCTTGGCATGGCGATTTATATGGCGGTGGTCCATCATTAATGTATGCCGCTTGGATTGGCTAATTTGCAATGGCCTTTGATGGCAGTTTAGTGAAAAGTGCTCAGAGGCAGCATAAAACAATCGAGTTAACGGCGATTAGCATGGACATTTTGCACCACTAAGGAATATTGTTGTTCAGAAGCAGATTAATTTGCTTTTCTTCAGCTGATTCAACTTAAGTTTATAAACTGTTTGGTTTTAATTAAGCGAAACCCTTTGGTTTTTGCCTTACTTTAATTCAGCGCTTAGGCAAATTAAAATTAAATACTTTTCATAGAGTTAAGGAATATGAAAAATATGAGTAAATTAAGCGATTAGGGCCATCCTAAATCAGACAGCTGAGTTACTCGATTTAATCTAGAATGTGGCCAATAGCTTGTTTGACTTTTTAAGTGGTTACCGGATAGTTGTGAGTTTAAAGATGGAAACTAATCAACAATAATAAGGAATTTGACTCATGAAGGAATATTATTTTTCTATCGATTCAATGTTAACCCCTAAAATTTAATACCTTATGTTTTATTGGCTGTTACTTTTTGCAAGGCTTTAGTCTCTGATTAGGCCGCCATGTTCAGTGAATATGGTAGCGGCATATTAGGTTGTGTTTTAGGCATTATTTATCGGTGGTTGCTATAGGCGCAAGAATTTGGATTTGCCTCGCAAGTTAATTGCGCTCTCTCTCGCTTCAAACAATAACATATGAGAACTTGCAAAAATTGCCAATAATCTGACTCACCAAGCGGTAAAGCATTATTTGTAAACAACTGTGGTAGTCAACAACCTGCGCATAACTGAAATGGGCTATGCGAGGCAACTTCAAAAAAGGGCTGCAACCACTTTCGCGGCCCTCACTCGTATTTACTGGCAAATGAGCTTAAAAAGGGTTGCTGGACTGTAACCTTGGGCGGCCCAAAAATCGTGTGGGCCGTCATTGCGGATAAGGCATATCGGACACCTTCAATCCATGGTCTTGATAGCCCAATTGATTGATAGGCCGGAAAGATTGTCCCACACAAACAAAACTTTACCTTATTTTTTCAAAAGGGTAGAGATCAATTCAAGGTTAGGGTTTCTTGTTTGTCGTTATTTAGTCTGATAGGCCTTGCGCATTTAACATCTCATTACTCGCACCGCCATGTATACACTACGGCTAGTTGAATGTCGTGGCTGATCGTTTGTTGCCATTTGCTACATGCACTATTTAGAAAACCGCGCGGACTGTTATCCAAAAACTCGATTGAGCGCGACCATTTTACCTGCTTTCACTCACATCGAAAGACCACTTGAGCCACAGCACCCTTTCAAAGCTTCATATCTTGTCTGCACAGGCGTATTGTTGCCATAAGCCAAAATAAGGGGCCATTTCAGCAAATTCAGCTGCAATTTACTTTTCCCATACGCTACTAAGTAGCCATACGAGGCGTCACATATAGTTAATGGTTTATTCATCTTGTATCGTCCGTCTTTTTTAGGTTATTAAAGTTTGGATCCCAGTATTTCACTCGGTCCAGTCTATTTAAAACTAGCTAATGGCTAAAGGAGGATAAAGGAGGATTAAAGATATTAACACAGCGCTACAACTGAGATTATTGATTAAGAATATACCAATTTATACTACAGCCCCTTATTTAAAGGGAATTGTATGGATTAGGGAGTGAAATAATCACAACAAAATTTTGAGATTATTTGTTTTAGCTGAGATATTATTTGTTAACTTTCACGACATAGGAAAAAACCATAGTTATTAAGAATCACCCTTTTACTTATGAAGCTTGGCTGTTTAATCAGTCACCCATCCATCAACAAATAGATCTTTATATCATGCATTCTTCAAGCTTCAACAATGAAATCTGAAAAAAATTCAACTTAGTGGTTTTGGCTGTGGTGTACAAACCTATTGGTATAACAATGTTAGAGGCATGTTCATTGATGTATTAAAAAACCGAGGCTTATTACCCGATGCCAAAAAGGAATATTGGCAATAAGCAAAGCCGGGATCTGCTGACTAAACAATCGCTGTTGGTGCCAAAACAGAGAGGGTTTACAGCTAAATCGATTACTGGCAAACCGGCCTAAGTTGCTGAAGTAGCGCAATCTCAGTTTCACAGCTTATTTGCAGTCCACGGACATTGAAGCAAAACAGTTCATTGTTACTTGAAATTATAAACGCCCGCCGAACAGGTTGTGCCAGTAGTCAACAGCCCATAGCTGGCAAAACAAAGTGCTTGATAACAAAGAGTGATTAGAGAACCTGTATTTTTTTAAAATCTAGGCGACAAGCTTGCAGCGGCTTTTAACTTTTCATAAAAACCCACAATGGTCGACCATACGGAAAATCATATTAACTCTTGAATTACTTTTTTTACCCTTTGACCTTCTAGGTTTTTGCAATTACCCAGTAATTCAATACCAAGCGTTTGCCACTTTGATATAGAAACCTTTCAAAATAGGCAAGCGGCAGGAGCCTTAACTACCCCGTTAAATTACTTAGAGCAAGTGTGTTAGCGATGCAGAAGTATGGTCCCGCTGATAATATTCGACTGTCAGATTTTACTGGCCTGAGCAGTATTTGTATTCAACTGCGTTTGACGTTTTTTGAGCGTTACGAGTTTTCCCAAGACACCAGTAGTAGGTTTTGCAGTTACAAGGTTTGCTTATTGCTTTTTAACGGCGGACACACCAGCAAGCCATGTTCTATTATGAACAAGCTCTAATGGCTAAAACAAAATTCTCTAAACGGCAAAAACAATATTTAAATGAAGTGCTCGGCTACTTGTATAAATGGCCTTATTTGGTAACAAGCCAATCAACAGGAATGCATTATTTTTACTGCTGCTTTGCAACAAGGGAGTTTTGAAGAGAGTTTTGATCGTAAAGTTAACAGCTAATTTTTTACCATATTGGACAAGGCCTCCGTTAAACGATTCACTGTTTGATCCACTGGTGTAAAATACATATCAATATTGAATATCACCGCGTGGATGGCAGAGTTTGGACTTCTTTTCCATCAACTCAGTTATTTAAATATGTATTTGGCACAGCTATGGTGCAATAAAGGCTAAAGACCCAGCACATGCAAGATTTAGCCTTTAAAAATACCAAGGTGCGGTTGCCGCAAACTTCGACTTACCCTATGTTTGCACAAAACTATGTGAGCAAATTGCGCAGCCTTTCTTCAGTAAATAAAGAAGAACAACAAAAAGGGCCCGATTTCAAGTTCAACAAAACGCGGCTAAAATCTAATGAATGTCACCACCTGTGATAAACGGACTAATGCCGAGTGGGGACTTAGCCCTCGATAACTCCATTCCCTCAATCCAAATACCGAAAATAATCTGGCAAAACACTAAAGAAAACCCCAAGCAAACCTGTGAGTTTAATATTGGGAATATGATTTCAGGTTATGGCCAAAATATAACGGGCCCGTGAGCAAAGTTGACGTAAATCAGGCTGGAGTAAAGGCGAACGTTCACTTAACGCCTAAAAGAAAGAAAACCGAGCTATTCGACTACTTAAGTGACAGCGACAAAGGCTCTGCCGCGCCATTGATGCTTATCAAAATTGGGGCTATTACTCAAAAAACAGAATATAGCTTACAAGGATATCGCGCACTCGAAGCCGCAGTGGGCATAGACAACTTATACCACTGTGGACGATTTAAGCCAAAACATAGAGATCATTCAGCGCGAGCCGGAATTATTAGTTTAGCGAAACAAGGTGAGCAATTGTTGTTGAGATTGCTGATTTACCTTTGAAAATAATAGGGGGAGTATGAAGGACGGAGCGCTTACGATTATTAAGTCGATTAACCATTAGGACAATATCAGCGTCCGGTATTTTCCACCTGCGGCATATCAACGTTGCCCAGACTTATGGCGAGTCGGGGTTTGCTCATTCCCATCAGTGCCAAGCAAAAAAAGCCTAGAAAGGCATCGCGGCCATTGCCTCGTTTTTTAAAACATCCAATCGGATATTACTGAACTCGATACTGGGCTAGGAAACCCCATGGAATAGTGATTTGCCCAAATTTTGGTGGTGAAATTTCAGCCAAACCCAAAACGCCTTTTAGGGGCCTTACCTGCGTGGTAATGCCCATTTGGCGAAACAAGGCCCCGCCTTCTTAAAACCCGCGTGGGGGGGAATTGGCCAGGTTTAACTTTTACTGACCCTCAAACGGGCAAGGCGTATTGGGCCACTCAACGTGACCTTTAATGCCGCGAAAGAAAACCTTGTTGGAATCAAAACTCGACCCAAAGTTTGCCCAGCCTTTTTTGGGGGAATTTTTTTGGCCAGATCAAAAAAAAAAACCAAACTCTTGTCTTATTGACGGACTTTACAAAAAAAAAAAAAAAACCAAAGCCGCTTTTAAAAGCAAATCTCTTTTTCCCCTTTCTTTTTTTTTTGGGTTA
>Ga0163217_1012422_pt1 | contig 11720 bp, 17 predicted proteins | sample SynspAceP_FD_185933 | JGI IMG/M metagenome (GOLD analysis project Ga0163217, IMG submission 185933) | Saline lake microbial communities from Ace Lake in Antarctica - Synechococcus sp. Ace-P (PacBio error correction) | ecosystem: Environmental > Aquatic > Non-marine Saline and Alkaline > Saline ... | reverse complement strand
GGACCTGATCAAGCTGCTGGTCACGGGGCCGGGCCGCGACCCCGAAGCAGTTTCGAACGACTGGGGCCAGCGCTCGGTGTTCGTGGCGTCGCGACGCCGACCAGAGCATCTACAGCTTCCGGGCGGCCGATTCACGATCCTGATGGGTTCCAGGACGACTTCGGCGATTCGGGCCAGAACGACGAAGCACCCGCACGCATGGTGAAGCTGAGGAGAACTACCGCTTCCACCGCCACGATCCTGGCGGCGGCCAACGCCCTGATCGCCACAAACAGCGAGCGCATCGACCAAGGTGCTGCGGCCCACCCGCGGGCGAAGGCGAACTGATCACCCTCACCCGCTGCGACGACGGAGATCGCCGAAGCCGAAGCGGTGGTGCACCGACTGCGGATTGCTGGAGGCGGCCCACCCGGAGCTGAGCTGGCGACAGGCTTATCCTCTATCGCGACAAACGCCCAGAGCCGGGCGATGGTAGGAATCGCTGGTGCGCTGGGCATCCCCTTACATCGTTGTGGGGGGCTGCGCTTCTACGGACCGGCGCGAGATTCAAGGACATGCTGGCCTACCTTGCGGCCTGTGGTGAACCCGGCCGACAGCGTCAGCTGCTGCGGGTGCCTGAATGTGCCGCGGCGCGCATGCGGCAAAACCACCGTGCAGCGCCTCACCGACCCTCCGCCCAGCTGGGTCTGCCGCTCTGGGCAGGGTGGGCAGCGATCCGGAGGCCTTTGCAGTACCCTGGCAGGCCGCTCCGCCAAGGGACTGTTGCCAGGTTCAGCGAACTTGATCGGGATCCTGGCAAGCCGCATCCAGGACGCGCCCCCTCGGAGCTGGTAGCAAACGGGTGATTGAAACAGAGCGGCCTTACCTGGCCGAGTTGAATCACCGAGGGCCAGATGAGGCCGAAAGAACGCGGCGCAAACCTGCAGGACGCTGGTCAATGCCGCCCTCCAATACCAGAAGAAAACGAGAGGCTCGCTGGAGGGCTTCCTGGCCTCTGCGGCCCTGGCCAGCGACGCCGACAGCAAGGACAACCGAGGCCAAACGGGTCACCCTGAGACCCTGCACGCCAGCAAGGGCTGGAGTCTTTCCTGTGGTCTGCCTCGTGGCCTGGAGGCAGGGTCTCTTCCCCCAGCTACGCTCCCTGGGAGGATCCTCCGCCCTGGAGGATGGAGCGGCGGCCTCTGCTACGGGTATAACCCGCGCCAAGGAAGCGGCGTGTCCTCTCCCACCGCCAGCGAAAGCGGCTCTGGGCGGCATGTCGCGAGCTCGCGGTGCCGTCGGTTTCTCTCGGAACTGCCGCCGGAGCTAATCCAGGGCGACAGGCCCCCAGAGCGGTGGCGCGTCCATCCGCGCGGGAGCAGCGGGCTGGGATCGCCTCCACTCGGTCGATCGCGAGGGACAAGGGCCAACGGGTGCCGCGGTGGCAGCCCCGCAGCCCCGGCCAATTTGCGGTGCGCGGCGTGCGCCGGCCCGGACCTGGGGCGATTGGCGATTCAATTGCGCCACGCCAGCTTCGGCGACGCACGATCAGCCCACCTGTTCCGTATCGGCGAGAGATCTCGATCGCGGTGAAGTTTGAGGGCATGAGCCCGAAAGGATCGTCGGACCCGCGCCTGGCACCGATTGAGCCCCTTTGCCATAGAGCAGCCCCTGTCGCCCAGATGAAGGCTCCACAACCCAGATCCCACCCACTGGATCCAAGCGGTCTCCCTGCACCAGTAAGGCAAGCTGCAGCGCTTCATTCTGCTGGTGGCTCTGATCGGCCTAGCTCTTCTGAGTTCGCGCGGGATTATTTCAGGCTTTACTCCTATTGGCACGATGAGCTGTTCACGATTTGAGCTGCCAGCGTCGAGTCGGGGCGGATCTTTCAAGATCTGGATTCCTTTCCAGACACCCCCACCCTCCTTTCCATTTGGTTCTGCTGAAACCTGGATCGGCCTGTTCGGTCTGCTGGAAGATCTCACCCGGCTTGCTGAGCTGATTCCAGCCTGGCTGAGCCTGATTGCCATGGCCGTGGCCAACCCGCGGCGGCGGATTCACGCGCCAGCTTGATCGCGATTCTGTTTTCTGGGCACCAGCCCCTTATTCAGGCCTGTACTGCCCAGGAAGGTCAGGCCCTACGCCTGGCGCTGCTGTTGCAACAACAGCGATGAACCACGATGACTTGCTTGTGGCGATCACAGCGGCCGGGCTGGCCATCCGCCCATTCGAAACTCCAACAGACTCGCCTTGGTTTTGGCCTATCGCTGCCTGCTGCTGTCCCTGAGCCATTACTTCGGCTTGTTCTATGCCGCCACCCTGGTTGCCCTAGGACCTTCGCTTCAGGGCACCTTGCCCTGGGTCGCGGCCCATGACTGAATCTTATGGTGTCGCTGACTGCCTGCCGCTTGCTGCATCGCTGTTCGGCGGCGCGGCCGGTCGACCCCTGGCATTGAACCTCAGCCAGTCGTCGGCATGGCGGCACTGGCTGATTCAAGGGGCCTTCAACGGGGGTCTTCCCTGCTCAGCGTTGCCCTGGCCCTGTGCGTTGATGACCAACTCTGGCCTGGGCGCCTGGGTAGAGAAAGCGGCAGCAATCGCGGCCTTCACGGCCGTGCATCAGGAGCTGCCGCTTGCGATCCCACGCAAGAAGCCCTGAAGCGCTTGCTTGGCCGCCGCCACATTTCTAGGGCTGATCTGTCTAGATTGATCTGATCAAAACCTCTCTCTAGTCGAAGCGTATTTCATCGTTCTAACTGCCTGCCCTGGCTCTCGCCTCTAGCGAGGCGCGCCCAGGCCCTGTTCAACAGCGGCAGCACCAGAACCAGACGAGGCCACCGCGATCTTTGGCCGTCACCATTTGCCATGCCACTTCGGGCATTCCAAGAGTTCTTTCCGCCAAAATCTATCCCCAGGCAAAACTACAAGCAATTAGCCAGCTTCCCTTGCGTGCAACAGACCTCTGCAGCCAGGATGCTCCAGCAACTCTGCAAGAAAGAAGCGGCTCCGCCCTATTTCGATACGGGGGATTTCCCCCCCTTTTTGGGGGGGGGGTTTGGGGCGGCGTATTGACGGGATCAAGCGGGATCGCTGGCAACAGTCAAGACTTCCGTTCAATCGGATTACACGGTGAACAGGATTGACCGGCCAACTCGCTCGCCTCGCCACCCAAAAGCCTCCTGCTGGGAACCCAGACAATTTTTCGCGATCCAGCACCTTTGTATCCTGAACGTAGATTCAGAACAACACCCCAATCCCTTTGGGCTTGCAGGAGATGCGCCAAGTAGTTGAGTTTGTTCAATTTCAAATGGGCTCAGCCTTGATCCCCCTCAAAGCTTGATGGCACCAGCCTGCTTGCTGATCGAGGCCTTCAGCAGCAGAGCTTGTACCATCACTCACCTGTTTGCTTCGGGGCCAAGATTCTTGGTCCCACCTGACTCCGATTGGCCCGCCCATCGATGTCTGAGGGCCGGCCCCATCGACGCGAAGGCAGGCGAGGGAGCCCAGCTGGTGGGTCGAGCCCATCGCCTGAAGATCCAGGCTGGATTTCGAAGCGGCACCGCGAACCCTTGGAGCGGAGCAGCGATTGTTCTTGCTTGGTCTGGGACGTGTTGATGGCCTGGACTCAGAGCGATGTGACCAGTGCCCTGGTGGCCTGCCTCTGGCTGGTTGCTGGAGGCTGGCGATCAGCCGGGGAAGCCAGACCTTCAACTGGGCACTGATTCTGATCTGCTGCTCAATACTGCGCGGCGTGTGCTGCACGAGGGCCCCAAGCCCTTTTCTCACATTGCGTACATCGTGGTGATCACCGCCTTCGTGGCTGGGCCTGGGCGACCGCCTGCGGCACTGGGGGGGCCCCCCCAGGGGGGGGGGGCTCCCTGGTGGCCATCGCGCGTGGCCGCTGTTGATCGGTTTTGTCTTCAACCTCACCCCTTGGAGGCGTCTCGTAGGCAGGGCCATCTGGCAGGCCAGGCCGATCTGCCCGCTTCTCGCCCAGGTCCTGGGCGGCCAATTACTTCCGGGTCGGCTCCCTGAGCGTGAACCAGACGCTTTCTCTGTGGGTTGAGCCTCTGTCAGAAGCGCTGCTGTGGCGATCCGCGCAGCGGGAGGTCTGCGGATTCTTGATGACGCTGGGCGGCCAGCCAGCAGCGCCATCGCGGCCTTTCGCCAACCGGGGCTCACGGCTGGCCATTGCTGCTGACCTCCGCTGCTGTGGCAGCAGCTGCTTGCTGCTCACGCGCCAAGGTCCCCCTCCAGCACCAGCAAGAGCGGATGGCCACCACCGCGCGGCCGGACTGGTGGCGCCCCGCAGGCTGGCCCCTGTGAAATGCGTACTGCGGCGCTGGCCCTGGTCCTGCTGCATTCAGAGCGGGGCTTGACTCACGCTTGCTGATACGTTGTTCGAGGCGGGAAAAATCCAGTGGGGATGACGGGCCGCCTCACCGTGCTGGCTGTTATCTCGGCCCCGTGCCCTTCCTGGAAGCGGGGCTTCTGGTTTTTTCGGCAGGTGGATGGAGCCAGCGATGGTCCGCTTCTGCGACGGAGGATGTGGGCATCACCGTTGGAGCCACGCCCATAACTTCATCGTCCAAAGATCGTGGCGACTCAGGCTTGATCAGTGCTGCCGCCGTGACCCTGGCGGCGTCCTGGTTCTTCGCGTCGCGCTGAAACGGCTGCTGGCGCCAGCAGTGTGCTACGGGCGTCGATGCCCAAGGGCCCCATCTGCATCGGGCCGGCGCTTGCTGGCCCAGCTGGCCTGGTTTCTGCGATCTTCAACATCTTCGAGCTGGGACGGACGCTGAGGTGACGATGCTCACCCTGCTTGTTCGGCTTTCGGCCGGCCTGCAAGCTTGGGTCGCTCACCATCACAGCGAACTCTGCCCCTTCTTTGGCCAGCCCTCCATTGAAACGAGCGGTCCGACGACAGGCAACCGACTCAGCCGCCAGTTTTTTGCTGTCAAACTGATCAGCGACGCCAGGCCTGGGCTGGCCGTTGTGATGCTGTTCATCGAGGGACGGCCAAGCGCTACAGCGCCGGAAGCCACACGATCGGCTCGCCATCGAGACCCTGGCGCCTAACAGCGCCCTGCCCTGGTCGTGGGCGAGCACTGCTATTCTGGCGCTGAATTGTTGCGGGGAAGTCGTGCTCGAGGACGGTCCGGACCCCGGTCTCGCACATGGACACGTACTGATCATCCATCGGCTTTCCTGGGTGGGCTTCGGCCGCAGCGCCCAGCCGCTTGGCGTCCGCACCCGCCCTAGTGAGGGGGCCTGCCTGCTGGGCGTGCTGCCTCAACGCCGAAGTGATCATCGGATTTCGCCTGGTGGCGATCGAGTATCAGGCCCACAGCCTCACCAAAGAACCAGACGCCCTCTGGCTGGAGTGGCGCCCTCTGCGGTGTGATTGGCCGCCGTTGCTGGGTCGCGTCAGGTGCGCTGGTGGCTGCCGATTGCTGCCGTGCATGCCGCCAGCATGATCCTGGCGAGGGCTACCACCTCTCTGGCGCGGCCCTGGGGCTGGTGCCCCTGGCCCTTTTGCCTTGGGCTGGCGGCCTCTGCTGATCAACGCCATCGGCTCTCCCCAGCTGCCGGCGCGGCCTCGCCTGGCTTGCTGTGCTGGTGCCGGCCTCTCGCTCTTGGCCACGTCCTGGTCGTGGAGATCAGGCCGGCCCCGCGGCAGCCTGCTCGGTGGTCAACAATCTTTACGGACGGAGAACATCGCCAACGACATCGGCAGGTTCGGTCTGGGGGGGCTTATCTCGGACTGCCGTTCTATGGGGGAGAAACCGGTTCATCTCATTGGGGGTGGCTTTCAGAAACTCTCTGGCAACTCTTTTGACCCCCGAGGTTGGACCGGCCGCTTTCTCACCCATTCTCACAATCTGTTGCCTGCAGATCTGGGCAGAAACGGGTCGTTCCCTTGCCCGGTCGTCTTTCTTCCTGGTTGCTGATGATCCGCCGAGTGGCTGCGCAACACGGCTCAACAGCCTCAGCCTGGACGCGGCCAGGAGATGGGTCGGGCACGGGCCTTCAGCAGCCACCGGCCCTGTTCCTTCTACTTATACTCGGCTTCCACATGGTGGAGCTGGGGGGGATGATGAAGGGTCCCCATCCTCCCGCCCTGTTCGGCTATTTCCTGGCCGCGATCTATCCCCCTCCAGCCTGCAAAAAAGCGTTTCACTCCAGGCGATCACCACCACGCCGGATTAAGCCGCAAGTTTCACATGATGTGGCGCCGGACCCCGAACTTGCCCTTGGCCAGCTCCACGGTATAAATCCAGGCTGCGACCCCCAGCAGCGGAATGGTGGCGAGAAGCTTGCCAGCCCCGGTAGGGGACCCAAACGCCATCGGCGTCCCGCTCTTCGCCAGCACCGTTCCCGCCCCCAGGACACCCGAGGCCGATCACATCGCCCCTTTCATCGCGCGAATCAGCACATCGCGGTGCTTGGGGGCCCCCCCCCCCCAAAAACCCCCTGCCGGTATTCGCCGACCCCCTCACAGGCGAGGTATCGGGATCAAAATCGCATGGGCCCGCTGGCCGGCGGTTGGCCAGCACAGTTTTTCGAAGTCTGCTGAATTGCCGGGGAGGCCACGATGAAGGTGGTGAGATCGATATGCCTCGGGTCGGGTCGTGCCGACCGCAGGCGCTTCAGGCAGAGCCAGCCGCAGAGGGCAGCGCCGAAGCGCGGATCATCGAGAGTCGTTGGCGACGCATCACGCGGAGAAATCCCACAACGGCAGGATAGAGCGGCATCTCCGCCGGGCTCTTGACCTGATCAATCCCCAAGTAGGGCTGGAGCGCAAGCGCAGGGCTCGCCTGTCGTGTCGCCTTACTGTCGCCTCGTATCGAGCAAGGGAAGCAAGCTGGCGGGCTCGAGGGCCAGGGCGTTGGCTCCACTCGTTGACCCTTGAACATTCGGACCTTGGCGAGCGCAACCCGGAGAGGTCCTGCTGCGGCGTCACACCCCGATCCAGTGCAGGTTGAGATCCAGCGCCAGGTGCGTAACCCAGGATGGGTGCCGAAGGCATTGGACGCCAGGGCCCCATGCAGAGCTCCATCCAAGGTGGCGCAGGGAATCCAGAACCAGGGGTTGGACCGATGGCCGTTTGCAGGCCACGATCCAGTCGGTGGAAGCCGGGCCAACTCCGGATCCATCCAATGCCGCAGCCAGCATCACCGAGCGGTTAGCCCCCTTTGGCCCGGATGGCCTCGTTGGCGGAGAGGCAGGCCGCAGATTCCGTTGCTCCGCCTTCCACCCCTTCCCAGCTGTGGGCCAGCACACCAGCAGGGTGGCTGCCGAGCTGCGTCGCAGCTTCTTGCGCCGATGGGGCCTCCAGCAGGAGGCGGGCATAGGCTCGATCCAGGGGCCGATCGCCAGCGGCCGGAAGGATCAAACCGTTCCCGATACCCACTGGGCCTCTTAGCGCGTCCCCATGCAAAGAAGCGCCTTCGACCACTCTTAGGAGTCTCGAAACCGACCCCGTGACACCTTGAGGCCATGCTCACGCAGCAAGGGCAGGGGCCGCTGCGATCAGGGCAGTCCCGCCATGCCGCGTCAGCTTGCGAATGTCGTGGCTCCGTATGGTGCGAAGGATGTTTTTCGCGCTCACGCCCGCGGCCGGGGTGTGAAAGGCCGGCAGGACATTGGCTGAGACAAACCGCCTTCCCTCCCAGAGATCAGCACAGACCCGGGGAGCGAAGGGCCTGGCTGTGAAGGGCCTGATGCACCAGCCGGCGTAGGCGCGCCAGCGCCTGCTGCTCCTGTGGTTCGGGCTGGATCCGCCGTCTTCAGCCCCTCAGCCACCACTGGGATCCTTTCTTCGAAGGCTTAAAGCATTGCGGTTCCGTCCAGCCCTGGCTCAAACAGGGCCTTCCATCCGCCCCTGCGGTAAACAGGCGCGCCTCAGCCAGAGCGCGGATGGCCGCCATGCCGCCGGGCTCTTGTAGGCACCCAGATCGGCCCGGCGGCTAGAAACCAGTCGGGTGCGTCGGCCGGGGTGAGCAGCAGGCCAAACGTTGATCCCGCACCACCAGAATTCATTGACGGTCGGTCGCCAAACGTAGGCCGTCTGGCTCCGCGCCCACACCCACCAAAGCAAGCCAGTTCGACGATGGCGGCGGCCTTGTTCCTGATTCCCACCAGCACGTGGCGAATTGCCGAGATGGGCGCCCGCCAGCTGGGTGGCTCCGCCCCGGCGCCACTGAGACAGGGCCACCTCGATGCCAGCGACTGGATTCAAGCGGATCCCCCAGGCCATCGCGCACATCGAAGCGCTTGAGTGGCTCGCCTCCGATCCGTTATACAGGCCACCGTCGGTGAGCACACCATCGCTCGAGCACCAGGCAAGCGCAGCCATCCAATGGCGGCGGGCAGCAAGAGGCGCAGGCCCAGCTGCAAACGGACAGACGCGCAGAACGAAGAATGCTAGCAGGGAAGCCTTGCCGGAATGCTTAGGAGCGTTGCTGGGCGCCAGCGGCCCCTGGGGGTGGGAAGGGGGCGGGGGGGGGGCCGGGGGGGGGCCCCGGATCGCCAGGCAAGGCTGCTCCAGCAGGGCTTCGAGGCGATGCAGGGCACCATGTTTGGGACCCATCCGCTGAGGGCCCTGCTCGGACGGGGGGACCTCATGAACAAACATTTCCACGCCACGGCCACGCGGCGCGGCAAAGGGCGCCACGAATTCCCGCTGGCCCCGCTGAGCTCGTGCCCTGACCAACCGGGCTTGCTGTACCGAATGGGTGGCATCAAAATCACCGGACAGCCCAGATCCCTGAGCTGGGCAGGCTGCGAAATCCACCACCAGGTTCTGTAGCCAAAGCTGTTGCCCCGCTCCGTCAGTCCAGATCTCGGGTGAGCGCCCGCCTGCCGGAGTAGCTCGCCACCACCTTGGGCCATGTCCCCAGGAAGCGAGAACTGACCTTTCTTGACGTTGATCACCTTGTCCGGTGCGCGGCCTCGTGGCCTCAGCGGCCTCGATCAGCAGGTCGCTCTGGCGGCAGAGAAGGCGGATCTGCAACACATCGACCACCGTCTGCCACGGGGGCCGCCTGCACGCTCTCGTGGATGTCGGTGAGCACGGCCAGGCCAAAGCGGCCGCTTCACCTTCAGCCAGCAACATCAAAGCCCTGCCAGCAACGCCGGGTCGCGGAAGGAGCCCTTACCCGAAACTGCGGTTGGCCTTGTCAAAACTGGCCTTGAAGGATGTTATCGAGCCCAGGCGATCAGTGATCGCCTTGACCTTTTTCGGCGATCTCTCGAAGTACCAGCTCAGGGCTCTCGATCACACCAGGACGGCGATCAGGTGAAGTCATCGGTGCAAACGGGAGTCGGGGGATGGAGGGTGGAATGCTCACAAAACAGATGCTGTGTCAGCGGTCAGGCCGGGCAGTTCACGATTGAACGAGTTGCGTTTCCAGCGAGGCGAATCCCTGAAGTGCAATCGGGCGTTCCAACAACTTCGCGGAAGCCGCACCGAACGCCTGACTTGCCCTTATCAAAGACTCATAGATCCGATCGCAGCGCATCACCGTGGAGAGGCGGTGGGCGATCACCACGGCGGTTGCAGCGCTTGCCGATCACATCGAGGTCGTTCAACTCACATCACTCTCCGTACCGGTTATCAAGCCGCGCTGTGCCTCATCCAGCAGGGAGAAACTTCGGAACCCCGATAAACGAACGAGCAGCGCCGCGCCCGCTGACGTTGCCCACCAGACAACTGCAGTCCATTTTCGCCAATGGGGGTATCGGAGTCCGTAGAAGTTCGCTGACAAATCATCGAGCTTGGCCGCCTCCAGCGCCGCCCAGACTGAGTCCTGATCGGTCTCATCGGCGTGGCGGCCAAACGCCACGTTCTCGATCACACTTGCATCAAGCAAGTTGATTGAACTGCTTGCACCTGAGAGCCAGCATCCCTGGCCAGGGCGGCACGTCAAAGCTGAAACAGGAATTGCCATCGAGGGAGAGGGGCCCTTCCCCCGGGCGCAGCGCCAATAAGGCCAGAAGGAGCTGGGGCGGTGGTTGGTTCATTGCCACTACCGGTGGCCCCACGAAGCCACAACGCGAGCCCACCGGAGAATGGTGAGATCAATCCCTTTTGAGCACCCAGTCTGGGCGCCGTGGGGTAGGCCGTACCAGACATCCTCCGAGGCCATTTGTTTGCGCGCGGGCTCACCCCCTTTGGGGTGGGTACACCGAGGTCACAAGCACGGGACTTCCAGTTGGAAGGGTTCAGATACTCAATGGGTCTTTCGATCACCGGCAGCCCTTCCACCGCAGCTGAGTTGAGCGAACTGAAGAATGTCCTGCAGCGGTGGCGGTGAGGCGCAGGCGGCCACATGGCCAGCCGGAGGAGATGAGGGGATGATCTCGGTGAGCGGAGCGGTTTTGCCGTTTTGAGCAGGCTGGGAACAGCACAACTGCAAAAAAATAAGGTTATCCCCAACGGCTTCAATCAAAAAAGCGTGGAACCACCGGCAAGCAAAGGATGGCCGACCAGGCATATTTCCGTTGGCTTCTCACCGGTTTCGATTGAACCCTTTGCGGCGAAGAAAAGGCCTCCGAACGGTTGGTTTGATGTCGCGGATCGAGCCGAGCTACTCCAGCAGAATTCGTGGCCGCGTGACGGCTTCCAGCCGCAGCCTTTCTGCATTAGACGCATGCGCTAGATAGGGGCGGTGATCAACTGGGAGAGCACCAGGTAGGAGCCCACCAACGACACATCAGCACAACAGGCCGCCCAGCGGCCAATCACCAAAAACACCCAAGAAGCAACAAAATCGAGAAAGGAACGCTGCCAAACATCCTCAGCAGTGGATTCACCCCGGAGTTAGATCGTTTTCTTGATATGGCTCAGCAGCATCGCCGATAGTTTGGCCGTTGCTTCCTAAGAGAGATGATATTTCATTAATTTCTGTTGCCAAAGAACATTGGCGTGGATCTTGTTCGAAAAGATCGATCCATACCCTTGCGGTGAGGCGCTGCTGAAAGAACTGCAGAGCCAGCTTGGCTTGACGAAGGCCGCCCAGGCAGCAGGGCAAACAAAGAATCAGCCAGAGGCTCTGATCGATCCTTGATTCACCCCGAAAACGCGCACCCCAGGATTGCGATTCTTCGAGCGGAACAAACCGACAAAGCGCGCCATCAATCGGGCAATCACGCCGACAGAAGCCAGGTCGATTTCAGGCCGGAAGAATCGACAGTGGCCACCAGAATCAGCTGTCTGATGCGTTCCTTGAGGCAAGACGTGAGCAGGTGCGCAGCTGTCGGTAGGTCCGGCTCTTCAAAGAGCGGTTCAATCGGCCTGGACGGACTCAAAACGTTCAACCCAAACCCCTATTGGGAGACGGGCCACCATTCCTGAGCGCCTAAGCAGCCACGCGCTTTAGCCGCCCCGCGACCTGGGTCCAGCCGCAATCTCGACCACCGGGTTAGTGAGCGCAAGCAGCCAAGGGGCCTGATCCAAGGGAAGGATGCGGTTCCAATGGGCAGCGATCGCCGTCAAGGCCCGCTGCCAGCGCGCCGGCGCAGCACGGCTCTGGAGCAGGCTGTCTCAAGCAGGCTTTCAAACCGCGCCGGCTGCGGAAAGCAGGCGGCTGGGTCGGCCATCGGCCTGCCTCGATCCGCTCCAGATCGCTTGCGAGGTGTTCCGCAACCGATCTGAAAAACGGCGAGCAGGGAGATCGAGACTGTCAGCCAGGGCAGGTTGAGGCTGTGAACACGACGCAGCCGCAGGCCGGGGCCTC
>Ga0163217_1004310_pt1 | contig 11722 bp, 18 predicted proteins | sample SynspAceP_FD_185933 | JGI IMG/M metagenome (GOLD analysis project Ga0163217, IMG submission 185933) | Saline lake microbial communities from Ace Lake in Antarctica - Synechococcus sp. Ace-P (PacBio error correction) | ecosystem: Environmental > Aquatic > Non-marine Saline and Alkaline > Saline ... | reverse complement strand
GTGGGTTCGTAAAGCCCGGAATGAATCTGCTTCAAGATTGCTGATCTCAAATCAGTTTGGGCCATTGCTGACGGTATTGAGCCAGGACATCAAGTGCATCCTGGTCAGGACGTATCATGCGAGGAGCGGCATGCCTCAGCGCGAAATGGAAAGGGCAAGGTGAGGACATTCTACCCCACGTAAAACGCCAAGGCGCGAACGGTTCAAGTCGTATCGGATTTGACCAAAGTGGTGACGGCCTCCTCAGGCCGATATGTTGTCGCGCCTTCGTGTCGAGACAGGCTCCATATGCCGGCCGATGGAAGGCCGGGCGCTCTGGTCATTCGCGTGAAGCTCTGATTCGGTCCGGCGCCACGGAGGGTCATAACTGGCTTTGGGGGACGGGACATATCAGCCTGCGAAAGTCGTTTCTGGCACAGGAAATTGGCGACGATATTGAAATCCTTTTCTGGCCTTGGCGCCGTGAGACAATTGTCGTGTCCTCACAATTTCTTCTTGATCAGAGGCCAGTTCTGCGCGCACGGTTCTGAGAATGACCCCGGAGCGCCCAGACCCGTTCGGCCTCAAATATGGAGCTCTCGTCTGAAAGCCTCGGATGGGAAAACCAGGTGAGCCGAATACAAGCGAAAGACGGTCGTTTCGGTTATGCAAGAGCACGGGCATGGTAACGATTGATTCCACGGGCCCCCCCCGTAGCAGCACTGGATGGGCCGTCCAATGACAATGTCATTTGTCACAAGCCTGACCTGCTCAAAGGCATAACCAAGGAGATTTCATGTCGACATTACCATTCTGGTAACGGCCGGATAGCAAACGACAATTACGTCCTCTCCGATATCCAAAAAATGCGTATGGATACAAGTAGGCAAGCAATTGATCGCTCGTCTCATACGCTGGTCGATTGCAAATCGCCTTTTGTCATTCTTGAATTATGCTCGCGGGTGGGTGGATAATTACGGTCAAGAATTTACGCCGCTGGATGCCATTACCCGATCTGTTCCGATGTGCAGGTCCATCATCAAGACCACTTATCCAGGTCAGGCTCCGCAAGTTGTCGAAGACCAGGTAACTTACCGCTAACCACGGCGATTGCTGCCGTACCCGGCGCCGTAACGGTTCGTGGTTACTCTTTTTTTCAATGAACAGCTTTGTCTATTATTTTCGAAGACGACGGATCTGTATTGGGCCCGTTCGGCGCGTTCTTGAGTATCTCTCGCAGGCGCCCCCACCCTGCCCGCAGCTTCACGTTCTGCCCTTGGACCAGATTGCAACGGGGGTTGGTTTGGGTCTACCAATACGCGCTCGTCGACAGAAGACCGGCCGCACGATCTTGCCACAACTCGGTCCATACAGGACTGTTCCTTGAAGTATGAACTGCAAAAAACCATAGCGGGTATCCGAAGTCGCAACGATAGGCGCATGGTGAGCAGTATCAGGTCTGCGTCGATCCTGAAAAACGCCGCACCTACGGAATACCGCTGTGAGAAGTCCAGTCGAGATTGTTGCGCCGGGCGAACCAGGAAACGGGGGGGCGCGTTATTGGAAATGGCTGAGCCGAATATTATGGTCCGGCTCCGGGTATTTAAAGGCATCAAGGACCTTGAATCATCCCGTTAGCGGTCACCGAAAAGGAACGCCCATTCTGTTGGCGTGATGTTGCGCAGATTCGTCCTTGGTCCGAGCTTCGTCGCGGATTGGTGAGCTTAACGGGCGAGGCGGGCTTGTGGCGTGTAATTATCATGCGCTATGGGCGAAAAATGCCGATGCGCACGATTGATCTCGTCAAAGAGAAGCTTGAGACATGTGAAGGAAAGCCTTCCTGGAGGTGGTCGGAAATTGTCAACCACATATGACCGCTCGTCCCTGATCGAGCGCGCCGTGATTACTTTGAAGAGAACTGCTCGGAAGAATTCATCGTCGTGCTTTGTCTGCCGCGCGTTTCTTTTCCACGTCCGCAGGCGCTTGTTATCCTCTCAGCCTGCCGTTGGGATTCTCGCGGCATTTATTGTCATGAACCGCTCAAGGGCATCAGCCAAATATCATGTCCGCTGGGGTATCGCGATTGCTATTGGCGCCATGGTCGACGCTTGCGATTTCATGATTGAAAACATGCCACAAACATATCGAGCGAACGCACCCCTGACCAAAGGACAACCGCTGGCAAATTGTTACCAAGCCCACGTTGAAGTTGGGACCGGCCTTGTCTTCTCGCTCTTGATTATCACATTCAGCTTTCCTGCGATTTTCGCACTCGAAGCCAGAAGGACGTCTGTTTCATTCCTCTGGCGTACCACCAAGACCTTATGCTATGGCCGGTGCCGCGATTTATCAGTTCACAACTGGTGCCCGTCTCATGGGTACTTCATTTCGCGGCAAAATTCTGCCAGACACAAGAATCCCGTGACTGGCTGTAATGACCATCATAAACCGTCAAATCTGGTTCTCCAAAGCCCTTCCGCCGATGATATTGGTGGCAATTCCTCGTGATGATTGAGTGCACTCATTTCCCTTAAACAGTGATGGGCAGTGAATTCATGCCCGATTCTGATGAAGGTGACTTGCTTTACCATGCCAAGCGCCTTCCCGGCGTGTTCTGCGGAAGATGTCCCAAATCCTGCCAAGCAAAACCAACAAACCATCATGACCGTTCCCGAAGTGGAAACAACAACCCAAAGCTGGCCGCGCGACACCGCATCTGATCCGCGCCGCTCACGCATGGTTTGAAACAACCATCCGCTTGAAGCCGAAAGAAAGAGTGGCGCGAAGGGATGAGGACAGAGAAACTCAAGAAAGAGCTCGATAATCTTGTCCAGGTCCCAAGCCTCACCAATGTCTGGATCATGCCATCAAGAACCGAGATTGATATGTGGCGACAGGCATTTAAACCGCCCCTCGGGATAAAAGTCCCGGACCGGATCTGGAAGGAAATAGGCAATATCTCTCAGCAGATAGAAGGCTGTCATCAAAGAATGTTCCGGCACGCTTCCGTTTACGCCGAACGCGGTCCACAGGTGGTCGCTTTGTCGATTGGATAAAAGCGCGAGAAAAAGCCGCGCGGTTCGGTCGAACGTTGCGCGTTGCAGGCTTTCGTGCAGACGGCCATAAGGTGGCATGACCAGTGACGCAATCGGTCGAAGGTTCTGGAACGCTACCCGGTAAATTGTGCGCTATCCAACGCGAATTATCGCGACTCGCTGAACGCTTGAAAAACTTGCCCGGTCGTTACAAAGGACCAGGTGCCAAAATTCGCTGTCCCGACTTGAATTCGATATTCCATATGCTGGCGCACTGGGCGTCATTCCGCAGTGAAAAAACGCCGCCTGAATGGGTGATCTATGTCGATATATCAAACGTCGATATTGGCAGCTATGTAAAGAACGCCGAAGAAAATCTGTTGAACGATTGATTACCGCCGGATACTCCCTTTTCCTGGTCGACATACGACATACATGGAGCGCGCCAAGCAACGACTCAGCGTTCGTTCGTCCCTTCTCACGCTCGTCATCATCCTGCTGTTGCGCTCGCTCCTGAACTTCCAGCGCATCACTCCGGGTTCTAATCATCATGGGAACCCTGGCCGCTCGCACTCGTTGGAGGCCTTTGCGTTTCCTGATATACTTGGTTACAAGATGTCTGTTGCCGTCGGGTCGGGATTTATTGGGCCCTGGCTGGGTTGTTCTGTAGGAAAGATAAGGTGTCTGATGATTGTAGCTGGAGCGGCTCTCGGTTGTACAAATCGCGGCTGGGCAAAGGATGAGGACGTGAGCTCACGCGGGAAGAACTGCGCACCTCATCATCGAGGGCGCCTTCTGCGGCGTCCGCCCCATCATGATGACGGTTATGCTGTCGTTCATCGCCGGCCTCTTCCAATCATTGCTCGGCTTCAGGTACAGGCTCCAGAGAGTGATGCGCCGCATCGCCGCCCGATGGTTGGCGGCCGATGAACAAGCCGCAACAATCCTGACACGCTCGTATTCCTTGCCGCATTCCTGATCTGGGGAAAACGCTCTGCGCTGAAATGCCGAAGAACCAGGGTGGACCGCCGGGAAAGTATTAGAAAATTGATTGGTTCTTTTGCCAGTCACGATGGGCCAAAGCACATGGTGACTGGCGCACATGCGTGCTTGCGCCAGGTGCACCGTCAGGTGGCGAATGTACACGGCTGCACGGACGACCCAGGCGCCGGTTCTGACTTGACGCTCTTAATGGCCAACCGGCTGTCGTGCACCAACCCTGTGTGTGGACTGGGCCCTTTTGAACGCATTTGGAGGCGTCAGGCGTAAAAATAGCAAAAAATATGGAACCCCCAAGGATTGCCAAACCGTCTCTTTCATCGAATGACTTTCTTAGTGAATTTTGAAGGATCCGCCTGTTATGGGGCACCACTATGCGTTGTCCGGATTCGATCCTCAGCGTCAAAATATGGCTCGCAGCTTGTCTGGTCGGCGACCAGTTGATTGGTCCTGCGTTCGGCTGGATGTACATGCGATAGGATCCGATTACCATTGCCTGCCAGGCGTTAGATGACCAACTTGCGGCATTCGGTTTACAGACCGCACGGACGAGGGCAGTCTCGTTCCGGATCACGATCAACACGCGCATACCTGCGGCAGATTGCATTTCCATCTGGTCGCGATCTTTCCCGGCCAGAATTCGATTCCCCTTGGGCGACATCGACAGTCGTTGCTACCCGAGGGCGAATGTGTTAGCCGCCTCGCGCCGGTCCTTCGGACTCTACCGCCCTCCCCGTGTCTGACCGACTCCCTAGCTGGCGGCTGTTGCCGTCGGCCTCGTTCAGGTCATCACGCAGGAAATTATCTCAATGAAACACATTGAAGCAGGGCGGCTGTTCGCCCTGATCGCAGCTGTCCTTGCGGGCACTGCGGTCCGCGGACTCCGTGCAGCGGAACCAACGGTCACTGCCACCGCAATCCAAGGCAGGCGAGCCTTAAACACTGGACGCCGTGACTGGCAGAAGTCCGCAATGCCTCCCGGAAGTGCGCAAAGGCCGCACTGGAAGCACCGCGCTCGCGGAGCGGACGCAGATCCCCAGCCGGCCGCTGGCTCAAAATCCTTCGATCGGATTGGAACTTGTTGAAACAATTTCTCGGGCCCGGGCCCCTTCGTGGCTTTGATCAAACCGAGACAAACGTTTCCGATTGCCCAGACATGCACAGCTAGCGGCAAGCGAACAAAACGACAGCGCGGGGGGGGGCAAAAAAGGGGCGCGCGCCAGTGACCGCGCTCGCAACGGCAGAATGCAGCGCAATCCTGCGCGAAACAGGAGCTGGAGGCGGTTACATTTTTCTATGAACTGGACGCAGGCCGTTCAGCCTGGTCCGTCTCGCCAATTCAATCGGCAGACCGGCGGAACACCCTCAGCGGAAAACCGTGGCAAACGGGTGGCGCAGGCGCGGCCGCGCCGCGCCGAACTTTCCCGGGCGGAAAGCTGATGCTGCGGCCCTGCGCGCAGTGGGCCGCCACAGACGCGCGGTGACATGGAAGCGCCTTCGCTACGATCTCAAGCGCATTGTGGGGAAGCGCGATCCGGTCTTCGAGGCCACCTGTCCGCCAATGACGGCGCCCACCAATCCCGGTGCGACAACCTGCACCAACACCCCGCCATCCAAGTTGGCCGGCGAATCGGGCATCAGCGCGCGGCAGGCAGAGCAGGATCTGGCGCGCGCGCAAGGATTCCTGATCTTACGCTAAGTGCCGGCATGCAGGGGCAGTTTGAGCAAAACGGGCGATACGCCTTCCTTCTCGGCGTCAGCGTTCCTGTCCCCCTTTTTGACGCAAACGGGGACGCAACCGCGCCGCTGGTTACCAGGATCGATGCCCGGCCGCGCCGACCGGGTGGCTGTGGAGGCAAGATTGCTTGCCAGTCAAACGCGCGTCGTCGCTCAGGTCCGCGCGGCCAGAAACGCCTGGCCCTCCTTGAGAACGATGGCCCTGCCCTGCTGCCAGGTCGGCCTCATGAAGCATCCGTTCCAGGGCTATGCGCAGGCAAGTTCGATCTCACTTCGACCCTCGATGCCCGTAAGGGGCCTGATCGAAAGCCGGCGTGGCCGTGGATCGATGCCGCCCGCGCCCTGAATACAGAAAACCATTGCGCTTGCGAAGCCTGAATGGCGCCGCCCCCTTTAATGGAGGACATTCCAATGAACAGTCCCCTGATCCCGTGACAACAGCCCTTATGAGTTGACAGCTTTGCTGTCTGCTGTGGCGAGACTTCAGCGGTTAAGAACGCAAAAACCAGCGCCGGTTAGCTTCGACCGCAAATGAAGAGCACGGACACACGCCGTTATGAGGCATTTCTCGGCGCCGACAACGATGTCCGGAGGAGACGGCACACTTTCACGACGGACACGGGTCCGAAACGAAGGCCTGAATGTCGTCAATCTGACCGAGCAGAAGCACGCGAAGCGGGTATTGAAATCAGCGACGCGAATTGGCCGAAATGGCCAGTCACTCACCTTCCAGCGGAAAACGGTTTGACGCAGACGGGTGGCGGAATGTCTCACCGAAGGTCAGCGGTAGTGTCGCCAAAGCTCTATTTGCCAGCGGAAGGCGATAGCGTGAAGCGAGGCGAAAACGCTGGCGGCTAATCTCCAGCCGCGATCTCGCCGGCCTGAAAGCGACCTGGCAGAAAGGGGAGACCGGGCAAGGCTTCTGGCCGCACAGGCTCTTGGCGCGGGAGGAACAACTCTGGGCCGACCAAGATCACGTCTGGAAGCCGATGTCCAAGGGCGCCCGTGCAGAATTTTGGAAGCCGCGAAAGCCGCGAGTGATGCGGCCGAAAACGGAGCTTCACGCGGCAAGGCGTCAGTCATGAAAGCGTGAGAACGTCGCGACAGCAAGAGATGGCCGACATGGCCAATTCCTACCTGACTGCGCCGGATCGCTGGACGATTGTCCCGGCGCGCAGTGACTCGTTGGCGAGACTGTTGCCGCGGAGACGCCGGCGCCGACACGCTCTTCACGATCGCGGATGACAGCGTGGTTTGGGCAGACATCGCCGTCTACAAACAGGACAATTGGTCGTATACGTATTGGCGCGACCTGTCGCGGCTCAATGACCGACGCAGGAGATGTTCCTGGCGCTATCGGGACGTCGAGCTTTCTGCTTCCCGTCATCAATTGAAAAACCTCTCGCACCGCGACGACGAGTGATTGGGACAATGCAGATGGCCGTCTGGACGCCTGGCCAGTTTGTCACGGCTGATTCTCGAGTGCTCGGCAATGCAAGCCCCGTGGTGCGGGTCCCCGCAAACAAGCTTCCAGATTGTCGAGGACAAACCGTCCAATGTTCGTTCCCGTTGAAGGGCGGTTTCGCACCCAGGCCATGATGATCGGTGCAACGGCCGGCGGCTTTGTCGAAATTCGTTCGGGCCTGGCGGTCGCGAGGACCTTTGTCTCGCAAGGGGTCACCCTCAAGGCCCCAGCTTGAAAAAAGACCCTTTGGCGATGGACACGGACACTAGGACCAACAGACATGATCAATTTTAGGCCGTATCGCCGGGGCCACCTCCTGGCAGCCATCGCGGCATCGCCATGACGCTGCGGCCTGTTTCGCCTTCCGGGCCCTGCCCGTGGGATGCCTTCCGGACGTCACCCCCCTCCCTGGTTCAGGTCTTTACCCGAAACCGAAGGTCCCCCCGGAAGAGGTCGGAACGCTACGTCACCATCGCATTTGATAACAGGCCATGTCCGCTTCCCGAAACTCAGAGAGCATGCGCTCAGTCTCGAATTTCGGCCTGTCCGTGGGTCAACATCTATTTCGGAAAAAAAGGGACCCGGCACGATTGTCTATTTTGCGCCCAGATCGTCGGCCGAACGCCGCTCTGAGGGCCGCGTGCAAACATTTCCCGACGGGTTTGGGCGAAAACCGCCAAATGGGGCCCTTCGAGCGGGCCTGGGCATTCATTCTCTATTTTCGATTGGATGACACCAGCGGAGCGGGGGTCTTGTCGCGATGCGCGGAGATCCAGGACTGGCATCATCAAGTACCAACTGCAAACCTACCGGGCGTCACCGAAGTGCTCTCGCTTGGCGGCTTCGAGAAGCAATACCAGGTCCTCTCGATCCGGATGCATTGCTGCGCTATGATATTCCAGAATCGGCGACCGTGATCAGCGCTCTCGCAAGCGTGGCAACAAGACCGAGGGCGCGAATTCCTCGAAAATTGGCGCGGAGCAGTACACCGTGCGCGGCGTTGGACTGGCCCGGTCGGTCGATGACCTTGCCGAAATCGTTTCAATGTTGATGACGGGACGCCCCGTCCGGCGTCCGCGACTGGCGAAAATCGTTCAGCGGGCGGCGGCGTCCGACAAGGACTTTGCCACGCAAATGGCCAAAGGCGAATGCGTCGCCGGTCGTGCTGAAACTCTATGGCCACCAAACACGTCTGACATGATCGCCCGTGTGCAGCAGCGCTTTAGGAAAATCAACCGCAAGCCTGCCGGAAGCGTGACGGCCATCCCCTTACTATGATCAGGGCACGCTCGTGCACAACAAGGCTGCCGCAACGGTGACGACCGCGCTCTGGCAGGGCGGTTCTTCTTGTGGCGCTTGTTGTCTTCGTGGCTTTTTGGGCGGTTGGCGGCCAAAGCCTCGTCCGTCGTTCTCTCGATTCCCTTCTTCTGTCGCTTTGCATTCATCGCGATGAAAACGTGGCTCGCATCAGTGCCAATCTGAGGTCGCTGGGCGTGTCGCCATTGCCATCGGGATGATTGGTCGATGGCTGCGATCGTCATCGCGGAAAATGTCCGATCGGAGTCTCCGGAAAGCGCAGGGCACGGAAGATCAGCGAGCGTCCGTTGCACGCTCGACTCCGAGGTCATTGCGCCCCTGGTTGCCGCTGTCGCCAGTGGTCATCGGTTGTCCTTCCTGCCGCTGGTTTTCGCTGCAAGGCGTTGAAGGCAGAAGACGTTCCTCCATCTCGCCGCATCGTGCTGCGCTTGCGATGAACCGGTTCGCTTTTTTACGCCGCGCTGATTGCGCCGTTCCCTTGAAATGGCCTGATGCGACGCAGGAAAGGCAAAAAAGCGAAGAGAGCCTGACCTGTATCGGCCCGCTATGTTCAGGTCACTTTGGCTGGCTTTTTCGTCAGGCAAACGGCATGGCAGCCATTGTGATGGCTGCGCGTGCTTCTTGTGGCAGGTGGCTCGCCGGCTCGCGGCTGGGCTCGGAATTTACCCGTCGCTGGAGGAAGGTGATAATTCTCGCTGCGGGTTCACGATGGCTCCATCAATCTCGCTGACAGAAGCCGCTGCAACAACAACCGGGTCGAGAAGCGGCTGCTGGACGCATTTCCGGAGATCAAGTCGAGATCGTCACCCAGTATCGGGCGCGGCGAAGTCGGGCGCGCATGGCGGACCGACCAATAGCGCAGAAGGCCTTCGTGAACGCACCGCGCGATCAGTGGCGCGAAGGGAAGGTTCTCCGGAAGACTTGCGTACGGCCATCCTCGACGAAAATCTGGAATCGGTGCCAGGTATGTTGCAAGATCGGGCAGCCAATTGCCATGGCGGGTCGAATGAACTCATCACCGGAACACGTGCTGGAACTGGCGGTAAAAGATATTTGGGCCCGACACGGAATCTGTTGGACAGGTCGCACAGTTGCTCCAGACACTCCTGCAGCAAGTTGACGGCGCTGCTGAAAGTCCAGGCGATCAGATTCACCGCGCAAACCCCGCAAATCTCGTGGGTGGACGTGGATCGGGCCGCCCTTGGCCGTACGGGCTCGACGTCGGAAGGACCGCACTGGATGCGCTTCGCGCCTCCATCGGCCGGCCGCCGAAGCCGGTGCTTGTTTCGAAGGTGTTCGCCAGTTACCATCGTCCGTGCGCCTGCATGGAAGAGAACAGGGAATACACCCGAAGCGATCAGCCGCATTCGTGCTGAATCGCCATCGGGGCACGGGGACCCTCTCGAAAAAACCGTCCGCCAGAATCGAGGACGATCATCGCCCGCGCCAGATCACACGCGAGAATGGCGAAACGCTTTCATCACGGTTCCATCGAACGTGAGGGCGGCGTGATATCGTTCCTTTGTCGCGGAAGCCAAAAGCGCTGACTGATCGCCAATTGGAGTGCCTTCCCGGTTACCGGCACTGTCTGGGGCGGGCGCAGTTCGAACATTCAGCCAACAGCGACGAACGCCCGTTTTGCCGTGGTCATCCGATCACGCGCGTATCGTGCTCCTGATCCTGTTGATACTGTTCGGCCGTTGAAATCGGTCGGTCCTCAGCTTGCTGAATATCCCGCTGGCCCTGACGGGGGGGCACTGTGCGCTCTGGATAACCGGGCTACCAGTTTCGGTTTCCCGCCCACAGTCGGGTTTCATCGCGCCTGTTCGGGATTCGCCCTCGGAAACGGGCAGTGGTGACTCGTCAGTTTCAGGATGACTTTGCGCGCGGCTGGACGAAATCTCGGACGATTTCTCGCCATCGAGGCGGCGGGCTTCGGGCCCGCGGACCTGTCCTGATGACGGCGATGGACGACAGCGCTCGGACTTGCCCCCCTGCTCTTGGGCGACAGGAGTCGGGGGCGCGAAGTGCAAAAGGCCGCTAGCAACTGTCGTGCAGGCGGACTGGTCTCGTCGAACCTTGCGTCACCCTACTGGTGATGCCTGCGCTGCATCGGCTGGTTCGCTGCCGAAGCCGGAAAGCCCATCACTCGCTTTGGAGTCCGAACCACGTCATCGCTGCCTGCGGCGTGAGTCCCCAGGCGTGGGACACGGGTTATTCCGCCGCCACGGCCGCCAGCAAGCCAGATAGGAGACCAGATTGACCTCGCCAAACCAAAAAACATATCACGACCGCAGCGAGACCAGCCCATGGCCACGCGCATGATGGCTGGCTTGAACCAGCTGCTTGAGGCGGGCAGGGACTGGTCTTGCCCTCGCCGGTGTGGGCACGGGCCTGGCTTGTGCGGCTGGCTTGGCCGAAACTGGGTTTTTATGCCAAGACGCTGGATTTCTACTTTTGCTCGCCTCGTATGGCTTTGGCCGGCTATTTTTACTCTGCGCAAGCGTCGGCAGCATCTTCAAAGGCAATAGTTTCAGGGATTGATTTTTGCTGATTGCTGGTCGAGCCACGGGGGCGGCCATCTTACTGGGCGAATGAGGCGAAGGCGCATTTCTGCTCTTTCTGTTTGGCAATCGGCCATTGCGCTTGAGGAGTTACGCGATGGCGAGGGCACGCAATTTGCGATCGTTCAGCACTGGCAAGACCCTGACACCAAAAACAGCTCTCGTTCGAAAGGGGGGCGCGCAAAACCGAAAACCGCGTGTCCATTGGACGAAACCTGGTGTCGGTTGAACATTTTGGTCGTGCGCTCCAATGAACGGCCTGGGCCAGGGCCGATGGGGATTGTGGGACTGCCGCACCAGCCACCCGGTCAAGATCAAGGCACCGATTCACAGGTGAAAAGCGCAAACCCGTTTAACAAAGACAAGAGCCTGGTCGATTTTGACCACGAGGGGGGACGGCGCAGCCAATACGGGGCAATGTTTAAAAGAATCAGAAAATCGGGGTTTTTTTTGCCCGGATCGGAATTTCCAAATTGGATTTTTCAGGGGGCCCAAGGCCCTGGGGGGGATTATCCCAAGGTCACAAAAAAAACTTGGTTCCGGCGGGAGGGACCGGGACCGCTTGCGCGCCGGGCGTTGGTTTAACAAGGTTCTCCGTTAGGCGGAAACCCGGCAAATCTCTCTCT
>Ga0163217_1104294_pt1 | contig 11723 bp, 11 predicted proteins | sample SynspAceP_FD_185933 | JGI IMG/M metagenome (GOLD analysis project Ga0163217, IMG submission 185933) | Saline lake microbial communities from Ace Lake in Antarctica - Synechococcus sp. Ace-P (PacBio error correction) | ecosystem: Environmental > Aquatic > Non-marine Saline and Alkaline > Saline ... | reverse complement strand
CGGGTCAAGCAGGCGCTTGATCGCCCACATCATTGATAGGGGCGTCACTACCCCATTCCAAAGCTCAACCGAAAGGCGCCATGTTGCGCCCAGTGCCGGTGTCACCCTTGAGAAGCGCCGCCGAACTCAACGGCGACCAGTTGCGCAACGTCCTGGCGATGAAAGGCGCATAGCGGGCCTTTTTCCACCTCAGTATTCAAAAGCTGGTGAAGACGAATTGCAGGTTGCCTTCCAGTGCATGGCCAAAGGATGATGGCCTTCGCATAGCCGTGTTTGTCAAAACAGCGGATCAGGGCGGTGACGCCTCGGCCAACATCTCGACCGAAAAGTCCACGTCTTCGATAATCACTGTGGTGCGGGTTGCCCGCATTGCGCCCACTTGCCGGGAAGGTTTCCTTGCGGATTCTTCCACAGCTGGTTGTAGATGACCGGGTCGGTGCTGAAGTCGACCTGCTTTTTCCAGCTCCAAGTGGGCCAACTGAGGCCATGATTCGAGCAATCTGTTCGTCAGCAATTGGGGCGCCGGGCGCCGCGATTCCGATCAGCAGCGCGCAGGCGCCGGCGGACAGTTCGCGCACCCAGTCGGGCATTGCCGGCATGTTCTCTACCGAACGCGGCTTTGCGTCGGTTCGGAGCGTTCGACGCGCGACGGGCTGCTTGCTTGCAGTATCGGGTACCGCGCGACAGCAGGCTCTGCATCGTCGGCAAATACAGCAGTGCACTGGCTGTGTGCGGGTGCTCGGGTACGGTGTGATAGGTGACCGAGCTATTAAAGCCCAAGCGTGCTTCGGAGCGACCAGCAGATGGGTGAGAATATTTCAGCGAGATCACGCGAAAATCGATAAAGCGCGTTCACGACAATTCCGGTGGGTTCTTCAATCGGTATTATGGCCGAATTCCGCTCAGCCAGCGCTGTGTTTTCACGTGTTTGTTGGCCAAGTTGCGCCAGTTGTTCCAAAAGCGCGGCATGGCTCTGGCGGGAAGGCGGGACCAACCGTTGCAGCTGTTCGGTATCCGCCAGCGTGCCGTCAGCCCAGCAGCAGGCGCATACCCGAAAGTGTGTGATAGTTTCTGCGCTGTACCACAGCACATTACCGCTGGAATTATTGGCGACGATTACCGCCGATCTTCGGCCGCATTGATCGAGCGCCGGGGTCGGCCAATCTTTGCGTTCAGAGGGGCAGCAGCGCGTTGGCGGCTGCCTCCCGATACCCCCGGTTGCAAGCGAATGCGCTGGCCGCCGTCGGTAACTTCCCGGCTTTCCAATGTCGCCCAATACAATTCAAGTACGACATCACTGATGGCCTGGCCTGACACAAGCTGGTTCCGGCCAGCGCGGAGTCACCGGAAAACTGTGCGGAGGCAGGCGCAAACAGTGCAATGACTTTCAAGCTTCCGCTCAACCCGGGCCACCAGCTTGGAATAAGCCGGTAAGAATCTGGGCGTCGGTGCGAATGCCTAAGGTCGACAGCGGATCTCGAACAGGCGCTCGGCGGGCATCAATTGCCGGAACGCGGCGAGAAATCGGCAGGCAGGCCCATGAATCTTTCCCACTTTAGCGCCGAACTCACGTGCCAGATAGATCAGAGCTGATCTCACTGACCGATCGCCGTGCCGGTCAACACCATGGCGTTACGCGCATTTCGCTTCTCGATCAGCTGCAGCCAGGTTACTAACGCCTGCACCACCTTGCGGCGCAGGGCAATAGATGTAGGGACCGCCCGAGCATTGCGCAGTCGGCGCCTTGCCCAGCATACGCAGGACGGTCCAGCCCGGAGCGTATGCCGGAGTCAGCCAGGATCTTCAGGTTCGCCTGACCGCATCGAGCGATGGCCGGGAAGCGCTCTGGCACTGTACAGCACGCCATCCAGTTGCCTGCCGCCATGGTTGGACACGACGATGCCGTTCAGCGCCAAATGCGCACGGCATCACGTTGCATCATCGGGGTTCGATGAATGCCTTGATTGATCATTGGGCCTTCCCAGAATCGCGAAATCCACTCCAGGTCTTTCCAGGCAATGGAAGGAATCAAAATTACAACCAAGCCAAGGCCGATATAATCGCCAGGCTGTTAGGGTTGCCCGCGATAGGCCGAGATATTGCCCAGGTCATGTGCTTACCCAGCAAACCAACGTCCAGAGGCAGCGTGGATGAGTGGACGGCTGCAACATGCGCCGCAGCGGCGCATTGGGGCCCGCTCATGCCAGAGTGCGCATCGCGGTAGCTGCCCCTGGCGTGGGGCATGTCCACGGTGAAAACCAGGGTGTTGACGCCGCCGCCTTGGCGCGTTCCAGTGCGTTCTTCATGAAGCCGCGATCCTTGAGCACATATAGCTGCGAACACACATGGGGCCGGCTTGATGCAGGTGCCACTTCTTCGAGAGAGGCAGACCCGAATACTTGTGTACATGGGTAAAGGGGGATGCCACATCCAGCGCGCTTTGGCTGCCTGCACCTCCGCGCCGGGCGATACATGCCGGTCAGGGCCAACAGGAGGCCAGGGCGCAACCGGCATCGACAGGGTTTCGTTGAAGAGGTTTGTCTCCAGGCTCAGATCAAGCCATGTTCTTGAGTCACCCGCTGGCGCAGGGCGAATTATCGGCCAGGTAACGGTCACGTTGCGCTTAGCGTATTGCTTCGGCATAAGCACCCCGCATCGATATAAGAACAGGAACGGCGGCAGACGGCGTTTGGCAGCAGCACGGTAATCAGTGCAGCAGAAATGATCATGGCATAGGTCTCTGAAGTCTTTGAACAAAGGCTGCCCCGCTATGGCTGGAGGCGCTTTCAGGGCAAAATATCAAGTTGGTCTGTAACGGATCGGTGACACCCAGACATAGGAGGGAAACAGGGCAATCAAGCCGGTCGCCAAACACGATAGTTAAAGAGGTCGGCCAGATGGTCTTAGCGCAGGCGTCGGTCCTTCCCGGCCTAGCAGGAGCCGACGGTGACTGAGGCCGCGAACGTTTGTTGATAGCGACCATGTTCGCCGGCTGCGGCGCCAAATGGCCTGCACAAGGCCACGATCAATGCGTGGACAAGCCCAGGTTTGGTTGGACGACGCCCAAAATTGGGAAATTGGCTGAACATCATGTTTGATACGGTGTGGATGCCCGCCGGAAAGCGCCGAGCGCACGATCATGGGGCGGGACCAGCGGATAAACACCGCCACGCTGTCAAGCGGCGAAACTGGCCATGGCGATCGGCACATGCTGGGCAAAATCGCTGCGCGTTCACGCCCGAGTTGATCGAATGCGCACCATGGGCACGGGTGAACACAGCACGGAAAACCGGGCGGTGAGCAGAAAACCATGATTCCTTGATCGCCGAGGCCAGGTTGCTTACCTGATGGCGATGACAGGACAAAGGTCGCCAGTACCACCACACCAATATGCCGCCGGGTAGATAGAAGGTTCGAATACCCGGGGGGGCCGCTGATGCCTGTCTCACCCAACAGATTGCTGGCGTGAAGGACCACCGAGCGAAAAAGGGCGGTGGCCTCCGGGAATACCGCTGGATAACCAGAATGAACGCCTACCAGCATGTAAGGGAGCCAGGGCGCGAAAGCTGCCCATGGGGTTTGGCCGTCAGTTCATCCAGTTATCATCTCCGATGCTGCCCAGCCATTCGCTTGGCCAGTTCTTTTGCGGTCGGCAAAATCACCAGGTGGGTCTTGGGCACCAGAAAGCCAAACGCGCGGCAGTGGTTGGACAATACCCCAGGCCACCAGCCCGCCCAGCGCAGCGACGGAAATTTCAGGCCCCGAAGAAATTACGGCCCTTGAGCAGGTAGGAATGGTGAAGGCGAGGCCGCGAAGACGCCGAACGGGAGTACTCGAAGCCTGCGCGCCAGCTTTTCTCTTTGCCGAAGTACGCAGTCGCATCAATACCATTTCAGCGTGATAAACCGTTGCGAGCAATGTGTGAATTGATCGCCACCTGGGCACTGACAGCATTACAGATAGGCATCCCAGCTGGACGCCCTGGGCGGCCAGCTCGGCTCATACCAACGCTATTCAAGTCCGGTGGTCACACCCCACCAGAATGGGGGTCCCGACCCGCGCCAAAGGAAACGGCGTGCTTTGACAGCATGCCCATCAGCACAGGGCACCATAGCCGGAAAGGCCAAAAGGCAACCAACACGGCGCGGCAATCGCGGCGGCCAGTGCCAAACCCGGAAGGGGCCCTCGATAAAGCACCGAAAAGCCAGCAATGATGATCGCCTGAATGCGCCGGTTCGGACTGATGTGGCAAAGCCAAGCGCGAATCGCGGTAATGCCCCGCTGAATGTTTAAGCGGTGTTGAGCAGCAGAATGCGCGCAAAAATATTCAGAGCAGGCCCAGGGTAATGATCAGCCTTGCAGGTAGAGCGCCAGAACGCGTTGCAGGCTCATTTGTCCAGGCCAGCAAGCCAATAGCGGCAGGGTCACCAGAAAGACAGTGGCATGGCTCGATGCGCCGGGCCCAGCGCAGGCCCGCAATGCAGTAGAATGCCAGCCAAAGCAGATAAAGGGAAAAGCCGCCAGCGCGGCTAGGACTCCGGGATGACAATGAGTGCGCCTGATTATGTTATGGTTAAATTGGTTAATGTACCAATACATTCTGTGCGGTTTCAGGGTATTGCAGAGGGTTTGTAAGGGGTCAAACGGAATTGGATAAGACTTTTGTCATAAGAGAATAGGATAGAGCTTGTTCACGCCTGGAAGGGAAATGGCATACTTTTCATGCAATTGGTAATACCAATTTGGAGCGTTATGAAAATAGAACATATCATCAGCGCCGTCTGGCCTGATATGATCGTTGAACAACTTTGGAATCGAAGATCTGGAGGGCACATTGCAAACCGGAGGCGAGGTCTGCCGGCCGAGCGTGCGCTGGCAGAAACCAATTTGGCGTTTCCAGGGAACCCTCGCTGCGCCGAAGCGATACACAAGCTGTGCGGCCAAAGGGCTGTTGTCAGCGAGGGCGGGGTAATTATGTTGCCGTTACCCTGGGGTCGAGCATTCAGTATTCCGCGCTGGGCCTGCTGGAAAGTCACGCGAAAGCTTCAGCGCGATCTGCTCGAGTTCCGGCCACCACGCTGAAGCGGACTGCGCCTACATACGCCGCCATACGTGCCACCGAGGGTTGGATCGCAGCATCTGCCGCAAAGCCTATGACGCATTTGCAAAGGCCTGTTATGACCCGCTCAGCGCCGCCAAGCCCGCCGGAGGATGGGCGCTGCGACGCCGCGCTTTCACCGCCGCCATTGGCTGAGCCAGCCACAACACCATACTGCCTGCACACTATTCGCGGCTGTTCGATCGATGCCTCAAAAATAAATAGTGGTCACCAATATTGGGGCGCATGTATGAGCTACGCCCTGAAACCCGCCCTGATTGCTGACGCACACGCACCGCGAGTTGATTTGAGGCCAATCAGCCGAGCATCGTGCGGATGATGCCGCGCGCCAGTGCGAGCGCATATCGGGCTATGTGCAAAACTGCTGGAGGAACGCCGCGAGAAAGAGCATCGCCCTGCACGGGCGCAGCGACGGGAAAAAGCCTTTGATCCGTCAGCACGGTTAGGCAAGCAGCCGCGTTGCTGAGAAAAACGGCAAGCGGCGATCGCATCGGTGATCTTTTGCGGCCGGGGTGCCTTGGAACGCTGTTGTTGGGCTACCATCGCATAGGGTACGCGGCAACCGCGTCTGGCAAATTTACTTAACTGCCCGAAGAGGTCCTGGGATGAAAAACGATAAGAATGCTTTTACCTGTTCGGGTTTGGCTACGGTGCATTGGCTTGGGCATGAGCTACGGCTCCCATGGCTGGTCGCCAGCACGGGTGCCTGCGTCAGTCATATTGTGTCGCCAATATCATGGGTGAAGAGATTCAATCATCGTGACTGTGTTACAGAACGTCAGCCAAGCCAGCCGAGGTGTTTTCGCCAGGGCTGCGAAGACACTGAGCGCAATCCATAAACCGCCGAAGAGGGGATCGACGGCGGTTGAAATCACGAGCAATCCCCGGTACGTCAGCGCAGGGTGCCCGCGATACCTCAGGGGAGCTGCCGGCGTAAGTAACGCGAGGGTCAATTACCTCTATTGAGAACTCGCACCGCCGCTCAACTTGGTCGGAAACCCAGCAAGGCGGCGGGATGATTGGTGGCGTCTGCAGGAGGCGCTTGAAAAGCTGTTGAGCTGGACGGCGACGGCAGGTCAGTCGAGGTTTCATCACATTTCCTGGCCTGAGTCTGACTGGTCACGCCCAGCGCGGCATTTCAAACTACCGGCCCTGAAAGCGCAGTAGCTCTTTCAGATACTGTGCTTCCTCCCTTTGGGCTGCGACCAAACAGGCGCTTAGAACTCGCGGCTGAATTGCGCAGCACTTTCGGTAGGCCCACCTGTGTGATGCACTGGATGCGCTGATGCCTTACGGATCATCATCAGCACGCGCCTGGTGCAGGGCGAATGGCCCTTGATATATTGAAATAGGTGATGTCTGCAGGACGGCCTTGGAAAATGGTTGTGAAGGCCCCACGCTCAATGTGCGCCTTCCCTGGCCAGTGTGCCGACATCCAGGTTGTTGCTGAATTCACCGTGTATATGCCGGAGCACTTTGGCGATGCGACCAAAGTGACCGTCCATGCGAAGCATGGCGCGCGAACCCGCCCGCTGTTCGGCTGGTTAAACCCTGAAGGTTGTCCGCCGAACGATCGAGGGTGCAGTAAGCCGCTCTCCAGTGGCAGCTGAGTGGCTGTCCAGCAGTCGCAGAACAGTGTTCTTCCATTTTGGCGTCGATTGGCCGTGGCTAAAGTGTGCAGCTTTGTTCGCGTGCTGATGGTGCGGGTCTCGTCGACACCCATGGCCAGCTCTGCGGTAGATCGCCGCATCCATGCGCACGTGCCAGGCCTATCATTGGCCTCGGCTTCGCTGGCTTCTAGTCTGCGTACTGAACGGCAACGGCACCGAGAGGGCAGGTAGTGCCCTGCGTCGTAGACAATCATCTCCCCCCGTATTACCGCGCTTTTTAACCCGCAGGACGATGACGATACTCGGCTCATAGAGTGCCTGATCCTTGGGATCGAGCGATTGGAGCGCATGAAGGTGACGCTATCCGGAGCGACTGGGTGTAGCCCTCTGTGGGGTGGGTGCCAGCGCGCTTATCAACTCGATCATGCGCGCCTGCTGGGCTGATTTTCTGCCATCTGCTGATCCCGAATAGAGGACAGGCTATATATCAGCACGTTTTTTGCGCCTGCTTACAGGCCCTTTGATAGAATTAGGCAAGCATTCCAAGATTAACCGGGCCCTTAGCGTCCGCCTGCTGACTTTACTAGGATGAAAACGTGATTTTTCGATTCAGGTCTCAGCCAAGGCAGGCAGGACAATGAACAGCAATATTCAAGCAAGGTTATCTTTGATTACCGGCGCAAGCAGCGGTATTGGTGAAGCCACGCCGGCATGCTTGCGCAGAAGGGTGCCAAGGTGGTGCTGGGCGCCCGGCGGACGATCGACTGAACGCCTGGTGCCGGAGATTCGTGAGAGCGCGAAGATCGCCACGGCCCGGCGAACTTGATGTAACCCAGCGTGACGGGTGCAGGCTTTTGGTTGACGCAGCGCTGAAGATTTCGGCCGGATTGAACCGTGATCATTCAACAAACGCTGCGTCATGGCCGCTGTCGCCGCTGGCCGCGCTCAAGGTCGAAGAGTGGGATCGCATGATCGATGTGGAACATCCGCGGGTTGCTACACGGATAGCCGCGAGTACTTGCCGATCTGCAGAAGCAGGGCGGGGCCCCGCGGTGTCAACGTCGCCTCCAGTCGGTGCACATCGTATCGCCCACTGCCGCGGTGAGCTTGCGCGACCCCAAATTATGCGGTGTGGCGATTTCCGACGCCTGCGCCAGGAAAGCCCCGAGATCGCGTGACCACCGTCAGCCCGCTGTTACCGAGTCGGGAATTGGCCGAGAGCATTCTCGACGGCGCAGGGCCGTGAGAGATGAAGGCAGTTTCGCAAAGTGGCCATGCAGCCGCCTCGGCCATTGCCAGAAGCCGATCTGTTTTGCGGTTGAGCAGCCTGATGACGGATAACAGCGAGATTATTGTTCGGCCCACGGCCCAGCCCCATTGATCTGCTCTTTAACAAAATTCAGAGAGAACATCCCCATGATCGATCAAGGATTCACTCGTACGTTGCGGTCGGCTTGGCCTTCTGCTCCCTTGGCTGGGTATGACCAGCCAGAGGGCCAATGGCTCAATCAAATGGAGAAACCAACAGCGCATTGGTTCGTCAAGCGCTTCGAAGGATTGGAGAACGGCGCGGCAGCGTTTTTGATCTAGTTGGCTGATTGTGCCGAATTGGGTAGTAGCGGGGCGTTCAGTCAGTGTCCCGACCTATCCAACCCCGGCAGGCCACTGGTGAAGAGGCGGTTGGAGCCGATTTCATGCCAAGCGGCGCGGCCGATCAACGCCTGAGGGTTCAAACAGATCATCGCTCAGGGGCAACAACGTGGTGGTGCTCTGGGACGGCACGCCACGGCGCTGGATTGTGCGCTATAAAAACAACAGTATTGCCTGGCATCTGTGATGGAGGTGGTGCCATTATCGGAGTCACTGGCAATTTCTGATACCTGGGCGCTGGTCGAGTTGATGGAGTGATCAACGCTGAAAATGGGGAGTCCCCGCTTCGCGAGGATTGACGACATCGGGCGACAGTTGAGAGCCGTGGCGTTTCTCTGCAAGCGCAGTAGCAACCTTGGTACCCCGTCATTCCGCGAAAAGCGCCACTGCTTGTCCGGAATAAATTTGGGGGCTTAACTGGAAGGGTTGCAGCCGCTGAGTCTGAAGGGTAAAACCCGTTGATGCGACTCAAACAATCAGCGATGCCAACAGTATACAAATACTCGATTTTGCCGACCTTTTTAAAAGGTTTGCCACGCCCCGTTTTTGAAAAACACGTGCGTCAGTTCGAGCAGACAAGCACTGCCAAAAGGGTTCAAGACCTGGGATCAAACTCAATTGCGCTGATGTACGCCCAGATCTCTGGCCACCAGCCTCAGCAGAGGTGGAAGCAGGCTTTAACAGTCAGAAGCTGCACCATTACCACCTTGGAACCCCCGCACTATCCGGCGTATCAACGCTGCCCGATGCCAATCACAAGCGTCCCAGCTGGCCTGTTTTGAGGCCGTGTGCGGCAGCTGAATGGCCAAGGTGGGGCGCGCTTCCGGCAGGAGTAAGGACGACCTTCTTACTTGCTGGATTCCACGCCCATGTCCGCTGAAGGGGCCTGGGTTACGGACGACTGCCGTCAAAGTAAACCACAGCCCACCGCACACAAGGGCTGAAGCCATTACTGATTGACCTCGGACAGACTGGACGCCGGGTCGAAACATTATCACTGCGCCGAACGTCAATGAATCGAAAATCGGGCGGCAGATGCCCATTTGCAAGGGTCAGGTTTAGTCTTTTAACAAAAGGCTACTGCGACTACAACTGGTGGTATCAGATCCAGCTGTTCAGAGGGCTTGCTGTTCGTGCACACGACTCAAGAGTAACGCCGGGATTCAACCTCGAGGAGGACAAGAAACCCTGCTCGATCCCAAGCAAACCGCAGAATTCTGTGCGGATCACCTTTTCAGCTTCAAACCATCTCGTCCCGGCGGCAAACGCATCCAACGAGTACTACGGCAACCCCGTCGCAAAAAGAACGTGTGGAGGCGAAAAGACGGCAGCCCGCGTTGGTTTGCTAGCTACCAACGACCTGGAAACGCAGGTCCCACATCATGCCGAGCGCCTACAAAGCGCGCTGGGGCAATTGAGCTGTTCTTCAAATGGCTGGAAGCAAAACCTGAAGATCCGGAAGTTTCTCGGCCGGCAGCGAAAATGGCCGCTCAAGGTGCAGATATTACCGCTTGATCACCTATTGTTGCGTGCAAATGAAACCAGACACTCAGTGCTAATCCAGGTCTTGGCCACTGCCTGACTAACTGAGAGACAGGTCTGTTTTCCAGCGTTAAAGAAACAGACCATGAACTCTTGTGCGAGGCAACGAACAACGACTGGAACTTGCAAGCGGATTCAGGGGCGTTGCCGCTAGAATTTATTCCGGACAGCAGTGCGCCTTCGCGGGATGACGCGGTGGGCAGGAAGCCTCATAAACCCAAGCTGCAAGCGCGCAAACGAGCCATGAAGTAGATTCGATGTCTGCTGATGCTCTGCAAGATCAAGTTGGATTCCCGGCTTTCGCGAATGGACGTAGTTCTGGTATAAGTTCGGTACGGACTGCTGCTACGTCGCCTTGATACGCCGCTCTTCATTAACCTACGTCATTCCCGCGCAGCGGGGAATCCAAGCGGACTGATGCCTTACAACGGAGCATAGTTTAGATATCCGACCTTGCGTTGAAGCTAGTCGCACCCAAGTATCCCCAGCATCCGCCCAACTATTCTCCGGCCCTACTCGTCATTCCGCGAAAGCGGGAATCCATTTTGACTTTGCCTTACCAGCAGTGCATAAAAAAAACCCGGCTCTCCGCGAACCGGGTTTTCTTCAAGGCTCAAGCTTCAAGCTTCTAGCTTCTGGCTTACAGCTTACATATCGCGGTAGTTCGCCCACCCGTACCTCAGGCGCGAACCAGTTGATGTTCTGAGTAGGATCCTTGATGTCACAGGTCTTGCAGTGATCACAATTCTGCCGCGTTGATCTGGAAGCGCTGTCGCCGTTATCAAGCGGTCACCAACTTCGGATTACGCCAGCCGGCAGTAAACGCTGCGCAGGGCTCGTCCGACAGGGCAGGTTTCTTCTCGATCGGAAATGCTCGGACCTTGAGCTGGAGGTGGAACCGGCTGATCCTCTCATGGTGGTATTGGACAGAAATACCAGAGGGACAACTTGTCGAAAGCTGATCACGCGATCGGCTTCGGATAGGCGATTTTCGGTGCGTCTCAGCCTTCTCATTGCCAGGCGTAAATCCGGCGTTCGTGTCGTGCAGCGTCATCGGATCGTTGGCGCCGAACAGGTTCCTGTCGACAAAGTTGGAAGCGCGCCACCCAGCAGCGGGCCAAACTGTGGATTCGCTGGGCGAAGGTTGCGTGAGCGAAAACAGTTCGTCGTACAAACCAGCTGGCTTTGAACCGTCAAAACATAAACCTTTCAGTTTCGTTTCACCACCCAGTGCGACCTCTTTCCCAATGCGTCCAGAACGGGCGTCTGCTTTGCAAGCAGCCGGGACTTCAGGCCGTGTGGCTGCCCTTGATCTTGGCAAAGTTCAGTGTGCCCCAGATCACAGCGATCAGTTGCGCCCACCGGGGGGAAGGACCATCTTCGGCAGGGAGTTCCAAAAAACCGCCCTTTTTTTACAAGATCGCACGGGGCGCCGTAGGGGGGACACGGCGGGGCTTGCCGCCTTTCCAGAACTTTGCTTGTGATTCAACCGTGGTTGATGCTTGTGAAACGCTTGGAATTCATTCCCAAAAACGGGGGGCCGGACAGGTGCGGGTTCTGATAGGGGGGACAGATTTCCACGATTTTTCAAAGGGGGGGGGCCTAACAAAAAAACAACTTGATTGGCCTTCGGATTTGTGATAAAGAGGGAGAGGGAAGGAGAAGCCCCCCCAAACAGTTTTGTTTCCTCGGTTTCCTTGGTGAATAATTTTCCAGCGGGGCCCAAAGGCCCAAAGGCGGTGGGTTTTTTGAACTACCAAGGGACCTTCTCATGCTGCGGGTCGATGTCACATCTCTCATCT
>Ga0163217_1101933_pt1 | contig 11724 bp, 10 predicted proteins | sample SynspAceP_FD_185933 | JGI IMG/M metagenome (GOLD analysis project Ga0163217, IMG submission 185933) | Saline lake microbial communities from Ace Lake in Antarctica - Synechococcus sp. Ace-P (PacBio error correction) | ecosystem: Environmental > Aquatic > Non-marine Saline and Alkaline > Saline ... | reverse complement strand
TTGGTATGTATTTTACTGGAGATGGTGCATCAAGAGACGCTGATGGTCATTATTGGATTACGGGGTCGCATGGATGATGTGCCTAAATGTATCCGCGTTCACCGTTTAGGTACAGCGGAAAAATTGAAAGCGCCTTAGTGGCTCACCCTTTCTGTCGCAGAAGCAGCAATCGGTGGTTACCCTCATGACATCAAAGGACAGGGCATTTATGTGTAGTTCAGTGCGATCGCGGCCGTTGCTCCAGATGAAAGCGTTGACCAATCATTAAAGCAATTTGGTTCCAGCCGTCAGGAGATTGGTTCCAATGGCCACGCCAGATTTGATCAGTGCGGCAAGTAAAGGGCTTCGAAAACGCGCTCTGGTAAGATCATGCGCCGTATCTGAGGAAAATTGCCGCCAATGAACATTGATTCAACTGGGGCATTAACAAGTAACATTAGCTGATCCAAGTGTGGTTTGAGATTGATCGAAAACCGTTTAAATGGTGTAAAGCGTTTACACATTTTAAAAGGATAGCAGTGATTACACGTTGTTATCGCAGATGGACCATCCTCTGTTTCGGTTAGTGCGCTTAAGCGGTGCATTGCGATCAGAAATGCAAGGAATTGTCATCGTTCGATCCCAGGGTGGATTTGGATTTCGACGTTGCAGTGCCTAAAACAGTTAATTAATGACCTTGATGTTACTATTGCTTTGATTTTAAATATTTGCCGAGGGCAGTGGCGAATTGTATGGGTTGATTCGAATTCCGTAAGGATTTCCTGAGGTCCCCGTCGCGGTGATCTCACGTCAGTTGAGATAAGTGTCATGGTTGGCCGAAGGTTATTGATGCAGGTGCGTTGGGTTTATCCCAAAACACCCAGTGAGCCATCGGACTTACGTGCCAGGCTATTCATGCCATTTTTGGCCGGCGATATTTGGCTTCCAGAAGACCTTAAATAAAAGTGGCTTAAATCAACTAACCTTGACTTATCGATGCAAAAATAGAGTCGCCAGAGCTGACGCCTCAGCAGATTACAGGTACTTGTTATTTGCATGGAACGGTTTATTAAATAAGCAAGATTTGCTTATGGAATTATCAATATTGAAGCCACTGTTAAGCACACATTCACGGGCAATTTTTCGGAAAACTGGAGATTAATAATAGAACTCAGGGCGGTATTGATTGAACCAGTTGATTTGAAGTAAGTTGCCAAATGATGGCTATTAACAATTTAATTTTCTTTTTTAGGATTATCTTTTCACAATGGCATGGAGGAAACCGGATCCATGCCTCCGCATGCCACGGATGACACTTAGACAATCTTTTCCCCCAAGATAAATTACCTTTTATAACCCCCAACCTTTCAATGGGCTTGAATCATTATATTGTGAGCAGCTGGCGGTAGAAACGGGCAGTTGTCCCCAATTAGAGGACTGAATTAAAAATTGGTAGCCTTTTACTAGGAAAATGAATGTTTTTTTAGCATTAAGATTTATTGTTCATTTTGTGTATGTAATTAAACGCTATTGTTACTTGTAAAAGAAATATATCACAGAACCCATTTTATTATTGCCAGAAACAAAACATCTTATCTCTTTTATGCCAATGCAGGTCGTTGCTTTACCAAGGCGAGCCCAGGGGCGTATTCGCATCTTTGCTTTTAAACATACTTTCCCTGATTGGACGGGAGCATCACTGTTGCAACCTTTGTCGACGCTTTGAAAAATGGGGAACAAGGGGAGGGCCTATTACGCCATGATCCCTGTTGGAAAACTCCACTGCTGAACGAGTCGAAGAAATTATCGAGAATTAAAGCGAACTCAGCTTTATGTGGTTGAAGGAACCATTTTTGCAAAGCCAGTTATCATTGGCTTGATGCTCGTCACTCGATGACGTTGGATCAAATTACGCGGGTGGGTAGTCACCCTCAAGCTTTAGCGCAATGCGATACCAATATCAAGGCGTTAGGGAGCGAAAAAGTCAGGCTATGTACGATACCGCTGCGAAGCGGCTAAACACATCGCGCGGAGTTTTGAAGAGCCTGGTTGGCGGTTATTTCTCGAGTTGGCGGTCTGAACTGTTTATTGGTTTAAATGTACTGAAAAAACTTATTTTAATTGATTTCGGTGTGTAATACCACACGCTTTCTTGGTGGTTTGCTCGCCAGCAAAAAATGCCCGTTTATGAGGACGATCGCATTTACATTACTTCTTTTATGTTTTCGCGTTCGAAATATTCCGCCGCGCTTTAAAGGGCAATGGGTGGTTTTGCCACGCAAGCATTTATATGCTGAAACTAGAAAGTTATATGGTGAACGGGTAATTTTACAGGCGACCCAGTTTTTGTAGATGTTGAGGCGCATTTTCAATTCTTCCGCGATGCAGGGCGGCTCTTGAGGAGTTACAGTTCTTTTCTGAAGAAGTGCGCATATTAGGAACCTATCTAGCAAATTGATTATAGGTTGAAATAATCATTGGATGAATGCGCTGCGTTATGTGTTGTTTTTTATCTGTGTTTTTTGGCGTTAATGTTTGGGGCTGGAAGCAGAGGGCTTGTCTTTCTCTATGGGAGGCGTTTTCGGATTTTAGATTCGTATGACGGCTTCCTTGACAAGCATCCTGTGGTGGTAAACGCCATCTAAAATGGCCTCAGCAAGAGTCGATGTTCTTCCTCTTGATCTGTGTTAGATTGGCGAATTTCATTCGCCGCATCAATATGCAATATTGTGAGATCTTCTGCAGTTGTCCAAGGTTTTTTCGGTTGCATCCATATTCATTCCTCTAGTCAAAAAGTCGCTTCTTATCATGGAACGCAAACTGGGATAAATATTCGACGTATCAGGTTCTGGTTTAATGCCGCTCGGTTTACCAGTGTTGGGTGTTTGCGAGGTGGAATGTGGGCAACCTTTACCGCTAAGTATGAAGACGTGGCTCAGTGTAGAGCATATCGAGGGCCAAACGGCTGCAAAGCTATGGTGTTAAATTCGTTCTTTGCTGTGGTCAATATTATCACTCCGATTCCCCGTAGAAACCTTGCGGCGATAGTATTTCAGCTTATTCTGGCGTCCCGCGGTGATTATCGGTTGTTTATTGGACAGCATTAGTGGCTTAAATGAAGGATTGGGCTATCGAGCGTAGCCTCTACAAAGTGATGTAAATGGGTTTTGATTGAGATGTGATGGCGATAAGCGTCATGACGGGCATGGCTCTACGATGGGAAAATGTGTTTCATTCAAAAAAGAGGGACGGCTACGAGTTTTTTTGTTGGACCATTGGTGCCAGCAGTTTGTGAGGGATAAGATTGACCCATTGAATATGAAGTAGGCTCTTTGGTTTAGGCGGGCTATTATACGAATAACCCAATGCCGCTTAATTGATCGTGAGCTATTTAAACTAATTATAGTAGGCAGGTTTCATCCAGTCATGAAGTAAAAATACAGGTATTACTTACGACCAATCTGATCTAAATGAGCATCATGAAGTCTAATTTAAAACGATCTTTTTACGGTGCTTTATTTTTAATACTCCTACCCCCTCCGTGGATTGTCTATGATTCTTATGAGATTGATTGCTTGGAGACACTCAAGATATTTGAAGTTCAGAGCACGTGGGAGCGTCGTTGATATCTAACGTAATATCAGCGATTGGTTAACCCGTTTAGATGAAGCTGACTCTGAAACACTTTTTTAATCAGGCAAAGCGCAGTGAGAGAGTGTTTCGTCTTTCTTCTAATATGATATCGAGCTACTGAAAGCTGGATTTTTAATGGCGGCGTGATGCTTTGAAGATAGTCAAATGAGTGGCGCATGTTTAATCGCCTTAAATTGTGTGACTTATAAAGCTGTCTGAACAAGGAATCCATTCGATTTAATACGTCAAAAAGCCGTACGTACTTCCCGATTTTGTCAGATCAACATTTAAGTGGCACTGATGTTCCTGTCTAACGGTGAAAGATCTTCAACAGTTTACCTGATAATGGTTTGAAAAGAAGAGGAAAGGAAAATCACCTCTTATGAGATGGGGGGTTATTATCACTATTGGCCTGGCCGTGTCTTGTCGCTGGGATGTGAAGCTCTATCATGATGCAAGTAAAGGGATATGGTTTTGAGCAAAAAGCTTTTTACAGCGTTGGCCCTTCTGATAAACCCATTGAGGGAAGGCGTTATAGAAGACGTAGACATAAATGGCGTTGAAGTTGAACTGTAGATTGGCGTTTTCGCTCTGGGCGCAATTACTCGCTTCACCTATGGCTTATCAAGACACTCAAACAGAGAACACTTGACCTTAGTAAGGTCAACCACTCGGTAATGCATGTCTTTGTTTTGGTAGGTGTGCCATTAACGGATAAATGGTCTGCTCAAGGCTCATTACTGGTATGGGAAAAGCGTTGGGTGGAAACGATTATGAATTTTGAATACTTGGTTTTCTTAATAAGTTGTCATTAGGTGGGTATTTCGAAAGCAACCCCAATGGGCGTGGAAGGAAACTCGCTTAGATGATAACGCCACTTGTCTCAAGTCATAATAATTTTTACGAAAGTACATTTGCTTATGTCTTACCAATGTCACTTTCTATTAGGATAATAGGAACGGTTGAAAGACTTTTCTTTTTTTATATTTTGTTGCTGGGCTTCAGAAAATGTGCTTGCAAACTATATATGTGGTGGCACGATACCGGAAGAGAGTTCAGTACGTTCTTTTGATACTCGTTTCCAACTTTCTAAGGGTTGTTACCTTGAAAATTACTCGAATTAATGGCCAGTTCGTAGTGCCTTATTTAACAAAATGTTCTTTTTCTTAAAGACGATGATGTTCATGGTCACTGTTCGGAGCAGATAGGTTTTTTCGTCTTGCGTTGGTCTGTTGCGTCTGAGGGCGCTGTTATTCGCTGTTTTTTTATGGCAAAGAAGAATATCTTAATTATTTCAGCCGCAATGTTCAATTCCTGTCAGTTGGTGTTTTTTCTGAGTGCCACCTTGGATAAGCGGGTTGAATATACTGGAAAGCATCTGGGTTTGATAGAAGGCCGGCCTGGCCGTGATCTATAGTGCATCACCTTTTCGTCGACGAGCAAGGAAATGATGAACTTGGCGGATCAGCATGGTTTGTTATATTTCGGTTTCTAAAGGACAGAGGACAGATCGAATTATTCTGTTTTAAAAAAATCAGTAATTTTGTTCTAGAGGTTTCCGAACTATTTTTTTCTTTAGTGGATACGCAGCTTGTATAAAAATGGCCATCGCTCAGGACATACTCGAGATTACTATTCCATAGCAAAAGGTGATGATTGGGCCTTCTTTTTGCCTTGTACGTGCGGGCTCGTTATTTGCTGTTTACTTCGGACAGTGAGGCCAAGCTAAAAGCTCTGGTTGGAGCGGCTTATATGTGGGATACAAGGGCGTTCTTGCTGGAAAGGCGGGCCTTACCCTGATTCAGTAAGAGTTAGCTTTAATTCTTTATCTTATTTAAGTCACCACGGTGTTGTATTACGTCGTCGTCTTATTTAAAAGATACGTACGGCCTTTGCTCTGAAAAACACAGTGTTGAGTTAGTTATTGTAAAAGCGTTTCACTAGACTAATGTGAAGCGGGAGTGGCTTTTCTGCGTTGTAAAGCCAGTGGCCTGCGCCGGATATTAATTTTGAAACTTTGCGTTTGGGAAAAAGCTTGCCATTATTTCAGCTTGATAAATCGCACCAATGTAATCTGTAAATTTTGGCCTTTATAAACGCGTCGTATCTCTATTGCGGTTTCATTAATGGGCTTTTTAAAGAATCGTCGTCGTAGCTCGGCAATATTGTCGACAGACAGAACGAAAGTGTGTGACTCTTGCTCATTCCTATTGAGGCTTTATAAAAACTTGTCTGATAGCAAGGTATTGGTCGTATTGACTTAATAGCGTGTCGGGCTTCTTTTTCTTGATGTTATTTCAGTCCCAGTAATGGCTTTTAAGCCTTTCTAATATACGGGTATGGCTGGGTTTATAATCAAACAGGTGGCAATATCCACTACAATGAGCTTTTCTATTTGGGCTGGTATAGCCATTGCGGCCATTTGCATTGCCACTTTTCCTCCCATCGAATGCCCCCAACAGATAGAATGTGGTCTAATTGTTTAGCTTGGCCCAATCAAAGCACAGCGTTGGCCATTTTAGGGTAAGGTCGCGTTTCCTGCATGCTGTCTGATTTGCCATTGATTAGGTAGTCGATTAACAATTAGACGGTGAAATAATCCGCTTAATGCTTTGCGATAGAGTGCCAGTTTGTCTGCGTTGCCAAATAAGCCGTGAATGACCAATAAGACTTGGCCCATGAGGAACCATATTGCTTTGCGTGTATCATAGTCACCTTAGTATGCTGTTAAGAGTTTAAAAACGGTTCAAGGCGTATATGGCCGCCATATGACTTATATTGTATCCAAGTCTTTTTAAAGTTTCGTCCCTATGAATTAAGTTAGGTTGTTTTTTGAATGTTAGAACACGTTTTTTTATTAAAAAATTTTGAAAGCAGTCCGTTTTGTGGTGACAGCGATAGCGGTAGATAAATAGCATAAAAAGCCAATTGGATTACCTTGCTGGGTTTTGCTATTGGCATGATGGTGATTACCCGCGTGTGCTACTTAGTGACACAGCATTTGGCTGTTGTTTTTGTTGTTATCAATCGGGTGTGATGGTTTTGGATTTGGTTGCGGTTGCGAGGATGGTGCAGGCCCTACCGATTTAGGTGGTTTTACTTGGACATCACCTTGGATCTTTTATTTTTTTTATTCAGCGGTGATTTTTTGGCTTTTGCTCTGATGAACCCAATGGAAAAATTGCGCTGGCGGCAAGTTTGTTGATTTTTTTCCTTTATGGGAAACCGGCAGTAGCTTTTTTGGGCCTTGCCATTATGGCGGAAAAGCGCAATAATCAAAAACTTTGGATTTACGGTGGGAAGTCGTTGCCATTTTATTTTTTTGGGGCTTAGCAGAAGGGCGCTGGAGCCATCCGCGTTTTGGTGTGATTTGCTTGATGCCTGCGCCACTTTTTACTCTGGCGTATGTATTTGGTGGATTTGTATGGATAACAACGGCCAACTCGAATTTACGCGGGCTTACCGTACGTTAAAGTTAGTTAATTTAGGGTTAAAGTACCTAAACTCTAAGTTTATTTTGGTATTGAAAATTAATGATATATAACCTTTAACGGTACAATTTTAAATTATTTTTTTGGGACTAGATTTCTGAAGTTGCTACCTTGGAGAGGTTGTCCCCGTTCCAGCGTGCTTGACTCATTGATGGAATACTGCAACTTTTATTAGTGTCGGCTGTACTTACTCGCTCTTTGCAATTGCTGGATACAAGGCACTATCATAGCAAAGGGACTCTTTTATCTTCGACATGTTTATTTCTCCAGGGACTTAAATGTTAAAAATTACAAAACCAACGATACAGGCTAATGCTATTGACAATAGCGCACCAGAAAGGTAGTTTAATATTGAGTTAATTATACTCATAAATATAAATTTGGTTGAATGCTTCCTGCTCATTTTTTCAATATAGTACTGCTCGGCCATGTTTTAGTTGTATTCAATATGCCTTGGTTGCCAATTAAAAAAAGAAAATTAAGTATTCACTATTAGATAACAAAAAAAGGAATTCCCCAGATAATTTCAAAACTAAGAGGTACGTGGCTTTCCTCTAAGGTTATATGACAAATCTAATTAAAGGCTAAGGACATAGCTAAACCTGCACTTTGATAAGGATAAAATACCCTTTATAAGCTTCAGTAATTGGATAGTTGTCTTTTGTATAGCTCGTCTTCTGTAAGAATCAAAAATTTCAGTGATCGTTTTTTCTTCTTCGCGAGGCGTGTAGTGTCAAACTGCTGATTATTTTGCAATGTCTACTACCCCTATTAAAAATTGGGACAATACTTTATTCAGTTTCTCAAAAACCTGTTTATTTCTATATCGCTTTTTCACGATGGCACAGCATCCAGCAAATAAACACTCTGCACCCAAGCCATGGCTTCAAACGGGTAGCTTACATTACCCATAAGAGCTTTTGATCGAACAGGAACGAGCAATAGCCTTCGCGACACTGATATTCAATATGAATTACCTGCCCGTTTAGTTGTAACCAATAGGTTTCCTCTTCCGTAACGAGGAATCTGCTTTTCCCTAAGAGTACTCGATGAACCCACGGTGTCCTTCTGGTTTGTTTTTGTGGGGGTTATAGTCGAAGTCAATCGAATCTGAATCATCTAAACTTATTGGCCAGTTTGTCCTACTAGGTAAGAACTAATTTTCGGCTTCTTGTGGTGCAACCTGTACGTTATCGCCTTACCAACAAGCATTGATCCCAAAGGCGGATATAGGATTGTGCTTTCGTTAGAAAAAATACGTCTCAAGGCCAACGGCTTGGCATGCGCACATTGGTGATTATATTTTCAACGTATGACCTAATATTTGAGCATGTTAAAGACGATCAAATCGATCCGTCTTTGAATAGGTAAAGTAGCCCATTCTTTTTTCCTGCTCAGCGCTTCAACAAAAATATCTCTCATCCTCTTTCTTTGCACTTCAGCGGCCAATGATGGCCATTTTTCTGGATCATCTTTACCCTGATGCCATAAGATTTAGCATGTGCTGTGTGCAGTAAGATGAAGGGCTTCATCACCGAGGCAATTCAGCTTGATGATCTTCGCGTTAACCTTCCATCAATGTACGTTCGCAAGCCAAACTACAGGCGAAACTACATAAAAACGCACCGGCTTCTTAAAAAACGTTCACTGAGGCAAACGGGTAGATTTAAAGCGCCTTTTTTGCTTAGCATAGGAAATTTCATTATTCGCCTTTTTCCTGGTATTGAATGTACCCATCCCCAAGAGTGTTGTAGATACTTCACCATTTCAATTGACGGCGATGCGTAGTATTTAGAAACACTATCAGCACGTTTGGTAATTTCTTCATTGGTGACGATGTCGTCAAAAAGGATTTTTGGTCGGATCGTTTGACGATGTTACGGAATCAATATTGAGTGTAGAAGCGGCTGTTGAAATAGTTTTCACTAAGACGACCATTGTTTCGATCCATGTTTCCAATTCAGGCAGAGATAACGATGGGCATATGCAACGTTTGCTGTGAACGGCCTTTGTACACTGTCCAGCAAAGTTTTGATATTTAAGTTACTTAAAAAATTGTGTTGTTCGTGTTCTTCCCCAGTCTTTTGAAAAGTCTTTGCGATCTGTTGAAAGGTCGACTCTTCAGGGCGGCCAAAAGAAAGAGGAGTTGTTTTTTTCTATTAGCTTTTCAAAAATATGGGTGCTTGCTGATCATAGCGAGCAACGTTGACATTTTCACCAAAGAACATAAAGGTTCATTTTGTTACTATCGAAGTGCTTACGGTTGAAACCGTTCGAGTAACTCAGTCTCAGGGTATTCCTCAAAAGCGTAAAAGACATTTTCTGTGCTGAAGATGTTTAGTTATTAATAGATTTTAGTATTCATTAGCGCAGTAAACAAAGCAAAGCCTCATTGGTTGAGGCTTTTGCTACGGTCTGACTATTGGCTTACTAAAAGTTTACAAGCGGCCGACCAGCGCAGTCGTAAATGTTCTTCTTGTTTATCGTCCGCACCATTCCACGGGGTATTGTGATAAGTAGAGTGTTTTTCGCCAAGTTTATAGCCGTTAATAAGTCTTTCAAAATCACCTTATCATAGGAACTTTTTGTGACTCAAAAATTTTTGTGGGGTCGTAGTTGCGTGTGCCGAGAATAGCTTTGCGTCAACAAAACTTCTGCATTAATACCAACCAATTTGAGATAGCCATGTTTTGATGAAGTGTCCACAACAACTCATAATTCTCTTTTAGGCGTTTCAAACTTCAGGAACGACTGCTTCAATATGCCATCCTTTGCTGGCTTTCACGGAGACAAAGCCGCGTGGGTGCTCGATTTACCGTTGTTTGCATTGCCTAATCTGAGAGGATTGTTTCAGGACGGCATTAATGCTGTGAGTGTTAGAAGTTTACGTAAAACCATGTTTTCACGATTTCACTACGGGGCAAAGCTTTCCTCCAGTCGTAAACAAGCTTCAGAAGAGCAAATATTATCGATTTCTTTTTTTGTAGCTATCGATTGGTAAAATACCTTTCGCAGTAGGTCGTTCGTTAAAGGCCAGCATGGACCAAACTCTTTTGACAGCTTATTTGATGCTTTTTAATTAAGAAGTATTGAAAATGGCTTCAAACGTTTGTGTGTCAAATCATTGGCAGAGCCATCAGAGTATTTCACACCGTTCTTCGCTAGTAGTAAGCGTAGTTGATCACGCCTACACCTAAAGGTACGGCGTTAGCTCAGTTGCACGCTGCGCTGCTTGGAATGGCGAATTTTGGTAATCTAGTAAGCTGTCTAGAGCTCGCTACAATTAAGCCTCGGCTAGCTCTTCTAATTATCTAGGCTTTCAAGTGTTTCCTTAGATTGAAGCAGATAAAGTACAAAGTGCAATTTCGCCTGCTAGGATCGTCAATGCTGTTAATGGCTTGGTGGTAGCGCAAATTCCAAACACAAGTTACTTTGCTTAACAGGCGCTACTTTTGGATCGAATGGGCTGTGAAGTATTGCAGTGATCCACTATTTCTGTAGGTAAATACGGCCCGGTACTGGCACGCTCAAGAAGCAAACAAGGTGAACAAACTCTGTCGCCTTGGATGGGTTTGGCTTTAGCGAAATCGATGGTTCTTTGCTCATACAGGTTGTATTAGGGCGATCAAAAATTTCTTCTTGGTCTGCGAAGAACGCGTCGTATAAACCAGGGTACATCGGATGGGCTGAATAACGTGATGTTGCCGCCTTTTAATCAAGCGTTTGGTTACATCAGGCGTTAAACTGCACACCGTAGTCTAGGTGGGCGCACACGGTCTCTCAACGCCGCGGTTGGTTTTTTTTTAGCACCAATAGGCTTTCAACTTTGCTAAAGTGCCCAAATTGGGTAGAACCACAGTCGCTGCCCCGCCACGAACACCACCTTGAGAGCAGGCTTTTTACCGCTGATTTGAAGTGTGTTGTAAAATGATGCAACCCGTATGGAAAGCTTCGCCGCACGAATTAGTGGCTATACCAAGCGCTCGAATTGGACCGGCGGTTCCACACCGATTCCTGCGCGTTTGGGGCCCTTTAAACCGTTTTTTATTTTTTTTTTTTACGATGGCGCTTGAGGTTGCATTGAATTTGAATCTTAGAGAGTCGCCACATTCAATCAATTTACACAGCTGCCGATTGACGAGTCGGTGTTACGGGGATGCCAGACATAATAGGCTGTTGGCACGAAAATTTGAACTTAGAAAAACGTGGGCATCGTAAAAAAACGGACGGGATCAAGTTTCCAAACGGCTCATTTTTAGCGTAACCAGCAAATAAACAAGCGCCGACCAAGGATGTATAATGAACTTGAGGGCTCTCGTATATTTGACCCGTGGACGCGATTTTTTTTTATAATATTTTGCCGTTCGAAGCTGTTTAAACGGCCCGCATAAGAAAAGTTCCATAATCACCGTTGAGTGATCAAATTGAATGCGTTCAGTTTGGGTCGAAGGTCTTTCTTCGGTGATAATCTTCTAATAAATTGGCGAAATCATTTAAACGTTTGCTGCACTAAGATTTTTTACGTTGTGTATTTTTAAAGTGTGGTGGGGCTTCAAGTCACCCAAAAAAAGGAAAGGGGGGGGGGGGGCCCCTTTAATTCTTCTTCCTTTCTTTTTTTGTT
>Ga0163217_1087392_pt1 | contig 11724 bp, 15 predicted proteins | sample SynspAceP_FD_185933 | JGI IMG/M metagenome (GOLD analysis project Ga0163217, IMG submission 185933) | Saline lake microbial communities from Ace Lake in Antarctica - Synechococcus sp. Ace-P (PacBio error correction) | ecosystem: Environmental > Aquatic > Non-marine Saline and Alkaline > Saline ... | reverse complement strand
ACAAAATGAGGGCACCGTCCTGCCTTGAGACCGCTGGCTCCTGTGCCCGGCCGCCCTTTATATTGAGCTGCAGGGGCTGTGCCTCCCTGGTGGCCTGGCCTGATTCGCCTAAAAACTGCCTGTCAGGGGCTTGCCAGCACTGCCTTCGAGTAATTCGTGATCCCTCCCGGCCCTATCCCGCCGGTATCTGCTGTGGTCCCGCCCGTTCTCCCCGTGCCCGGTCCATCATGACCCGCCTGCTCTTGGAGATGTTGCCGATTTTGTTTTTTCGTTGGCGTGCTCGTGCTGTCTGGCTCTGCTGGTCGCGAAGTCCTGCAGCCCGCAGGATTCTCCTGGAAAATTGTCCTGGATTCTGGGCCGCAGCCCCAGCGCGCCTATTCCCCTGACTCGGGTTTTTTCTAGCTGGGAGCTCGGCTGGACAATTTCGAGCGCACGCCGTACCTGGCCTCGGGTGGTTCAGCACCGCGTCGTGCCTCGGTCCAATTCGGCGCGAAACCGGGCCGGAATCTAGCGCACTGCCACCGGATCAAGCGCCATCCGCAAGCCGGGTCGGGCGAGGTGGTTGGCCTCCACCTAGCCGGGTGCCGGCCGTGTCGGCCCCGCCGTTGCGTGTGGTCCGTTGAACCGCTCGATCCGGGCCACAGTTTCGTGCTGTTTTGCTGGGGCGCCCGCCGGCGTTTGCGCAAAACCCACGCGACGCTGCAACGAACGCCCGGGCTGTTGGCGGTCACGACCGGGCGTCGGGTCGTTCTAATTACACCAGCAATGAGATCGGCCGGGGAAAAAACGGGACATCCCCATCCCCCATCGGGCCAGGCCGCGCATGCAGGTTGGCGCGGCCGGAACTGCAGCACCCGAGTGATGATCGAAGCTGTTGAAAACCACATGCCCGAGGTGATCGTGATCGATGAGATCGCACGGAGCGCGAGGCCCTGGCGGCTCGCCTTCACACCAATACTGCGTCGCAGACGGGAACCGTATTGCAGACTGGTGCCCTACGGGCCCACGGCCCATGCAACGAGCTGGCCAAGCTCTGATCCGTTAACCGACGCTCGTTGCGACCTGATCGGTGTCTTCAGTCGGCACCCTGGGCGAATGAGGAGGCGCGCCGGCGCGGCAGCCAGAAGGCGGTGCCGAGCGAGCGCCGCCCCCACCTTCCCGCTGACGGTTGAGATGCGCAGCCGCAGCCGCTGCAGACTTTCTCCAGCGCCTAGACGCACGCCATTCCGCAAACATCTCCAGAGCAGGTCGAAGCGTCATCGATGACCCGCCGAGGGAGAACGCGGGACGACAGCAGAACGGCGGGATATGGCCGGAGGATTTCACGAATTTCACTCGAAGGGCAGTCTGGCAAGCCCTGGACCAGCAGTTCTACGATTTCAGCAGGCCAGCCAGGGAGCCACCAGCCCCCGTGCCAGCTCAGGGCCCGGGGCCGAGCAGCCGGTCATCAAGCAGCGGTTGCCCTCTTTGGTTCGGCCTGGATGGATCAAAAGGCTGCACAACGCCCTAGCCACACCGCCGAAGGCCACGCCAGCGGCCCTGCTCCTGGCCGCAGGGCGAACCGGCCTGCGGCGGAAACAAACGCAGGGGGGAGGGCATTGGGTCCGCGGCCAGCTGGAGGGGTCCTGGAGGAGCGATCGTCGCCACCGCGGCGAGGCAGCCGCAGAGCCGCGTGCGGCCGTTGCCCTGGCGATATCCCCCTCATGGCCCGCCCATCGAGCTCAGAGCGGCGGAGGCACCGGCCGCGCAGCCGGGCAAAACCGCCCCCAAGAGCTCCTCGGGCCAGCTGGAGCGGCGGACGCCGCAGGGGCCCTCCAGGCCACAGCTCACAGCCAGCCGCCGCAGGCTCCAGCCGGAAAGCCTCCACCTGCAAGCAGGCGCTTGGAAGCCTCGCCACGGACCCAACGCGTGTGAATCTCCACCGCCTCGGCCGGAGCGGCCAGCAGCGGCGCCACCATCGAGGCCGAGAGATCTGCCCCTGCTCTCAATCAGCCCATGGGGGAGACCGGCAGACAGCGGCCCGCAGCCATAACAGCGATCGGACTGAACAGCACCGGGCGCTGCAATCGCCAGGGCAGGGCAGACCTGTGGCAGACGGGGCAATCAGCTGGCAGCACAGCGGATCGAACCAAGGCCTTGCGGAAGTGGGGATCGTCCCCATCGCTGAGGCTGACCATCAACCAGGCGGAGCCGCAGCCAGCTCGTCGGGCATGCCTGATCCAAGCGCCAGGCCATTGCCCGACGAAGCGGCTGCGGCAAACAGCGGGTCTGCGGCCAATCAAATACAATGAACCCCAGCCAGGTGAGATCCCGCAGAGATCCTCGATCCCGCAAGGTCCTGATTGCTGGCCCCGCCAGGATCAACTTGACCCAGCGACCAGCGGCAAGGGCTGCTCAGGCGTCGACACACTCCTCAAGGCTCCCAAGCGCAAACGTGCGCGAGCCGGCCCATCTTCCGCCACGATTCTTACCAAGCGTCATTTCCCTGCGGGTCAGGTTGCAGAGGATTCCTCTCCGCGAGGACAACACCTGGGCCTCAAGCAACCACACAACATCGGTTGGCTACCCGACAAGAGGAACCCAACTGCGGCATGGACCGCTGAACGGTTCCTACCGCCCATCACGGCCAACACTGTGGTGCCGAAAGTGAGGGTGGACGAACCCCATGAAGCCAAATAGAAAGGCCTCTGGGGGTCACCCAACCTCGCGCCGAGGTCATCTGCGCCCGGTAAGCCGGCACGCGCAGGCGGCGCAATCAGGCGAGTTTCGCTCCGCCTTCGGCGGCATAAGCGGCCAACGCTCCTGCTTGCTCAAGGTCGTCACGAAGCGGCGGCCAGTCAGCAGAGGCTGAGGCTCCAGAACAACTGACTGAATCTGACAGCCGAAGCCATAAACCGGTCAGAAGCTGTGGGGATGGTTTAAAGCTGCTGCAATTATCTGCGCCCCACCGCTAGCCGAGCCTCCGGACCATGGCAGGACCTCACGCTGTTCGTGAGTCTACTTAGCCAGTCCATTTCCGGTTTTTCACTTCGTCATGAAAGGACAGAAGAAAGCAATTCATCGGAATGGCGAAACTGTCGCCTGATTTCGATCGGGCGGAAAGTCCCAGCCTGCGTTTCGCCCTAAACCCGCTAGCCCCACCGTCTGCCCTGAATTTTCAGTGCACGGCCCCGGAATCAGGACTTCCAGGTCTGCGTCCAGCGCGTTCTGCGCCCGAAATCACTTCACGTCTTCAGGCTTGCAAAAAGCCTTTGAGGCGCTGTCCTGCTGGGCGTTATTCCCTTCCTGATGGCCATCGGCATTCTTGGGAAGAAACTGGGGCATGTCCAGTTCTTTCAACGCGGAGGCAAGTCCATCCCTTCACCTGTCGAGCAGGTCCTTGCCGCATCACCCAACTCAAAACCCCAGCATCGACGGCCTACACCGCCGTGCAGGTGTTTTGGCGAGATTCGCGAGAAAACTCTCAACCAGCCAGCTCGGGGCACCTGGCCAAATCAGGCAGCGAGCTGCTGCCGTCATCTCACCGAATACCGCCCTCAACCACAGGTAAGTTTGGGGAATTGTGAACCGATCCACCAGTCGAGCGCTTTGAAGCCGGTCAGAGGTCGATGTTCCATGGTGACACCATCGGCCCGGCTTCGTGGTTATCAGAAACGCACGGCTTCAGCCGCGGCCCCATGACCACGGTTCAAGAACCACGCCAGCCCGGCTCGACCGGTGCCGCACCACGTCCGCCGGTATTATCCCGGCAAGCGGATGGCCGGCCGCTACGGCGGCAAGCAATCACCACGAGGTCTGACGATCACGAGTGGAACGAGCGCAATTTGCTGGTGGTGAACGGGTTCGCGTTCCGGGGCAGCCGGCGCCTGCTTCAACATCCGTCCGGCCGCTGCGTGTCGGTTTGCGAAGGACGCGAACTGAGGATGCAACCTATTCAATTTGCGTCGTGCGCGGACTGCAAGGCAAGGAACTGGTGAAGCTCCCTCGACCTGAAATCGCCAAGAAATCGTCCGCCTGCCGGAACTGATCCATCGCGCCGTGGCGGCAACTGCCAATGCCGACAGGGCACGGGCCGCACACTCCCCGCGCAGGTGCGGAGGCGGTTGGCCGCAATCCTTACAAGCAAAAAAAGGAACGGTCGCGCTCGCCAGGGTTCATCCGCACACCACTCCGCCCGGTGCGTGATTCTTCGGTTCCCAACCTCGCTCCTATGCCGTGGCCATGAACCGCAAGAAGCGTCGCTCGCCCTGCGTTACGCCCTGATCAGCCGGCCGCTGACATCGTCGTGTCAAGGGTTTTCGCCGCCGACCTGGAAAGCCCCCAAAACCCGCGAAGATCGTCGGCAGCCCTTGCACGCCTCGAATTTGCGCAGGGCGAAAAGTTTGCTGATCCCGACGGGCCGTTCTGAAGCGGTGCGTCTCTCGGTTCGCAATCTCGAAAACGGTGTTAAATTGATCGCGCCGACCAGTTTGAAACGTGTTCGACCTGCTCCAAATGCCAAGCAATTGGTGCTGAGCGAGAGCACTGGCCAGATTCAGGAAGTCTACAACTAATGACTGAACGTTTTGCAGCCGTTTGGCGGATGTGATCCGCAGGCCACTGATCACCGAAGAAGGGCACCCGAGGCTTGAAATTGAATCAGGTACACCTTTGAAGTGATTCCGCGTGCGGCCAACCGAACATTCAAGCCGCCGTCAGAGTGTTCTCGGTGAAGGTGATCGCGTGAGCACCATGAACCCACCGCGGTCGCTCCCCGGCGAATCGGTCGGTTCCGGGCAAAACCGCGCCCAAGTCAAAAAAGCGGTGGTGCGCCTTGCCGTGCAAATGCCATTCCAACTGTTCCCAGAGCCTGAGGGATCTAAAAACGTTATGGCATCGCAAGTCCCCCTGCACCCCCGCACCACGCGGGCCGCGTCGGTCAGCGACTTCATGCTGAAATCACTGAGCCGCAAACCGAGCCGCAGCTTGGTCTCGCCAAGACCGCAGCAAGCGGTCGCAAACAAACCGCGGCGTGATACCTGCCTGCCACCGTGGCGGCGGCCATAAGCGGCCACCGCATGTGACTTCCGCCGTGACAAGCACGAGTGGTCGCCCGCTGCCGCCAATCCACTTTACGACCCCCACCGCAACGCCCGCGTTCGCGTTGCTCTTTCTACACCACGCGAAAAGCGTTACAGCCTTGCGCTGCTGGGATTGAGCTGGGCCAAACGTTGTCGCCGGCGCTCAGTGCGATCGAAACCGCAATTGCCTTGCCCCTCTCGGCCATTCCCCTGGGTTCGAGCGTTCACAACGTCGAGCTCCTACGCCGGCCGGGGGGCCAGTGGCGTTCGCACCGCAGTGGGGCCATTGCCCAGGTGATGGCCAAAGAAGGTGATTTACGTCGCCCTCAAGGTGCCAATTCCACCGAAAAGTGCGGCTGTTGCGCGCTGAGCTACGCACCCTCGGGGAAGTGGGGCAACGCGGAAATACGCAACACCAGCCTGGGCAAAGCCGGACGCAAGCGCTGGCTCGGCCGCCGGTCCCCAGTGCCGCGCAGTGTGATGAAACCCCCTGTGACCACACCCACGGTGTGGCGAGGGCCCGCTCCGATCGCGCTCTGGTCGTTCCACCCCCTGGGCAAGCCTGCCCTCGCCTCAAAACCCCGAAAAAGCCCAACAAGCCGAGCAACCTGTTTGTGCTGCGAAACGTCGCGCGCAAACCTCCAAGGCGGAGCCGTGCGGACGATTCGTGATGTGTCAGTTCAACCCCGTTTTGCACTCTGCTTATCCGCCATGGACGTTCACTTCAAAAAAGACATCATCGCCGATCACCTCTGCGCAAGGTCGAGACGCAGAAACAGCTCCGCGATAAATCCGTGATCAAACCGTCACGGCTTCGACGATCCCGATTGATGATTCGCCACACCCATTTCCGTTCACAAACGGCAAGAGCCATGTTCCGGCTCGCTCGTGACCGACAGATGGTGGCCACAAGCTGGGAATTCGCCCCACCCGGCACCTTCCGTCCCACATCAGACAAAAAAAAGGTGCCCTTAAGGAGCGAAACACCATGGTCATCCAACCCCACCCGCACAAAAGCCGCGCCCACGGCCGGCTACATCCGCGATCCGTTTCCAAGTGCGCCGGGTGTCTCGATCAGTATCCGCGGGGCCGCTCCTATCGCGAGGCGCTGATCCTGCTTGAGTTCATGCCCTACCGCTCCACAGGACCGATCCACCAAGGTGCTGCGCTCAGCAGTGGCCAAGCCGAAAACAATCTCGCCTTGACCCCGCCCTCGCTGATCAATCAGGCACGCGATCGCCGACATGGGACCCTTCCCGACTGAAGCGAAGTCTTCCGCGCCAGGGGCGGCCTTCCGCCATCAAAAAAACAAACCTGCCACATCAGCATTTGCTTGCAGCACCCATCACCTGAATCCCGAGGACCACGATGATGGACACAAGATCCATCCAACCGGCCTGCGACTGGATTTACCCAGGAGCCACCGCTCCCGCTGGTACGCCCAAGCAAGTACCTATCCCCTCCTGCTCCAGAGGATCATCGATTCGCAAATTCAATCCACAAGAAGTATTGCGAGTTGCGCATCAGCGATGTGCTGAGTCGCCCCAAGGCCGACCAACTGAGGTGAACTCAAAACCGCACGCCCCGCGTGCTGGTCCGAGTCGCCAAGGCAGCGGCATCGAAATTGGCGGACGGATCCAAACCACCTCGCATCGGCAACCTCAGGTGCGCATCAACGTGTTGGAAAATCGGAAAGGTCGACCCGACGCCCTTTTTGTTGGGCGAGTACATCGCCCAAAAAACAACGGAAAAGCGTGTGGCTTTCGGCGGTGCATGCGCATGACCGTCCAACGGCCCAGCGTGCCGGATGTTCTCGGCCTTAAAAGATCCAGTGATCGGGCGCCTCAACGTGCGAGATCCGCCCGGGACCGAAGGACCCGGGAAGTCGGGTGCCCTTGCACACCTTGCCGCGCCGACATTGATTACGCCACCAAGGTCCACCACCCACCTACGGGGTGTGGGATCAAGTCTGGTGTTCAAAGGGAGTGCTTCCCGGGAGAGAGCAACGCCCCGCTGGAGCACCACGTCGCCGCGCCAACCGGCGGTCCCAAGAATTTGAAGACCGCCCAACAAAGAGTAAGGAGCCCTGAACCATTGCTGAGTCCACGACGCGTCAAATTCCCGCAAACAGCAGCGAGCCGGGCATGTGCGGTGTCGCCACCCGAGCAACACCATTTGCCTTTGGTCAGTTTGCACTGGCAGGCCCAGGAATGCTGAGATCAATCCGCCAGAGCGAAGCCACCGCCGGCCATACCGCTACGTCAAGCGGGGGCAAGATCGGATCCGGGATCTTCCCCGACAAAACCTGTCACCATGCGCCTTGCCGAAACACGGATGGCTCCGGTAAGGGCACCCGGAGTTCTGGCGTGGGCCTGATCAAACCCGGGTCGCATCCTTTGGAGATGGGTGACCTGAGATCACCGAACCATCGCAGCAAGCGATGCGTCTGCCCAGACAAAAGCTGCCGTCAAACAAGTCATCGCCAAGCCGAAAATGGCAACGGAGGCTGGGTGATCTTCCCGGTTCCGAAGCCCATCTTCGACCGCCGTTCCCGCTGAGAGTCCTAACCATGGCCCGTCCTGACATCGCCGAAGTGCCGTCTCCTACAATGACCCGATCTGATCGATCAGATCAACGGTTGCCCGCCGTGATTGTCGATCTGCGCTTCCAAGCGGACCACCCGCGTCTGGAAACACCCGCACCGCTTCAAGCAAGCCGCATCAAGCTGCCCCAGCTGCTGACGCGTGCAGAAGGAGCGGCAGCGCTCCGCTCTCACCGCTCCTGATCCCCCCAGTACCACCATGCACCAAGGGAAAGGGTCGGCACCGTCTCAGCGACAAGAATGGATAAAACGGTGGTGGTTAGCAGTAAGAAAACCGCTTCCCATCCCACTATCAAAAAGACGTCAGCCCGCACCATCCTCTACAAAGCCCACGACGAAGACAAACCTTGCAAGTCTGCGCGACCGAGTCCGTATCACGAGGACCCGTCCCGCTCAGCCCACCAAGCGTGTGGGCTGTCCGCCGTAGTGCTCAACCCCACCGCGCCAAACTTGAGGTCACCCATTGATTCAGCAGGAAAACTTACCTTCAATGTCCTGATAAACAGCGCGCCCCCGAAACGCATCCAGTGCATCGCGTTCTGGCACCAACCGCCGCTACGCCCACGTCGTGATGTGATCGTTCCGCCGCTTCAAGGACGCCATTGCCCAACATGGGAAGTCAAGAGTCGATGTGGTTAAGCGGTGTCTACGGACGCGCGCCACCATGCGCCGCGACACGGCAATTCGATCCGCTTTGATGAACAACGCCGGGCGTATCCTCGGCGGACAACAACCCGAAAATGGCAACACGGGTGTTCGGTCCGGTCGCTCGCGAAAACTGCGGGAAAAACTTCACCAAGATTGTGTCGCTCGCCCCGGAGGTGATCTGAAATGGCCACTGCCATCGCTAAGAAAACAGCCAACGGACGCATCAAGATGCGGATCCGTTAAAGGCGACACCGTTCAGGTGATTCGGTTAAGACAAGGGCAAAAACCGTCGACGAAGTTCTGCGCACCCTTCCGACCGAAAACCGGGTGTTGTGCAAGGGGTCAAACCTGCGCACACGCCACATCAACCCGTCAGAAGGAGAGCGGACGCATCTCCACCGAGGAAGCCTCCGTGCATGCCCTCCAACTGATGGTCTTCTCCACCAGCAGTCCGTGCCAGCCGGTCGGCATCGAAGATCAGGCCGACGGCAGAAAAAAAACGGCCGGCTCAAGAAAAAACGGTGAGTTGATCGACTGATCAGCCTTCCTTCTGACCACCGACGCCACAGCTCCTTTCCTTTCCCCCCTCTCCTCCTTTCTGACCACTCCAGAAAGCGCAAACCCCAGCCCGCCATGTCACTCAAACAGCCTACCGGGAGGACGATTCCAGCCCAAGTGCTCAATGGATCTGAACCTCTCCAACGTCCACGAAGTTCCCAAGGTGGTTCAAGTCACCCTGAACAGGACCTTGGCGGAAAGCCGCCCAGAACGCCAAGGCCCTGGAGGCTTCGATCGCGGAGCTGGCCACCGATCACCGGTCAGAAAAGTGGGTGGTACCCGGCCAAGAAAGCATTCGGACTTTCAAGATCCGCCGAGGCATGCGTCGCGTGGCCGTCACCCTCGTGGTCAGCGGATGTACGCCTTCGGAGCCGCCTATCACCTTGGCCCTTCCGAGGATCCGGGATTTCCGTGGGCGTCACGCCCCAAAGCTTCACGGCGGCAATTACACCCTCGGGTGCCGGAACAGATCATCTTCCGAAATTCCTCCTACGACAAGATCGACCGCCAATCCGCGCTATGACATCACCATCGTGGACCAGTGCCCGCGTAACACGAAGAGGGCCGGGCCCTCCTCGCAAGATGGGAATGCCGTCCGCCAGCAACTGGAGCCCGCTCGGACCCACCATGGCCAACCCACACCCGATTTCAGACATGCCACCCGCTATTCCAATGAACGAGTGAGAAGAGACCAGTGCCACCAAAGTTCCGGCTCGCGCCTCTCCCACAGCATCGCCAAGTGCTGCAGAAAAGAGGGCTCATCGCTGAGAATCAGCCGAAAGGCGAAGCGCTTCTCAGCATCTCGTCCTCGAACTCAAGTACAGCGGCAAGCCATCGCCGCCGACGATCCGCTCCGTGCGGCGCTGTTCAGCAAAGCCCGGTCTTGCGCAATCACAAGAACACCCTCTCAGCTGCCAAGTGCTGGGGTGCTCTGTGTGGCCGATCATCTCCACCCCTTCCCGGGGTGTGATGAGCGACCTGACGCCGTAAGCAGCGTGGCGGTGAAGGCTTGCACATCTACTTGCTGATACGAAGTCATCATGTCACGCATAGGTAAAGCCCGATCCCCATCCCGACAAGTGACGCGACCTTTGAGCGATGCCGTGTGGTCCAAAGGTCCCAAGTGGTGAGCTCGGCCGCGTCCTCCCCGATGGCGTTGTTGTCAGCCCAGGCAAATGCTTTGTCCGCGTTGAGGCCGCCAACGCAGCCGTCGCTCCCGTGCGAACGCCATGGGCTTGGCCGCACCCTGGTGGGCCCAACATGGTCGAAGAGTTGAGCAAGGTTTTTCCCGCAAGCTCGAGATCATCGGCGTCGGCTACCGGGCCCGCAGTCCAAGCCGCAAGCTGATGTCAGCGCGTTACAGCCAACCCGCTTGAATGTTCCTCCCGAGGGTTCACCTTCTCCGTGAGAACAAACACCCAAGCTGATGGTCTCCGTTCAACAAGAGCTGGTAGGCAATGAAGCCGCCAAGATCCGCGCCATTCCGTCCTCCTGAGCCCTAACAAGGCAAGGGCATCAAGTTCGAGCGAAGCGCATCCTTGCGCAAGCCGGCAATCTGGCAAGAAATGAGGACGGCCTAAGCCCTCCCTACCCCTATCCGTCATGTCGCTCCCTTCACGCAAAACACAGACCCAGAAGCGGTCAACCGCTTCGCCTGCGTCGCCACCTTCAACGCGACACCGCGGCACGGCCGTCAGCGCTTGCTGTGGTCCGCTCGAACAACCACGATTCTACCCCAGGTTCATACGACGACGAGGCCAGAACACCCTCTGTGCCGCCTCGACCCTCGACAAAGTACCTGCGCGCAGCCTCGAGTGAGCGCCTGTCGATGCTTCATTGCTCTTGGTGGCAGCTGGTGGCCCAGCGGCCCTTGGGCCAAGGGCATCCAGCAGGTCGTCTTCGACGCTTGTGTAAGCTGTACCACGCCGGGTCAAGGCCCTTGCCGATGCCGCCGAGAAGCGGGGCCTCCTGTTTCTGAACCGGATCCAACCATGAGCGAAACTCAACAAAGGTCCAACGTCCAGCGAGATTCAGGAAAGCCGCCGCTGTTCCCAGGCAGCGGCCGTCAGGCCAGTCAGGAAGCGCCCCGCGTGCCGGCGGCGGCAGGCAGGGTGGCGATGCCAGGTCGGTGAGCCGACGCGGTGGTGACGTCGGGCACAACCTCGGTAGCCGTCTCGGTCAGGAGCCGGGCCTGACTCCGAATGGCAGAGCGGTGGTCAGATCCGCCGCGTCTCCAAAACCGTCAAGGCGGTAAGAAGATTGACTGCTTCTCTCTGTGGCGAACGTCGTCGTCGGCAACGAGCGCGGCTCAGGTCGGTGTCGGTGTCGGGGGCCAAGGCCGGTGATGTTGATCGGTGCGTCCGCAAGCGTGGCCGATGGCAAAAAAGCATCTGTCAGGTGCCCCTGGACCCGCCACCAGTTCGATCCCCACCGACAAGCCCATCGCTGCGCGGCAAAAGAACGGTTGGCTTCCGCTCCCAGCGTGATTGATGCGCGGCCCGCCACCGGCCACCGGCGTGCATCGCGTTGGTTCGTATTCGCCACTCGCGTCCTTGAGGCTCGCCGGCATTCAGAAACGGTCCTGGCCCAACGGCCTGAGGTGCAGTGCAAAATTCAAACACCCCTCAAAAACAACGGCCCCGCGCCCGCCATCCACCCGGCCCTGCAGTCGTTTGCGCGCACCCACCAGGAAAGGGAACCGCCCAAAGGAAAGCGGGGCATCTTCCTCGAGCAGGGAATTTCTAACTTCTGAAGCCCCCCTGATGAACCCAACTTTTTTTTTCCACTCCAAAAAAACCCTCAAAAAAAAAAACCCCCCCCAAGGGATCTCTTCTTTCCCTGGGTTGGGTTGCCCGG